>Ga0335069_10012927_pt1 | contig 11735 bp, 13 predicted proteins | sample Lox_Sample_11_FD_206714 | JGI IMG/M metagenome (GOLD analysis project Ga0335069, IMG submission 206714) | Soil microbial communities from Loxahatchee National Wildlife Refuge, Florida, United States - Lox_Sample_1.1 | ecosystem: Environmental > Terrestrial > Soil > Wetlands | place: USA...
GTGTTGGTGACGATCGCGGGGGCGCTGGTCGGAGGGTTTTTCGTCTTCCGCTTCGGAATCATGCGTTCGCTGTTCGTCGGCCTGTTCGCGGTGATCGCCGGCAATCTGTGTTACGCGCTGCTGGCCGCCAGCGGCCACGACATCGCGATGTTCGCGATCGCCATAGGTATCGAGAACCTCGCCGCCGGGTTTGCCGGCACCGCGCTGCTCGCCTACATGTCGAGTCTGACCAACAAGGCATTCACGGCGACGCAATACGCGCTATTCAGCTCGTTCTACGCGTTGCCCGGCAAATTGCTCGGCGGACTTTCCGGCGTGCTTGTCGAGTGGTTCGCCGGCCAGCGTCATTACTTCGAATCCCTGCTGCCCGCTCTGGCGGCGGTGCCGGACAAGGTCGTGGGCTTCGTTCCGTTTTTCATCTCGACGGCACTGGTGGGCCTGCCGGCACTGGCGCTTCTGCTCCTGGTCTACCATCGCGAAGCCGGCCGGACGCCGTCCGTGGCCGCCTGATCCGCGTTCCGCTTGTTTTCCTGTTCCCCAGACCCCTGGGCACGCGCGGCGCGCTGCCGCGGCCGGGACAGGACGTTCCGCATGTCACGCGGATTTCACGGTTGCGGCCAATAACCGTGATCGTACGTATACCGAGAGGCGGCAGCCGCCGCCCGTTTGCCGTTTGTTTTGATCTCTGCCCTAGGCTAGAATTCCCGTTTCGCGCAGCAGACCCGGAGCAGGCCCAAGCGCATGGTCAACATTCACGAACCCGGCCCGCTTGAAGGGCGACTGACGCACTGGCCCGTGCTCGCCGCATCGGGAGCGCTGGAAGTGCGCCTGGCCGAAACCGACCATGAAGTAGAAGCGGCGCAGCGGCTTCGTTACCACGTCTTCTACGAAGAGATGAGCGCGGTTCCCTCCGACGAGATGCGGGAACAGGGGCGCGATTTCGACCGCTTCGACGAAGTCTGCGACCATCTTCTGGTGGTCGACCGTTCGCGCTTCGACGACGACGGCCAGCCGATGGTCGTGGGTACGTACAGATTGATGCGCGACGTCGATGCGGCGCGCGTGGGCGGCTTCTACACCGCGAACGAATACGACCTTGCACCGATGCTGCGCGGCTTCGAAGGCGCGCGCCTGCTGGAGCTAGGGCGTTCCTGCGTCATGAAGGAGTACCGCACCAAGCCGGGAGCGATGCAGCTTCTGTGGCGCGGCGTCGTCGTGTACAACACCCGCTTCTCCATCGACGTGATGTTCGGCTGCCCGTCCTTCGCCGGCACAGATCCCCAGGCGCTGGCGCTGCCGCTTTCCTACCTGCGCCACTTCCACCTGGCGCCGCCGTCGCTGCGCGTGCGCGCCAACCCGGCGCGATACGTCGACATGAACCTGATGGCGAAAGAGGCCATCGATCCCAAGGAAGCCCTGCGCGCGCTGCCGCCGCTGCTCAAGGGTTACGTGCGTGCGGGCGCCTGGGTGGGCGACGGCGCGGTGATCGACTGGCAGTTCTCGACCACCGACGTGTTCATCTGCTTCCCGATGTCGAACATCGACGAGCGTTACCGCAGCCGCTTCGAAATGAAGCAGTAGGAACAAGTTTTCCGGACAATATCGTCATGACCGGCCTCCGAGCCGGCCATGACATATTGCTGTCTGAGGAGGCTTCATCGCTGGATGGCCGGGTCAAGCCTGGCCATGACGGCGATGGGAATCGCTATGCCCGCCGCCGTTCGATCGCGTCCCAGATCAGCGCGGCGCCGTCGGGGCCGCCAAAGCGTTTCACTTCCTGGATGCCGGTGGGCGAGGTGACGTTGATCTCGGTCAGGTAATCGCCGATCACGTCGATGCCGGCGAAGATGAGCCCGCGCGCCTTCAAATCGGGCCCGATCGTGCGGCAGATTTCGAGGTCGCGCGGGCTGGGCTCCGCGGCCACCGGCTTGCCGCCGACATGCATGTTGGAGCGCGCCTCACCCTCGGCCGGAATGCGGTTGATCATCCCGGCGAATTCGCCGTCCACCAGGATGATGCGCTTGTCGCCCCGGCGCACTTCGGGCAGGTAGCGCTGCACCATGACGGGCTCGCGATAGAACTGGGCGAACATCTCAAGCAACGCCCCGAGGTTTTCGTCACCGGGCGTGACGCGGAACACCCCCGTCCCGCCGTTGCCGTAGAGCGGCTTCAGGATGATGTCGCGATGTTCGGCGCGGAAGGAACGAATCTCGGCCGGATCGGACGTGATCAGCGTCGGCGGCATCAGCGCCTTGAAGGTCGTGACGAGCAGCTTTTCGGGTGCGTTGCGCACCTGGCCCGGATCGTTGACCACGAGCGTGCCGGGATGGATGCGCTCCAGAAGATGCGTGGTGGTGATGTAGGCGAGGTCGAAGGGCGGATCCTGCCGCAGCAGCACGACGCCCATGGTCGAAAGATCGACGCGGGCCGGTTCGCCCAAGGTGAAATGGTCGCCCGTCTTGCGCCGTACCGCCAGCGGCCGCAGGGGCGCGGTGACGGCGCCATCGCGGAAGGTGAGCTCGCGCGGGCCGTAGTAGAACAGCAAATGGCCGCGCCGCTGCGCCTCTTCGGCCAGCGCGAACGTAGAATCCGCATCGATGTTGATGCGCTCGATAGGGTCCATCTGGATGGCGACGGTGAGCTTCATGGCGGCCTCCAAGCCCCATACATGTTCATTCGAACGCCCTTAGGCAAGGTCGTCCGGCCGCCAGGCATCCTTCAAGTGGCGCGGCCAGCGGCCCGGCACCACCGTGACCACGTCGAACCGCGCCGGAGCCGGCCTGCCGGCAAGGTAAAGACCGGCCGCGCGCACGATGCGGGCCCGCTGGCGAAGCCCGATGGCCTCCGTAGCCAGGCCCTCGTCCGGCCGCGCCTTCACCTCCACGAAACAGACGACGCCGCGCGGGGATTTCGCGATCAGGTCGATCTCGCCCGCCCGCGTCTTCACCCGCCTGCCCAGGATGCGATAGCCCTTGAGGACGAGCAGCAGAGCCGCCAGCAATTCTCCCGACCGCCCGCGCTTTTCGGCGGCCTTGCGCGCAAGGAGGCGGTCATTCATCGCGCTTCTTCTTCAGCGCCCGTGCATAGACTTCGCGGCGGGGGGCATCCAACATCTCCGACACCAGATCGACGGCGGCACGCACCGGCATCCATTCGAGCGCTCGCTCGAGCGCCTTTTCGACCCGTGTGAAATCCGCGGAGACCTCCTCGGGCGGACCCACCACCACTGTAATCTCGCCTTTGGGCGGCTCGGCCGCGGCGTAGTGCTGCGCCAGCCCGGGGAGATCGCCGCGGCGGATCTCTTCGTGGAGCTTGGTGAGCTCGCGGGCAACCGCGGCCGGACGCAACCCCAGCACATCCGCGAGATCCGCCAGGCTGCCGGCCAGGCGTTGCGGCGATTCGAAAAACACCAGCGTGGCGCGAACGCCCTTCAACTCGGCAAGGCTCGTGCGCCGTTCGGCGCTCTTGGCGGGCAGGAATCCGGCGAACAGAAAGCGGTCGGTCGGCAGCCCCGCCAGCGACAGAGCGGCAAGCGGAGCCGAGGCGCCCGGCAGCACGTGAACCGCGATTTGTTCTGCGATTGCCTCGCGCACCAGCTTGAAGCCGGGATCGGAGACCAGCGGCGTTCCCGCGTCGCTGACCAGCGCCACCCGCGCCCCTTGTCTTAGTTTTGCGAGCAATTTGGGCCGTTCGGCGGGCGCGTTGTGATCGTTATAGGCGGCAAGCGGGCGCGAAATCGCAAAGATCGCGAGGAGCTTGGCCGTCACGCGGGTGTCTTCGGCTGCGATCAGGTCCACCCCCGCGAGCACGTCGAGCGCCCGCAAGGTGACATCGCGCGCATTGCCGATGGGCGTCGCCACGACGTAAAGGCCGGGCGGCAGCGATTGTCGCGCGCCCTCGTTATGCTTAGGCTCGCCGGGTTGAGGAGCCTTCCATGTCATCCTTCGATTCCTTCCGCCGCCTTTGTGCCATTGCGGCCTGCGTTGCGATAGCTGCCTGTGCCACCGGCCCCAAACCCCCTCCGGCGCCGCCGCTGCCGCCCGAGCCGCCTCCGGCCCCTCATCAACTCACCACCCAGGCGCCGCAATTCCTCCGGTTGTCCAACATCGCTCCTGCGATCGTGCCGGTGCGCGTGGGCGTGATCCTGCCGTTCAGCAACGCCACCGCCAATGTCCGCTCCCTGGCGGCGTCGCTGATGCAGGCGGCGGAGATGGCTCTCTACGATTCCGGCAACAAGAACATCATCCTGATGACGGAAGAGGATACCGGCTCGGCGACCGACTCGGCCGCCGCGGCCCAGAAGCTGCTCGACGAAGGCGCCGAAGTGATCGTGGGCCCGCTGTTCTCGGCTTCCGTCGCCTCGGTGGCGCCGCTGGCGCGCGACCGCGGCGTGCCGGTTCTGGCCTTCTCGACCGACCGCAGCGTGGCCGGCAGCGGCGTCTATCTGTTGAGCTTCCAACCTCAGAGCGAAGTCCGCCGTATCGTCGCCTATGCGGTGAGCCAGGGCCGCACCAAGATCGGCGCCATGATCCCGCAGACGCCCTATGGCGCCGTGGTGGAAGAGGCGTTCCGCGCGGCGGTGACCGAGAACAAGGCCACGCTCTGCGACGTTGAGCATTTCAACCCCAGCGCCGGCGCGCTCACCGATCCCTCGGCGGCCATCGCCAAGGCGGACTGCGACGCCATCCTGGTGCCGCAGGGCGGTTCGCTACTGCGCGGCGTGGTGCAGACCTTCAACTACAGCCAGATCGACACCACCAAGGTGAAGCTGCTCGGCACCGGGCTGTGGAACGAGCCGTCCACGCAGAAAGAAGAACTGCTCGCCGGAGCGTGGTTTCCCGCTCCCCAGCCTTCCACCGACGACGCCTTCATCGCCAAATACAAGCAGACCTTCGGCAGCGATCCGCCGCAACTGGCCTCGCTGGCCTACGATGCCGTGTCGCTGGTGGCGCTACTGGCCAACGGCACGCCTTATCACCGCTTCACCTTTCGCGCGCTCACCGATCCCAACGGCTTTTCCGGCGTCAACGGAATCTTCCGCTTTCATCCGGACGGATCGATCGAGCGGGGATTGGCGGTGCTGTCCGTCGATCCGAACGGATTCCAGGTCGCAAGCCCGGCGCCGGAGACGTTCCAGGTTGCGCAGGCGCATTCGTAGATTCGTCTCCCCCGCAAGGGAGCCTCACTCCGCGAGCATGGCGATCACGGCGTTGAGCACCAAAAGCCCGTGCGGCGTGGCGCGCGCACGGTTCGATTCGAGCGTCAACAGCCCCTCATCGGCGAGAACGGCAATCCGATTGGGATCGAGCGCCGTTCCCCAGCGCGCACGATAGGCTTCCACATCGAGGCCTTCAGCCAGGCGCAGGGACATCAGGAGGTTTTCGCGCGCGGCGTCCTGGATCGAGATTTCGCTCGTCTCGGCAAAGCCGTGGCCTTCGCGCATGACCTTTTCGAGCCAGCGTTCGGGCAGCCGCTCGCAAGCGGTGGCGATGCGTTTTCCGCAGACCTCGATGCGCCCATGCGCGCCCGGGCCGATGCCCACGTAATCGCCGTAGCGCCAGTAGATAAGATTGTGGCGGCATTCCGCACCCGGACGCGCATGATTGGAAACCTCATAGGCGGGAAGCCCTGCGGCCGCCGTCAGTTCCTGGGTGGCCTCGAACAGTTCCGCCGCGCGGTCGTCGTCGGGGACCTTGAAGGCGCCTTTCTTGTGCCGGATCGCGAACGGCGTCTGCGGCTCGATGGTCAGCTGGTAGAGCGACAGATGCTCGGTGCCGAAGGCAAGCGCTTCGGCAAGCTCTGCCTTCCAGGATTCCACCGTCTGTCCCGGGAGCGCGTAGATGAGGTCGAGCGAGACGCGGTCGAACGTCTTCATCGCCATCGCCAGCGCGGCCTTGGCCTCGGCAAGATCGTGCAGGCGGCCGAGGAACTTCAGGTCGGCATCGTCGAGCGCCTGAACGCCGAGCGAGAGACGGTTGACGCCCGCGGCGCGGTAATCGGCAAAGCGTGCCGCTTCGGCACTGGCGGGATTGGCTTCCAGGGTGATCTCGATGCCGTCGGCCGCGGGCCACAGACGCGTTGCGGCATCGATGATTGCGCCCACGCTTTCGCCGCCCATCAGCGACGGCGTGCCGCCGCCGAAGAAGATGGTGTCGAGGCGGGGACGGATGTCGCCCTGCAATCCGGCGGCGTGGGCCATCTCGCGAAGGATCGCCTCGCGCCAGCCGGCTTCGTCGATCCGGTTCCTGACGTGGGAATTGAAATCGCAGTAGGGGCACTTGGCCGCGCAGAACGGCCAGTGGACGTACAGGCCGAAACCGTTCACGGCAGCACGGCCTTGGCGAATTTCTCGAACGCCCTGGCGCGGTGGCTGATCGAGTGTTTCAGCGCCGGATCGATCTCGCCGAAGGTCTGGCGCATGCCGCTTGCTACGAAAATCGGATCGTAGCCGAAGCCCCTGTCGCCGCGCGGCGGGAATTCGAGATGGCCGTGCGCCTCGCCTTCGAAGGTCTCCACTTCTCCCGAAGGCAAGGCGAGCGCCAGCACGCAGACGAATCTTGCGGAACGGTCGGCAATCGATTCGAGCTCGCGCTCGACGCGCGCCATCGCGAACGCAAAGTCCCGCTTCGGCCCGGCCCAGCGCGCCGAATAGATGCCGGGTGCGCCGTCCAACGCCGTGACGGCGAGGCCGGAGTCGTCGGCCAGCGCCGCTAAGCCGCTGGCGGTTGCGGCCGCGCGCGCCTTGAGGATCGCGTTGTCGGCGAACGTCGTTCCGGTTTCTTCGGGCTCTTCGAGGCCAAGCTCCGCCGCGCCACGCACGCGAAGTCCATGTGGCTCCAGGAGCGCCGCGATCTCGCGCACCTTGCCGGCATTGTGGCTGGCGACGACCAGGGTGGCGCCTCTGGCGAGCTTCATGCGGCGAGCGCCTCCTTCTGCAGGGCGATCAATGCGCCGATGCCCTTGCGGGCGAGCGAAAGCAGCTTGGCGAATTCCTCGTCGCTGAACGGCGCGCCTTCCGCCGTGCCCTGTACTTCGACGAGGCCGCCCGAGCCGGTGAGCACGAAGTTGGCGTCGGTCTGCGCGGTGGAGTCTTCCTCGTATTCGAGATCGAGCATCGGCACGCCGCCGACGATGCCGCACGACACCGCCGCGACGTGATCCTTGATCGCGGGCTTTGTCACCATGCCGGTCTTGGTCATGAACCTGATGCACTGGGCAAGCGCCACGAAGCCGCCGGTGACGGATGCGGTACGGGTGCCGCCGTCGGCCTGGAGCACGTCGCAATCGATCACGATCTGGCGTTCGCCCAAGGCAGCGAGGTCGACCACCGCGCGCAGCGAGCGGCCGATCAGGCGCTGAATCTCCAGGGTGCGGCCGGACTGCTTGCCCGCGGCCGCCTCCCTGCGGGTGCGCTCGTGCGTGGCGCGGGGCAGCATGCCGTACTCGGCCGTGACCCAGCCCTTGCCGGAGCCGCGCAGGAACGAAGGCGTGGTTTCCTCCAGGCTGGCGGTGACGAGCACATGGGTGTCGCCGAATTTGGCTAGGCAGGAACCCTCGGCATGCTTGGAAAAACCGGGAACCAGACTGACGGGACGGAGTTGGTCAGGCGCGCGGCTGCGCATGGGTGTACCTTGAAACTTGGGTGACGGGCCGTTACCTAGCGGCTCTGGCCGCGGTTGCCAAACCGGGGTTTGGGCATGTTCGGGAAACCAGCCGTTTCAAGGGCTTGGCGATGAGTTCCACGATGACCGTCGCTTCCATCCTGGCCGACCGGCAGCGCGAGGTGTTCCGCCACTTGGTGGAAGCGTTCCTGACCTCGGGCGAGCCGGTGGGTTCGCGCACGCTGTCGCAGCTCCTGCCGATGGCATTGTCGCCGGCCTCCATCCGCAACGTGATGGCGGACTTGGAGAGCATGGGCCTGCTCTATGCCCCGCACACCAGCGCCGGGCGGGTGCCGACGGAGCGCGGCCTGAGGCTGTTCGTCGACGGGCTTCTGCAGGTGGGCGACCTGGCCGGCTCCGAGCGGGCCGCGATCGAGGCAAAACTGACCGAGACCGGCCGCGGCATGGAGGACCTGCTCACCCAGGCGACGGCCTTGCTCTCGGGCCTGTCGCGCTGCGCCGGACTGGTGGTGGCCGACAAGCAGGACGCCGTGCTGAAACACGTGGAGTTCGTGGCGCTGGCACCGTCTAAGGCGCTGGTCATCATGGTGAGCGAGGACGGCCAGGTCGAGAACCGGCTGATCGAGACGCCGCCAGGCCTGCCCGCCTCGACGCTGACCGAGGCTTCCAATTACCTCAACGCGCGCCTCAGCGGCCACACGCTGGAGAACGCACGGGCCGGCATCTTGGCGGAACTCGAAGGCGAGCGTGCGGAGCTCGACGCCCTGACCGCCAAGATCGTGGCGGAAGGACTGGCTACCCTGACGACGCCGCCCGACACCGACGAGAAGGTACTGATCGTGCGCGGGGCCTCGCACCTGCTCGAATCGCTGGAAGCGCAGAGCGACCTGGAGCGCATCCGTACGCTGTTCGACGACATCGAGCGCAAGAACGAGTTGATCCGGCTTCTGGAGCTGGCGCGCGACGGCGGCGGCGTGCGCATCTTCATCGGTTCGGAAAACCGGTTGTTCAGCCTTTCGGGCTCCTCGATCGTCGCCGCGCCTTATCACGACGCCAAAGGCAAGATCGTCGGCGTCGTCGGCGTTCTGGGCCCCACGCGCTTGAATTATGCCCGCATCATCCCGATGGTCGACCACACGGCCAAGGTGATCGGGCGGCTTCTTGGATAGGTTTCGAAAGATGTCGGAAGAAAACGGACAAGCGGAAGAAACGGAGAGCGCCGAGCAGGGCGAACTGGAAATGCTGCGCGCCGAAGCCGCGGACTTGAAGGACAAGCTGCTGCGCGCATTGGCGGATGCCGAGAACACGCGGCGGCGGGGCGAGCGCGATCGCATCGAAGCCTCGCAATACGCCATCACGCGCTTTGCGCGCGACATGCTGGCCATCGCCGACAATTTCAGCCGGGCACTGGCCGCCTGTCCGCCGGAACTGCTCGAAGCCGCCGACCCGCAGGTCAAAGCCGTGATCGACGGCGTCGAAGCCACAGAGCGCCAGCTTCTGACCACGCTCGAGAACTACGGCGTCAAGATCATCGATACGGCGAACGCCCGATTCGATCCTCACCTGCACCAGGCGGTGGCGGAAGTGCCGGGCGAAGGCAAACCGCCGGGCACCATCGTGCACGTGATCCAGACCGGCTACACGATCGGCGACCGGCTTCTGAGGCCTGCCATGGTCACCGTGGCCCGCAAGGAAAACGGCGAATCCAGGATCGATACCAAGGCGTGATACACTGAAGCCATGAGCGACATCCGAATCGTGGTCGCGGGGGCAGCCGGACGCATGGGCCGGACGCTCGTGCGCGTGATCGGCGAGACCCAAGGCTGCATCGTGTCCGGCGCGCTGGAGATGAAGGGTCACCCCGACCTCGGGCAGGATGCGGGCGCGCTGGCGGGCGTCAAGCTGCTGGGCGTGACGGTATCCGACGATCCGCTGCCATTGATTGCCCAATGCGACGCGGTGCTCGACTTCACGATGCCGAAGGCGTCGGTCGGATTGGCCGAACTTGCGGCCCAGGCGCGCATCGTCGACGTGATCGGCACGACGGGGTTTTCCGCCGACGACGAGGCAAGAATTCGCGCCGCGGCACGCCATGCGGCGATCGTCAAATCGGGCAATATGAGCCGCGGCATCGCGGTGTTGTCGGCGCTGGTCAAACGCGCGGCCAAGGCCCTGCCCGATTTCGACATCGAGATCGTCGAGATGCATCATAACAGGAAGGTGGACGCGCCGTCGGGCACGGCGCTGATGCTGGGTGAGGCGGCGGCAGGTGCGCGCGGCATCGATCTCGGCGAACACGCGGTCAAGGGCCGCGACGGTATTACCGGCGCGAGGGCTACGGGCGCGATCGGATTCGCCTCGCTGCGCGGCGGCACCGTTGTGGGCGAGCACGAAGTGATCTTCGCCGGCAACGGCGAACGCGTGGTTCTGACCCACGTCGCGGAGGACCGCGCCATCCTGGCGCGCGGCGCCGTGGCGGCGGCGCTATGGGCCCAGGGCAGGAAGCCGGGGCTTTACGCCATGGCGGACGTTCTGGGTCTTGCCGACTGATCGAGTCTTGCGGCCTCTACCGCCAGCATCGCGCGCTTGCGCTCGACGCCCCAGTGATAGCCCGTCAACGCGCCGTTCGAACCCAGCACCCGGTGGCAGGGGATGATCCACGAGATCGGATTGCGCCCGACCGCCGCGCCGACGGCGCGGGCCGCGTTGGGATTGTCGAGGCCCGTAGCGATCGTGCCGTAGGTCGAGAAATGGCCGCTGGGGATGGCAAGCAGCGCTTCCCACACCTTCACCTGGAACGGCGTGCCCATGAGGTGCAGCGGCAAGATCTGTTTGCGTGCGGGATCGAAGATCCGCGCCAGAAACTGCGAGGCCCGCTCCTGGGTGCGGCTGTAACCGGCTTTCGGCCAACGCGACTTCATATCGGCGAGCATGGCGCTTTCATCGCCCTCCTCGCCGAAGCCGAGGCCGCAGACGCCCTTTGCCGTCGCCAGCACGATGGCCGTTCCGAACGGGCATGGTCCGAAGCCGTAATCGATCGTCACGCCGGCACCGGCTTTGGCGTATTCGCCCGGCGTCATCGCTTCGACCTTGAGGCACAGATCGTGCAGCCGCGAAGGGCCTGAAAGACCCGCATCGAGGGCCGCTCCCAAGACGCTTGCCCCCTTGGCAAGCTCCGCCTTGGCATGGGCAAGCGTGAGGTGGGCGACGAAGGCCTTGGGGCTGACGCCGACATAGCGGGTGAAGAGACGCTGAAAATGAAAGGGCGACAAGCCGACGGATTCGGCCGCCCGTTCGAGGCTCGGATGGTCGAGGTAGTTGGAGGTCAGAAACCGGATGGCACGGCCCATGCGCCGCCATTCGGCCGTGTCTTCGCGAGGCGTCATCGGTACGATCTTGCTCATGGACCGCAAGATGAGGCAACCGGTTCCGGCCCTCGACCCGATTCTTGCTTTCCTCCCCCTCTCAGGGGAGGGAATTGCGCACTCGCCAAAGCGCCTCCTTCAGCGCCTGCGCCACGCGCGCCCGTTCGGCCGCCCCCACGCACGCCGCGATGCGCACGCCTTTGCCGTGGCTCCAGAGCGTGAGGCGGCTCGCCGGCGGCTCCTCCATCTCCACCCGCACCCAATAGGGATTGAGCACCACCTCGCCCGGCCCGGGCCGGCGAACGATCGTCAGCGCCGATGGAGTGAGCGTGAGCTGCTCTTCGCGGCGCGAGGCCGCCACGCTGGTCCGGAACGCCCAGGCCAGCAGCGCAACGTCCAGGCCCATGAAGGGGGCGATCGGCCAGGCTCCGCGGGCCACGAAACTCGCCGCAAAAATCAGATTGACGGCCGCGACGACGCCGAGGATGACCGCCAACGGACGCGGCCCGAGCGGCGGGTTGGGCCGCAGCACCGCATCGAACAAAATGTCGCCTTGCCGATCCATGTTTAGAGAATGCGCGAGAGGCGCTTGTGGCGGCAAGCCGGATGAGCGTTAACTTCCGCAGCGTTCCCTTCGAGTGTTTCCGATGCCGTTCACAAAACCACAGGTCGAAGAGTTCTTCGCACGCCTCAAGAAGACCAATCCCGATCCCAGGACCGAACTCGCCTACACCAATCCTTTCACGCT
>Ga0335069_10012928_pt1 | contig 11735 bp, 8 predicted proteins | sample Lox_Sample_11_FD_206714 | JGI IMG/M metagenome (GOLD analysis project Ga0335069, IMG submission 206714) | Soil microbial communities from Loxahatchee National Wildlife Refuge, Florida, United States - Lox_Sample_1.1 | ecosystem: Environmental > Terrestrial > Soil > Wetlands | place: USA: Florida...
GAAGAGGCCGACCTCCTGGAACACCGACTTCTTGATCGCGAGGTTGGCGGTCATCGGCAGCTGGTCGGGCGTCAGTGGCCCGACGTCGTCCCGGAACTTCAGCGGCCGCCACTGGTTGACCAGCCACTTCGGCAGCCCCTCGGGAAAAACCGGCACGACCTCGCCCCCGACGGCTGCGACCCGCTCGTTGCCCGGCAGCAGGAAGGGGGCGATGATCTGGCGCAGCCAGCCGGGGCCGCCGAGCATGTCGTCGTCGGTGAAGATCACGATCTCGCCCCGCGCCTCGGCGATGCCGCGGTTGCGCGCGAAGCTCGAGCCCTGGTTCTTCTCGAGAAAATACCGCGGCGGCTTCGGCGCGCCGGCGAAGCTCTCGACCACCGCGCGCGTGTCGTCGGAGGAATTGTTGTCCACCACCAGCACCTCCCAGCGGTCGGCGGGATAGTCCTGCCGCGTGATGAACTCCAGCGTCTCGCGCAGCCACCGGCGGCGGTTGTACGTGCAGATCGTGACGCTGGCGAACGGGAGCCGGGAGTCGTCGCTCATGAGTAGACGTTGATGGCCTGGCCCAGCGCCCGGCGCTTCAGCGTGCGGACGGACTCGACCACGTAGCCGGCGGCGCGGCCCACGCGGGTGAACTCGCGCTTCCCCGCGCCCGCTTGAAAGACGGCGAAGCACAGCGCGCCGAGCAGCGCGTAGAGCGGAATCTGCAGCGCGTAGAGCGCGATGCGGGAGAACAGCCAGCCGACGCCGCCGCGGTGGCTGAAGCGCTCAATGACGCGCGAGCAGGCGGCGTCGTACTGCAGCTTGTAGGCGTATTGAAACGTCAGCCGGCTGGCCGGCACCACGTGCAGGACATCGGCGCGCGGCTCGAACCAGAAGGTGTAGCCCGCGGCCAGGATGCGCCGCATCAGGTCGTTGTCCTCGCCGGCCGTCAGCCGGTTGGGCAGCCGACCGAGGTCCGTGCGAAATGGGCCGACCTCGTCGATCACGCGCCGCCACAGGGCGACGTTGGCCGTTGACGGCAGCTGCTTCGCGGTCAGCGGCCCGGAGTCGGTGCGGTAGCCGAACGGGCGGAACTGGCCCTCGAGCCATTTGGGCTGGCCCTCCGGAAAATGCGGGATGGTCTCGCCGCAGACGCCCGCCACGCGCTCGTTGCCGGGCAGCAGCAGCGGGGCGACCATCAGACGGATCCAGTCGGACCGGCCGATGATGTCGTCATCGGCGAACAGCATGATGTCCGTGCCCGGTCGGGCCTCGGCCAGGCAGCGGTTGCGGGCGTGGCTGGAGCCCTGGTTGGTCTCGAGAAAGTAGCGCGGCGGGTGGCGGGCGCCGGCGAAGCTCTCGACCACCGCGCGCGTGTCGTCCGGGGAATTGTTGTCGACGACGACGATCTCGTAGCGGCCCGCCGGGTAGTCCTGCTTGGTCGCGAACGCCAGCACCTCCCGCAGCCACCGGCTGCGGTTGTACGTCGGGATCGCGACGGTCACAAAGGGCGGGATGGGCGAGTCGGCGGGCATCGCCTCAGGATAACGGCAGAGCCGGCGGCCGGCGCAAGCAGGCAAATGGGGGACGGTGAAGGGATAAGTGAGCAGGCTTAAGGGGCGGGGAAAAGGCGGAGGGGCGTGTCCTCCGGACGAGCCAGCCATCCGCCGGGCTGGCAGCGGCGGGTGCCTTCGGCGCACAGCCCTTCCCGTTCAAACGCTGGGATCCGCCCGGGCCTGCGGTCCGCCCATCTGCGCCCGGGACCGTGCGTCCTCGGCGAGCAGGTTGCGTTTCTCGGTGATCTTCTTCAGCTCGACGGGGAGCTCGCTGATTTTCCACCGGTCGTGCAGCCAGAGCCAGCTGGCGCAGATCTCCTCCTCCTTCCGCAGGAGGTCCTCGAAGGCCAGGTTGAGCGCGGCGAGGACGCCGGCCGTCGTGCCGTCATGCGGCGCCGGATGGACAAAGATCTCGAGCCGCCAGAAGCCCGTGCGGCGGGTGCCGATCAGCACCAGGTCCGCCCCGGTGCGGCTCACCAGCAGCGCCGGCAGCTCGGTCATCGAAATCTTCCGGCCGAAGAAAGTGGTGAGCGTGCCGTGCCCGCCGGCGTTTTGGTCGAACAGGACGTTGACCAGGCCGCCGCGCTGAAGGATGTGCAGGGCCTGGTGGATGCCGCTGCGGCGGGAGAGGAGCAGGGCGCCGAAGCGGCTGCGCGTCGCCACGACCCAGCGGTTGAGCGCCGGATTGCGCATCGGCCGGTAGACCGTCGAAAGCTGGGGCCCCGGCTGGTCGACGAGGACCGGAATCCAGGTCAGCGCCTCCCAGTATGCCAGATGGGCCGAGCCGGCCACGATCGGCCGCGGGCGCGCGCGGACCGCGCGCGCGAAATCCTGCGCCGTGGCGTCCATCCGGGCCATCGCGCGGATCCGCTCGACCGGCAGGTGCGGCGCGGCGATCGCGAGCAGGCCGGTCTCGACCATCCGGCGGCAGCTTTCCCGCGCCACCCACTTCCGCCAGGCGGCGGGTCGGTCGGGAAAGACCTCTGCCAGGTTGCGTCGCATCACGCGGCGGCGCTGGCCGGCGAGGAGGTGGACCAAGTCGCCGAGCGCGACCGACAGGCCGCGGAGCAGCGGCTCGGGGGTGCGGACCAGGAGCCAGCCGGCGAGGTGGAGGAGTCGCTCAATCATGGCGGCGCGGACGGTCCGGACGGACTGGTCCGGAATATGTCCGGGCGGAATCGGTTCGCATTTGCCTTTGGAGGAACAACCGCATGAAACCTAAGTCAAGGGCGGTGAAAAGGCATTTTCTCCGTCCACGGCATGCCGGAACTCCTTGTCATCCAACCGTCCTCGCTCGGCGACATCGCGCACGGGCTGCAGGTCGTTGCGTCGATCAAGACCCGCCAGCCGCTATGGCGCGTCTCGTGGATCGTGCGCGACATCTTCGCCCCGCTCGTTCGCGCGAGCACGGTGGTCGATCAGGCGTACGTCTTCCGGCGGCACGAGGGCGCGCGCGCTTTCCTGCGGCTGATGCGCGAGGTGCGGCGCAAGGAGTTCGACCTGGTGTTCGACCTGCAGGGCCTCCTCCGCTCCGGCCTGATGGCGAAGTGGAGCCGCGCCAAGCGCAAGGTCGGCCGGGCGGACGCGCGCGAGGGCGCGGGTTTATTTTACCAGGAAAAGGTCGCTCCGCCTCCCGGCGACGGTTCCGCGCACGCGCTCGAACGGCTGCTGCAGTTCTGTCGCGCGGCGGGCCTGCCACCCGAAGTTCCGGGTCCGCTGCAGTTTCGCGAGATGGAGGGGCTCAACCTCGACTTCATGGAACCGCGCCGGGGCCAGCGGCCGGTGCTGATGTTCCCGGACAGCCGGCGCGAGGATTACAAATGGGGCGGCTATGCGCAGTTCACCGCGCTGCTCGTGCGCGAGGCCGGCCGCAAGGTCGTGTGGGCCGGCACCAACTACTTGCCGTGCCGGGAGACGTTTCCCGAGGGCGGGTTCGTCAACCTGACCGGCAACACCAGCCTGACCTCGCTGGCGGCCATCATGCAGCGGGCGGACTGGGTGATCGCGAACGACAGCGGCCCAATGCACCTCGCCGCGGCCCTGCAGGTGAAGACTCTCGGCATCCTCGGCCCGTCCGACCCGCGCGCCCGCGGACCGTACCCCCTGAACCGTCCGACCAATTTCGTGATCCAGGCGCCAGTCGGCGACCTGCGGCTGCTCACCGCCAAGGACGCCTATGCGCGCTTCCAGCGGATCGAGCAGCTGAACCTCGCGCGGATTCGCTGATGCCGTTTCCGTCCACCACCTCGCCCACGATCTGCCTGTTCCGGCTGTCCGCGCTCGGCGACGTGGTGCTGGTGCTGCCGCTCGTGCGGGCGATCCAGGCCCGGCTGCCGGGGGTGAGGCTGACCTGGGTCATCGCCAAGGGCGCCTACCCGCTGGTGGCGGGCCTGGCGGCGGAGGGCGTCGAATTCGTGGTGCTCGACAAGCCGACCGGCCTGGGGGACTACGTGGACATCCACCACCGGATGTCCGAGCGGCGGTTCGACGTGCTGCTCTGCCTGCAGGCGAGCTGGCGGGCCAACACCCTCTACCCGCTGATCAACGCCCGCCGCAAGATCGGCTATCGGGCGGACCGGGCGAAGGACCTGCACCGGCTCTTCGTCCGCGAGTCAGTCGAACCGCGGCGCAACCACATCGCCGACGCCTTCCTGCAGTTCGGCGAAATGATCGGCGTGCCCGCCCCCGCGGTGCCCGAGTGGCGGCTGCCGGTCGATCCCGCGGCCGCGGCCTGGGCGGCGGAACGGCTGCCCGCCGGGCCGCTGCTGGTGATCAATCCCTGTGCCAGCAAGCCGTCACGGACCTGGCGCGTGGAACGCTATGCGGAGGTCGCGCGCGAGCTGCAGTGGCGCCACGGCCTGACGCCGGTGCTGCTGGGCGGACCCGATGCCGGCGAACGCCTCGTGGGCGCCAAGCTCGCGGAACAGATCGGCCGCGGGACCATCGACCTCGTCGGACGAACCGCGCTCCCGCAACTGGTGGCGGTGCTGGACCGGGCCCGGCTGCTGCTCGCGCCGGACACCGGCGCGGTCCACATCGCCAACGCGCTCGGCCGGAAGGTCGTCGGCCTCTACACCGCGGCGCGCTCCACCCGCACCGGACCTTATCCCCGTCCCGAATTCTGCGTCGACCGCTACGAGGAGGCCGTGCGGAAATTCCTGCACTGCGAACCCGCCGAGTCACCCTGGGAGCTGCGGGTGCACGATCGCCGGGCCATGGACCTCATCACCGTGCCGGACGTGCTCGAGCGCTGCGAGGCCGCCCTGGCGGCGGGGTAGGACGGTGGATTCCGAGCCGGCGTCCCGACGGGACCGGGACCGCTGGGAGAATAGAACGCCTCGTTTCCCTTGGTGTCCCTTCGTGTTCATTAGGGGTGAACCCTGCGGCGGAATTTGGGTTGAACATCGCGGTGCGGTTTTCCGATAGTCCGCGGATGAGCAACCCAATCCTCGAGATCTCCCATTCGGGCTGGGCCACGCAGTTCCCGCCGGAGACCCAGGCCGCGGCCACGAGCGGGCTCGAAGACGGCGCGGTGGTCATGCTGCCGGGCCTCGCGTTCGACCTGAGCGAGGCTGAAAAGAAACTCCTCGATCCGCGGGTCCTCGGCAAGGCCAAGAACGTCAGCTACACGCCCTGGACGGGCAAGATCGGCCACACCACCTGCGTGGGCGACGAGGCCGAGACGATGCGCACGATGCTCGCGCGCTATTCGGAATCCGCCCACCGGCTGCTCAAGAACCTGTTCCCGCACTACGCGTCGAGCGTCAAGATCCAGCGTGCCAGCTTCCGGCCGGCCGAGATCGCGGGGCGCAAGTCATCGTGGCGCAAGGACGACACGCGGCTGCACGTCGACGCGTTCCCCAGCTCGCCCGTCTACGGAGAGCGGATCATCCGGATGTTCTGCAACGTCAATCCGCACGGCAAGCCGCGCGTCTGGCGGCTGGGCGAGTCGTTCGAGGACGTGGCCAAGCGCTTCCTCCCGGGCATCAGCCGGCCTTTCCCCGGCAGCGCCCAGCTGATGTATTGGGTGCGGCTGACCAAGAAGCCGCGGTCGGAGTACGACCACTACATGACGCGCATTCACGACGCCATGAAGTTCGACCTGGGTTACCAGCAGTCCGTCGGCCAGGCCCCGATCAACATTCCGCCGGGCACGACCTGGATCACGTTCACCGACTCGGTGTCGCATGCGGCGCTTTCCGGCCAGCACCAGTTCGAGCAGACGTTCGCTTTGCCGGTTTCCGGCATGCACGACCCAGTCAAGTCCCCGCTGCGCATCCTCGAGCGGCTCACCGGTCGCGCCCTGGTGTGACGCGCCGTTTGGCCACCGTTTGGGGCAACCACGAACTCACACTAATCATCACTGATCGTTTGCGGACTGCAGGCGCCATGGAACGGCCGGCCCCAGCCGCGATAGTTTCGTGGCTTTTCGTGGAATTCGTGGGCAGGCTTTCTTTTTAAATTGGTGAAGATTAGTATTCATTAGTGGACCCCAGGAAATTCATCCATGATCGATCCCAAGATTCTCCGTGAAACGCCGGACCTGGTCCGTGCCGCCATCGCCAAGAAGCACCTCGACGTCGACCTCGAGGCCGTGTTGGCCGCAGATGCGGCCTGGCGGGCGGTCCTGTCCGAGGTGGAGCATCTTCGCGCCCGGCAGAAGGCCGCCAACACCGAGATGGCCGCCCTCAAGAAGGGCTCGCCGGAATTCCTGGCCAAGGTGCAGGAGATGAAGGCGGTCTCGGCCGAGGTGAAGTCCAAGGAGGAGACGCTGCGTCAGGCCGAGGAGAAATGCCAGGCGGCGATGCTCACGCTGCCGAACCTGCCGCACGCCACCGTGCCGGAGGGGAAGACGCCGGAGCAGAACGTCGTCCACGCCACCCACGGCGACATCGCCGCGGCCTCGCCCCACGCGATGCCGCACTGGGAGATTCCCGGTTTCGACCGCGTGATCGACTTTCAACGCGGCGCCAAGGTCACCGGCGCCGGCTTTCCCTTCTTCATCGGCGATGGCGCGCGGCTGGTGCGCTCGCTGCTGCAGTTCTTTCTCGAGGAGGATGTCCGCGCGGGCTACACGGAGGTCAGCCCGCCGATCTTCGTCAACGCCGCCAGCGCCACGGCCACCGGCCAGCTGCCCGACAAGGAGGGGCAGATGTACGAGACGACGCCGGACCGGTTGTTCGCGGTGCCGACGGCGGAGGTGCCGCTGACCAATTTCTTTCGCGACGAGATCATCGAGGAGGAGCGCCTGCCGGTCGGCCGCTGCGCCTACACGCCCTGCTTCCGTCGCGAGGCCGGCAGCTACGGCAAGGAGGTGCGCGGGCTCAACCGCGTGCACCAGTTCGACAAGGTCGAGCTGCTGAAATGGGTGCATCCCTCCACCAGCTACGACGAATTGGAGAAGCTGCGGGCCGACGCCGAGCGGCTGCTGCAGAAACTCGGGCTGCCGTACCGCGTGCTGCTGATGTGCGGCGGCGATCTCGGGTTCGCGCAGTCGAAAAAGTACGATCTCGAGGTCTGGGCGGCCGGCCAGAAGCGCTGGCTCGAGGTTTCGAGCTGCTCGAATTTCGAGTCCTTCCAGGCCCGGCGCGCGCACATCCGCTTCCGCAACCGCGACACCGGTCGTCCCGAGCTCGTGCACACGCTCAACGGCTCCGGCCTCGCGGTGCCGCGCGTGCTCGCGGCGCTGCTGGAAAACAACCTGCAGGCCGACGGTCGCGTGAAGATCCCGGCGCCGCTGGTGCCGTACTTCGGCAAGGAATACCTGGAATTCAAGTGACGCGGCTGGCGGGCCGAATGCCCTTCCTCCATGGCCCATGGGCCACTCGGCCTGAATTCTGCGGGGCGGGGGCACCCTGCCCACAAAGTGTCGATCTTTCGTCAGCGCTCGGCCAGATTCATCGCCCAGGATGCGCGGCATCTTAAAAGCAAAGCCCGACTGGCCGGCTGTGGCGTTGAAGTTGGCGCGGCGGATTTCCCCTGCGCGGCTGCACCCGGGCGCAATGCAGCGAGCGCTGGCGGAGCATCGGCGGGCAACGCGAAGGGGCGGCCGGCCACCGCGCTGGGCGCTGGCGTTCTCGGGCGGCGCCGACTCGCTGGCCCTGCTGCTCATCTTCTGGGCCGAGGGACCGGGCCGGTGGGGCCGTGACATCGTGGTGCTGCATTTCAACCACCGGCTGCGCGGGCGGGCGGCGGACGCCGACGAGAAATTCTGCGCACAGGTCTGCCGCGCCCTCGGCGTGAAGTTTCTCGCCGGCCGCTGGCGCGGCGCGCGGGCGGGCGCGAGCGAGGCCGAGGCGCGGGCGGCCCGGATGGAATTCTTCCGCCGGGAGATGGTGCGGCGACGGATCCGCCTGCTGTGGTTTGGGCACCAGCAGGATGACATCGCCGAGACGATGCTGATGCGGCTCGCGCGCGGCAGCGGCTCGGCCGGGCTGGCCGCGCCGCGGCCGGCGCAGGCGATGCCCGGTGGCCGCTGGCATCTGCGTCCGCTGCTGACGCTGACCAAGGCGGAGATCAAGGTGGCCCTCCGGCGCGCGGGTGCGACTTGGCGCGAGGATGCCACCAATGACGGCGAAACGTTTTTCCGAAACCGGCTCCGGCGCCACGTGGTGCCGGCTTGGGTGCGGGCGGCGGGCCGCGATGCAATCGCGGGCGCAGCCCTGTCCCGGGAGCGGTTGGAGGAGGACGACACGGCGCTGGACGCCTGGGCTGGACGGCTGACGCGGCTCAGGCGCGGTTCGCTCGACCTGCGTCCGCTGGAGTCCGCGCCGCGGGCGGTTTGGCGCCGGGCGTTGCATCGGTGGCTGCTGGCGGTGCAGCCAGTAACAGATCTGTCGCGGCAGGGTTTCGACAAACTTCTGGAGGCCATCCAGACCGGCCACAACACGCGCTTCAGCCTCGGAGCCAAAGGGTTCGCCGTTCTCCGCCAATCCCGACTGACCTACCAGCGGACCAGGTAGTCGTCGATGGTGCCGCCACGTCAGCCGCGGTTCCGCCGCTTTGCAGGGACAGGCTATTGTCGCGCCAGCCGCGTCGAATGCACCTGGCGTTCAAGGGACAGGCTCGGAACAGTACCGTCAGCTTCAACCGACAGACCCCACGGCTGGGTAATAGGGACAGACCTGAAGCCAATCCTTTGTCGTTATAGGGACACGCGAAAGATCTCGCTCCGTCCGACCCTCAGGTTCTGGAGACAGACTACAGCCGGAGCGGCGGCCGTAGGGACGGCAATGACTGACGGGAAAACGGGTTAGCAGTGCCCGCCCAGTGCCCGCCAGGACCTGGCTTGACCCGACTTGCGGGTGTCCATGCTCATCCGCGTGATCGGCGGCGAATAGCACTATTCCACAGGCTTGCTTCCTTTTGACTTATCGCCAAGGAACCACAACGTTTCCCCATTAGTCCAACGCACTGATGCCTCCTCCCGACAACAACAACAAGAAACGCCGGCCGCTGAAGAGCATGCCGCCCGATGGATTCCAGCCGAAGATGCTGCTCATCTGGGTCCTCGCCATCGCCGGGATCGTGGCGTTTTTTCTTCTCACCCAGGGGCGGGCCACCCAGCCGGCGGTGCTGAAGATCGAGCAGGTGGTTGAGCTGGCGGAGCAGGGCAAGATCGCCGAGGGTTCCATCCGCAGCGAGTCTTCGGGCGGCCGGGATTGGACGGTCATCACCGGCGACACGAAGGAGGCGATCCTGCGCAGCGACACCGGAATGACCAAGAGCTTCATCGCCAACGGCCGGCTGACGGACAACAATCTCGAGCGGTTGCAGAAATCGCAGGTGTTTGCCGAAAAGCCGGCGACGACGGTGATGTCGACGCTGCTCTACAACACGCTGCCCTTCGTGGTGGTCATCGGCTTCCTGTATTTCCTCTTTGTGCGGCAGCTTCGCCAGGCCGGCAAGGGTGCGCTGAGCTTCGGCAAGAGCCGCGCCAAGCTGCTGACGCGCGAGAAGGACCGCGTCACGTTTTCCGACGTCGCGGGCTGCGACGAGGCGAAGGAGGAGGTCAGCGAGATCGTGGAATTCCTCCGCGACCCGAAGAAGTTCCAGAAGATCGGCGGCCGGATCCCCAAGGGCATCCTGATGGTGGGCCCGCCGGGCACCGGCAAGACGCTCCTGGCGAAGGCCATCGCCGGCGAGGCTGACGTGCCGTTCTTCTCCATCAGCGGCTCCGACTTTGTGGAGATGTTCGTCGGCGTCGGCGCCAGCCGCGTGCGCGACATGTTCGAACAGGGCCGCAAGAACGCGCCCTGCCTCATCTTCATCGACGAAATCGATGCGGTCGGCCGCCAGCGCGGCGCGGGTCTCGGCGGCGGGAATGACGAGCGCGAACAGACGCTCAATTCGCTGCTGGTCGAGATGGATGGCTTCGACACCCAGGAGGGCGTCATCATCATCGCCGCGACCAACCGGCCCGACGTGCTCGACAGCGCCTTGCTGCGCCCGGGCCGCTTCGACCGGCAGGTGTACATCGACCTGCCCGACATCATCGGCCGCGAGCAGATCCTCCGCGTGCACGCCCGCAAGATCGCGCTGGCGGACAACGTCGACCTCGCGGTCATCGCCCGGGGCACGCCGGGGCTGTCCGGCGCCGAGCTGGCCAACCTGCTCAACGAATCCGCCCTGCTCGCGGCGCGCCGCAACAAGAAGAAGGTCGACATGGGCGATGTCGACGAGGCCCGCGACAAGGTCCTGTGGGGCCGCGAGCGGCGCCGAGTGATGGACGACGCCGAGAAGCGGCTGGTGGCCTGGCACGAGGCCGGCCACGCCATCGTGCAGGCCGTGCTGGACGACGGCAGCGTGCCCGTGCACAAAGTCACGATCATTCCCCGCGGCCAGAGCCTGGGCAGCACGACCTACCTGCCCACGAAGGACATCCTCACGCGGCCGAAGAAGAAGCTCCTGAACGAAATCTGCATGGCCATGGGCGGCCGCATCGGCGAGGAGCTTGTCACCGGCGACTTCAGCAACGGCGCCTACGGCGACCTGCGGCAGGCCACCCGGATCGCGCGCGCGATGGTGTGCGACTACGGGATGAGCGAGCTGGGGCCGATCGCCCTCGGCGAGAACCAGGACACGGTCTTCCTCGGGCGCGACATCACACGCTCGCAGCATGTGAGCGAGGACACGGCGAAGCGCATCGATCAGGCGATTTCGGAGATCCTCAACACCCAGTACCAGCGCGCGCAGCAGATCATCGGCGAGCATCGGGCGTCGCTGGACAAGATCGCGCAGGCGCTGCTCGAGTACGAGACGATCGAGGGCCGGCACGTGCTGGAGATTCTGCGGGAAGGCGAGATCAAATCGCCCGTCGCCACCGCCCGGCCGCCGAAGCTGCCGGGCGCCGACACTCCGGCCAAGCCCGCCGCCCCGGCGCCGGCCACCGGTGATTCCGCCGGTGCCGCCCCGACTCCCGCGCCGAGCCCGGCCTGAACCGGGCCCGAGGGCTGCCAGGACCGACCGACGCCCGGCAAAGAACGGTTGCTGGCCGAGGATCGGGGCTTGAGGACCAACCCTCGCTGACAGGGAAATCGGCGACCTCCCTGTCGTGCGCCCCGGCGACTCTGATTGGGGAGCCCGCGTACCCGCGGTCCGGCAGTAGCCGGACTCTCCCTCGTCATCCCGGTCGGTCTCGATCCGTGGACCATCAAGAACGAGAAGGAGCGCGCGGCCGGACCCGAATGGCAGAATGCTTTGCGGGGTGAGGGACCCCGACCACAGCGTGAGGCATCCGTGCACCATTTGATGGTTGCCGGTCAGGGTGTCGCCTGCCCTTATCGGCGGCGATTCCCCTATGAACATCTGCTGCATTGGTGCCGGCTATGTGGGCGGTCCGACCATGGCTATGATCGCCCTGAAATGCCCCGATATCCGCGTGACGGTGGTCGACATGAACGCCGCCCGCATCGCCGAGTGGAACACGGGCAACCTGCCGGTCTACGAACCGGGCCTCGATGAGGTGGTGGCGAAGGCCCGCGGGCGGAATCTCTTCTTCTCCACCGACGTGGCCGGCGGAATCAAGGCGGCGGACATCATTTTCGTCGCGGTCAACACCCCGACCAAAACCTACGGCGTGGGCGCCGGCCGCGCGGCCGACCTGCGCTTCATCGAATCCGTGGCCCGGTCGATCGCCGAGCATGCCGAGGGAGGCAAGATCATCGTCGAGAAGTCCACGATTCCCATTAAAACCAC
>Ga0335069_10012929_pt1 | contig 11735 bp, 9 predicted proteins | sample Lox_Sample_11_FD_206714 | JGI IMG/M metagenome (GOLD analysis project Ga0335069, IMG submission 206714) | Soil microbial communities from Loxahatchee National Wildlife Refuge, Florida, United States - Lox_Sample_1.1 | ecosystem: Environmental > Terrestrial > Soil > Wetlands | place: USA: Florida...
AGCTGCTCTTGATCGCCGGCATCGCCGTGTGGTGGCGCCGCGAGTAGCAGCGGGCGCCGGGATCGATCGACCACTGTTTCGATGGCGAACGTCACCGCTATTTGAACATGCGCTTTCGAACCACCCTCCTGCTGATTCTCGTGCTCGCCGGTCTCGGGACGTACGTTTATTTCGTCGAGTACCCTAAAGCCGAGGAAGAGGCAAAGAAGAAAACGCTCTTCGAGCTCAAGGCCGATGACGTCACACAGGTGACGCTCGACTACGGCGACCACAAGATTGTGCTCAAGAAGTCGGGGGCCGATTGGCGCATCACCGAACCGCTCGATGTGCCGGCCGAAGCCGCAACGGCCAAGAACCTGGTTAGCGCCATCGCCGATTGCGAATTGAAACGCGACTTGAAGGAACCCTCGTCGGATCTGTCGCAATACGGTCTCGACAAGCCGTTCGTGACGGTCACCGTGAAGGTCGGCGACAAGGATCTGCCGGCGTTCATGGTCGGCAAGAATACGCCCGTCGGTTTCTCCACATATGTGCAGCGAGCCGACGATAAGAAGATCCAACTGACGAGCTCGGCGTTCCGCTCAGGCATGGACAAGAAGGTCAAGGATCTGCGCGACAAGTCCATCGTCGACTTCGTCGATGGCGACGTGCAACGGCTCGAATTGTCGGGCGAAGGCAAGCAACTGGTGCTCGTCCAGAAGGATGACAAGTGGAGCATCGAGCAACCCGCCGCTTACGCTGCTGACGGATCCACGGTGCGCAGCTTCTTGTCCACCCTGCGCTCGATGCGCGCGACCGACTTCCCCGACGACCAGCCGGCCGATCTCGCACCTTACGGGCTCGACAAACCGCAACTGAAGATCACGCTGTACCTCGGCAAGGACAACGCCGAGAAGAGCCTTCTCATCGGCAAGGAGAACGACAAGAAGGAACTCTTTGTGCAGCGCGGCGGACAACCTACCGTGTACACCGTGAGCGATTGGGTGCTCCGCGACCTCAACAAGAACCCGGGGGATTTCCGCGATAAGACCGTGCTCGCGTTCGATCGGGACAAAGTTACCGCGGTGGAGTTGAAGCGGAAGGATGGCAGCCACGCCAAGTTGGTGCGCGGAGCCAACAACCAATGGCAAGTCGACGGCGCAGAGGGAAAACCGGCGGAAGCGGTCATCACGCAATACTTGACCGATCTCCACGACCTGAAAGGATATGAGATCGCAGCCGATCAACCGGTGGACTTGGCGCAGTTTGCACTTGATCAACCCTTCTTGACAGTGAGTGTGTTTGGTGAAGGGAAGGAACCCGTCGGAACTGCGTTACTCGGCGAACGTGACAAGGACGGCAAGAAGGAGTACACCGCTACGCTCCAAGGTGGACCGACGGTTTTCCTGGTTCGCGATTACTCGGTCACCCGCCTCGACAAGCAGTCCAAAGATTTCATGGAAAAGCCGCCGGCACCGACGACGGCACCCGGCGCTGCCCCGGTGCCAGCCGCCAGCAGCGACGACGAACACGAGGATGAGGGTAACGGTGGAGGCGAGGAAGTCACCATCCCTGGTGGCGACGAACAGGACTAACGAGGCGCGGCTCCGATCAACCAGGACGTGTACGCCCGGCGCGCGTGGCAGATGGCGCGCCGTCGGAACCGCGAGCAACCCGCCGCGAACCACGCTGTTCAACCGCCGAGGTCGTCCAACGCCTCGAGCAACACAGCCACCTCCGCATCGGTGCCAACCGTAATCCGCAGCGCGTCCTGAAGCTCAGGAACCGCGAAATACCGGACCAGGACGCCGCGTTCTTTCAAACCACGATAGACGTCGGCAACGCAGCGCCCGGGGCGGCGCGCCAGCACAAAATTGGATTGGCTCGGCAGCACCGCAAACCGACGAGCGCACAATCCCTCGGTCAACCGCTCCCGTGTGCGGCGCACCCGCGCGACGTTGGCTTCCATCCAATGGTAATCTTCGAGTGCCGCCGTGGCGGCAACGATGCTCAACCGTGTCACGTTATACGAGTCCTTCACCTTCAACAGCTCGTCGATGATGCCGGGCGCGGCAAACGCGAGCCCGATACGCATCCCGGCCAGCGAGAACGATTTCGAGAATGTGCGCAGCACCACAACATTTTCATACGCGTGCACAAGGGCCAGCGCGTTGGCTTCCGCGAAATCCACGTACGCTTCGTCAACTACCAAGAGACCAGCCACCCGCTCAGCGAGTTCGCGGATCGCTTCGATCGGCACGGCCGTCCCCGACGGCGAGTTCGGATGACAAATGAAGGTTACGCGACCGCGCGCCTCCACCAGACCAGCGGGGAGGCCGAAGTCGGCCGGATAGGGAACGTGCACCGGCTCGCCTTCCTGCAAGGCCACCAGGGTGTCGTAGAGGGTGTAAGTCGGGTGCGGATAGACGACCCGCTCGCCCCGACCAACGCAAGCGCGCACGATGAGGTTGAGCAACTCATCGGAGCCGTTTCCCACCATGATGTTCTCACGCCGTAAGCCGTAAACGGCGGCGGCCCGGTCGCGCAACACATTGGCAAGGGGATCGGGATAGAGCCGCAATTCATCGCCGGCAGCGGCGCGCACCGCTTCGATGACCGCAGGCGACGGCGGGTATGGATTCTCGTTCGTGTTGAGCTTGATGTAGCGCCGGTCCTGTGGCTGCTCACCGGGTGCGTACCCGGTCATCGCCGTCACCGCCTGCCGTGTGAATTGTCTCGCCATCAAGCGCTCGCAGCGCTTCTGCTAGCAGATCCGACCGCGCAACAAAACACGCCGCTCTCCACGAGCGTGACGCACAGGCAGAACGAGCCCTGCGGTTGCGTCTCGCCACCACCAACGCCACAATCGATCCATGTCCGCAGAGCAACTCATTGCGCTCGAAGCCGCACAGGCGGAGCTAGGCACCCTGTACGCAGCTGCTCGTAGCTTCGCAGCCCTACACGCGCGCGCCGAAGGGGACCTCCTGCCGCAGCTCAGCAGCCTTGGTAGCCGATTGCGCCGCCTCGTACGGAATGCGCGCCTGACCGCAGGCGAGATCGACGCGGCAACACGCGAAATCCTGTCCATACGGACCACGTGGCGGGCAGCCCTCGAGGAGGTGCGTGCCTCGGCGGCGTACCAGCAAACGTTGTTGGCATTCACAGCCGACCGCCAGGATGCGCTAGGAAAGCTCATCCCGCAGGTGTTCGCCGGTCTCCACCTCACCTCGTTCCCACCAGCACTCTATGCCCCCGTCTCTCCATCGACCGGTCGGCGTCGCCCGGGAAGTAGTCCGTTCCTCAACGCAACGGAATGTGCGGACCGAATTCTGCACATGCTGACCCGCGGCTATGAGCCGCTCGCGGGCGGGACAGAGTGGTGGGACCGCGAGTTGCCGTCGATCGTCTGCGCCAATGATTTGGCGGGATTGGAAACGCCGATTGCGTTGACGCTGGCCGCACCCGATATCCACGCCGCCGTGTTTCTCTCGGACGATGACTCGAGCTTTCGGCTCTTCACGCAGCGTCTGGGCGGACCGTTTTCGATCGTGCTTGCGGCCGAGGCTAGTGATGAGTGGTGGGAGGCCTACGAGGACTCCTACCGGGATTTTCGCGACGCCGTGCGGGACGAGCTGGCTGCACGGGGGTACGCTGCAACGATCATCGAGGTTCGATCGTAGCGCGCCGTGCTCCCCGAAACGACAGCGGCCGCCGCGAAACTACCCGGGCGGCCGCTGGACGAGTGGCGTATCGTGCGCTCAGAATTGATACGTCAGCTTCACGCCCGTTTCACTGCGGCGGTGGTTACGGCCGCCAGCACCCCACGGGTCGTCACTGGGCGCACCGCTGCCGTACTGCGTGAAGAACTTCTGCTGCAGGGTGACGATGAAGTTGTTGGTGTAGAAGTAGTCCCCATTCCACAGGAATTCGCAGTTGTCGTTGACGGGATCCCAGGCCGCGGCGACGAACGGCACGAGGGTTCCACCTCTATAGAAACTCGTTCCAGCAAATGTGATCAGGTGTTCCCAGCGGTGAATAATGTCGCCGCTCGGATCCGTGCCCGGTGCGGCGTTCTGTAGACGTTCGACCAATCCGGCATTCGTTCCGCTCACCCATTGGCCGAAGCCTTGCGTATTGTGTCCCGGCGAACCTACTCCTGGGGTGAAGTACGGCGTCTCCTCAACCCCGGAGTTGCCGCGCAGATAACTCACGTTCCCGGGATAGTAGTTCCAGAAGAACTGCGCAGTGAGGAACCAGGTGGCTTTGGGATTGAGCAAGCGGATCCAGGTAGGCCGATCGAAGCCGACCATGCCGGCCCACAACGAGCGCTTGTCGGCGGTTTGCGGTGCATTGGCGACAAAGTTCGTCAGCGGGTTCAGAGCAGTCTTCGACGGATCGACCGTTTGCACCGGCTCGTTCAGCACGTAGGCCGTTTCGAGTCGAAAAACCGCGGACGTGTAGTCGCCTTCGAAATAATTGCCGGTCAGTCCGAATATATGGTTGTACGGATAGTTGATCTGCGCGTCGACCGGAAGGTTTGCGGGATGGAAGGATTGCCCGTCGATCAAAAAGGTATCTGTGAGTTGAGGCACGGGACGGTTCCCTTTGGGTCCTCCGCCGATGTGGGTGATCGAGATGGATTGTGAGGTACCCGCGCCGACACCTCGGGCGCGCGCGTAAAGATAGTTTGTGGTGAATTCGATTCCTTGCGGTGTCACGGCGTGAAATCGGAGGCCGACTTCGCTGGCATCGGCAGGATTCCGACCGAAGTTACCGTGGCGCCAGCTCGTCCCCTGCAGGTTGAATACCGGTTGCACGTATTGGCCCGGCAGAACCTGTTGGACCTGCCCGGCGCGCAACGGATCGGGAATGTACGCCGACCACGGCCGCGGCAGGAAAGCCAGTTTCTGGTTGGGTTGAAAGTCGAATGGGTTATAGACCAGCTCGGCGAAGCTGTTGGAGAGCGTTCCGCCAATCACCGGGATGGGAATCTCGCCGATGTCCCAAAGCCCCTTGCCGAGCCACAATGGAATACGGATGTTGTCCCACGATTCCTGCTGCAAGTGCCAGGTGAGGTCAAGGGGGTTCCAGATGTCCATCAAGCGGAACTGATCGCTTTCGCCCCAGATCACTTGCTGACGTCCCATGCGGAAGCTCAGCGGCAGGTCCGCGAGCTTCGTATCAATGTACGCTTCGCGCAGCGTGTTCTCGAACTTGATTCCGGAACGCGTTCCTTGGGTATAGCGGCTATAGGATCCCGGCAAGAGCGAACGGAGAGGTTTACCGGTTGCATCTGTTGTACAGGAGCCGCCCACACATTGTCCCGGGTCGTTGCCGGCTATGGGACCACCAACCAAATCGTCGTAGCGCGTCTGACCGTGCTGCAGATCGGTCGGCGCCATGTCGTAGAAGCCGTCGTACACGCCACGGTAGAGGATGAACAGTTTCGATCGTTCGATGAAGGGAAGGTCGAAGCGATCGATCCACCGCCCCTTTTGCAGCCAGTCATAGTCCACCCGAAGCCGCACGGTGTTGCGGTTCTGAATGAACTGCAACTGGTCGATCGATGTGTCACGGACCAGGTTCTGCGTTTCGATGTTGCCCGACAATTCCAGCGGACCAAACTTCTGGTTTGCATGCGCCGGTCGGCCGACCAGAGCGCTGAGACAGAGAGCCAGCGACGCGAGCGTCAGCGACGCGCGCGTCAGGGTCCGGTGCCACCGAGAAGTCCACCCACACAGTGCCTCGTGCATTGCACCCCCTCCTTCCTCGCAGCAGCGGCTGCTAAACCGCTTCACTACTGGTGTCGCGCCCCTCATACTAAAAAACTTGCGCCGTTGGCAAGGACAAAATAGGCGCAGGTAGCAGGTTGCGGTGTCTCGTAGTCTGAGCGCATTCGTCGTCCCGCACGAGCCATCCGCCGCGAGCAACGTACACGCTCCTTGCGTTGACTTGCAGCGACTCCACTGTTACTGCCACCTCGCTCATCATGGCGACCGTTCGGGCGCGTTTCGCCCCTAGTCCTACAGGTTATTTGCACATCGGCGGTGCCCGCACTGCACTGTTCAACCACCTCTTTGCCCGGCATCACGGCGGCACCTTCATCCTGCGCATCGAGGACACCGATCGCGAGCGTTCCACCCAGGAATCGATCCAGGCGATCCTCGACGCCCTGACCTGGCTGAGCTTAGACTGGGACGAGGGGCCAATCTTCCAGAGCCAACGCAGCGACATCTACCGCGAGCACGCCGATCGCCTGCTGCGCGCGGGGTCGGCATATCGCTGCTACTGCTCAGCCGAGGAGTTGGAGGCCAAGCGCCAATCGGCGATGAAGCTGGGGCGCAAGCCGATGTATGACCGAACCTGCCGCAACTTGAAGGCCGCGGATCTGGGGCGCCCGTTTACCTTGCGCTTCAAGGCCGCACTCGACGGTGAAACGGTGGTGGCCGATCTAGTGAAGGGCCACGTGCTCTTCCAGAACCGCGAACTGGACGATCTGATCCTCGTCCGCTCCGACGGCACACCGACGTACAACTTCTGCGCCGTGATCGATGACGCGTTGATGGAGGTCACCCACAACATCCGCGGCGAAGATCACCTCGTCAATACGCCGAAGCAGATCCAACTCTATCGTGCATTCGGTTACAAGGAGCCGGCGTTTGCCCACATTCCGCTGATTCTCGGCACGGATCGGACCCGCCTCAGCAAACGGCACGGGGCCACATCGGTGATGGCGTACCGCGACATGGGCTACCTGCCCGACGCCGTCGTCAACTACCTCGCGCGCCTCGGGTGGTCACACGGCGATCAGGAGATTTTCACGCGCGCCGAGCTGATCGAGAAGTTCCAGATCGAGGACGTTGGCAAGTCGGCGGGGGTCTACAACGCCGAGAAGGCCGAGTGGCTGAACGCGCAGTATTTGAAGGCGATGCCGACGGCGGAGTTGGCAGAGGCCGCCAAGCCGTTCATCGCAGCCAAGGGATACTCGATTCCAGGCGACGACCAGTGGTTGACCCGCATGGTCGCCACCCTGCGCGAGCGAGCCAAGACACTCGTAGAACTGGTCGATCTCGGGCATTTTTATCTGAGCCCAGCCGTCACCATCGATGCAAACGCTGCACGCAAGTTCCTCAAGCCGGAGATTCTCGAGCCGCTGCGGGCGCTGCGCTCAGGGTTGGCTGACGAGAGGGTCTGGTCAGCCGAGACACTCCACAGCCGCTTTCAAGCCGTGACTGGTCGGTTCGGACTTTCCCTCGGACAGATCGCGCAACCGGTCCGGGTTGCCATCACCGGAGGCACGTCCAGCCCCGGTATCTTTGAAGTAATCGAGGTGTTGGGCCAGGAGCGCACGCTCGAGCGGATCGATCGCGCCATTGAACGCATCGGCGAAGAGGCCACCGCACCGCCGGCATCTCCGCACGTAGTCGGACCGCGCTAACCTCCGTCCCCAAGCGCTCCCGCTGTCCGATCTCGATGGGCATGCCGCGCCGCTCCGATGTGGGTGTGGTCAGCGATCCGCATGGCAGCCCCCTCCCGAGATCGTGTCTCAACAACGCTTCAATCTGAATGCGTGGCTTCAATCTGAATGCGTGTTGGAAAGAAGCGCCTCGAGGCATTGCGCGATGTGCCGTTCCTCGTTGTGTGCCGGCACGATTACGCAGACGCTCGCCGATGGCATCAAGTCTCCCCCTCCCTGCCTTCCGCCAGGGAGGGGAGCAGGCGGTTCACGCACCCCGTTTTTCAATCCTTGCCCAGGTGTCTTTGAGCCCAACGATGCGGTTGAAGACCAGCGCGCCTGGCTTCGAGAGTTTCGGGTCGACACAAAAGTAGCCTTGGCGCTCAAACTGCACCCGGTCGCCCGGCCGTGCGCCCGCCAGCGATGGCTCGACCTTGCATCGCTGGAGCACCTCGAGTGAGTTCGGGTTGAGCGCCTTGAGGAAGCTGTCCTCGCGGTCCGGGAACTCCGCGGCAAAGAGCCGGTCGTAGAGACGCACCTCCGCCTCCACCGCGTGCCCTGCCGAGACCCAGTGGAGGGTGCTCTTCACCTTGCGTCCATCGACTGCGTCGCCGCCTCGCGTCGCGGGATCATACGTGCAATGCACCTCGATGACCTCGCCGCTCTGCGGGTCCTTCACCACGTTCTGGCAGGTAACGAAGTACGCGTAGCGCAGGCGGACTTCCTTACCGGGCGACAGCCGAAAGTATTTCGGCGGCGGCGTTTCCCGAAAATCGTCCTGCTCGATGTAGAGCACCTTCGAGAACGGCACTTTGCGTTTGCCTGCGGAAGGGTCTTCCGGATTGTTGACCGCATCGACCTCCTCCACCCGGCCTTCGGGGTAGTTGTCGATGACAACGCGCAACGGCTTGAGCACGGCCATGGCGCGCGGCGCGCGTTTGTTCAGGTCTTCGCGAATGCTGTGTTCGAGCATTGCCACGTCCACCGTGCTGTTCGCTTTGGCCACACCGATACGGTCGCAAAAGCTGCGAATCGACTCGGCGGTGTAACCGCGCCGCCGATAGGCCGCGATGGTGGGCATGCGCGGGTCGTCCCAACCATCGACGTGACCGTCGCGCACCAACTGCAGCAGCTTGCGCTTGCTGAGCACCGTGTAATTGAGATTCAGACGTGCGAACTCGATCTGCTGCGGATGGCAGGGAACGTCGAGCTGATCAAGGAACCAATCATACAAGGGACGGTGATCCTCAAACTCCAGTGTGCAAATCGAGTGGGTGATGCCTTCGACCGCGTCGGAGAGTCCGTGTGCGAAATCGTACATCGGATAGATGCACCACTTGTCGCCGGTGCGATGATGGCGCGCCTTCTTGATGCGGTAGATCGCCGGATCGCGCATGTTGATGTTGGGCGACGCCATGTCGATCTTGGCGCGCAGGACGCAGACGCCTTCGTCGATGTCGCCGCGCCGCATCTGCTCGAACAGCGCCAGGTTCTCCTCGACCGAACGATCGCGGTAGGGACTGTTCTTTCCGGGCGCGGTGAGGGTGCCTCGGTAGGCGCGGGTCTCCTCCGCCGTAAGGTGGCAAACGTATGCCTTCCCCTGCCCTATCAATTCGACTGCGTATTGATGGAGTTGGTCGAAGTAGTCGGACGCGTACAATGCCTCGCCTCTCCAATCGAAGCCGAGCCAACGCACGTCTTCCTGGATGGACTCGACATATTCGACGTCTTCCTTGACCGGATTGGTGTCATCGAAACGCAGATTGCACACACCGCCGAAGTCGCGGGCGATACCGAAGTTCAGGCAGATCGACTTGGCATGACCGATGTGCAGATAGCCGTTGGGCTCGGGCGGAAAACGAGTGCATACCGATGTGTGCTTGCCACTCTTCAGGTCTCCGACGACGATCTGGCGGATGAAGTCGGTTCCCCCGGTTGGGACTCCCCCACTGGGGGTCGCCGCCAGCGTCGTCGCTTCGGGTTTCGGGTTCTCGCTCATTAGACGCCAATCTCCTGTTGGGACAGAAGTCGATGGATAACAGCTTTCTCTGCGTGTGCAACGTCACCGGGGTGGGTGGCGCTGTTACAAGCGCACACCTCGACCCGGAGAGTGCCACGCCGGATGACCGACAGCTCGGCATTCACGGGCGCTGGACCGCCTCGAGGAAACCTACGGTGAGGATCCGGTACATGTCGGCGTGATGGCAGCGGGCTTCATCGGCGGTGCGCAGCGCCACGTCATCGCCAACGCCAAGCACTGCGCTCAACAGCATCGAAGACACTCGGATGCGGGTGAACGTCACCATCGACGAGCGCACCTTGCGCGAGATCAATCTGCCGCTCTTCAAGCGCGCTGTTGAGGCCGGCGTTGGGTCATTACACTACCGCCCTCGAGCATTATGAGGGCTGGCGCGTCGATCGTCCCGTGCGTGAGCTCAAGGCGTTCCAGCGCATCACGCTCGCCCGGGGGGAAACGAAAACGGCATCGCTGGCTTTCCCGGCGAGCGACCTCGCGTACTGGGAGGTCACGGCAAACTCCTTCGTGATCGAGCCAATCGACTACGGGGTGCAATGCGGCTCATCGTCCCGTGAACTGCCACTTCAGGCGCGGTTCTCATTGCCGATCAGCAAGCCGCGAGATCCTCCAAAGCGACACAATCGTCGCGACCGGCACCTTGACTTCACGATTGCCGCTTCCTACTCTGAGCAGCGCGTCAGTTGGTGAGGAGTCGGCTAATTGGTAAGCCACCTGACTCTGGATCAGGGCACTGTAGGTTCGAGTCCTACCTCCTCAGTCGTGGAATTGCGGATTGCGGAATTCGGATTGCGGATTGCTTGTCGTCTGGAAACCCGCAATCCGCATTCACCAATCCGAAATGAATTGGGTCCCATCGTCTAGTGGTTAGGACGCCGGCCTCTCACGTCGGTAGCAGGGGTTCGAATCCCCTTGGGACCACTTCATAACTCCCCGTCGCTCCAGCAGTTTTAATTTTCGTGTCCCCGCCCGATGAGAAAACCGGGGACACTTCCGCTTCGAAGTCGCTCATCATGGCGAACTCGGCCTTGCCATGCCCCGTCGCCCGCTTCGCGTAGTGCCGCTTCAGCGTACTCATGTTTCCGTTACTAACGCGGACCTTCGGCCGCAACCAAAGGGGCAAGGCGCAGCGAGCCGGAAGCGAGACTTGCGTTGGCGCTGAGGCTGCGGTTCGATTCACCGACATGGATGCCCTTGTCACCAAGCACGCCAACGCGATCCGCGGCGTGCTGTCGTGCTTCGATCGGGTGCTGTTCCGCGGCTACGTGCCACTGATGAGCGGCTACGCCATGGCGGAGTCAAGCAGGTGCAGCGGCGGACGTTGAAATCGTTCCTGCTCAGCCAGGCCGAGCGCGTCAAGAAGCGCGCCCTGTCGATGGCTACCGAGGCCCAGCGTCCCCACCAGTACCTCACTGGCCCGACTCGCAAGGAGGACCTCGCGCAGCAGATTGCCGAGCGCGACGGGGGCACCGAGGGGCTCGTCTGTGTGTTCTCCGTACTGGAGCCGTGCCGGATCGAGCCGAAGGAAGATTGTTGCAGTGCTAATGCGATTGCCTTCGGCCCACTTTTCTTCTCGAGCGCTTGGTAACCGCTCCCGGGTAGTTCATGCCCAGGAATCAGCCCTCGGACCTCAGGCTTCAGGAACCTTGTCCCTGAGGCCCGGGGTCTGAGGCCGACTCCCGCACGGGTGGTCACTTTCTTTCCGGAGAGCTGCACTTAGCGTCCACCCCTGCGCCGCTCATTCAGAGATGCATACCCGCCTCTGGAAGCCTTTGTCCGACCCCGGACTGGACGCTGTGCCTAGAGATTTTCACGTGCTAGGCTGTGCACCCTAACAAGTGAACGCTTCTAGGTTCCATACAGGGTCGTTGGCATTCGCCCTTCTGCTCTCCCTTGCTGCGTGCGGCTGTGGAGGCGACAGCAGTCCACTCCAGCTTGGGCACGGATCCGTGAGCACGCTGGCTTACGTTGTCAGCCACTGCCACGAGAACAGTAAATTCGAGACCGCAAGCCAAAGACTGGAAGTCGCGCGCGGCGACGGTGCCCCAGTGACCGTGGCGGAGATCCCCACGTTTGGACGGCTACCGGCGCTCGGCCTGTGCCCACTCTATGGCGCATTTCGGGCTGGCTCGATTTCCGTGTTTGGCTTTGCGTTTCAGCGATTGGGGGTGAGCCCCGATGGCTCGGGCGTCGTCTTCGAGGTGAATTTCAGGAATTCAATCGTCGCAGGTCTCGTGCGTGATCCGCTCACCCCCGAGCAGGAAG
>Ga0335069_10012930_pt1 | contig 11734 bp, 7 predicted proteins | sample Lox_Sample_11_FD_206714 | JGI IMG/M metagenome (GOLD analysis project Ga0335069, IMG submission 206714) | Soil microbial communities from Loxahatchee National Wildlife Refuge, Florida, United States - Lox_Sample_1.1 | ecosystem: Environmental > Terrestrial > Soil > Wetlands | place: USA: Florida...
GCGAGTGGCGCAGGCTCGCGGTCGAACGCGCCTCCAGGTCGCGCACCGCATCGGTCATTGCCGGTAGCCTCAGCGTCACGACGTGCTCGCCGAAGCGCACGATGCGGAACTCGGGGCTTCCGGGTACCCCCTCGAAGCGCTCGCCGTCGTACAGTGTAAGAATGTGTGTCAGACCATCGGCCGTGACCGAGTGGGTCGCCCGTTCTGCCAGCGCCACCTCCACCTGCGGTCCGTCGCTGCGCTCGAGAAACACATCGCCGAGGGTGCCATCGCGGTCGACGGTCTGGGCATAGAGCACCGCCTTCGATCCGGCGCCGAAGCCGCGGAATTTCCCCGATGCGATCGGCGCGAGCTGACCGGCGCGCAGCGCGGCGTTGCGCAGGCTCAGGGCCTGCGCGGTGGCCTGCGGTGCGAGCCCCAGCGACAGCCACGCGAGCCCGGCCGCGACCAGCACCGCGAGCAGCGCCACCGGCGCATACAGCTGCAGCGGGCCCGCGCCGCAGGCGAGTGCCGCCGCCATCTCGCTGTCGGCGTACAGACGTCCGTACGCCAGCACGACCCCGAGCAACAGGCCGACCGGGACCACGACCGAGAGGTACTGGAGCGAGGACAGCCCGATGAGCTCGAGCACCATGCTCTGGGGGTACTGGTTGGCCGCGGCCCGCTCCATCACCCCCGCCACCTCGTTGGCGAGCAGGATCACGAGCAGCACTCCCGTCACGCCCAGCCAGGCGACCAGCACCTCGCGCAGGACGTAGCGGCCGAGGATCGTTCCGGTCCTCATGGTTGCGCGGCGCCGAAACCCGCCGTGAGCTCTTGAGTTACACTTGTCACCACTTGCACCCGTAACGGCGCAGTACGCGCTCAATAAGACCAAACGCGAGCGCGCCGCTGTGACCGCCGCAAATAAGGTAAATCAGACGGCCGCGCGCCTCAACGGCCGAACTTAGAGGGCATCGCATGGAATTCGGAGTCTGGACGAAGGGCTTGGCGAGGCTTGCGGTGGACTGCCTGGTACTCGGGGTGTTCGAGGAAGCGCAGCTCGGCGCGCAAGGCGGCAGCGTCGACGCCGCAAGCGGCGGCCGGCTGCGCAAGCTCCTGGCGCGCGGCGACTTCTCCGGACGGGCCGGCGAGACGCTGTTGCTCGGCGACCTTCCGGGCATCAGTGCCGCGCACGTGCTGCTGACGGGCATGGGACCGGCCAAGCAGCTGCAGCGGCGCGCCTGGCGCAAGGCCTGGTCCGCCGCAGCCGGCGCGCTCAGCCGTACCCGCATCGCGAGTTGCGCCGTGGCGCTCGACCGACCGGAGGTGAAGGAGCTCGACGATTACTACCTCGGCCGCGCGGTCGCCGAGCTCACCGGCAGCGCCTTCTACCGCATCAACGATCTGAAAACCGCGCGCAAGCCACCGCCCGCAGCGTTGAAGAAGGTGCTGGTCGGTCCGGTGCGGCGCAGCGCCGCGGCCGAGCGCGGTCTCGCGCACGGCGAGGCGGTGGCCGCCGCACAGAGCGTGCAGCGCGACCTTGCCAACCTGCCGGGCAACATCTGCACGCCCGGCTATCTCGCCGAGCAGGCGCGGGCACTCGGCAAGCGCCACGCGAGCCTGCGCGTGCGCGTGCTCGATGAGGCCGCGATCCGCCGCGAGAAGATGGGATGCCTGCTCGCGGTCGCACAGGGCAGTCACCAGGCGCCGCGTTTCATCGTGCTCGAGCACCAGGGCGCGGGAGCGAGGAAGCCGGCCGCGCCGATCGTGTTGGTCGGCAAGGGTGTCACCTTCGACAGCGGCGGCATCTCGCTCAAGGACCCGCCGGGCATGGACGAGATGAAATTCGACATGAGTGGCGCCGCTGCGGTGATCGCGGCGCTGCAGCTCGCCGCGCAGCTGCGCCTGCCGCTGCACCTCGTCGGGCTCATCGCGGCGGTGGAGAACATGCCCGGCGGCCGCGCGGTGAAGCCGGGCGACATCGTCACCAGCGCCTCGGGGCAGACGGTGGAGATCCTCAACACCGATGCGGAGGGCCGGCTGATACTGAGTGACGCTCTGCATTACGCCCGCCGCTTCCATCCCGCCGCGGTCATCGACATCGCCACGCTCACCGGCGCCTGCGTGGTCGCGCTCGGGCACCATCACTCCGGGGTCATCGGGAATGATCAGGCGCTCATCAGCGAGCTCCTCGAAGCCGGGCGCCGTGCCGATGACCGCTGCTGGCAACTGCCCCTCACCGAGGAGTACGGGGAGCAGCTGAAGAGCAATTTCGCCGACTTCGCCAACGTCGGCGGCCGTGATGGCGGTGCCATCACCGCCGCGGCCTTCCTCGGTAAATTCACCCAGGGGCTGCGCTGGGCGCACCTCGACATCGCCGGGACCGCCTACCAGAGCGGCGCAGCCAAGGGGAGCACTGCGCGGCCGACGCCGCTACTCGCGGATTTCCTGCTGAAGCGCGCCGCACGCTGAGAATCGCGCGGCCCGCCTCCGGTCGACGCGGCACGACTCCGGCCGACGCTGCACGTGACGCGCGTCGCGAGCGCCGCGCCATCCACCGCTATAATCGGATATGGACAAGGTGTACGCGCCGCACGACATCGAGCGGCGCATCTACGAGCGCTGGGAATCTCACGGCTGGTTCGCGCCCCGCGGGGACGGCGCGCCCTACTGCATCATGATCCCGCCGCCGAACGTGACCGGGACGCTGCACATGGGGCATGCGTTCCAGCACACGCTCATGGACGCATTGAGCCGTTACCACCGCATGCGGGGCCGCCGCGTGCTGTGGCAGCCGGGCACCGACCACGCCGGCATCGCCACGCAGATGGTGGTCGAGCGGCAGCTGAACGCGCAGGGGCTGAAGCGTACCGAGCTCACGCGCGCCGCCTTCCTCGAGCGCGTGTGGGCATGGAAGGAGCAATCCGGCGGCACCATCGCGGCGCAGATGCGCCGCCTCGGGGAGTCGGTCGACTGGTCGCGCGACCGCTTCACCATGGATCCGGACATGTCGCGGGCGGTCACCGAGGTTTTCGTGCGCCTCCATGAGGAGGGGCTCATCTACCGCGGCAAGCGCCTCGTCAACTGGGACCCGGTGCTGCTCACTGCGCTATCGGACCTCGAGGTGCAGTCGCAGGAAGAGGACGGCTCGCTCTGGCACCTGCGCTATCCGCTCGTGGAGGGCCGCGGGCACCTGGTGGTGGCCACCACGCGCCCCGAGACCCTCCTCGGCGACAGCGCGGTGGCGGTGCACCCGCACGATGAGCGCTACCGCTCGCTCATCGGCACGCACGTGCGACTGCCGCTCGCCGAGCGTGCCATCCCGGTGATCGCCGACGAGTACGTCGACCCGGAATTCGGCTCGGGCGTGGTGAAGATCACGCCCGCACACGACTTCAACGACTACGAGGTGGGGCAGCGCCACCGCCTGCCGCTCATCAATATCTTCACGCCGCGGGCCACGCTCGCCGGCACCGTGCCCGAGCGCTTCCGGGGCCTCGATCGCTTCGAGGCCCGCAAGCGCGTGGTCGCAGAGCTCGAAGCCGCCGGCCTCCTCGAGCGCATCGAGAAGCACCGCCACGCCATCCCGCGCGGCGACCGCAGCGGCGCGGTCCTCGAGCCTTACCTCACGGATCAGTGGTTCGTGAGGATCGCGCCGCTCGCGCAGCCGGCGGCCGCCGCGGTGAGCGCGGGCCGAACGCGCTTCGTGCCCGAGAGCTGGACGCGCACCTACTTCGAATGGATGCGCAACATCCGTGACTGGTGCGTCAGCCGCCAGCTGTGGTGGGGCCACCGGATCCCCGCCTGGTATGACGCCGAGGGCAAGGTCTACGTCGCCCGTGACGAAGCCGAGGTGCGCGCCAGGAACCGCCTCGGTGCCGAGGTGGCGCTGCGCCAGGATGAGGACGTGCTCGACACCTGGTTCTCATCGGCCCTGTGGCCGTTCTCGACGCTCGGCTGGCCGGAGAAGACCGCGGCGCTCGCGGAGTTCTACCCGACCACGGTGCTCATCACGGGATTCGACATCATCTTCTTCTGGGTGGCGCGCATGATGATGATGGGCCTGAAGTTCATGGAAGACGTGCCGTTCCGCGACGTCTACATCACCGGGCTCATCCTCGATGAGCACGGCGAGAAGATGTCGAAGTCGCGAGGCAACGTCATCGACCCGCTCGACATCGTCGATGGCATCCCGCTCGATGCGCTGATCGCCAAGCGCACGAGCGGCCTGATGCAGCCGCAGCTCGCACCGGCGATCGAGAAGGCGACGCGCCGGCAGTACCCGCAGGGCATTACGCCGCACGGCACCGATGCGCTGCGCCTCACCTTCGCCGCGCTCGCCTCGCCGAGCCGCGAGATCCGCTTCGAGCTCGCGCGCGTCGGCGGCTATCGCAACTTCTGTAACAAGCTGTGGAACGCGGCACGCTTCGTGACGCTCGCGCTCGCCGCAGGCCCCGGCGCCTCGCAGGAGCTGCAGCTCTCGGTCGCCGACCGCTGGATCCGCTCGCGCTTCGGCCGCACCCTCGCCGCCGTCGAGAGCGCCTTCGCGGAGTACCGCTTCGACTACGCGGTCACCGCGTTGTACGAGTTCACCTGGTACGACTTCTGCGACTGGTATCTCGAGCTCGCCAAGCCCGTACTGCAGGGCGCTGCCGGCAGCGCCGGTCGCGTTGCCGCGCAGCGTACGCTCGCGCAGCTGCTCGAGTCGCTGCAGCGCGCGCTGCATCCGTTCATGCCCTTCATCACCGAGGAGATCTGGCTGCGGGTGGCACCGCTCGCCGGCGTTGCGGGCGAGACCGTGATGGTGCAGCCCTATCCGCGCGCCACCGAATTCCCCGTCGACGACGCGGCCGAGCGCGAGGTGGACTGGATACAGAAGGTGGTTCTCGGGGTGCGTCAGATCCGCGGTGAGATGAACATCAGCCCCGCCCGGCGCATTCCGCTGCTGCTGAAGGATGCGGGCGTGGAGGACGCGGCGTACCTCGCCCGGCACCGCGGCTGGCTCGAGCGGCTCGCCGGAGTCGCCAGCCTCACGCTGCTCGCGCCCGGGGCGCAGCCGCCCCGGTCGGCGATGGCGCTCGCGGGCACTCTCACGCTGCTGGTGCCGATGGCGGGGCTCATCGATCCGGACGCCGAAGCCGAGCGGCTCGGACGGCTTCTCGCGCGCGCGCAATCGGACCTGGAGAAGATCCGCGAGCGGCTCGGGCGCGAGAGCTTCGTGCGCAATGCCCCCGAGCCGGTGGTGCTGCTCGAGCGCGAGCGTGCCGCCGGTCTCGAGCGCAGCGTGAGCGAGCTCGCCCTGCAGCTCGACCGCGTGCGTGGACTGAAGCCATGAGCGCGCCGGACCGGGTGCTCGAGCCCGCAGCGGACCCGCAGGCCGCGGCGCTCGACCGCGTGCTCGCGACGCTCGAGACGGTCATCCTCGGCAAGCCCGCGCAGATCCGCCTGTGCCTCGCCTGTCTTCTCGCGCGCGGCCACCTGCTGATCGAGGACGTCCCCGGAGTCGGCAAGACGACGCTCGCGCATGCGCTCGCGCACGTGCTGGGGCTCTCCTGGCAGCGGGTGCAGTTCACGAGCGATCTGCTGCCCGCGGACATCATCGGTGTCTCGGTGTTCGATCGCGCGAGCCAGAAGTTTCACTTCCGTCGTGGGCCGATCTTCACGCAGTTGCTGCTCGCTGACGAGGTGAACCGCGCGAGCCCGCGCACCCAGAGCGCGCTGCTCGAGGCGATGGAGGAGCGGCAGGTGAGCGCGGATGGCACGACCTATGCGTTGCCCGAGCCCTTTTTCGTGGTCGCGACACAGAACCCACACGAGCAGCTCGGCACCTTCGGTCTGCCGGAGTCACAGCTCGACCGCTTCCTGATGCGTGTGGTCCTCGGCTACCCCGATGCGACGCACGAGCGCGAGCTGCTGCGCGGCGGGGAGCGCCGTGAGCTCCTCGCGGGGATCGCGCCGGCGCTCGACACCGCAGGAGTTCTCGGGCTGCAGCGTGCCGTGCGCACGGTGTACGTGGCGGAGGCGCTCCTCGATTATGCCCAGGCACTCATCGCACGAACGCGCGGCTCCCCGGACCTGAAGCTCGGGCTCTCCCCCCGCGCGGGGCAGGGGCTGATCCGCGCCGCTCAGGCGTGGGGCTTCATCGCGGGCCGCCGCGCGGTGCTGCCGGAGGATCTGCAGGCGGTGCTGCCTGCGGTGGTGGCGCACCGCCTCGAGCGGCGCGATCCGGCCGAGCGCGCCGACGGCGCAGAAGTCGCGGCCGGGCTCATCCGCGCCGTTCCCATTCCTTAAGGAGCAGCCATGCCTGGGGCGATCGCCGCCGAGCGGGCGCGAGGGAGCCGCTTCGCGGGTCTCACCGGCGCGCTCGAGAAACGAGCGGCAGAATGGATGCGACGGCGCCAGGGGGTCGAGCAGCTGCCCGTGACGCTCGAGCGACGACGCCTCTACATCCTGCCGACGCGCGGCGGTCTCGCTTTCGCGGCGCTCCTGTTCCTGATGCTGCTCGCGGGACTGAACTACGCCAACAGCCTGGCGCTCTTTCTCACGTTCCTCCTCGGCGGGTTCACGCTGGTCGTGATGCAGCAGTGTCACCGCAATCTCCTTGGCACCGAAGTGGCATCGACCAACATCCCTGCGGTGTTCGCAGGCAGCACCGCCACACTGCAGCTCACGCTCGCCAACAGCGGCGCGGCGGCGCGGCCCGGCCTCGAGGCGGCGCTCGTGCGCGGCCAGCGGGTCGCAGCCGATCTGCCCGCCGGTGGCCGGCAACGCCTCGAGCTGCCCGTGGCCGCACCACGGCGCGGCCTGTTGCGCATCGAGCGCCTGCGCCTGTCGAGCGCGTGGCCTTTCGGTCTGTTCCGGGTCTGGACCTGGGTGCACACGCCGATCGACATCCTGGTGTACCCACGCCCGCACGGGTCGTTGCCGATGCCCTCGGAGAGCGCGCGCAGTGCCGGCTCGCGCAGCCCTGCGGGGGCGGGCGGCGATGAGTGGGCAGGCCTTCGACCCTTCCGCGATGGCGACTCGCCGCGCCAGGTCGACTGGAAGGCTTATGCGCGCGAAGCGCCGCTGCTCGTCAAGGAGTATGTGCAGGGCGCCTCCGAGCTGCGACTGTTCGAGCTGGCTCAGCTCGCGCAGCTCGATGAGGAGGCGCGCCTCTCGCAGCTCGCCCGCTGGGTGGTCGACGCGGAGGCCCGGGGGGAGCGCTACGGCCTCATCCTGCCCGGGCTGCGGATTGCGCCGGACCGCGGACCCGAGCATCGGCACCGCTGTCTCGCCGCGCTCGCGCTCTTCGGTCTCGAGGACGCCCGCCGGTGAGCGCCACCGTACCGGCAGCGCAGCGGGCGGGAGTGCCGCTCGCGCCGCTGCTCTGGACCTGCGCCGCTTTCGGAGGCGGTGTACTGCTGCACGCGGACCGCGTGCCGCCGTGGGCCGCCGCGACCGCCCTGCTGTTCATCGCCTGGCGGCTGCTCGCCGCGCGGCGGCGCAGCGGCCACCCCGGCATCGTGGCGCGGGCGGTGCTCGCGCTGATCCTCGTGGCAGCGGTGCTCGCGCGGTTCCATACACTGAACGGGCTCGCGGCGGGCACGACGCTGCTCCTGCTGATGGGCGGGTTGAAGCTCCTCGAGACCCGCGCGCCGCGCGATGAGTTCGTCATGATCGCGGCGGGACTGTTCCTGCTGCTCGCCGCCTGCCTCGATCGGCAGGATCTGGCGCGCACGCCACTGTACAGCCTGCACGCGTGGCTGTGCTGTGCGGCGCTCGCGGTGGTCGCGGCGCCGACGACCTCGGTGCGCGCAGCGCTCTCGCTTGCCGGCCGGGCACTGCTCATCGCCGTACCGCTGGCGCTGCTGCTCTTCGTGTTCTTCCCGCGCCTGCCCGGAGCGTTCTGGGCCATTCCACGCGGGGACCTCGCGCTGAGCGGCCTCTCCGACACGATGACTCCCGGGAGCATCGGACTGCTCGCGACGAGCTACGATCCGGTCTTCCGCGTGCAGTTCTCCGGGCCCATGCCGCCCGCGCCGCAGCGCTACTGGCGCGGGCCGGTGCTGCACGAGTTCGACGGTCAAAGCTGGCGTCACGGCGGTGCGGCCGAGCACGCGCCTCCGGCGCGCGAGTATCTCGGCGTACCCTATCACTACCGCGTGCAGCTGGAGGCCACCCGCCAGCGCTGGTGGTTCGCGCTCGATACGCTGCTGCAGGCGCCCGATTCGCGCGCGAGCCTGCTCTACGACGGTCAGCTGCTCGGCGCGGCGCCACTCACCGACCCGGTGAGCTTCGAGGCGGTGTCCTATACGCACACCCGCAGCCGAGGCGCGCTCGATGAGCGCGCGCTGCGTGAGGAGACCTCGCTCCCCGGCAGCGGCAATCCACGCACACGCGCACTTGCGCAAGCGTGGCGCGCGCGTGCCGGATCGGACGAGCGCATCGTGCAGACGGCGCTCGACTACCTGCGCACCGGCGGCTTCGTGTACTCGCTCGAGCCCGAGCGGCTCGGGTCCGATGCAATCGATGAGTTTCTGTTCCGCACGCGCGTCGGATTCTGCGGTCATTATGCGTCGGCGTTCGTCGTGCTGATGCGCGCCGCCGGCATTCCGGCACGCGTCGTGACCGGGTATCTCGGCGGCGAGTGGATCCCGTTTGGCGGCTACCTCCTCGTGCGCCAGTCCGAGGCGCACGCCTGGGCCGAGGTATGGCTCACCGGAAGCGGCTGGACGCGGGTCGATCCCACCGCCGTCGTCGCGCCGGAGCGCTTGCAGCGCGGAATTCTCGATCTCCTGCCGCAGGAGCTGCCGGTCCGGGAGCGATTGCTCCATGCCTCGCCGTGGCTCACGCACCTGCTGCAGCGCTGGGATGCGACCAACGCCTGGTGGACCAACCACGTCCTGCGATTCGATTACGAGTCACAGCTCGACGTGCTGTCCCGGCTCGGAGTGCGCGCGCCCGATGCCCGTTACCTCGGCTGGGCGTTCATGGCGGCGCTGTGCGGCTGGCTCCTCATCATTGCGCGCCAGGTGGGTCGCGACATGCTCCCGGCCCGCCCCGATGCGCTCGGGCGTGCCTATGCACGCCTGTGCCGCAAGCTCGAGCGCGTCGCGGTGCGAGCTCCGCACCAGGGACCGCTCGATTTCGCCGCCGTGCTCACCGCACGCCGGCCCGATCTGATCGACTCGGTGCGCCCGCTCCTCGTGCGCTACGCGCACCTGCGCTACGCCCCGCCGGATCCGGTGACGCACGAGCGCGAGATCGAGGCGTTCCGCCGGGCCGTGCGCGACTTTCGCTCACCGCGGACACGCGGCGAGCGCTGAGACTGCCATCAGTCGGACTTGAAGCTGTGCTCGAGCTCGGCCCCATGCGGTAACTGCCGCGCTTGGCTCATTGCGGCGCGGTGTGCATGATCGGTCTCCGATTCTCTGAAATGGAGGACACATGGAAAGGGACGAGCGCAAGGGCATGTCGGGTCAGGGGGGTGGTGAGGCGGGCTCCATCCAGGGTGAAGGTGACTATCGCGCGGCGCGCGAGTACCGGGAAGACGTCAAGGAGTACCTCGAGCACGCCGATGTCGAGAAGGCGGCGCGGGAGGCGGCGCCCCGCGACCCGCAGGAAGCACGCGAGCTCGAGGAGGCCGAAGCGGCCGGTCGTTCCCGGGCGAGGGACGGAGGCCGGCGAACGCGCGCTGACACCCGGTCACTGGGCCGCACGCTGCGCGAGCGGCCGGTGGCGGCGGTGGTCATTGCGGGGACCCTGGGCTACCTCCTGGTGCGGGGACTCCGTCGGCGGCGCGCCAAGCCCACCGGCGACCTCAGCCGGCGAGACTGACGCCCAGCAGGCCCTCCTCCAAAAGCCACGCGAGGGTGTCATCGCGTCGTTGGACAGCCTCGAGAGCAGCGAGCAGCAGCGCGGGATCGTACCCCGTCGCAAGCGCCTGCTCGTGTCCCGGTGCGGGGGGCAGCCCCCGGCGGGTGCGTTGTGGCTCGAGACTCCCCGGCGCCCAGGGCGGCGGGACGATGACGACGGGTGATTTCGGATCGGGCGCAATTCCTGGATACATACGGCCTCCGTTGCTCAGCGCCTCCAATGCAACGCCTGTGCCAGGTGGGATCACCCGGTTGGCAAGCACTGAATTCCCCCAGACAGGCAGCATTGGATACCTGATTCCGAAAATCGTGCCCTGAAGGAGAGCATACGCTCTGCGCTGCGCCCGATCACTGTGCATTTGTGCCTACAAGGCGTGCTCGCGCGTCTCGCGGAACACGATGTCCGGCCAGCGCTCGAGTGTAAGCTGCAGATTGACACGTGAGGGGGCGAGGTAGACGAGCGCACCCTTGTGATCGCGGGCGAGGTGCTCGTGCGCGCGCGTGCTGAACTCCTCGAGCTTGCGCGGGTCCGCAGCGGCTACCCAGCGCGCGGTATGAACCGCGACGGGCTCGAACACGCACTGCACGCCGTACTCGTCCTGGAGGCGAAACGCCACCACCTCGAACTGCAGCGGTCCGACCGCACCCAGCACCAGCTCGTTGTTGCGCAGCGGCCGAAAGAGCTGTGTCGCGCCCTCCTCGCACAATTGCGACAGTCCTTTCTGCAGCGCTTTCATCCGCAGCGGATCTTTCAGCACGGCACGCCGGAAGATCTCGGGCGCGAAATCCGGCACGCCGGTGAAGGTGAGCCGCTCGCCCTGAGTGAAGGTGTCGCCGATGTTGATCGTGCCGTGATTGTGCAGACCGATGATGTCGCCCGCGTACGCTTCCTCCGCCTGCGCGCGGTCGGCCGCCATGAAGGTGAGCGCGTCCGCCACGCGCACCTCCTTGTCGAGCCGCACGTGAAAGAGCCGCATGCCGCGCGTGTAGCGCCCGGCGCACAGGCGCAGGAACGCAATGCGGTCACGATGCCCGGGATCCATGTTCGCCTGGATCTTGAAGACGAAGCCGGCGAGTGTCTCTTCCGCCGGCTGCACGCTGCGCTCCCGCGCCACCCGCGGCAGCGGGCCGGGAGCATTGGCAGTGAAGGAGCCGAGCAGCTCCTCGACACCGAAATTGTTGATGGCGGAGCCGAAGAACACCGGCGTCTGGCGACCGGCCCGGTAGGCCTCGCGGTCGAAGGCGTGGGTCGCGCCCCGCACGAGCTCGATCTCCTCCATGAATGCGCGCGCCTGATCGCCGAGCAGCTCGTGCGCCGCCGCGCTCGCGAGCCCGTCGATGGTGCGGTTCTCCCCCACCCGGCCGCGCTCGCCGGCGAGATACACGTAGATGCGATCCTCGATGAGGTGATAGATGCCGCGCAAATCCCGGCCCATGCCGATCGGCCAGGTGACGGGCGCCGTGCCGATGCGCAGCACGCGCTCGATCTCATCGAGCAGCTCGATGGGTGGTCGTCCCTCGCGGTCGAGCTTGTTGATGAAGGTCATGATCGGCGTGTCGCGCAGGCGGCACACCTCCATCAGCTTGATGGTGCGTTCCTCCACGCCCTTGGCGCAGTCGATCACCATGAGCGCCGAATCGACCGCGGTGAGCGTGCGGTAGGTGTCTTCGGAGAAATCCTCGTGCCCGGGGGTGTCGAGCAGGTTCACGACGCAGTCGCCGTAGGGGAACTGCATGACCGAGGAAGTGACCGAGATCCCACGCTGCTGCTCGAGCCGCATCCAGTCGGAAGTGGCGTGCCGCGCCGCCTTGCGGCCCTTCACCGTGCCCGCCATGGTGATGGCACCGCCGAACAGCAGCAGCTTCTCGGTGAGGGTGGTCTTGCCCGCGTCGGG
>Ga0335069_10012931_pt1 | contig 11733 bp, 10 predicted proteins | sample Lox_Sample_11_FD_206714 | JGI IMG/M metagenome (GOLD analysis project Ga0335069, IMG submission 206714) | Soil microbial communities from Loxahatchee National Wildlife Refuge, Florida, United States - Lox_Sample_1.1 | ecosystem: Environmental > Terrestrial > Soil > Wetlands | place: USA...
ACCTGACCGACGAGCAGTTCGCCGCGATGTTCAACCAGCACGAGGACCACATCCACACCCAGCCGCCGCTCGAAGGCCTTCTCGAAACGCTCCAGCATTGGGCCCCGCGCGCCACCTTCCACGTCATCACCGGCCGGCCCGAATGCTGGCTCCCCTCCGCCACCACCTGGCTGCGACGCCACAGAATCCAGATCGAGGAAGTGATCTCCGCCAAATCCGCCGGCGGCAAAGGCCCCGCTGCCAAACGCCTCCATCTCGACTTCTTCATTGAAGACCACGCCGACTTCGCCACCGAAATCGCCACCGCCGGCACCCCCGTCTTCCTCCTCGACCGCCCCTACAACCAGAAACTCAACCACGCCCTCATCACCCGCGTCAAAGACTGGCACCACATCCGCCAATTGGTCGACAACCAATTCTCCTCAACGACGCAGGTGCCCGCGTGAAACAATAACAACAGTTCTCTGTGCGTCTCTGTGTCCTCTGTGACTCTGTGGTCCCCTGACCGTTCAAACAAGAAAGATCTCTGAATCCCAAGAAAGGAAACGTAAATGGCCAACAATTACGACGTCAAAGACCTCTCCCTCGCCTCCGAGGGCAAAAAGCGGATCGAATGGGCCGACAAGGACATGCCTGTCCTTCGCGCCATCCGCGATCGCTTCACCAAGGAACAGCCCCTCAAGGGCTACCGCATGAGCGCCTGCCTCCACATCACCACCGAAACCTCCAACCTCCTCCGCACCCTCGTTGCGGGCGGAGCGGAAGTCGTCGCTTGCGCCTCCAATCCTCTCTCCACGCAGGATGACAACGCCGCCGCCCTCGTGAAGGAATACGGCATCAACGTCTACGCCATCAAGGGCGAAGACCGCGACACCTACTTCAAGCACATGAACGCCGCCCTCGACATCAAGCCCAACGTCACCATGGACGATGGCTGCGACCTCGTCTCCCTCCTCCACGGCGCCCGCAAGGACCTCGCCGGCAACGTCGTCGCCTCCATGGAAGAAACCACCACCGGCGTCATCCGCCTCAAGGCCATGGAAAAAGACGGCACCCTCAAGTTCCCCACCGTCGCCGTCAACGATGCCATGTGCAAACATTTCTTCGATAACCGCTACGGCACCGGCCAGTCGACGCTGGACGGCGTCATCCGCGCTACCGATCACCTGATCGCCGGCAAGAAAGTCGTCGTCGCCGGCTACGGCTACTGCGGCAAGGGCGTTGCTTCCCGCGCTCGCGGCCTGGGCGCGCACACCATCGTTACTGAAATCGATCCGATCAAGGCCATCGAAGCCGTTATGGACGGCTTCCAGGTCATGCCGATGGAAGAAGCCGCCAGGATCGGTGACATCTTCATCACGGTCACCGGCAACATTCACGTCATCCGTGAAGAGCACTTCAAGGTCATGAAAGACGGCGCCCTGGTCTGCAACTCCGGCCACTTCGATGTCGAACTCGACCTCGTCGCCCTCGGCAAGATCTCCACCAACGTCCGCAAGGGTCTCCGCGAATTCGTCGACGCCTACACTGTCCCCTCCGGCAACAACGTCATGGTCCTCGGCGAAGGACGCCTCATCAACCTCGCCGCCGCCCACGGCCACCCCGCCTCGGTCATGGACATGTCCTTCGCCGTACAGGCCCTTGCCACCGAATGGGCCCTCAAACAGAAGGGCAAGCTCTCCGCCAAGGTCTACAACGTCCCCGCCGAAATCGATGCCTGGGTCGCCAAGCTCAAACTCCAGTCCATGGGCGTCGGCATCGACACCCTCACCGCCGAGCAGGTGAAGTACCTCGCCAGCCACGATATGGGAACGTGATTATCCAACCGCACCACGTTTCAGCAGCAAAAAAAGGCCTCGGAAGTCCAATCCGGGGCCTTTTTCTTGCGCCCGTTCAACTGCACAACCCAATTTTTGCCGCTTATCTGACGTTAACCCCTCATGAACAACCTATAACATCCGAACTTCCCCCTTGCCTCCGGCGTAAGATTGGTTAACAATTGGTATGCATCGGCGAGCTTGTATTGGCCGATACACAATTACGCCACGTGACCGCTGTTCACAATTCCCAGTCCCGATCTGGCGTTCTCGAATTTGAGAGATCACACAGGTATGACGACCAGCGCGCCCAACAAGCAGGACACAATCATTGGCAAGCTCATCGTGGAGCAAGGGCTTGCCACCCGGACCGAGGTGGAAGACTGCCTCGCCATGCAGGCCGAGCTCGCCAAGGAACAAAACCAGCGCAGCCTTGCGGAACTCCTTGTCGAGAATGGCGTAGTTACCCGCCGGCAGGTGGAGCGCCTGCGCCCCCAGGCCGATGAACAAACCAGCACCCAGCAGATCCCCGGCTACCAGATCCTCTCCCGCCTCGGCGCCGGCGCCATGGCCACCGTCTACAAAGCCAAGCAGCTTTCCCTCGACCGCATCGTCGCGGTCAAAGTCCTTCCCGATCGCATGAGTTCCAACAAGGAATTCGTCGAACGCTTCTACAAAGAAGGGCGCGCCGCCGCCAAACTGAATCACCCCAACATCGTCGGCGCAGTCGACGTCGGAGAAGCCAATGGCCGGCATTACTTCGTGATGGAGTACGTCGAAGGCAACACCGTCTACGACAAGCTCGACAAAGGCGAACGCTACTCGGAAAAAGAAGCACTGAGCATAATTACCCAGGTCTGCCGCGCCCTCGTCCACGCCCATAAGGCCGGCTTCATCCACCGCGACGTCAAACCCAAGAACATCATGATCACGCCGGACGGAGTCGCCAAACTCGCCGACATGGGTCTGGCCCGGGAAACCTCCGACGTCGAAGCCGCCCAGGCCGAAGCGGGCAAAGCCTACGGCACCCCCTACTACATCGCCCCCGAACAAATCCGCGGCGAGCTGGATGTCGACCAGCGTGCCGACCTCTACTCTCTCGGCGCCACCTTCTACCACATGGTCACCGGACGCGTTCCCTTCGACGCCTCCACCCCCTCCGCAGTGATGCACAAGCATCTCAAGGAAGATCTCATCCCGCCCGACCACGTCGTTCCGGAACTCTCCGCCGGCGTGGGCGAAATCATTGAAGTCGCCATGGCCAAGAAGCGCAAGATGCGATATCAGTCGGCCGAGGAAATGCTCGCCGACCTTGAGAAAGTCGCCGCCGGCGAACCCCCGCTCTTCGCCCGCAAGGCCTACAACCTCGCGAAGCTCGAAGAACTCGAAAAGGGCGGCACCGTCTCCGCCTCCGAAATCCAGACCCAGACCAATGCCATCCCCATCTCTGCCCAGAACACCATCGACATCGATCCCCGCTCCATGAAGCAGCGCCTCCTCGACCCCATCGTCCTGGGTCTCGTCGGCGCCCTCCTCGCCTGCATGCTCCTCATCTTCGGCCTGCTCCTGCGATAGCGGAGCCGGCAGCGATCAACCGTCACCCCAAAAGAAGAAGGCCGTCCCTGGCGGAGCGGCCTTCTTCGCATTTTGCCCGCAATTCTCCCGCCCCATCACCGGTTTGGCACAAATCCGTCCAGCACCCCCGCCTTGTTCAGCACGATCACCCATTCATCGGGGCTCCAGATGAAACTCTGTGCTGCCGCAATCGGCGTCGACGAAATGATCTCGCCGGTATCAACCCGAATCCCCCGCAGGTTCCCCGACGAATCCCCCGCCCACACATAATCCCCGTTCACCGAGGAAATCTGCGTCACCCCATCCGCCTCCCACCGCACATTGCCGTCTGCCGGCGACAGGGCATACAACCCCTTGCCGCGACCGACCACCAGCAACTCCCCGCCCGCCAGCTTCGTGGTCACCGGCGTCTGATCCAGTTCCCCATCAAGCCGCTGATTCCACAACTCCCCGCCGTTGTTCACGTCAAAGGCATAGAGGTAATGATCCAGCGAGGGAACAAACACCGCATGCTGATCCGTCGCCAGGCCCGCCATCACTTCCCCGTTCGTCTTGCGATCCTTCCACACCCAGTTTCCATCCTCCCCGTTTACGCGCCAAAGTTTCCCGTCCCGGCTCGCAATGATCAGCGTGTTCGACACAACCGCCGGATCCGACACAAACCCATCCTGCGGCGCCACGGTCACCCAGCTCGACCCGCCAAGCTGGTCCAGGAACAACCCACGGAAATAATCGTTCCCGCCGACGCACAGCGTATTATCAATCACCACCGGGGAGGTCGTCGCGAGGAACCCGATCGGCTTCGAAATCCGCACCGCACCCGTTGCCTTGTTAATCACAAAAAAGTGCCCCCGGTCCATCACCAGCACTTCCTTCCCGCCCGCCAGTTCCAGCGGCCGAAGGAAATGCGAGGATTCGCTCCCCACCACCGTGTCCCAGGCCTTCACGCCGGAAGCCGCTTCAATCCGAATCACCCGCGCCTGATCCGTCGTCAGATAGACCGAATCGCCCACGCGCCATGCACTGTTGATCTTTTCGCCCGGGGCCGTGGCGATCTGCCGTTCCCACACTTTCTTCAGCCCGACCGATGAGAGATCCGGGAAAGGGACATACTCCGGCGTTTTTTCTTTCTGGGAAGCACACCCGGGGAGTGCCACGAGCGATGCGATCGCGAGAACCATTGCCGAGGCCACCCGTTGACGCAGTGAAAGCATGCGGACTCCTTGCGGATGTGAGAATTGGCCGGAATGGCCGATCAGAATCATGCGGGCAAAGAGGCCATCGGACGAGCCGTTGCGGCGCGATCCCCGCCGTTGCGCACGGATCTGCACCTGCCACCTTCGCCATGGCGCACATCTTACTTACACCGCAATCGTGGTCAACTCTAATTGCTCACCGCTTCCGCCTGTTAAGATGATTTTCACCGCTGCATTTTGAAAGGATCACGCATGCGCTTCCAAAACAGAAAGGTTGTCGTCACCGGGGGAACCGGCGCGCTCGGCGCTGCGGTTGTCGAATTGCTGGTGCAAGAAGGCGCAGAAGTCTGGGTCCCCGTCCACGGCCGAAAGGGTGCCCCCGTCGCCGGGCCCGGCAAAGTCGAATTCGTCGAAGGTGTCGACCTGAGCGACGAAGCCGCCGTCTCCGCCTTCTACCAGAAAGCTGGCCCGCTGTGGGCATCCATTCACACCGCGGGTGGTTTCTCCATGAGCCCGATCGCCGAGACCTCCAAGGCCGACTTTCAGAAGATGTTCGACAGCAACGCCCTCACCGCCTTCCTCTGCTGCCGCGAAGCCGTGAAGCAAATCCGCGCCGCGGGGATCGGTGGCCGTATCGTCAATGTCACCGCCAAACCCGCCCTCCACCCAGTAGAGGGGATGACTGCCTATTCTGTAAGCAAAGCCGCGGTCCTCTCCCTCACACTGAGCCTCGCCGAAGAGCTGAGCAGGGAGTCCATCTGGGTGAATGCCGTCGTTCCCTCCATCATGGATACTCCCCAGAATCGGGCCTCCTTTCCGTCGAAAACCGACTTCTCCCAATGGCCCTCCGTCGCCGACGTCGCCGCCACCCTCCTTTTCCTAGCCTCCGTCGATAATCGCGTTACCCGCGGGGCCGCAGTTCCCGTTTACGGCAAAAGTTGATCAAACCTTCATCATTCGTTTATTTACAACCAATAATCCTTTACCATGCTACCCGCGTCGAGTTGTTTCCATTGCTGGCACGAACGCCATGGAGGGCAAGTGAGCACGCCAAACTCCCCCGAACTGATCGCAGACGCCGTGAATGCCGCACCTCTCCTCTCCCCCCGCGGCGTCCTCGACCGCGTCTTCAATCTCTCCTTCAGCGGCTTCGTCTACAACCAGATCTGGGAAGACCCCGACGTTGACGCCGCCGCCCTCCAGCTCGATCAAAACAGCCGCATCATGACCATCTCCTCCGGCGGCTGTAACGCCCTCAATTACCTCTGCCGCGGCGTCGCCTCCGTCGACGTCGTCGATCTCAACATCCACCATCTCAATCTCCTCCGCCTCAAACTCCAGGCCCTCAAGACCTTCCCCACCCACGATGACTTCTTCGCCTTCTTCGGCATCACCAGCGATCCCGCCAACCTCGAACGCTTCGCCCGGTTCATCCGCCCCCACCTCGATCACGCGACCTCCCGCTACTGGGAAGGCAACCCGATGCGCAAGGCTCTCCGCCGGGAGCGCGTCCGGTACTTCGAGCGCGGCCTCTGGAAACACTCCAGCATGGGCACATTCCTCCGGTTCATGCACGGCGTCGCCCGCACTCAAAAGATGTCCCCCCAGCGCCTCCTCCAGTGCCAGACCCTCGCCGAGCAGGACCAGGTCTTCGATACCGAAATCGACCCCTTCTTCAAAATGCCTTTCGTGACCGCCATGGCCAAACTCCCCTTCCTCCTCCACGGCCTCGGCGTTCCCCCGCGCCAGTACGAAACCTTCAAGAAGGAAGCCCCCGAAGGCAGCGTTCTCAGCGAATACCGCAAACGCGTCCGCCGCCTCGCCTGCGACTTCCCCATCCAGACCAACTACTTCGCCTGGCAGGCCTTCGGCGGCCGCTACGACATCGAACATCGCCGCGCCATTCCCGAATACCTCAAGGCCGACCACTTCGCAGGCCTCCAGCAGAACGCCTCGCGCGTCCGCACCCACCTCACCAGCATGACGGGCTTCCTCGCCACCCAACCCGCCCAATCCCTCAACCGCTTCGTCCTCCTCGACGCCCAGGACTGGATGTCCCCCATGCAGATGACCGCTCTCTGGCGCCAAATCCACCGCGTCGGCCAGCCCGGCACCCGCATCATCTTCCGCTCCGGCGCCTCCGCCTCCCCCGTCGAAACCGCCCTCCCCCCCGAACTCCTCGCCAACTTCCGCTACGAAAAAGACCTTTCTCAATCCCTCTTCACCCAGGACCGCTCCGCCATCTACGGCGGCTTCCACCTCTACGTCATGAATTGAAAAAAGCCGGCGATGGCATCGCCGGAATGTGCCCTCGCCACTCAAGAGGATCCCCATGTCCGCCGCCACCCTCTCCCCGCATGTCCAACTCATGGACCGCATGTACGCCCTGCAGCGCCACTTCTACGACCTCACCCGAAAGTACTACCTCTTCGGCCGCGACCGCCTCATCGAACGCATGTCCGTCGCACCGCATCACAACGTCCTCGAAATCGGCTGCGGCACCGGCCGTAACCTCATCCTCCTCGCAAAAAAACACGCCAACGCCGCCCCCTCCGCCAAATTCTTCGGCCTCGACGCCGCCCACGTCATGATCGACACCGCCCAATCCAAAGTCGCCCGCCGCCACCTGCAAAACAACATCACCCTCCGCCAGGCCCTCGCCGAAGACCTCAACCCCGCCCTCTTCAACGTCGAAAAATTCGACCGAATCTTCTTCTCCTACAGCCTCTCCATGATCCCCACCTGGCCCGCCGCCCTCGAAACCGCACTCCAGCACCTCGCCCCCGACGGCGAACTCTGGATCGTCGACTTCTGGGACCAATCCGACTACCCCGCCTGGTTCCAAGGCACACTCAAAACCTGGCTCAAACTCTTCCACGTCCACTTCCGCCCCGAACTCCTTGCACACCTCCAGCAAATGCACGCCTCCCATCGCGGCGCCCTCACCCTCGAAAGCGTCGGCAACCGCTACGCCTACCTCGCCCGCTGGACCAACGCCGTCTAAAAGTGGCGCCGACGCCCTCGTCGGCATGCCGGGTAATCTCCGCCCCTCCCCATCCCATCTCAACCAACGCACAACACCGCCCGGTAAGAATTTTGTGTTTTGCGTTTTGCGTTTTGTGTTTTCCCGTACCACCCTCTCCGGTTACCCTACGCTTTTCCCGGAGGCCCCATGACCATCCTCTACCTCTGCCGCCACGGTATCGCCGAAGACCCCCGCGGCCGAATGAAAGACGCCGACCGCAAGCTCACCCGCGAAGGCCGCCAGAAATTCCGCGAGACCGCCGAAGGATTCCGCGAACTCGTCGGCAAAAAGGGCATCGTCAAGATCTTCTCCAGCCCCCTCGTTCGCGCCCGCGAAACCGCCGAAATCCTCGCCGACGTCCTCAGCCTCCCCGAAGTCCAACTCCTCGACGCCCTCGCACCGCCGGGCGATCTCAAAACCCTCATCAAGGATGCACGCCGCGCCGGCAGCGTCGAACGCGGCGTCGTCGCCGTCGGTCACGATCCCATCCTCAGCGACTGGATCGGCGAACTCTGCTTCGGCAAAACAGGCCAGGTGAAAATGAAAAAAGGCGGGATCGCCGCCATCCAGCTCACCGGCGCATCCGCCAGGGGCGAACTCCTCGCCCTTCTGGAACCCCGCGTGCTGCGCCACGTCAGGGATTAGCTGCCCCGAGCAACTGCACCTCTCCCGTCGCCAGCTTGTACCGCGCCGCCACGACCTGCACCTCCCCCGTTTCCACCATGTGCGCGAGGATCGGCTGCGAATGCTTGATGCGGTCGGTCACATTGAGCACATTCGCGTCGATCGCCTTGTCGAGCAAATCGTCACCAGGTTCCTTCTTCGCCTCCTCCACCGCCGGCTGAATCGCCTCCACGATGCTCCGAATATGCCCCGGCGCCTCGCCTCCCGCCACCGCCGCCTGCACCGCCCCGCACTTGTCGTGCCCCAGCACCACGATCAAATGACTGTGCAGATGCTCCGCCGCATACTCTATGCTCCCCAGCGCGTGGTCATCCACAACCTCTCCCGCCACTCGAACCACAAACAGTTGCCCCAGCCCCTGATCGAACACCACCTCCGGCGGCACCCGCGAATCCGAGCATCCGACAATGATCGCAATCGGATGCTGCCCCGCCGCCAGTTGCTCGCGCTCGCTCGTATTCTGCACATTCATCGGATGCCCGCTCACAAACCGCTGGTTCCCCGCCATCAGGACATCCAGCGGCCGCGTTGCAGTCGCCGATCCATCCGAATGCGTCGCCGTCGAACAACCGAACGACAAACACACCAGCATCACGCCCACGGCACAACGATAAACCTGTCGCATAATCACTCCCAAAGCATGCACCACGAGATGAAATAACAACCATACGACATGGATCGGCGTCAACTATCGCACGCCCCATCCCACTTCTCAACAGGATTCCCCACAGATCGCGCTCAATCCCGCAATTCACCAGAAGCACGCCACGAACTTCGCTAATTTCCGGGAAATGTCCATATTCAATTTGCGATCATCAGATATCGAGCCATATTTAAACATTAGAACCATTCTGCGGTCTGCGACGCTTGCTCGCTCTTGTTATTTCGGGGCGGAGGCGCAGGAAAGTGAGTCGCAGACTCGAAAGTCGTAACCAGTTTGTCGATTGCGCCCATTTACAAAACAGGAGCGATTCCATCATGCGCACAAATTGCCTCATCCCCGTTTTGGCCGTATTTGCACTGACTTCCGCTGCCGCCCAGGGTGCTGTCATCCACTACCAGGCCCCTCTTTCCAGTGACGGTGAATCCAATTCCCCAGGCACAGGCATGGCCTTGGTCGACGTCGATCCAGTTGCCAACACCATGCACGTCCACGTCACCTTCAGCGGCCTCACCAGCGGCACAACCGCCTCCCACATCCACTCTCCCACCTCTTCCCCCGGCACCGGAAACGCCGGTGTCGCCACCACCACTCCAACCTTCGCGGGCTTCCCCCTCGGCGTCACCAACGGCACCTACGACAGCACCCTCGACATGACCCTCTCCTCCAGCTACAACCCCTCCTTCGTCACCGCCAACGGCGGCACCACCGCCAGCGCTGAAGCCGCACTCTTCGCCAGCATCGCCGCCGACACCGCCTATCTCAACATCCACACCACTAACTTCCCCGGCGGCGAAATCCTCGGCTTCCTCGTCCCCGTCCCCGAACCCGCATCCATCAGCCTCCTCGGAGCCACCGCCCTCATCCTCCTCCGTCGTCGCCGCTGATACGCATTTCCGTCCGGAACGGGTGCCATGCTTTTACCGCGCAGTTCGCGGGAAAAGCATGTTCGGCGAACGGCAACAGCGACAAAGCGCAACTTACCCCAGCGCATCATCGCCCTCTGCTCGCACGCAAACAAAAAGGCCCGGAAAACCCGAGCCACTTTCATCGTTCATCATTCGTCGTTCTACATTCGTCGTTCCCTCACCGCCGCCGCCGTCGCAACAACATCATCGTCCCCAACCCCAACACCCCAATCGACGCCGGCTCCGGAACCGCAAGATACGGCGTCACCACCGACGCCTGCGACAGCGACGTGCCCCACAAAAACGTCACGCCGCTCACCGCCGTATCCGCCGCGAACGCAGGATTCGTCAGCGTAAACGTCGCACTCTCCGCCCCAAACGGATTGTGCCCCGAATTCCCCATGATCGACCCGTTCGCATCATACTCCTCCGCCTGCCATGCCGACTCCCCATCCGCCGGCCCGATCAGCGCATCGCGCGCATCCGGATGAAAATCAACCTGCATCGTCGTTCCCGACAGCAGTTCCCACGAGAGATTCTTCACTCCCGAATCCCAATACGTGCCATCATCAGAGACGGTCCGTTCCTTGCCCGTCGCACTCAACCCCGCCGACGTAATCGCCGTCGACCCATTGCTCAGCGAGAACGTAATCCCCGTCAATAACTGCGCCGCATCCGCCGTGTACGGTGTGAGATTATCCACCGTGATCGTCAGGGTCCCCGCCCCCATATTGAAATTCGCCGACGCCGACACCTGTTCCCCACCCGCCGTCCCAAGGCTCGTGATCATCGATCCCCGCGCCCCCGTCACCGCCGCCAACGTGCACAACACACCAGGTACCCACAGCTTCTTCATCAACTTTCTCCAAAGCATGAACTTAAACGACACCAAATCCATCGGAACAATTCGGGCCACCATCTACCCGTCTTTTCCAAATCTGTACGCCGTGCGAGCGATAACAACACCCACCACACGCCGCCGCATTCACCCCACCCGATCAGCCCCTCGCCGCACTTACCCACCTTCCCGTGTGCCATGCTCAGGGTAGGGCCCCTGAGCATGTTCGGCACCCGCAACTCCGCATCCAAAAGCAATCCCGCACGGCGCACCCCCGCCCCGCCCCCAACGTTTTGTGTTTTGTGTTTTGTGTTTTGTGTTTTGTGTTTTCCCGCCCATACTTCCCCCATGAAGATTCTCCACTCCGACAAGCACTCCCTCCACGCCCCAGCCTGGTACATCGCCGACGGCCGCGTCCTCCCATGCCCAGAAGTCCCCGCCCGCGCCGACGACCTCCTCCACTCCCTCCAATCCACCAACCACCAAATAATCCTCAACCCCCAAATCGACCCCTGGCCCGCTCTCCGCCGCACCCATTCCCCCGATTACCTCCACTACCTCCAATCCATCCACAAGATCTGGACCGCCGAGTTCGGCAACTGCGACGTCCTCCCCGACACCTTCCCCCGCCACCGCCCCGCCACACCTCCCACAAAACCCTCCGCTCAGGCCAGCTACTACTGCTTCGACATGGCCGCCCCCATCACCGCCGGCACCTGGGACGCCGCCCTCGCCTCCGCCACCCTCGCCGTCGCCGCCGCCGACGCCCTCCTCCATGGCGAAACCTCTTACGCCCTCTGCCGCCCCCCGGGTCATCACGCCGGCCGCGACTACTGCGGCGGCTTCTGTTACCTCAACAACATCGCCATCGCCGCGGAACACCTACTCCTCCGCGGTGGGGGGGGTGGGGGGGGTGGGGGGGGTGGGGGGGCCATGAAGCGCCTCGCCATCCTCGACCTCGACTACCACCACGGCAACGGCACCCAGGACATCTTCTACGCCCGACCGGACGTCCTCTTCCTCTCCCTG
>Ga0335069_10012932_pt1 | contig 11733 bp, 11 predicted proteins | sample Lox_Sample_11_FD_206714 | JGI IMG/M metagenome (GOLD analysis project Ga0335069, IMG submission 206714) | Soil microbial communities from Loxahatchee National Wildlife Refuge, Florida, United States - Lox_Sample_1.1 | ecosystem: Environmental > Terrestrial > Soil > Wetlands | place: USA...
GAAACTGCTTCCGCCAACGATCGCGCAGCCCGAGTTCTCCGAGCGCGCCCGGTACATCCTCGACGCGTTGCGCAAAGACGGCGCGCTCTTCTTCCCCGCCCTGCATACCGCTGCCGGCGGCGGATTCCCCAATGACACCCTCGACGTCATCTGGGAGCTCGTCTGGGCCGGCATGGTCACCAACGACACCTTCCACCCTCTGCGCTCTTTTCTGCGCCCAAAGGACGATCGCAAGGCTCGCGCTATCGGCGCCGACGGTCCCCCTGGCTCTCCCGAATTCCTCCGCCGCTTTCGCTCGCGCACGCAAGGTGGAGCGCCCTCCCACGGCCGCTGGTCGCTCGTTCGCGAGCGCCTGTCATCTGTGGTGACAGCGACCGAATGGTCCGCCAACATCGCGCAGCAGTTGCTAGTTCGCTACGGCATCGTAATGCGCGAGACCGCCGCCGCCGAAAACATCCCCAACGGCTACGGCACCATCTACCCCGCGCTGCGCACCATGGAAGAAAGCGGCTGGATCCGCCGCGGCATGTTTATTGCCGCCATGGGCGCCGCGCAGTTCGCCCAGACCTCCGCCGTAGACATGCTGCGCACTCTGCGCAAGACGCCCGAGACGCCCGAGGCCGCCCACCTCGCCGCCTCCGACCCCGCTAACGTTTACGGTACATTCCTCCCCTGGCCGCGCGAATCTGAGGACCAGGCGCATGGCATGGCGCGTGCCGGTGGCGCCTCCGTCATCCTCATCAACGGCTCCCTCGTAGCTTTCCTCCGTCGTCGCAACCCCGGCTTGCGCGTCTTTCTCCCCGAAGACGAACCCGATCGCTCGCAGTTCGCGCGCGCACTCGCCCGCAAGCTCGCCGAAGTCGCGATCCGGCGCCAAAGCCGCCGCGGCGGACTGCTCATCGGCGAAATTAACGGTGCCGACGCCCGCCAGCACTTCCTCTCCCGCTTCCTGGAAGAAAGTGGATTTCTGGCGACTGCCCTGGGCTTCCAGATGCGCCGCACCAACATCATCGAGAAGACCGTCGCGCCAGATCATGACGAAGACGACGACTCCGCGGAGACTGCCTAGGTGCCCGAAGGCGACACCATCTTCCGCGCCGCGCGCACACTCCAGCGCGCGCTCGCTGGACAAACTGTCACCCGCTTCGAGGCGCAACTCCCGCACCTGCAGCGCGTTCACGACGACACGCCACTCACCGGCCGCGTGATTGAAGAGGTCGCCGCCCACGGCAAGTGGATGACGATGCGCTTCTCCGGCGACCTCATTCTGCTAACGCATATGTTAATGAGCGGAAGCTGGCACATCTATCGCCCGGGCGAAACATGGCAACGCTCGCGGTACGACATGCGCATTGTGATTGGAACGAAGGAATTCGAGGCCGTCGCTTTCAAAGTTCCGGTCGCGGAGTTCCATAGCGCCGCTTCGCTCGCCCAACGCGAAGGCTTCTCGCAGCTCGGCCCCGACATTCTCGCCAGCAGCTTCGACGGGCAACTGGCCGAGGCCAATCTCAAAGCCCAGCCCGATCTGGAAGCCGCCGAGGCCTTGCTGCGTCAGCATGTGATGGCCGGCATCGGCAACGTCTACAAGTCAGAGGTCTGCTTCGCCTGCCGTGTGAACCCCTTTCGCAAGGTCGCGACCCTGGCCGATGAAGAAGTGCAGAGCTTGATCGCCACCGCGCGCAAATTCCTGGCGGCGAACGTAACCGATACTGCGGGTGACAACATCGTCACCTATACCGGCTTCCGCCGCACCACCCGCCGCGCCGATCCCGCCGAACGCCTTTGGGTTTACGGGCGCGGCAACTCGCCATGCCGGCGCTGCGGTACCCCGATTCAAAGCCGCAAACAAGGCCGTGACGCGCGCATTACGTTCTGGTGCCCAAGGTGCCAGCCTTTTTAGCACCTACGCTGCTCTCGTAATTCCACCCACCAGCGCAGTTCTTCGTCCCCAAACTTTGACTCTGCTGTAACTTCTGTGCAACATTCCGCCGCTATCTTGATGGCTGACATGTAACTCCATTTGCCTACCCCAACGGCTGGACAGCTCGGCCCACCACTCTTCCGAGCTGTCCACATTTTTGTCTCTTCATTTTGCGATTTCACCATCTCCCCAGTGCAAACCTCTACGCGCTCTCGCACGGAATGTCTTCCAATGGAGAGATGACTAAATGGTGAGATGAAGAATGTGAAAAAAAGAGTTTCAATAAGCTAGTAGCACGCGCAGGTCCCGTACGTTATTTCCCGTCGGACCCGTGACGACGGTATCGCCCAGCGACTCCAGCATCGATCCCGCATCGAATTTCTGTAACGCCCTCGTTACAGCTTCCGTTCCGCCGCGCGTGATTGTTGTCCCGTCTACTACTGCCCCCGCCGCCTGGCTGTTCCCATCCACTCCATCGGTTCCTGCGCTCAGGATCGTTACGTTCTCTCCAGCGATCTTCTCTGCGCAATACAACGCGAACTGCTGATTCCGTCCCCCCACGCCGCCTTTGCCGTCCACGCGCACCGTCACTTCGCCCGCCGAGATCACGCACACCTTCGACGCCCCTTCGCGCAGCTTTCGCAATCGTCCCAGCAGATGATCCGCCGCCCGCCGGTAATCCCAGTCATCGCAAGAGTTATCGATCTCCACCGCGAACCCATTTGCGGCGGCGGCCGCGGCCGCGTGTTTCGCCGCCAAGCCGCTCGACAGAATCGGCCACCAGCGCGCCCTCACGAACGCTGCGTCATCCGACTTCGGCGTCTCCTGCAGCAGTTTCTGTTCAAACACCACGCGCACCGCAGCCGGCAGCTTCGGCAGGAAAGCATATCGTTCCGCGATTTGATAGCACTGGCTCACCGTAGTCGAATCCGGCATCGTCGGTCCCGACGCCAGCGAGTCGAGCTGGTTCTCCGGCACATCCGACACCATGATCGACACCTGCTGCGCCGGATACGCCGCTAATGCCAGTCGCCCGCCTTTCACCGCCGACAGGTGCTTGCGAATCGCGTTAATCTCCGCGATTGGCGCACCGCAGTTCACCAGCACCTCGTAAGTCGCAATCAGGTCGTCCAGCGATATCTGTCCGAAGATCGGCCGTTCCAGGATCGCCGAACCGCCGCCGCTCAGCAGGTAGATTACGAGGGAATTCTCGTCCAGCGTCTCCAGCACGCTCTGGATTGCCGTCGCCGCCCGTACCGACTCCTCGTTCGGCGTTGGGTGTCCGCCGCGGAAGTACACGAACTGCGCCAGCCGTTCCGGCGGATTCACCGAACTGGCGATAAAACCCGCCACCCGCGCACCCTGCTGCACCATCGCCTCGGCCATCGTGTGCGCCGCCTTACCGATCGCCACCACCAGCACCCGCGTGAACGCATCCAGGTTGTAGAGATCGTCGCAAATGCGCAGGATCCCGTGCTCGTACTGCACGTGCTGCTCAAACGCGGCCGTTACAGACGACTGCGCGAGCGCGTCACGAAAGATCTGCCGCGCAACGTTGCGCATTTGGACTGCGAGTTTTTCATCCACGTTTGCCATTTCCAAGCGTTTTGTCGTTCCGAGCGCAGCCCTCTGTCAGTCCGAGCGCAGCGAGGAATTCTTACCGCCTCCGCAACATCTCCATTTAGAAGCCCACTCCACCGCTGGAGTTATTCGCCCTCCATCTCCCGCACCCAGCTTTCGATCGCCGCTCGCATAAGCGGCAACTGCCCTTCAAAGAAGTGATCCGCGTTCGGAACCACCACCAACTTCTTGGGCTCTGCCGCCCGCCCAACAATCTGCTCCAGTTCGGCAATCGGTCCGTACTGATCGCGATCGCCACTCACGAACAGCTTCGGCTTCGCACACTGTTCCAGGAACTTGTAGTGATACACACGCCCTTCTGCCGACGTCGGCGTGCCAAGCGAAATCAGGTGTGTTACGCGCGACTCCGAACAGCTCGCTCGCATCCCCGTCGACGCTCCGAACGAAAAGCCGGCAGACATCACCGGCAACGCATATTCATTCATCAACCAGTGCAGCGCTGCCCGCACGTCATCCACTTCCCCAAATCCGTTGTCGTGCTTGCCCTGGCTGAGCCCCGCACCACGGAAGTTGAACCGCAGCACGGGAAACGCGAACGAACCCAGCGCCTTGGCTGCGTGATACACAACCTTGTTATGCATCGTCCCGCCAAACAGCGGATGCGGATGCGTTACCAGCGCGGCATATTTCGCGTCGACGCTGCCAGCATTGAGCAAAGCTTCCAGCTTTCCTGCCGGACCATCGATAAAGAACGACCTGATCGCCTCTGCCATCGACAGACAGGATACAAGAGCACTTCAGCTCGTTTGCAATTCTGAGGGAACGCCGCTTCGTCCCCGACGAAAAAAAGGAGGCCCGGATCTGCCACCGGACCTCCCATCCGCAAACTGCCTCTTGGGCAGCCAAACTCTTTTGTATGTCGAGGAGCGCGGCGCCGAGACATCCCTCCGCTCGCCACCAAGCTCCGGCCACTGCCGTTACGCCGTCAGGCTCTTCCTCTGCTTGATCTCCAGCAGCAGCCGCTCGACCTGCTCTTCTTTCTCCATGCGTGCGAATTTGCGGTCGATCTCATCTTCGCTGCCAATCTCCACCTTGGCCTGCGTAACCGCCTCTTCGCGCTGCACCTTGTTCTTCATGCGGTCGAATGCCGCCACGGCGCTCTTGTCGCCAGCCTTGGCAGAGGCATCACTGGCGCGCCCCACAGCTTTCGAGCGCCGATGCTGCGCAATCAGCAGTTCGGCCTTCGCCTCCGCCTCACTGATCTTCAGGTCGAGCTTGTTCAGCGCGTCGCGCAACAGCTCGACCTGTGTCTTCTGATCCGCAATCTGCTCGTCGAAACTTGCCGCCATTTGCTTGAACGACATGGAACGCTCCAGCGCGACGCGTGCCAGCGCGTCATCTTTCTTACCGACCGCCAGTTCGGCCTTGCGCATCCAGTCTTTCTCTTTGTCCTGATTCTCTTTTTGCTTCTTCTCCAACAGGTGCAGGTCGGCGATGGCGATGGCCACTTGCGTCTTCACCTGCATGAACTGGTTCTGCATATCGAGAATCACCTGCTTGATCAGCTTTTCCGGATTCTCCGCCCGCTCCACCAGATCGTTCAGATTTGCCCGGACCAATGTCGAGACTCGCTCTAACAATGCCATGACCGACTCCTTTCACCGTTTAACTCCGCTGTATCTGCGCACAAATCATGATCACCACAACCACCAGCAGCAGGTTCACTCCGGCCGTTTCCGTCTCAGCCAGCCAAATTGCCCGGCCACCACTGAGAGCAAGAAGCAGCGCAATTACTGCCAGGATCGCGGTCCAATTCGGTCGATGTCTTTCCAGTCTCGACATCGGCCTACACCGATCCCGACACCCGTTGCGCCGCCGCCATCAACAGCACGCCGAACGCAACTCCTGTCGCCAACCAAACAACGACCCCGCTGGCCGCGCCCAGAAACACGCCCAATCCAGCTCCGGCCGCCAGCCCCCATCCGATCGAACTGAACTTGCCCTTCATGTGCTTCCTCTGGATCATTTCGACCCAAGACTGTTCGGGTGCCCCACCCTCTAGCCATCTTTTGGCGTAAGGGTGGGGAAACCACAGTTGTTGACTACTTCCCTGCTCCCGCCGCCCTCGAGCTGCCACCGCCATCGCCGTCCGGCTTCGGAGCCTTGTCTCCAATCAACCGCACCTTCGACAGCATGTCGTTCACGCTCATTCCCGAGAGTGCTTCGAACAGCGCCGGCACCTGCGCCGCCATCTTCGCGATGTCGCCCGTGATCTTGTTCACTCCGGCCGCGTCGCCGTTTCCCGTCGACACCACCGTGATCCGGTCCACCTGGCTCAATGGAGAAGCCAGAGCACGCACCACCTCCGGCATGCTGCTGATCAGCTTGTCGATGACCGCGGCCTGGTTGTACTCCTGGAACGCCTCGGCCTTCACGTTCATCGCCTTTGCTTCCGCCTCGCCCTTGGCGAAGATGATCGCCGCTTCCGCCTCACCTTGCTTCTGGATCGAGGTCGCCTTGCCTTCCGCTTCCAGTTGCAGGCGCTGCTTTTCAGCCGCCGCCAGCGTCTCAATCCGCTGACGCTCGATCTCCGCCTGCTTCAGCACCGTCGCGATCAACTCCTTCTCGCGGCGCGCGATCTCGGCCTCCTGCACCTTCACCTGCTCTTGCTTTTCGACTTGCTGCACCTTCACCTGCTCGGCGATCACCTGCTGCTGCATGACGTTGGTCTGGATCTCGTACGCCTTGTCGGCCTGCGCCTGCTGCTTCTTCGTCGTCTCCAGGTACTGTGCTTTCTTTACTTCCAGGTCGCGCGTGACTTCCGCTTGTTTTGCCTGCGACGCCGTCTCCGCAATTACGCGCTCCTGGTCAGCCTGGGCCTTGGCTACCGCCGCTTCCCGTTGCGCAATCGCCCGCTTGATCGCCGTATCGCGCTCCGCCTCGGCTGCGGCTACGTCGGCATCGCGCTTGATCCGCACGATGTCGGGACGTCCCATGTTGGTGATGTACTCGTTCTTGTCGCGAACTTCCTTGATGGTGAACGAGATCACCTCGAGCCCCATCTTGCTCATATCTTCCGCGCAAGTGGACCGCATGCGGTCGCTCACCATCTCCGGCTGCTTCACGATCTCTTCCACTGTCAACTGTCCGATGATGCCGCGCAGGTGACCTTCCATCACCAACCGGATCAGGCCTTCGCGCTGGGGAGGAGTCTTGGTCAGGAATTGCTCGGATGCCGTCAAGATCGAAGTCCGGTCCGATTTCACTTTGATCTGCGCCACTGCCTCCACCGTGACTGCCACGCCCTGCTTGGTGTACAGGTCCTGCTGCGGGGCCACGTCAAACGACATTAACTCCAGCGATAGCAGCCGCGAATTCTCCACCATCGGTAATATCACCGTGCCCTGCCCATTGATGACGCGGGGTCCGCGGATGCCGTAAACCACCACCGCCTCATGCGGGCCGGCCTTCTGATACAGCCGCGCAAATACGCCAAAGGCCACGAAAACCACCAGGATGATGCCGCCCACGATGATCAGCACTTCAGGTTTCAACAACGTATCCGTCAAGCTCATATGCCCCCTTTTGTAGGACCGGGCGCCCCCGCCCAGTCAGCCGGAGCGAAGCTCCGCGCTAAGCCACCTACTACTATTCACCGCCCACTACTTAATGAAGTACCCGCTCACTCGCCATTGCCCGTCCTTGTCGAGCATGGGAACAATCGTCTCCACGGCCGCTTTCTTGTTCTCAAATGAGGTTTCGTACTGCATCACCACGTACTCCCCGTCGGGCGCGCCCGGCAACGACTTGGTGTACTGCGCGCTCTGTAACTTCCGCGATTCAACCTTACCCAGCGGCCCGCGCGCGGCCCTTATCTTCTGTACCCAGTCGTCCTTGGTGACGGCAGCCTTGAACATCGCTGACGCCCGGTCATAGCTCCCGGCGTAATCGGCTTTGTCTGTGATTGCCAGCCAGTTCTCGGCCCCCTTCTGCGCGGCCGCTGTTTTGTTGTCCTGCGCCAACGCAAAAGGCGCTATCAGGAGAAACATGATTGCGAACGTAATTGCTCGTTTCACGGTATTGCCCCTTTCTGGAATCGACTTCTACAAACCCTTTCCAAACTACTTAATGAGATATTCGGACACCCGCCATTGACCGTCCTTGTCCAGCATCACCACCACGATTTCCGTTGCGTCTTTCTTATTGGCGAACGAACTGTCGAGCCGCATCATCACGTACTTGCCTTCCGGGAGTCCTGGCATCGAGGTCCGGTAATCGGTGCTCCCCAGTTTGCGTGACAGCATTTTGCCGAACGGCTCGCGCACGGCCTTGATGTTCTTTTCCCACTTCTCCCGCTCGACGCGCTCCTTCAGGAGGCTCGACGCGATGTCCCAGCTATCGCCGTACTGCCCGTCGTCAATGAGTCGCACCCAACTACCGGCTGCGATCTGCGCCGGCTTGGTGTCCGGCGGTTGTGGCTTACTTGCCTTCGCATTCGGACCCTGCGGCTTCGGCCCCGGCGTTGGATTCGCCAGGACTTGCGCCATGCCCATCGTTCCCAATACCAGAACCACGACCGCCGCCATCAAAATTCGCTTCATCGCTCCGCTCCTCTTAGCTCCGTAGTTGTGTTTCACTTCGTCCTTCGACCTTCGTACTTGGTACGTTCGGTTGTGCTTCTCTCCTCGTCCAACTCCCGCTCCATCTCTTCCCACGGCTGCACATACGCCAGCCCCTTTTCATATCTTGTCACCACCACTTCCACGCCCTTCGTGATTGCCGCTCCGGTTTCGCTGCGTGCCCCACAGGTGCGCCGCGTGCCCTCCTGCTCATAAATCAACTCTCCAGTCCCACCTTCACGGATGGAACTGCACACCTTGCCCAGCACGCCCACCATTTCGTAGTCGGCCTGGTCCAGCGGCTTGTCGTATTTCATCAGCAGCTTGCTGACCATGAAGAAGACGATAGCCGCCCCGATCATGCCGCTGAAAATCGCCACCAGGAGCGAGATCGTCGCCAGCCACCCGGAATACTTCGTCAGCAGGTAGCCGATCCCGCCAAACCACGCCAGGAACGCGGTAATCGTCCCGAAGTTAATCAATGGCAACTCGGAAGACCCGGCACTACGCCCCGCATGCGCGCCACCCGTATGGGGAGCGTGAGGAACATGCACGTGCCCGCCAAGATGAAAATGGAAATGCGGAAGATGGAGGTGAAGATTGCCAAACACGAACGACAGCACGCTCAGCAGGAATCCCACCGTAAAACAAATCAGATAAAGGTCTGCAATCGTCATAACCCTTCACCTGCCTTGGCCGTTGTCGGGCAGTGCGCCCAGCAACTCTTTCGGCTTCGGCGCGCCAGCGCGCTCCGGCATTAACACTTCGGTTAGGCGGTCAACCAGTTGCGGTGTCTCCAGGATCGCGCCCAGCAGCATCAGGCACTTGCGCGAATCGTCGTGCTTGGCCAGCTGCAGCAGCGCGTGACAAACCTTGGGATCGCGCCGGAAGCGCTCCGCTCCACCGATCAACCATAAGTCCAACGTGTCCTCGAGCAAACGGACATCGGACACAAGCTCGGTGTGATAACCGTCGGGATCATCTACGAGATATCCCGGATGGACTTTGAAGAACTTCGCCAGCAACATACGCGACGAGTTGGTCAAATGCGGCCGTGCCCCACTTTCGATCTGCGATAGGTACGACTGGCTGAGCGATTGCCCGGTCTCGTCTTTCAAGGCACGCCCAATCTCCTGCTGCGTCATCTCGCGATCGAACCCGCGCAGCGTGCCCTCCACCAACCGCAGGTACCGTAATTTCTCGCCCAGTTTCATATCGCAAATTGCAATATTTATATTGCAATCTGCGATAGATGTCAAGAACTCTATTTGGAGTGAAATGAAGGGGTTGGCTCACTCGGTAGGACTAGGGTGAACTTTCGAAGGGTGGAGCAGGCCTTCAGACCTGCATTATGTGCCGGTTCCAATTCTCATCTGAGTTAGTCCGGAGCGCAGCGGAGGACGTATGCTGTTCAGCGCACCGCATGATGAGCCGTGGGTCAGGCGGTCAAAAGAACCTCACCCGTAGTACCTGAACTTCCCCCAGAACTCCGGCCAGGACCGGCGCAACCCTCGACAGACGAAGATTTCGTCGTAGCCCGTCACCGAACTGTTCGCGATTCCGTAGTGGTTGGTCACGTGCCCTGCCGACTCGCATGACGCGAACGCCCAGTTGACGAAGTCGCGCTTCTCGCCGAGCACGATCACCGTTTCCGGCGGAGGATTGCCGTAGCCGCGATACCAATTCGAGTTCATGCCGCTGATCGCCGTCGGCAAGCCGTAGCGAGGGCCATATAAGTTCATCGCGCCCGTTTCTCCTTCATCGCCCGCGAGAACGCCCACTCGCGCACGCTCCCCAGCGGGCAGCGAGTCGCGGACCTTGGCCACTTGCTCCACCATGTCGGGCCAGCCGATCTGGCTGTCGAAGATGCCGCTGGTTATGTTGGCTACCCTCCACCACGCCGAGCCCAGTGGTGCTACCGGCAGCGTTAGCGCCGCCGTGCACACGCAGGTGCACGCCAATGTGCGCCAGGTATTCGAACGCACGATGGCCGCCGAGCGAGGCGTAAGCGACTCCACCCAGCGCTCGCACCACACCACTCCCGCAGCCAGCAACATCGGATACGCCGGCGCCATGTAATAGTCCCGCCCTTTGGCAATGAACATCAGCAGCAGCGGGATCACGTACATCCACCCGATCGTGCGATAGCGCTTTCCTTCTGCCGTGGCGAACACGAACCAGAGCCCCGCCAGCCAGACCGGCAGCGTCACCGGGTTGGCGTTCTTCCAGAGTTGATTCAGCAGGAAGTAATTCGTCGAGCCCTTCGCGACATCGCGTGCGTGAATCGTCTTAAGGTACGCAAGCGACACGAAATCATGCCGTACCTGCCAGGCGATATTTGGCAGCATGATCAGAACGGCCAGCGCTACTCCAAACCAGAACCAGCGTGTCTTCAAGTAGCGCCGAGCGGGTGTGAGTACAGTTCCGGCCAGAACTCCCATCACCAGGAACGCTATTGAGTATTTTGCCATCATGCCGACAGCAATCGCCGCACCAATCGCCAAGCACCAGCGCGCGTCGTCCGACTTAAGGAGGCGGATCACGCAATACGCTACCAATATCCAACAGGGAAAATCGAACGTCGAATAGGAGAGAAACGAGCCGTGCACGAACGAGTGTCCCGCGATCGCGACCGACAACGCGGCCACAACCTGCCCGTCGCGCTTCGCGCCTAACTCGCGGGCCGCCAAGCCGGTGAGCAGCACCGCCAGCGCTTCCGCCACGGCGCCGAAGAACCGGAAGCCGCGCAACGACTCGCCAAACAGCTCCAGCGACACGCGGCCGAAGAACGCGGTCATCGGCGGATACACAACGTAGCCCCAGGCAAGGTACCGCGCATTAGTGAAGGTCAACAGCTCGTCGCGATGGAAGCCGTAGCGGTTGTTGACAAGTGTGTGCAGCGCAACCTTGGCCGCCGCGATAAACACCTGTATGCCGATGTCGCTGGCGGCAGCGTTACGCAGGCGAGTCCACAATCGCGGCGTAGTTTCGAGCGCGATCGTCACGGCATGCGGATTCTAACCGCGACACGCCAAGGTTTTCTGTGACGTAGCGTAGCCTCTTTTCACGAGAACTTGCCGCACGCTCTCGGTCTTCGTTCCTCGCGCTTTCGCTTGCCGATTACCGTTTACCGGTTACCGTTTCTTGTTTCCCGTACAATGCTCGCCATGCGTAAACGGTCGCTCCGGCTCCTTGCTCTCTTCCTGCTTTTCTCGATCTCCGCTCTCGCGGCCTCCCCTGGCTCGTACCAGGTCTTTGTCGGAACGTATACCGGGCCGCAAAGCAAAGGCATCTACAGCTTTCAATTCGATCCGTCTACCGGAAAAGCTACCGCGCCGCAACTGGCCGCGGAAACTGAAAACCCTTCATTTTTGGCCATCGATCCGCACCACCATTTTCTTTACGCGGTCAACGAAGTCGGAAACTACAGAGGCACGAACTCCGGCGCGGTTTCGGTTTTCGCCCTCGATCCTGCATCTTGGAAGCTGACGTTCCTACAGCAGGTGCCCTCGCTCGGCGCCGATCCCGCGTACGTCACGCTCGATAACTCGGGCAAAGATCTCCTCGTCGCCAACTACACCGGAGGAAACGTCGCCGTCTTCCCTATAGCAC
>Ga0335069_10012933_pt1 | contig 11733 bp, 11 predicted proteins | sample Lox_Sample_11_FD_206714 | JGI IMG/M metagenome (GOLD analysis project Ga0335069, IMG submission 206714) | Soil microbial communities from Loxahatchee National Wildlife Refuge, Florida, United States - Lox_Sample_1.1 | ecosystem: Environmental > Terrestrial > Soil > Wetlands | place: USA...
CCCAGTGCCCTTCACGCCGCCCAGGCCATAGCGGATGCGCTTGGCGTCGATCGGCGCGAAGCGGTAGCCCGAGGTGTTGATGTCCGGCGGCTCGATGGAAAGCCCGTTCTTCACCGCGTCGTCGTAGAGCACCTGGAGCTTGTCGGTGTCGTCCATCAGCAGCGACATGTTCGCGGCCATGAACGCGGCCGCGTGGTGCGCCTTGAGGTAGGCCGTCTGGTAGGCGATGAGCGCGTAGGCGGCGGAGTGCGACTTGTTGAAGCCGTAGCCCGCGAACTTCTCCATCTGGTCGAAGAGCGCGACGGCCTTGTCCTTCGCGAGCCCGCGCTCGACGGCGCCCCGCGTGAAGATCTCGCGCTGCTGCGCCATCTCCTCGGGCTTCTTCTTGCCCATGGCGCGGCGGAGCAGGTCCGCGCCGCCCAGCGTGTAGCCGCCGATGACCTGCGCGATGGTCATCACGTGCTCCTGGTAGGTCATCACGCCGTAGGTGGGCTCGAGGATCTCCTTCAGCCTCGGGTCGAGGTAGTCCCAGCGCTGGCGCCCGTGCTTCCTCTCGATGAACTCGGGGATGAGGTCCATCGGGCCCGGGCGATAGAGCGCGTTCAACGCGATCAGGTCCTCCAGGCGGTCGGGCCGCGCCTTCATGATGAGGTCGCGCATGCCGCGCGATTCGAACTGGAAGATGCCCACGGTGTTGCCCGAGGAGAAAACCTTGTACGCCGGCGGATCGTCGAGCGGGATCTTCTGGATGTCGAACGCGGGCTCGCCCATGGCGCGGATGTGGCGCTCGGCCTCGGCGAGGATCGTGAGCGTGGTGAGGCCCAGGAAGTCGAACTTGACCAGGCCCGCCTTCTCCACGTCGTCCTTGTCGAACTGGCTCACCATCGCGGTGGAGTTCTCGGCGCAGTAGAGCGGCGTGAAGTCGGTGAGCTTGCCCGGCGCGATGAGCACGCCGCCCGCGTGCATGCCGACGTTGCGGGCGAGGCCTTCGAGGGAACGGGCGAGCGCCATCAGCTCGGCCACTTCCTCCTGCTCCTTCATGAGCTGCTTCAACTGCGGCTCTTCCTCGATCGCCTTGTCGAGGGTGATGCCCAGCTCGAAGGGAATCAGCTTCGCGATGCGGTCGACCTCGCCGTAGGGCATCGAGAGCACGCGGCCCACGTCGCGCACCACCGCCTTGGCCGCCATGGTGCCGAAGGTGGCGATCTGCGAGACGCACTGGGGCCCGTACTTCTCCTTCACGTACTCGATCACCCGGTCGCGCCCGTCCTGGCAGAAATCGATGTCGAAGTCGGGCATCGAGACGCGCTCGGGATTGAGGAACCGCTCGAAGAGCAGCTCGTAGCGCAGGGGATCGAGGTCCGTGATGCCGAGCGAGTAGGCCACGAGCGAGCCCGCGCCCGACCCGCGCCCCGGGCCCACGGGCACGCCGTGGGTCTTGGCCCAGTTGATGAAGTCCGCGACGATGAGGAAGTAGCCCGCGAATCCCATCTGGATGATGGTGCGGGCCTCGAACTCGAGGCGCTCGTCGTACGCGGGACGCGCCTCGCGCCGCTTGGCCTCGTCCGGGTAGAGCGTGGCGAGGCGCGCGTCGAGCCCGCGCCGGGCCTCGGCGCGCAGGAACTCCTCGATGCTCACGCCCTTCGGCGTCGGGAAATCCGGAAGGCGGCTCTTGCCCAGCACGAACTCGAACGAGCAGCGCCGCGCGATCTCCACCGAATTCTCGAGCGCCGCCGGAAGGTCCGCGAAGAGCTCGGCCATCTCGGCCTGCGTCTTGAAGTACTGCGAGGCGGAGAACTCGCGCGGGCGGCGCGAGTCGCCGAGCACGTAGCCCTGGGCGATGCACACGCGCGCTTCGTGGGCGCGGTAGTCGCCGGGCTTCACGAACTGGATCGGATGGGTCGCGACGACCGGAAGGCCCACGCGAGAGGCGAGCTCCACGGAGGCCTGCACGAGCGCGGCGCTGCGGGCCGGATCCACGCGCTGCACCTCGACGTAGTAGGCGCCCGGAAAATCCCCGGCCCAGGCGCGCGCGAGCTTTTCCGCCGCCTCCGGCTGCCCCGAGGAAAGCGCCATGCCGACGTCGCCCGACTGGGCGCCCGAGAGCACGATGAGCCCCCTCACCCCGCGCAGCCATTCGCGGCGCACCTCGGCGCGCCCGCGCCAATGGTTCTCGGCGTGCGCCCGGGTGAGCAGGTCGCAGAGCGCGAGGTAGCCGTCGCGATCGCGGCAGAGCACCGCCACCCGGTAAGGCGCGTCGCGGCTCTTCTCGTTGGTGATCCACAGGTCGCAGCCGATGATGGGCTGCACGCCCTGCCCGCGCGCGGCCTGGAAGAACTTGATCGCCCCGAAGAGGTTGGACGCGTCGGTGATGGCGAGCGCCGGCATCCCGTCGGCCGCGGCGGCGGCCACCGCATCGTCGACCCGCGCCATGCCGTCGACCACGGAATACTCAGTATGCAGCCGAAGGTGGACGAAGCGGGGAGCGGTCATTCTGGCGATTCGGGGGCGAGGCTCGATTCTACCCGCGGCGCGCGGCGAAAAAATCCCGGAGCACGGCCGAGCATTCGCCGGCGAGCAGCCCGCCTTCGAAGCGGCCGTGGTGGTTCCAGTGCGAGATCGCCGGCAAGTCGGCGATGCTGCCGCAGGCCCCGGTCTTGGGATCCTTCGCGCCGAACACCACGCGGGCGAGCCGCGCGTGCACCAGCGCGCCCACGCACATCGCGCAAGGCTCGAGCGTCACGTAGAGCTCGCATCCGGGCAGGCGGTAGTTGCGCTCCGCGGCCGCCGCCTCGCGCAGCGCCACGATCTCGGCATGGGCCGTGGGATCGGCGCTCGAGATCGGGCGGTTGTATCCGCGGCCGATCACGCGGCCGTCCTTCACGACCACCGCGCCCACCGGCACCTCGCCCGCGGCGGCCGCCTCGGCCGCGAGGGCGAGCGCCTCGCGCATGAATTTCTCGTCGTCCATCTTCGCCGCCGAATTATCCCATGCCATGATGGATGGAATGACCGTGGAGGCGAATCCCATGCGCGCGTCCAACCTGCTTTTCGCCGCCGCGCTCGCCGCGGCCGGCAACGCCTTCGGGGCGGCCGCCGAGGTCGAGTTCGTGCATCCGGAGAAGTTCACCGACGCGGGCACCCCGCGCCAGTACGTGGACCGCGATGCGAACCTCGCCAACCTCAAGGCCCACATCGTTAAGCAGGCCGCTGCGCTCCTGCCGGCGGAAGACCGGCTCGCCGTCACGGTGACCGACGTGGACCTCGCCGGCGAGTTCGAGGCGTGGCAGCCTTATTCGCGGGAGGTCCGCATCGTGAAGGAGCGCTATCCGCCGCGCATCGATTTCAGCTTCAGGCTCACGGGTCCCGGCGGCGCGGTCCTGAAGGAAGGCGCCCGCAGCATCCGCGACACCGGGTTCATGTCGGGGCCCAGCCTGGGCTACGGCGGCGACAACCTTCGTTACGAAAAAGTGATGCTGGACGACTGGTTCGCGAAGGAATTCCCGAAGGCCGGCGGCTGAGGCTTCAATTGCGCGAGCATTTGACGCACGTCAAAGGCGAGGTGACGAACGCCGCGGGCGCGGCATTAGAGTGCACGAAAGCCGGGAGCCGCGCCCCATGTGCCTCGCCATTCCCATGCAGGTCGTCGCCATCGACGGCTTCGTCGCGCGTTGCCGCGCGAAAGGTGTCGAGCGCGACGTAAACGCGTTCCTGCTCCAGGACGAGCCGCCCTCCGTGGGCGACTTCGTGATGGTCCACGTGGGTTACGCGATCCAGAAGGTGAGCCCCCAGGACGCCCGTTCCGCGTGGGAGCTCTACGACCAGGTCCTCGCCGCCGATTCCGGGGTGCCCCATGCATGAGCTCGCCATCTGCCAGGCGCTGCTCGACCAGGTCGCGCCGATCGCCCTGCGGCACGACCGGCGCGTCGGCCGGGTGCGGGTGAGCGTCGGCCCGCTCTCGGGAGTCGATGCCGGGCAGCTCGAGCGCGCCTTCGAGCTCGCCCGCCAGGGCACGGCTGCCGAAGGCGCCGCGCTCGACGTCACCACGGCGCCGGTCCGCGTGCGCTGCGGCGAGTGCGACGCCGAGTCGCCGGCCAGCGCCAACCGCCTGCTGTGCGCGCGCTGCGGCAGCTGGCGGACGCGGATTGCGAGCGGCGACGAATTGCTGCTGCTGGGAATCGATCTCACGGACGAGACCATCGAGGCGGGGAGGATCCATGTGTGAAGACTGCGGGTGCGCCCTTCCGAAGGCGCCCGACGCCCAGGTGATCGACGTGCATGCCCGCCTGCTCGCGGCCAACGACCGCGCCGCGCGGCACAACCGGGCGCACTTCGACGATCACGGCGTCCTCGCGATCAACCTCATGTCGGCGCCGGGATCGGGCAAGACCGCGCTGCTCGAAGCGACGGCCGATGCGCTCGCCGGCGAGATGCGCATGGGCGTGCTGGTGGGCGACCTCGCGACGGAGAACGATGCCACGCGCATTCGCGCCCATGGCGTCCCGGCCATCCAGATCACGACCGGCAGCGCCTGCCACCTGGACGCCGCCATGGTCCACGACGCATTGCACGAGATGGACCTCGGCGCGCTCGACGTCCTCTTCATCGAGAACGTCGGCAACCTCGTCTGCCCCGCGAGCTTCGACCTCGGGCAGCACCGCAACGTGGCGCTGCTGTCGTTCACCGAGGGCGACGACAAGCCGGCCAAGTACCCGGTGCTCTTCCGCGGCGCCGACCTGGTGCTGCTCACCAAGGGGGATCTCGCGGCGGTGCTCGACGACTTCGATCCGGCGCGCGCGGAAGCCTGCGTGCGCGCGCTCGCCAACGCCGCGCCGGTGCACGCCGTTTCGGCCCGCAAGGCCCCCGGCCTCGGGCCCTGGCTCGATTGGGTACGCGCCCAGCTCGCAACGGCGCGTTCCCGCCGCCATTCCCATTCGCATGCCCACTCGCATCACGCCCACCATGATCACGGCGAGAGAGTGGCTCGATAGGATCCGCGCGCTCGACCTGCCGCGGACGTTCAAGGTCATGAACGTCTGCGGAGGCCACGAGCGCTCGATCTCCATGGAGGGCCTGCGGCGCGCGCTGCCCGCGCGTGTCGAGCTCGTGCCCGGCCCGGGCTGCCCGGTCTGCGTCTGCCCGGAGGAGGCCGTCCACCAGGCGATCCAGATCGCGAGGCGCGAGCCGGTGACGCTGCTCGCATTCGGCGACATGCTGCGAGTGCCCGTAAACGTGCCCAAGGGCGAGCCGCGCTCGCTCGAGCAGGCGAAGGCGGCGGGCGCCGACATCCGTCCCATCGCCTCCCCGGCGGAGGCCGTGCGCATCGCGCGCGCCGATCCGCAGCGTGACGTCGTCTTCTTCGCCGCGGGCTTCGAGACGACCACCGCGCCCGTGGCCGCGATGCTCGCGCAAGGCGTTCCCGGCAATCTGTCGGTGCTGCTCGCCGGCCGCCTCACGTGGCCCGCGGTCGCGATGCTGCTCGACTCCGGCGAGCCGGGCTTCGATGCGCTGATCGCGCCGGGCCACGTGTCGACGGTCATGGGGCCGGAGGAATGGGCCTTCGTGCCGCAACGGCATCGCATTCCGTCGGCCGTCGCGGGCTTCAGCGCCGAGAGCCTGCTCGCGGGAACGTACTCCGTCCTGCGCCAGCTTCTCGAGGGCAGGTGCTTCCTCGACAACTGCTATCCCGAGGTGGTCCGCCCCGGGGGAAACCCCACGGCGCGGCGCCACCTCGAGCAGGTGATGCACGTGGTCGATGCCAACTGGCGCGGCATCGGCATGATCCCGCGTTCTGGCTTCGCGCTTCGCGATGCTTACCGGGACCATGACGCGTCGGTGCGCTACGCCGGCCACGGGGCGGGCGAACGCAAGCGCGCGGGCCAGATGCCGCCGGGCTGCGACTGCGCGCGCGTCGTGCTGGGACGCATCTATCCGGACCAGTGCTACCTCTACGGTCGAGCCTGCACGCCCCGCACTCCGATCGGCCCCTGCATGGTCTCGGACGAAGGGGCCTGCCGCATCTGGTGGGCGAGCGGCATCCGCAAGTCGAGGGCCGAAGCGCCCGTCGTGGGGAAGGCGCCGTGACCGAGCTTCGCGCGCGGCGATTGCTCTTCGGGGGCCGCGTGCAGGGCGTGGGCTTCCGCCCGTTCGTGTTCCGCGCGGCGCACCGCTGCCAGGTGGACGGCTGGGTGCGCAACCTCGCGGGCACCGTGGAAGTGATGGCGCAGGGGCGGCCCGACGACCTCGCGCGCTTCGCCCATTCGCTCGTGGCCGAGGCGCCGCCGCTCGCGCGCCCCGAGAAGCTCGCCGACGTCGCCGTGCACGAAGAGCCCCTGCAGGGCTTCGCCATCCTCGACAGCCGCGCCGGCGAGCCCGCGCACGTTCGCGTCCCGCCCGACTACTTCGCATGCGATGCGTGCCTCGCGGAGCTGCACGATCCGCGCGATCGACGCCATCGCTATCCGTTCATCAACTGCACCCAGTGCGGGCCGCGCTACACGCTGATGCGCGCGCTTCCCTACGACCGGCCGAACACGACGATGGCCGGCTTCGCGCTGTGCGCGCGCTGCGCGGCCGAGTACGCGGATCCGCTCGACCGGCGCTTCCACGCGGAGCCCATCGCCTGCCCCGCATGCGGTCCGCGCCTCGAGTTCCGCGAGGGCGGCTCGGCGTCGTTGCGCGAGGAGGCGCTCGCGGCCTGCGTGAAGGCCCTCGCTTCGGGCGAGGTCGTCGCCGTGAAAGGCATCGGCGGCTATCACCTGATGTGCGATGCGGCCAACCCGCGGGCCGTGGCGAGCCTTCGCGAGCGCAAATCGCGCCCGCGCAAGCCGCTCGCCGTGATGTTCCCGATGGACGCGGAGCTCGCCGCCGTCCGGCGCGCCGCGTATCTCGATGCGGTGCACCGCGACGCCCTGCTCGATCCGATGCGGCCCATCGTGCTCGTGCCCCGGCGCGAGCGATGGGATCTCGCCGAAGGCATCGCGCCCGGCTGCGCCGAGGTCGGGGCCATGCTGCCGTACAGCCCGCTGCACCACCTGCTGCTCGAGGATTTCGGCGGGCCGCTCGTGGCCACGTCCGGAAACCTGAGCGGTGAACCCGTGCTCACCGACAACACGGAGGCCCAGGCGCGCCTCGCTCGCGTCGCCGATGCGTTCCTGCATCACGACCGGCCGATCGCGCGGCCCGCCGACGATCCCGTGTATCGCGTGATCCGCGGCACGGCGCGGCCGCTGCGACTCGGCCGCGGCAATGCGCCGCTCGAGATCGAGCTTCCCATGCGCCTCGCGCGACCGGCGCTCGCGCTGGGCGGCCACTTGAAGAACACCGTGGCGCTCGGCTGGGAGCGCCGCGCCGTGGTTTCGCCCCACCTGGGCGACATGGGGGCGCCCCGCAGCCTCGCCCTGCTCGAGCAGGTCGCGGCAGACCTCCAGGCGCTCTATGGCGTGGCCGCCGAGGAAATCCTCTGCGACGCGCACCCCGGCTATGCGACGACCAAGCTCGCGGCGCGCTGGGGCCTGCCCGCCACGCGCATCCTTCACCACCACGCGCACGCCTCGGCGCTCGCAGGCGAGCTCGCGCTGCGCGGCGACTCGCTCGTCTTCGCCTGGGATGGCGCGGGCCACGGCGACGACGCGACGCTCTGGGGCGGCGAAGCCTTCCTCGGCCGCGCGGGATCGTGGCGGCGCGTCGGAAGCTTCAGGACCTTCGCCCTCGCCGGCGGCGAGCGCGCCGCGCGCGAGCCCTGGCGCAATGCCCTGGCGCTCTCCTGGGAGGCCGGCCGCGAGTGGAAGGGCGCCCCGCACGACGCGTCGCTGCTGCGCGAAGCGTGGGAGCGAGGCGTGAACTGTCCCCGGACCTCCTCCGTGGGACGCCTCTTCGACGCCGCGGCCGCGATGCTTCGCCTCGTGGAGCATGCGACGTTCGAAGCCGAGGCCGCCATGGCCCTCGAGGCCGCGTGCGAGGGCGAAGGCGTGGCCCTGCCCTTGCCCCTGTCGCTGCGCGACGGGCTGTGGGTGAGCGACTGGTCGCCGCTGCTCGGCCTGCTCCAGGACGAGAGCCGCACGGTGGGGCAGCGCGCGAGCGCATTCCACGCGACGCTCGCCCGGGCGCTGCTCGACCAGGCGCGGGCGGTGCGCGCGGTCCATGGCGTGGACCGCATCGGCCTCACGGGCGGCGTGTTCCAGAACCGGGCGCTGTGCGAGCGCGTCGCCCGCCTCGCCGAGGAGAACGGATTCCAGGTGCTGCTCGGCGAGCGCATTCCGTGCAACGACGCGGGACTGAGCTTCGGGCAGCTGGTCGAGCGGGGAGCGAGGACATGATCGACGGCGAGCACGTGACCCTCGCTCACGGCAACGGCGGGCGCTTCATGCGCGAGCTGATCGAAGAAGTGTTCGTGCGCCACCTCGCCAATCCCCAGCTCGACGTGCACAGCGACGCCGCGCACCTGCCCCTGCCGGAAGGAGAGGTCCTCGTCACCACCGATGGCTTCACCGTGCAGCCGCTCGAATTTCCCGGCGGCGACATCGGCTCGCTCGCCGTGCACGGCACGGTGAACGACCTCGCGGTGTCGGGCGCGGTGCCCGCTTACCTCAGCCTCAACGCGTTCATCGAGGAAGGGCTCGAGTTCGCGCGGCTCGACCGGCTGGTCTCGAGCATGGCGAGCGCCGCGCGCGAATGCGGCGTGCGGATCGCCGCGGGAGACACGAAGGTCGTGCGCCGCGGCGAAGGCGGCGGCGTGTACTTCGCGACCACCGGCGTAGGAATCCGCCGCCCAGGCCTGCGCCTCGGCATGGAGCGCATCTGCGAAGGCGACGAGATCCTCGTGAGCGGTCCGGTGGGCGACCACGGAACGGCGGTGCTCCTCGCACGCGAGCAGTTCGGCCTGCGCGGCGACCTCGCCTCGGATGCGGCGAGCGTGCTGCCGCTCACCGCGGCGCTGCTCGACCTGCCCGGGCTTCGCTTCATGCGCGATCCCACGCGCGGCGGCCTCGCCACCGTGATGCACGAGATCGCGCGCGCGACGGGCCGTCGCATCCGCCTGGACGGCCCTTCGATCCCGATTCGCGGCCCGGTGCAGTCGGTGTGCGAGATGCTGGGCTTCGATCCGCTCTACCTCGCGTGCGAAGGACGGGTCGTGGCGGTGCTTTCGCCGGACGACGCGGCCGCGGCGCTCGAGGCGTGGCGCGCCCTGCCCGCGGGCCGCGAGGCGGCGCGCATCGGCGTCGTGCAGCGCGGGCAACCGCGAGTCATTCTCGAAACGGAGCTGGGCGGCGAACGCTCGCTCGAGGAGCTGGAAGATGATCCCCTCCCCCGCATCTGCTGACGGCGCGGGCCCGATCCTCGTGCTGGGCGTGGGCAACACGCTGCTCGGCGACGAAGGCGCGGGCGTGCACGCCATGCGCGAGCTCGAGCGCCGGTGCGAGGAGCCCGGCGTGGAATTCGCCGACGGCGGCACGTTGAGCTTCACGCTCGCCGGCCTCATCGAATCGGCGCGCTCGCTGATCGTGATGGACGCGGCGCAGATGCACGCGGCGCCGGGAAGCGTCGGCGTCTTCGAGGGCGAGCGCATGGACGAATTCCTGGGCTCGGAGCGCAAGCGAAGCGTCCACGAGGTGAGCCTGCTCGACCTCATGGCGCTCGCGGCCCTCGCGGGCCACCTGCCGGAGCGGCGCGCCCTCATCGGCATCCAGCCCGAGTCGATCGACTGGTCGGAGCGGCCGGGCGAATTGGTCACGCGGGCGATTCCGGCGGCGTGCGAGCGGGCCCGCGAGCTCATCGAAAGGTGGCGATCGTGAGCGGCCTCGACAAGATCGCCGTGCGGGTCGTGGACGGGGCCGATGCGCCGACGGGCAACGTGCGCGCGCTCTTGCACGAGATCGCCGGGCTCGCCGAAGCGTGGGCGCGCGGCGGAGAGACGGCCTGCATCGACTTGCGCAGCCTGCCGCTCACCCGCGGCGACTACGCCGAGCTCGACACCGCGCTGGGCGCGGGCGCGGTGAGCGCCACCGTGGAAGCGATCGGCGCGAGCCATGCGCGCGAGTCGCAGTATCCCGGCGTCTGGCGCGTCACGCACCGCAACGAGGCCGGCGAGGTCGTGGCCGACCTCATCGAGATCTGCGAGGTGCCCCTCATCCTGCGGGCGCCCACGGAAGACGTAATCGAAGGAATGATCCGCCTGAAGGAGGCATTGCAAACATGACGACACTGGGTGATGCCCTGCATGCGAGCGGCGTGAGCCGCCGCGCTTTCCTCAAGTTCTGTACAACCCTCACATCGTTGATGGCGCTGCCGCCCGGCATGGCCCCGGCGGTGGCCGCGGCGCTCGCGCAGGCGAAGCGCCCCTCGGTGATCTGGCTCTCGTTCCAGGAGTGCACGGGCTGCACCGAGTCGCTCACGCGCTCGAGCTCGCCCACGCTCGAGAACCTGATCCTCGACCTCGTCTCGCTCGACTACCACCACACGCTGATGGCCGCCTCCGGCTTCGCGGCGGAGGAGGCGCGCGCGAAGGCGATGAAGGAATTCGACGGCAAGTACCTGCTGCTCGTGGACGGATCGATCCCCACGGGCGACGGCGGCATCTACGGCGCCTGGGGCGGCGAGAGCTTCATGGACATCCTCGAGCAGGGGGTGAAGGGAGCGGCCGCCGTGGTGGCCATCGGCAGCTGCGCCTCGTACGGCGGATTGCCGAAGGCCAACCCGAATCCCACCGGCGCGCGATCGGTTTCGGACCTGGTGAAGGACAAGCCCGTGATCAACGTGCCGGGGTGCCCGCCGATCGCGGTGGTGATGACCGGCGTGCTCGCCCACTACCTCACGTTCGGCAAGATTCCCGAGCTCGACGCGCAGCTGCGTCCGCGTGCGTTCTACGGCGAGACCATCCACGACCGTTGCTACCGGCGCCCCTTCTACGACCAGGGCAAGTTCGCCCGGACCTTCGACGACGAGGGCGCGCGCAGCGGCTGGTGCCTCTACGAGCTGGGCTGCAAGGGGCCCATCACCCACAACGCCTGCGCCACCGTGAAGTGGAACGCCGGCACGAGCTTCCCGATCCAGTCGGGCCACGGCTGCCTCGGCTGCTCGGAGCCGGACTTCTGGGACAAGGGAAGCTTCTACAAGGCGCTGTCCACCACCGAGTGGGGCGACGCGAAGACGCTGGGCGCCGCCGCCGCCGTGGGCATCGCCGCGGGTGCCGCTGCGGCGTACTTCGGGCGCAAGCGCCAGGAAAAAATCGAGAAGGAGGGATGACATGGACCTGCTTGCATTCGCACGCGGCCCGGGCATGCACTGGGCCCTCACGATCTTCGTGATCGGAATCCTCTGGCGGCTGCTCGGCATGCTGCTGCTGCGGGGACGGCGCGACCTCTCGGAGCCGCGCAACGCGGCGGCGTGGAAGGGCCTCAGGCTCATCGCGCTGCGCTCGTGGCCGCGCAAGGAGTTCCTGGGCGGCACCGCGTTCGGCGAGGTCATGGGCTACACGTTCCACATCGGCTTCTTCGTCGCCCTGTTCCTGTACCTGCCGCACATCCTCTTCTTCGAGGACATCTTCAAGGGCGTGCTCGGCGTGAACTTCCACCGCGTGGCCGGCTTCGACTGGCCGTACCTGCCGGGCGGCGCGATCTACTTCTTCGCCGCCGTGTCGCTCGCCGCCCTCGTCGCGGTGCTCGTGCACCGCATCGCGAGCCCGGTGAAGCGGATGCTCTCGAACTTCGACGACTACTTCAGCTGGTGCGTCAC
>Ga0335069_10012934_pt1 | contig 11732 bp, 5 predicted proteins | sample Lox_Sample_11_FD_206714 | JGI IMG/M metagenome (GOLD analysis project Ga0335069, IMG submission 206714) | Soil microbial communities from Loxahatchee National Wildlife Refuge, Florida, United States - Lox_Sample_1.1 | ecosystem: Environmental > Terrestrial > Soil > Wetlands | place: USA: Florida...
CTGGCTCGCGGCCAACCGATGCGCATGCGCATCGCCACCACGATCCTCGAAGACAAGGTGAAGGAACTGGTTTGACGGGAATTCCATCAAATAGGGGAACATCCAACTTCCAACATCGAACATCCAACAACCCATAAGCGCTGCGGTTTCAGCCACTGGATGTTGGTTGTTCGATGTTGGATGTTGGATGTTCCCATGCCTGCCGCGTGCATAGCCCCGATGCAGGCTAAAGCCAGCGTGAGGGCTATCCCTGACCTCCACGGGGAGGGCGAGCGTCCCCGTGAGCCCTGATCTTCCCAAATGGCCAACGATGTCAGGGCTCGCGCGGACGCTCGCCCTCCCCTAGTCGCCGTCAGTCTCGTTTCGAGAAATACCAGAGCAGCCCAAATGCGCCCAGGGCGGCGATCGAGGCCATTACTACTCCCCGCCGGCGCCGCACCAGGTCAACTGCCGCCGAGGGCAATTGCTGCACCAACCCCGCGATCTTGCCAGGCGATTCCTCGAACCGCTCAACATCCGAAGGCATATTTTTCTTGTTCCAGGTTTTCGGCGTAGCCGAAGCCATTTCCGTTGTCTTCATCAAAGACAGGGTACGGAGGCGGCGAACCTCCTCCAAGTGGGGCCAAGACCCCGTGGGCCGACGCCGAGGTCCTACCCCGCATGTTTCACCCTTCCATGGAAACGGCAACCAGGCGCCGCGTGAGGGCACGCGGCCTACAAGCGGGCGGCGCCGCCCCTGTAGGCCGCGTGCCCTCCCGCGCCTTCGGGTGTGAAATATGCAGGCTAAGGCCGAAATCCGAGCGCAATCGGCGGAGGGTTGTAGCGCTGAAGCGTTGAGGCGCTATAGCCCGCGGGGGCGTCTCTGGGCGAGCACGTTTCTAACGCGCCCGTCGTCCCTGGGCAGCAAACCCTCCTTGACGATGGAAAACTGCAGGGGATGACAAGGAGAGACTTAGGGAGTATCTTGCAGCGTAGAAACGAAAGGAGTCGAAAATATGAACTCAACGGCAGTAGAGACCGGATATAGACCGGCCTATGAAGGAACCTCAACAAAGACTATGGCGGGCGGCGCGATCCTGGAAGGGATAGGCGGCATCGCTGTCATCGCCCTGGCAATTGTGGGGCTGGCAGGGGTGCTCTCCAGGGAGATGGCCGGGATCGCCTCCATTATTCTCGGAGCAGCCATGTTGATCGAAGGCGGCGCGTTTGCTGCCAGCCAATATGAGGTGTTCCGGGGCGAAGGCGGCACGGCCGCAAGGTTCGCGCGATGGAGCCAGTCGCTGGACGCCGGGTTCCTGGGCGCCTTGGCAGGCGTCGTCCTGGGCATCCTGTCCCTGCTGGGAATAGCGCCTCTTACGCTAGTCTCAGTTGCGGCACTGGTGTTCGGGGCCACCTTTGCGTGCAGCGCCTTCTCAGCATGGGGTTCGAGCAAACGGGTGAGCGTCGGCCTGGCCGGGCTCGTGCTCGGCCTTCTGGCTGTGTGCGGCCTAAGCTCGCTGACGCTGGTGCTCGTTGCCTTCCTGTGCCTGGGCAGCGCCGCTATTTTTAGCGGGGCAGCTACAAGCGCAACGATGGTGACGGAAACCCACCAGCGGCCCGCGGCCTGAGAACCAAGCCCGTCGTAAACCTCAGCCCGGGGCGGGGCCGAGAGGCCTTGCTCCGGGTCGTGGGGAAAACTCGCATCGAATGAAGTGGGCTAAAGCGTAGAAGCGTGCTACGTGTTGCGTATCCCGTGCCCGACACACTTCACGAAACACGCACCACGTCCCGCTTCACCGCTTCAACGTTTCAACTCACCACTGCCGTATCCGGTAGAAGCGTGGGTCGGCTCCGGCGATTGGGTCCTTCAGCAACGTGAGGGCGCCGTTCCCGGCGTTGGTCGCGTCGCCGCTCCAGTCGCCCCCGGTAACCGTGCTCTCGGATTCGAGGGCGTAATGCCTTCGGGCCAGCGTCTGGGCCAGTGTGGTGAATTGGCTCGCGCTCAGCTTTGATGACAGCAGCAGCGGCAGGGGCAGCCCGCCACCGGTGAGCGCAATCGAGTGGTATTCCCCGGCAGAAAGCGCCGCCACGTCCGTCGCCCCGGCAGCGAGGTCGCACTGCCCGTTCAGGTCAGAGCCCCATGCCGCCATGGTGCCGTCGGCGTTCAGGGCGAGCGTGTGAGCGCCGCCGCCTGCGATGGCCACGGCGTTCGTCAGCCCGGCAGGCACGTCGCACTGGCCCTGCGAATCATCTCCCCAGGCCGCTATGGTCCCATCCGCGCGCAACGCCAGGCTGTGATAATCGCCTGCGGCGACCCCGATCACATTGGTTAGCCCCGTGGGCACGGTGGACTGGCCGGCATAGTTGCCGTTGGCGTCCGTGTTTTGTCCCCAGGCCACGACCGTGCCGTTGGACTGCACGGCCAGGCAGTGGCTCCCTCCGGCGGCAACAGCCACCACGTTGCTCAGCCCAGGCGGAACATTTGTCTGCCCATACGTATTGTCGCCCCAGGCCGCGACCGTCCCGTCGCGCCGCAAAGCCAGGCTATGCCACGTGCCCGCCGAAACCGCGATCACATTGCGCAGGCCGGCGGGAACATTCGTTTGCCCGGAGTCATTCGCGCCCCAGGCCAGCACGCTCAAATCGTTCTGGATCGCCAGACTATGGTAGCCCCCGGCGGCAATAGCCAGCGCCCCCGCAGAGCCCCCCGGCACGTCACATTGCCCCGCCGAATCGGAGCCCCAGGCCACGATGCTTCCATCCGACCGCAAGGCTAGGTTATGCCACGCGCCGGAGCTGAGGGCGACAAGGTTCGTGGCGCTGGAAGGCACATTGAGCTGGCCCATGCTGTTGTCGCCGGACAAAGCCCAGCCGGTAACCGCCAAGTACGCCTCGACGCTGGTCGCGACGCCACCGAAGTTCGAGACCACCACCGAGTAGTATCCGCTGTTGGACGGCCAGGCCGCGGGGATAGTGTAGGCAGTGGTAGTGGCGCCGGGCAGGGGAACGTCGTTCAAGCGCCACTGGTAGAAGAGCGGCGGGCTGCCGGACACGACCACGGTGAAGTTCGCGCTTTGCCCGGCCAGCACTCCTTGCGGCTGCGGCTGCGTGGTGATCATCGGCGGCATGCTCAGCACCAGCAGGGCGTTCGAGCTGGTGACGCTGCCCACGGCGTTGGTGATGACGACGCTGTAGGTGCCGAAGTCGCCGTTCTGCACGTTGGTCTTCGTGAAGCTGCTGCCCGTGGCCCCGGTGATCGGCGATGAGTTAAGGCGCCACTGGTAGCTCAGCGGCAAGCTCCCGCCCGCGGCCACGGCGAAGCTCGCGGTGCTGCCGACGCTCACGTACAGGGTCTGCGGCTGCAGGAAAATCGTGGGACCGGCGTTCGGCACAAAACCGCCTATCCGGATCGTGTTGTCGCCGCCGTCAGCCACGCACAGCACGCCCGCGCTGTTGACCGATACCCCCGCCGGCCACGTGAACAGCGCGTTGGTGCCCAGCCCGCCCGCGCTCCCGCTCACCTCCGCCAGCCCGGCGACCGTGCTCACGACCCAGTTGGTGCCGGCCTGAGCCAGCTTGCGCAACGTGTAGTTACCCGTATCGGCCACATAGACGTTCCCCGAACCGTCCACGGTGATGCCCAACGGCCCGCAGAAGCGCGCCCCGTTGTTCGTGCCATCGGTGTTGCCCCACACGCCGCCGAGGCCGGCCAGCGTGCTGACCGTGCCGGACGGCGTGACACGGCGGATGAGGTGATTGTTGAAATCGCTCACGTAGAGGTTCCCCGAGCCGTCCAGGGCGATGCCGGCCGGGCCGTTGAAACGCGCTGCGCTGTTGGTCCCATCGGCGCTACCCGCATTGCCGACCGAGCCCGCCAGCGTGGTGACCGCGCCCGCCGATGTGATCTTGCGGATGGTCTGGTTCCACGTGTCCGCCACATACACATTGCCCGCGCCGTCCGCGGCAATACCCGTCGGGTGGTAAAAGCGGGCGGTGCTGTTGGTGCCGTCGTCCGGCCCGTATTGGCCCGCAGACCCCGCCAGGGTGCTCACGCTGCCGCCGGGCGTGACCTTGCGGACTGTCCCATTCACGGAGTCAGCCACATAGATGTTGCCCAGGCTGTCCAGCGCGATGCTTTGCGGGCCGTAAAAGCCGGCCTTGGCGCCTGCGCCGTCGCTACTGCCGGGCACGCCGGCGGAGCCGGCCAGCGTGCTGACTACGCCGCTGGGCGGAATCTGCCGGATCGTGCTGTTCTCGCTATCGGCCACATAAGCCGTCCCCGCGCCGGAAAGTGCTACTGCCCCCGGTCCAAAAAAGCGCGCGTTGCCGCCCGTGCCATCCGCGCTGGCCGCGGACGGTGAGCCGGCCCAGGTGGTCACGAGCCAATTGCCGCCGCTCAGCGCCAGGCTGCGGATCGTTCCGTTGCCTGAATCCGCCACATACAGCGTGACGTTATTTGTGCCCCAGGCGGCGATGCCCTGTGGGCCGCGGAACCTGGCGGCGCTGTTCGTACCGTCCGCGCTGCCGAAAACGCCGGGCGACCCCGCCAGCGTGCTGACCGCTCCTGACGGGCTGATCATCCGCACCGTGCTGTTGAAGTAATCCGCCACGTAAATGTTCCCTGAGCCGTCCACAGACAGGGCGGCAGGCTGGTAGAAGCTGGCGTTAGTGCCGTTGCCGTTGGCGCTGCCGTAAACGCCGGGAGAACCCGCCAGGGTGGTTACCGACCCGCCGGTCGTCACGCGGCGAATGATCTGGTTGGCGGTATCAGCGACATAGAGCGTGCCGCTGTTATCAATAGCGATGCCCTGCGGTTCATAGAAGCGCGCCGCGCCGCCCACACCGTCCCCGCTGCCGAAGCTGCCCGCCGCGCCGGCCAGCGTGCTGACGGACCCGGCGGGCGTGACGGTCCGGATAGTGTGGTTCCAGGTATCGGCCACATACACGTTGCCCGACTTGTCCACCGCCACGCCTTCCGGCTCGTAGAACAGCGCGTTCGTGCCGGTGCCGTTATTCGTGCCGCTGACGCCCGGCCACCCGGCCAGCGTGCTGACGGTGTAGTTGGTCCCGGAAGGCGTCAGCTTGCGGATAGTGTGGTTGCCCGTGTCCGCCACATACAGACTACCGGTGCTGTCCACCGCGATGCCCAGAGGTTGGTTGAACCGGGCGGCCGCGCCGAGGCCGTCGGCGATGCCAGTCATTCCCGGCGTGCCGGCCAGCGTCGTTGTCACCCCCGCGGGCGTGATGCGGCGGATGGTGCTGTTGTCCGTGTCCGCCACATACAGGTTGCCGCTGCTGTCCAGGGCGAGGTTGCCCGGGTTATTGAACTGCGCGGCGTTTCCTGTGCCATCGGCGCTGCCGCGCCCGGCGTAGCCGGCCAGGGTGTTGATCGCCAGGGATTGGGCGCGCAGGCCGGAAATCGAGGCCATCAGAAGTGCGCAGACCACAGCCCGGCGGATGATCATTCGGTTCATATCAGGATGGAAACGCGGCGTCAGTTGTTGGGGTTAACGCGGTGCCACCGTTTAGGGCCGAATCTGAGCCTGTCGCAACCGCTCAACACGACGGTGACGTTGACATACCCTACGAATGAGTTCAACCACTGAATCGTGGACAGTGGCGAGGGCGAAACGACCCCCGGCCGCAACGGCCAGCCTGCCCCGTGTGGGCCCTGCGATATCCTCGTCAGGGCCCGGTGTGTCTCCCATGTGGATCGCTCCCCATGGGAGACACACCGGGCAATTGCCAGGGACCCAGGCCAACCACCGGCCATATAAGCTGAATCTGCTCGCGTTAGGGGGCTCTGACGGACATAATGGCTTTACCGTATGTTAGCATTCCTGCTCAGAATCTGGGGGTTGGCCCGCCGTTATCGCGGCCGCCTCCTGTTGGGAGTGCTTACGGGGGTCGTCAGCGGCCTGATCGAGCCGCTGATGATTGTGGCCGCAGTCTTCGTGTATGGCCTCATCTTCCACGTGCAAGAGCCGATTACGGTGACGGTGCCGCCCGCCGCCTCGAAATTCATGCCGGAATTTGCGCGCCACTGGTTCGAGTCCGCGCATCAGTGGATGGAGTCCGCCCAGCAGACCCTCAGCAGCAACCTGCATACGCACCCCTGGAGCGCAGCGGCGCTGGTCGCCGTCATCCCACTGGTGATGTTGCTGCGCGGCGTCTTCTCCTATCTCAACATCTACTTCCTCCAGTGGGCCGCCATCCGCACGGTAACGGACCTGCGCACGCGGCTGTTCGATCACCTGATGAACCTCTCGGCCGGGTTCTTCAGCCGCCATCGCACCGGGGAGTTGGTCTCCCGGCTCATGGGGGATACCGGCGTGCTGCAGAACATCATCAGCAACGCCATGTCGGTCCTGGTCAAGGACCCGGTTACGCTCATCGGCATGTTGATCCTCCTGCTGTCGCAGGCGCCCCGCCTGACGCTGCTTTCGGTTGTGATTCTCCCGGTCTGCGTGGTGCCGATTGTCATCTACAACCAAAAGGTGCGCCGCTCGACCCGCGCGATGCAGCTCCACTCAGTGGACCTCAGCAATGTGGCCACCGAGTCTTTCGCCGGTAATCGCATTATAAAGGCCTACAACCTGGAAGCGACCGTGGTTCAGCGGTTCAAGGAGACTGGCGGCAAATTCATTGGCCACTATATGCGCATCGTCCGCTCCTCCGAGATTCCAGGGCCGTTGCTCGAGTTCGTCGGCGCGATCGGCGTGGCGCTGGTGCTGCTCTACCTGGTGACCATATCTCCCGAGAAGGCGCCCACGCAGAAGGAATTCCTCGTTTTCGTGGGCGGCATCTTCTCCATGTATCGGCCGCTGAAGAACATCACCCGGCTCTACAACAACCTGCACCAGGCGCGCGTGGCCACTGAGCGGGTGTTCGAGTTCCTCGCTACGCAGAATGACATCCCGGAACCCGCCCGCCCCAAGGCGCTCCGGGCGGCCGGCGCCGCCATCGAGTTTGACGACGTCGCGTTTGCTTACGACGCGAAGCCTGTCTTGGAGGGCATCAACCTGACCGTGAAGCCCGGCGAGTTGGTGGCGCTGGTCGGGGCGAGCGGCTCGGGCAAGACAACGCTGACGCACCTGCTGCTACGCTTTTACGACCCGACTCAGGGTGCCATTCGGATTGGCGGCACCGACCTGCGCGAGGTCTCCTCCCGCGACCTGCGCAACCAGATTGCCGTGGTCACGCAGGAGACGGTGCTCTTCTTCGGCTCGATCCGGCACAACATCGAACTGGGCAGGCCGGGCGCTACGGACGCCGACATTATCCAGGCAGCCAAGCACGCCTACGCCTACGATTTCATCATGAAGAAGCCGCAGGGCTTTGAGAGCCAGATCGCGGAGCTGGGCACCGGCCTTTCGGGGGGCGAGCGCCAGCGGGTGGCCATCGCCCGCGCGCTCGTAAAGAACGCCCCAATACTGGTTTTGGATGAGGCCACCAACTCGCTCGATGCCGAATCCGAGCGCATTGTGCAGGCCGCGCTGGAGGAGCTGATGGTCGGGCGCACCACTTTGTGCATCGCCCATCGGCTTTCCACGATCCAAAAGGCGGACCGCATACTGGTGATGGACGCCGGGCACATCGTCGAGAGCGGCACCCACGCCGAGCTGCTCCAGGCGCGCGGCGTGTATGCCAAGCTCTACGAGCTTGCGGTGAGCACTGGCAGCCCCGAACCGGTCGCGACGTAGGCGCAGGGCAGGGGGCCGGTCTGCGAGCCGCCGCCGTTTATCGCGGAGCCTTCTCCAGGTAATTGGCAACCCACAGCTCGAACAAGAGCAGCGTCCACAACTGCTTGCGGTTATCACGGGTCCCCTGGAGGTGCTCGGACAACAGACGTTCTACCGTGCGAGGGTTAAAGATACCCTGCTGCTTGATCCTGGAAGGTGAGAGCGTGTCCGCGACAAGTTCCCGCAGGCCGTTGCGGAACCATTTGGCAATCGGGATGCCAAAGCCCTTCTTGCCACGCGCCAGGATCTCCGTAGGCAACTTGCCCTGCATGGCCTGTTTCAGGATGTATTTGCCCTTGAATCCCTTGAGCTTAAGGCGCGACGGAATGGAGTTGGCGAACTCGACAAACGTGTAGTCCAGGAACGGCGCGCGCGCCTCCAGGGAGCAGGCCATGCTGGCACGGTCCACCTTCACGAGGATGTCCTCGGGCAGGTAGAGCTTGCAGTATTGGTAAATCAGGCGCTGCAAGGGATCGCGGGAGGCGCAGTCCTTCTCCACCCGGGCAACGTCCTCGTAATCATCAACCGCCGGCGCCGTTCCCGCCAGCAGCTCGGCTTGCTCCGCCGGCGTGAACGAACCCAGCCACATTTGGTCGCGAATGCCCGCCGATTCCCGCGCACCGCGCAGGAACCGCTTGACCTTGAAGTCTAACGAGAAGTTCTCAGTCGAGACAGGCAACAGGTTCGCCAGGGGCAGCACCAGGCGCTTATGGACGGCTCCCGGCAGGCGGTAAAGCCGGGCGAGCCGGTGCGCTGCGAAAGTCGGGTAGCCTGCGAACAGCTCGTCCCCGCCGTCCCCGCCCAGCGCCACGGTGACATGCCGCCGCGTGAACCGAGACAACAAGTAGGTCGGTATGACCGAGGCATCCGCGAACGGCTCGTCAAGAAGGCCGGCGACGTCCGGCAGCAGGTCGAGCAGGACACGGCTTTGGAGGACCTCTTCGTGGTGCTCCGTGCCGAAGAACTCCGCCACGCGGCGGGCATAGCGGGACTCGTCAAAGGACGCCTCCTCAAACCCGATGGCGAAAGTCTTGATTTGCGCCGCCGGCCGCAGCTCCGCCATCATGGCAACCACGGAGCTGGAGTCTATGCCCCCGCTCAGAAAGACTCCAAGGGGGACATCGCTGATGAGCCGCAGCCGCACCGCCTCCTTGAGCCGGGCCCGCAGCTCCTCGGCGATCTCCGCTTCCGAGCGGTGGAGAGGCTCAGGGAACTTTACATCCCAATATCGCTGTACCCGGATATCCCCCTGCCTCCAGGTCAACGAATGCCCGGGAGGCAGCTTGTTGACTCCCTTGAAGATGCAGTGCGGCGAAGGGACGTATTCGTAGGCGAGGTATTTGCTAAGACTCCTCGGGTCCAGCTCACGCGGGCAGTCCGGGTGCTGCAGCAGCGCCTTGACCTCGGATCCGAACAGGAGCTGGGTGGCGGTTGCCCGGTAGTAAAGCGGTTTCTTGCCCAACCGATCCCGCGCCAGAAAGAGCGTCTGGTTGCCGCTGTCCCAAATCGCCGCGGCGAACATCCCATTGACCGCGCTGACGCAGTCCGTTCCCTTTTCCTCATACAGGTGCAACAGGGTCTCGACATCGCAGTGGGTGCGGAACTGGTGGCCCTTCGCCTCCAACTCGCGGCGCAACTCCTGGTAATTGTAGAGCTCGCCGTTGCACACGATCCAGAGCGAGCCGTCCTCGTTGCACATCGGCTGCCGGCCGCCTTGCAGGTCAATAATAGCCAGCCGCCGGAAGCCCATTCCGACGGCTGTGCCGCCGCGTTCTGAAAGATGGTAGTCCTCGTCGTCAGGCCCGCGGTGGCGCAGCGTGCTGGTCATGCGCCGCAGGGCCTCCTGGTCCACAGGCCCCGTGGTCTGGACGATGCCGGCAATGCCGCACATGGGCGGTCGTCAGGAACCTCTGGCTGCGGCTTCGTCCCGCACCGCCTGCCCCTGCGCTTCGCCCGGCGGCCCGAAGTTCCTCATCTCCCTCACGTAATAGATCGGCTTGCCTTGCGACTCGTGGTAGGTGCGCACGATCAATTCCGCCAACAGGCCCATGACGATGAAGTTCACGCCCAGAATCGCCAGGAACACGGCGATGAGGATGACCGGGTTGTTATGCACGTAAACGTGGTAATAGAACTTCTCCCAGAGCGTCTCGAGCCCGGCCAGGACAGCCAGGGCGAAGAGGGTGCCACCGATCGCGCCAAACATGTATAGCGGCTTGGTGGAGAAGTCTGCCAGGAACTTTACCGTGATCAGGTCCAGCAGCACTTTAAGCGTGCGCTTCAGGCCGTATTTGCTCTGGCCGAACTGCCGTGGGTGGTGCCGCACCTCCATCTCGCCAATACGTGCTCCCATGAGATTGGCCAGGGCTGGGATGAAGCGGTGCATCTCGCCATAGAGGCGGGTGCCCTTCAGGATCTCGGCACGGTAGGCTTTGAGCGAGCAGCCGGAATCGTGCAGCTTGACGCCGGTCATGGCGCCGATCAAGCGGTTCGCGATGCGCGACACCACCTTGCGGATGACCTCCTTGTCCTGCCGGTCACGGCGCCAGCCGCTGACGACGTCATAGCCCTCCTCCAGCCTGGCGAGCAGGAGTGGGATATCCGCCGGGTCGTTCTGCAGGTCCCCGTCCATCGGGATGATCACCTTCCCGCGCGCATGGTCGAACCCGGCAGACATGGCGGCCGTCTGCCCGAAGTTGCGGCGCAAGTTGATGACCTTCACAGCGGGATCAGCATCGGCCAGTCGGCATAGGGCTTCGTAAGTCTTATCCGTGCTGCCGTCATTGATGCAGATGATCTCGTAAGAACGGCCCGAGGTGCCCAGCACCGCGGCGAGCTGCGTGTACAGCGGCCTCACGCTCTCCTCCTCGTTATAAAGAGGAACGACGATGGACAGGTCGAGGTCGCCGGGCATGGCTAGTGGACGCGCATGGCAGCGAGCTCAGCCGGGCGCCACTAGCGGTGCCGGCGCAGGAGCGGGGGATTGCCTCCCAATGAACGCGGCGAGCATGGCTACGAAGATGACGGCCATCGCGGGATGCCAGAACAGGGCGAAGTAGTTCCCGAAGAGCGGGTGCAGGGCATTGGGCAGCAGGCCCATGCTCAAGGCCATAGCCGAGATGGCCCAGCCGAGGGGGCGCGCCGCGCGCATTTCGGGCCGCAAAAGGAAGAGTGTTCCCCACGCCGCCAGGGCAGGCGCGAGGATGCCGTAGCTGTTCTCCTCTGTCATCGGGTTGAACAGCATGAGATAACCGGTGGCCAGGGCATACAGCCACAGGCAGGCCAGCGGTTCCCGGACCCGCCGGGCGCCCCAAACCCACAAGCCCGCTGTCAGCGCTCCGGCCAGCACGCGGATGGTTTTCGAGGCGCCGGGCGGAAGCGAAGTCCCAAACGTGCGCAGGATGCCGTTAAGGTCCGCGAACCGATGCTCCGTCACCACCGCACACGCCTGTAAGTTGCTCCAGGCGGAATGAAGCTGTCCCCACACGTATGACGGCGGCCCAAACAGGAACGGAAAGATCGCCAGGCCGACGAAGGCAAGCGCCACGCGCCAGCGCAGTGGCCGGTAAACCAGCGGCGCGAGGAGTATCAGCACCAGCCCCAGGGGTTTTATGGCGGTATTCAGGGCCATCAAGCCGCACGCCAGCCCCCAACGCCGCTCCAAGAGCGCGGTGGTTGCCATGAGCGTGAGGCCGCTGAAAACCGCATTCGCATTTCCAAAGCGCAGCGACGTCATGCACAGCGGCATGGTCAGGACCGAGGCCCAAAGAAACGCTTGCTCCCAGTCCGGCCCAAACGCTGCACGGCTCAATTGCCAGAGGCCAACCACCAGTGTAGCGGCATTGCAGAACCGCCACAGCACCTCCCCCAGCGCGAGCGGCAGAACATGGAAGGGCGTGAACAGCACGGCAAAGTGAGGCAGGTAGTTCATCCCGGATGGGCCGACGTAGAGTCCCCGACCGCTCCACCAGTTGGCGGCGGCAAAATGGTAGCTGTCCAGCGTGACGGTCT
>Ga0335069_10012936_pt1 | contig 11732 bp, 10 predicted proteins | sample Lox_Sample_11_FD_206714 | JGI IMG/M metagenome (GOLD analysis project Ga0335069, IMG submission 206714) | Soil microbial communities from Loxahatchee National Wildlife Refuge, Florida, United States - Lox_Sample_1.1 | ecosystem: Environmental > Terrestrial > Soil > Wetlands | place: USA...
GGTTTCGCCGGCGACACCAGGTCTCGCGAAGGTGCGTTCTTTACAGCCTCGTGGCGCATGGATATCCCGAAGCAACCAGATACCCATCAAATACTACAGCTGAAGGCCAAAAAATGAAAATCGCGCTCATCGGCGCCACTGGTCAGGCCGGCTCGCGCCTGCTGCAGGAACTCGTCCGCCGCGGCCATTCCGTGACCGCCATCGTCCGTCATCCGGAAAAGGTTCCGGTCCTTCCGAATGTCGTCGCGCAGAAGGGCGACCTCTTCGACAAGGCGCGCCTCGTCTCGCTGCTCAAGGGCCGCGACGCCGTCATTAGCTCCGTCCACTTCACCGAGAGCGATCCGAGTCTACTGATCGAGGCAGTGCGCGAATCGGGAGTGAAGCGCTATTTCGTGGTCGGCGGCGCCGGAAGCCTCGAAGTCGCGCCTGGTAAGCGCCTCGTGGATTCGCCGGATTTCCCGGCAGCCTACAAATCCGAGGCGACGAAGGGCGGAGAGTTCCTCAGCCTCCTCCGCTCGACCGCCAGCGACCTCGACTGGACCTTCCTTTCGCCTTCGGCGATGTTCGTCGCCGGCGAGCGCACCGGAAAATTCCGGCTCGGCAAGGACGAACTCCTGACCAACGAGAAAGGCAGCAGCATCTCGTTTGAGGACTACGCCATCGCCGCCGTGGACGAACTGGAAAAGCCGCAGCACATCCGGGAGCGGTTCACAATCGGCTATTGAACCGCGTCTACCCGCCGAGAAGCTCCGCCAGCGTCAGCGCGATCACCTCCGTCGCCTTGTAGAGGTCCGAAAGCGGCAGCCGCTCGTCGGCGCGGTGGGCGTTGGCTTCCTCGATCGTATGCGGGCCGGCGCCATAGAGCACGATCGGCACGCCGGCTTTCGCATAATGGCGGGCGTCGGTGTAGAGCGGGACGCCGGACGCATTGACCGGCTCGCCCATGATTTCGGTCGCATGGCGGCACAGGATTTCCGTGAGCTTCGCGCCCCCTTCGGTCGGGGTCAACGGCTCGGCCAGCAGGATGCGCTTGACGGTCGCTTTCGCTTCCGGATGCAATGTCGCCGCGCGCGCGATCACCGCGCGCAGTTCCGCTTCGACCTCGGCCGGATTTTCCTCGGGAACCATGCGGCGGTCGAGGCGGAAGGTCACGCGGTCGGGCACTACATTGGTGTTGACGCCGCCTGAGATGAGGCCGACCGTCATCTGCGGCGAGCCGATGCCCGGAACCTTCGAGGTCCGCGCCGACAGGCCGCCGCGCCAGCCGTAGAGAGCCGCCAGGATGCCGTTCGCGGCTTCGAGCGCATCTACCCCCGTGAAGGGCCGCGCGGCATGAGCCGACTTTCCCTGCACGTCGACTTCCAGATGCAGGCAGCCGTTGTGCGCCGTCACGACGGCATAGGAGAATCCGGCCGCAATAGCGAGATCCGGCTTCGACAGCTTTTCCTCCAGAAGCCAGCGCGGCCCGATCTCGCCACCGGCCTCCTCGTCATAGGTGACGTGAAGCTCGACCGTCCCGTTCAGCTTGGCGCCGCTCTTTTCGAGCGCGAGGATCGCGAAAGCGTAGCTCGCGATGTCGGATTTCGACACCGCGACGCCGCGGCCATACATCCAGCCATCGACGATTTCCGCGCCGTAAGGGTCATGCGTCCAGCCCGCGCCCGGCGGCACGACGTCGCCATGCGCGTTGAGCGCAATGACCGGGCCACCCTTGCCGAAGCTCTTTCGCACCATGAGATTGGTCGCCGAGACCATGCCGTTCGCCTTGACTGGCGCGTCCGGAACTTTGTGCCGCTCGACCGCAAGGCCGAGACCCTGGAGAAGTCTCGCGACCGCTTCGGCCGCGCGGTCGCAGTCGCCGGGCGGATTGTCGGACGGAACTTTCACGATCTGAGCAAGAAAATCAGCTTCCGCCTTCTCGTGTTGACGCACGAAGTCATGGATGGCGCTTTCGACCGTCATTGTCCCCTCCCGTAAAAATCCTCGATTCGCATCCCGTCATAGGCGGGCGTTACATGCGGCGGTAGACGTTTGCGCAAGGTCTCATAGTCAAGGTCGGTGTGCAGGTTCGTCAGCACCGCGCGTCGCGGCCGCATGGCTTCGATCTCGGCCAGCGCGTCGTCGAGACTGAAATGCGAGGGGTGCGGCCGGTAGCGCAAAGCGTCGATCACCCAGACGTCGAGGTCCGCCAGATAGGGCCGGCTGGCCTCCGGGATGCGCTTCACGTCAGGCGTATAGGCGAGGCCGCCGAAACGGAAACCCAGCGCATTGATCTCGCCGTGGTTGAGATCGAAGGGGGTCGCCTCGATCGCTCCGCCTTCGCCCGCGACCGTTACAGAGCGGTCGGCGGCGAGCCGCACGTCGTTGGCGATCGGCGGATAGTCGCTGCCGAGCGGGGTCTCGAAAATATACGAGAACCCGCGCCGCACGATGAGCGACGTGGGCTCGTCCATGTACACGTCGAGCCGCCGCCGCGCGATCAGGAAAAGCGGCCTCAGATCGTCAATTCCGTGGGTGTGGTCGGCGTGGGGATGCGTGATGAGGATGGCGTCGAGGCGACGAACATCCGCCTCGATCAATTGCTCGCGCAGGTCCGAGCCGGCGTCGACAAGCACCGTCGTCACGCCCTTCGGGCCGTGGCGCTCAAGCAAAGCGGAGCAGCGGCGGCGGCGATTTTTTGGATTTCTGGGATCGCACGCCCCCCAGCCTTCGCCGACGCGCGGCACGCCCGCGGAAGAGCCACAGCCGAGAATCGTGAAGCGAAGGCTCAAGGGGCGGCGCCCGCCATCTTTGAAAAGACTCGCACGGTATTGGCGCGGGTCGCCTCAGCCAAAGCTTCGGGCGTGAGGCCTTTTGCTTCGGCGACGGCGCGCGCCGTCCACGCGACATAAGCCGGCTCGTTGCGCTTTCCGCGCCACGGCATCGGCGCGAGATAAGGCGCATCCGTTTCGACAAGCATGCGGTCGAGCGGGGTCTCGCGCGCTATGGCGCGCAAATCCTCCGATTTCCTGAAGGTCACGACGCCCGAGAAGGAGATGTAGCCGCCGAGACTCAGTGCGGTCTCCGCGAGTTCGCGCGATGAGGTAAAGCAATGCATAAGCGGCTGGAACGAGCCCCGCTCCATCTCGTCACGGAGAATCGCGGCCGTGTCCTCCTCCGCCTCGCGCGTATGGATGACAAGCGGAAGCTTCAGGTCACGCGCGATCCCGATCTGACGCCGTAACACGCGCCTGGCGACCTCCGGCGGCGCGAAATTGTAGTGGTAGTCGAGCCCTGCTTCGCCGATGCCGACGCATTTGGGATGCGCCGCCAATTCACGCATCGTCACGAAATCCGTCTCGGTTGCGCTTGCGGCCTCATGCGGATGAACGCCGACGGTGAAGAACACGTCCGGATAGCGCTCGGCGATTTCGATCATGCGCGGCGCCTTGTCGAGTCGCGTGCCGATCGTCACCATTCGTTCGACGCCGGCGTCCCTCGCGCGCTGAACGACCGCGTCGAGCTCCTCCGCAAAGTCCGGGAAGTCGAGATGGCAATGGCTGTCGATCAGACGCACAGCGCAAACACTCGTCCGCACGCGCGTTCAGCACGCGCCGCACCCCTCATTTCGCCGCCTCCGGCTCGACGTAGCGCGGAAAGATCGGCGCGGGCGCAGGCAACGGCGTCCCGACCTTCAGCCTATGCGGCGCGACCAGCGCACCCGCCGCGCCGTCTGGGTCCAGCGCGGCGAAATTGCGCGCCTGCGCACCGACGCCAAGAAGATCGAGCAACTTGCCCATGCTTCCGGGCATGATCGGCTGCAACAGGATCGCGGCGACGCGCAAAGTCTCGATCGTCACATAGAGCACAAGCCGCATCCTCGCCGCGTCGCTCTTGGCGAGCTTCCACGGCTCGGCGTTCGCGAAGTAGCGATTCGACTCGGCTACGAGCTCGAATACCGCGGCGACATAAAGATGGATCTGGAAGGCGCCCATGTGCCGGCGCGCTTCGCCCGCGAGCGCATCGGCGCGCGCGAGCAGCGCGACGTCTTCAGGCCCCGGCTTTGACTCTAAAGGATCAGGAACGGCGCCGAAACTCTTCACGATCATGGTCAGCGATCGCTGCGCGAGATTGCCGATGTCGTTGGCGAGGTCGGCGTTCAGGCGGCCGACAATCGCCTCGTGCGAGTAGCTGCCGTCCTGACCGAACGGAACCTCGCGCAGGAAGAAGTAGCGGACCGGATCGAGGCCGTAGGCCTCGACCAGCTCCGACGGGCCGACGACATTGCCAACCGACTTCGACATTTTCTCGCCGCGGTTGAACAGGAAGCCGTGCACGACCACCTGCTTCGGCAAAGGCAGCCCTGCCGACATCAGAAACGCCGGCCAGAAGATCGCATGAAAGCGCGTGATGTCCTTGCCGATCACATGCGCGTCTGCGGGCCAGAATTTTTCGCGCGCGCCGCCGTCGGGGAAGCCGGTCGCGGTGATGTAATTGGTCAGCGCGTCCACCCAGACATACATGACATGCTTCGGATCGCCCGGGACCGGCACACCCCAGTCGAAAGCGGTTCGGCTGATCGAGAGATCAGCGAGCCCCCGCTTCACGAAGGCGACGATCTCGTTGAGATATTTTTCGGGCGTCACGAAATCCGGATTGGCCGCGTAGTGGGCCAGCAGCTTCTCCGCATAGGCTGACAGCCGGAAGAAATAACTCTCCTCCTCGACCCATTCGACCGGCGCGCCGCTCGGCGCGAGCTTCCTGCCGTCGGGGCCCGTCGAAAGCTCATCCTCGTCGAAATAGGCTTCGTCGCGCACCGAGTACCAGCCGGAATATTTGGAGAGATAGATGTCGCCGTTGGCGGCCATCCGCTCCCAGATCGCCTGCGAGGCCCGGTGATGCCGGGGTTGGGTCGTGCGCACGATGTCGTCCGCGCGGGCGTTCAGAATCTCGCCCATCGCCTCGAATTCAGCGGAGACGCGGTCGACGAATTTTTGCGGCGTCACGCCTTCGCGCGCCGCGGCTTGCACCACTTTCAACCCGTGCTCGTCCATGCCGGTGACGAACAGCGTGTCGCGTCCATCAAGCCGCATGAAGCGCTGAACTGCGTCTGTCGCGATGCGCTCGTAGGCGTGCCCGATGTGCGGAGCGCCGTTGGCGTAGGGAATTGCGGTCGTGATGTAGAACCGGCTCATGGGCCGCCGTCCTAGAGGTTTTGGCTGCGAAAAGGAACCCGCGCACTCCCTTCAAAATCAGGGTTTCCCGGCCCGTCTCGCCCCCGCGCCGACGCGCATTGCCGTCTCGGCGATGTCGTTGAACAGAGTGATGATATGCAGCCGTCGGTCGAGGTTCAGCGAATCCGTCTCGCGCGCCGCCTGCCGGATGCGGTCCCAAAGCGCGCCGTATTCTTCCGCGCGCACGACCGTCGTCGCGTCCTTCAGGGCGAAGTCGGCGAGCGCCTGGTAGAGGCTGCGGTGAAACGCCTCGTAGGACTCTTGGGCGGCGCGCCCCGCGAGCGCGTCAGCGAGCTTCAGCACCGTCCGCGGGTCGGTCCGGGGCAAGCCCGCCAACGTCTTTTCGATCAGGGCGCCTACGCCCTCCGCATCGGGCGAGAGGCGCGCCAGGGCCTCTCGCGCCGAGCCCTCCGCGTGCGCGGCGGCCTTTGCAATCGTCGCCTCGCCCATTTCGCTCCAGGGGCGGCCGAGCCCTCGGACCACCTCGACGACCTCGGCCTTTGTCAGCAGATCGAGCTTGAGCTTTCGACATCGCGACCGGATTGTCGGCAGCACCTGACCGGGTCGATGCGCGACGATCAGGAACAGCGACCGTTCGGGCGGCTCCTCGATCAGTTTCAGGAGCGCGTTGGCGCTGTTGCGGTTGAGGTCGTCAGCGGAATCGACGATGCAGACCCGCCAGCCGCCGAACGCGGGGGCGAGCTGAAAGACCTGGGTCGCCTTACGCACCGTGTCGACTGCAATCTCTGTCGAAAAATTCTTCGTCGACGACCGCCATTCGCGCCGGACGAGCGAAAAATCGGGATGGGCCATGGCCTCGATGAGCCGCGCGGCCTGCTGGTTCGGACCAACCGAGAGATCGCTAGCCTGGCGAACCGCAGGCGCGGCTGGGTCGGGATTTGCAAGGACGAAGCGCGCCATCCTCCATGCCAGCGTCGCCTTGCCGATCCCCTGCGGGCCGCCGATGAGCCAGGCATGCGCAAGGCGCCCGCTACGATAGGCAGCGAGCATCTCTGCTTCCGCAGTGCTGTGGCCGACGAGCGCTTTCGCATGGCGCGGATGGGGCGCGTCGGGATAGGCGTCGCTCTCCGGCGCCTCGTCGATTTCCTCGGGTCGCCTCACGGCGCGGCGAGCTTGAGCAAACTGGCCGGGTCGAGGCGGCTCTCGACCGCCGACCAGATCGCGTCGGCGACCGTGTTCTCATCGCTCGCCGCATCGATGACGACGCAGCGTTCCGGCTCCGCCTCTGCGATGGCGAGAAACGCCCGGCGCAACGTCTCGTGGAAGAAAAGCCCCTCGGATTCGAACCGGTCTGGGGCGTCCCCGCCGCGCCGCTTCGCCGCCCGGCCAAGGCCCTGTTCTGCGGGAAGGTCGAGGATCAGCGTAAGGTCCGGTCGATTCGCGCCGACGGCCGCCTGTTCGAGCCGCGCGATAAAGGCCTCGGGCAGTTTGCTGGCGGCCCCCTGATAGACGCGGGTCGAATCCGCGAAACGGTCCGAGACAACCCAAATCCCGCTTTCGAGGGCCGGCAGGATGGTGATGTCGAGATGGTCGACGCGCGCGGCCGCGAAAGCCAGCGCCTCCGCCTCGGGGCCATAGGGCGCGAGGAAACCACTCAGGATCGCCTCGCGCAGAATTTCGGCCTGCGGCGAACCGCCCGGCTCTCGGGTGCGCAAAACCCGAATCCCCGACTCTTTCAGACGCTCTTCGAGCCGCCTTGCCTGCAAAGACTTCCCCGCGCCTTCGCCTCCCTCGAGCGTGATGAACCGGCCCCGCGCGCTCATTTCATGAATCCGTGCCGTCTCAGGGCGCCGCGCACCGCCTCGCCAGCGAGCTCGATCGTGGCGTCGAAAGCGCGGCTGGTCAGGCCGCCAAGCGCGACCGCCTCGCCTGTCTTCAGGAGCGCATCCACGGCGAGCATGTCTCCGCGCCAGATTTTGAGATGACCCACGTCCTTGTCCGCCGCGACTGGCGCGGGAAGCGGCCCTGTGTAGATCACCCTGGCCGTGATTTTTCCGGTGTCGCCTCGCGGCACGAAGAGCACGACGGGCTTTGCGCTGACAAGGGGGGTCGACCCGGACGCGCCGCCGAACACGGAGGCCCAGCCTACCGGGGCGCCCGCCTCGAAGATCGTGCGGCGGTCGAAGGAATGGAAGCCGTAGTCTAAGAGCTTGCGTGTCTCCTCGAGCCGGGCGGAGGCGTCCTTGAGCCCGTTGAGGACCAGAATGAGCCGCTGCCCGTTCTGAACCGCCGTCGCGATCAGCGCGTAACCGCCATCCCGTACGTCGCCCGCCTTCAAACCGTCGACGCCTAGATCGGCAAAGGCCAGCGCAGGATTGCGGTTGAGTTGGCGGATCTTGTTCCAGGTGAACTCCTTGTCGGAGAAATAGTGGAAGTACTCCGGATAGTCCCGGACGATGTGGGCGGCGAGGATGGCCATGTCGGCGGCGGTCGTCGACTGTTCGGGATCCGCTTTTCCGCGCGAATTGGCAAATTGCGAATGGGTCATGCCGAGCTCGGTCGCCCGCTTGTTCATTCGATCGGCGAAAGCATCCTCCGAACCCGCGATTCCCTCCGCAAGCGTCATGGCGGCGTCATTGCCGGACTGAATGAGCAACCCGCGCAGAAGATCGTCGACGCTAACGCGGCTGTGCACCGACAGGAACATCGCCGCGCCGCGCGCCGGCGCCCCGCCCTGTCGCCAGGCCGTCTCGGATACTTCAAAGGTATCGTCAAGCTTGAGCCTCCCGCCCTTCAGCTCGCGGAAGATGATTTCGGCGGTGAGCAGTTTCGTCAGCGACACGGGCGGCATCGGCTCGCCGGCGTTCTTCGCGTAAAGAACCGCGCCGGTCTCGTAGTCCTGCAGAACCGCGAACTCGGCCGACGTCGTAAACGCATCGGCGCGGGCCGATGCGGCGCTGAGGGCGAAAATCACAACAAGAATGAGCCGCGCAAAGCCCACCGGACCTCTCCGAGACCCGGTTCCTTAGCCGCGACGGGATGGTTTGGGAACCCCGGCGATAACCGGCGCTTGCGCGCCGGCTCCGCGTAGGTGGCGTCGCCGCCGCTAGTAGAGCGCCTTGCCGGCGCTCGCCTGCTGCATAGGCTTCCGAGGCGGCAGAACCCCGATCGGGCTAGGCTTTTCAGGCCTCGCCTCCGCGACCTTGATTGTCGCTCGGATTTCCCCGAGGTCGAACGGGCGCGGCGGCGGGAGGGGCGCCGCCTTCCGCGGCTGACGGACTTCGGCGACCCGGGCTGGCGGAGCGTCATCGTTGGCCTGGGAGTCAGGCTCGGTCTTCGCGGTCTGGGTCGTGGAGGCGACCTGGACCGGCTCCGGCGGCGGTGCGGGCGGGGCCGCGACGGGTGCGGGTTCGGGCGCCGGCGAGGACGGGCTTGAGGAAAAGAGGCCCCCGAAGACCGACGTCGCCGCACTCGCCACCATAGCGGGCGACCCATAGCCGTCGAGAATCGCAGGCGTCCCGTCGGTGCGCAGGCTCGCGAGCAGCATGCTGTCGTCCGAGCCTTCCATCGGGGCGCGGCCGACATAGTCCACCTTTATTTTTGCTGTCCCCTCCCCCTTGAAGCCAAGAATGTCGGCAGTGCGGGAAGAAACATCCATGACGCGGCCGCCGTGGAACGGGCCACGGTCATTGACGCGAACGATGACCGAATAGCCGTTGGTGAGATTCGTCACCCGGGCGTAGCTCGGCAACGGCATCGTCGGATGCGCGGCGGTGATGGAGGACATGTCGTAGATTTCGCCATTGGACGTACGCCGGCCGTGGAAGGCTGCGCCGTACCACGAGGCCATCCCTACGGCGCTGTAATTGTCGTCTTCCCGGGGAACGTAGGTCTTTCCAGCGACCCGGTAAGGTCTGCCTACGAGATATTGCCCTCCGCCCCGGGGAACGGGCTGGCCATCCTGAACGACCTTCGGGCTCGCCTTCCCCCATTTCTTGCCGGCGGCAAAGTGTTCCCTGCCTTTTTTGTAGTGGACCGCGGTCTCAGGTGTCGCGCAGCCGGCGAGAAGAGCCGCGACAGCAACCCCTGTGGCGACGAGAAGGAGCCGTGTTTTCGACGCGAGGGCGCCTGAATCGATACGCGAAACGCTCATCGGCCACTCGCCTTACGCGCGAACCCGCAACACCTTGGCGATACACGCCAAAAGCCGACGCGGAGCGACGGCGCAAAATTCCCCATGGTGAGCCGCACTCTTGATCCCGTCTGGTTTCAACTTCGCTAACGACGTTGCCGACTCCTTTTAGCCGACGAGACCCCGTCCCGGCTCCCCATCGCCAGACCCGCCTTTCGCGTCGAAGCGGCGCCCTGGCGGACGACCCGCGTCACGCCGTCGCCATGACTGGCTCGCAATCGCGGCAAGAGAGTGGCCGAAACCTGAGGAAAACGGACGCCCAAACAAAAGGACGGCCGGACGCCAAAGCGTCTCGGCCGTCAGGCAACGGGAGGATTTGTCTCTCCGGATGTCGGAAGAACTTCGCAACCTCCGGGCGGTGTGAGACCGTCGCCTCCCATCGGCCGCTAACCGGAGGATCAGAGGGGGGTTCGGAACCCTCCGGTCTCGGACTTGGTCCAGTGCGGCCTGGTTATCTCCATCATATGAGCCTGCCGTAACGGAATGCAACCCCGAAACTGCATTTTGGTCACAAGATCGTCAATCTTCATCTCTGGCGAGCTGTCCTCTCAACAAAAAAGGCAACTTTCTCGCCGGATGATGGCAATCTGTGCGGCGCGGCGGCGCCGCCGGCGCCGCACAACCCGAAATTGCTAACTTTGCGAGGAGCGCTTTTGGGACCCAATGGCGAGGCGCGATTAACCGGGACGTCCTGTCCCTGATCCCGAGCGGGCCGCATTGGACAAGAAGGGCCTAGTCGCCCGCCTTGGGCGACGGCGAAGCCGCAATATTGAAGGGGCGCAGGAATTGCAGCGTTTTCACCACGCTGCGCGAGATGAAAGACGGCAGCGGCGGACCCTTGGCGCGCTCATCGAGCATGGCGCCGGCCATCTGCCGGTCCATATCCGAGGAGGAGGCGAGATCGCGCTCGCACAGGTTCAGAATCCAGTCGTCCCTTGGGCTCTGAGCGTCCTTGCCCGCAGTTTGCAACCACATGAGTCCGCGAGCGCGCTGCTGAGGCACCCCGTCGCCTGAGAACAGCAGATGTCCGAGCAACGCCTGCGACGGCCTGTGGCCCTTCGCCGCAGCGAGGCCCAGCCAGCGGGCGGCCGTGATGTTGTCCTTCGCCAGCCCGCCCGCGCCGACAAGATACATATGCGCGAGATCGTATTCCGCGTCCGGATTGCCGAACGTGGTCGCCGCATATTGGAAGAGAAGGCGCGCCCGCTCCGGATCGGCGCGGACCTCGCTGCCCGGGATGCCGCTGAGGCTATAGACCCCAACCGCGACGAAGGCGTCGGAGATTGCGCCGCGATTTCTCTCGTCGGGGGCGTCCTCGTCGTAGTCTTCGACGAGCTGGTTGAAATAGTGATAGGCCTTGAGGTCGTCGCGCGGCACGACGACGCCATCGGCATACATCTCGCCGAGCTTCCAGCGTGCGATGGCCTCGCCGCCGTCCGCGGCGTAGGTCAGCGCCTCGACCGACGAAGCGGCGTCGCCGGCGTTGAGATCCGCGACGCCCGCCCGAAGCGCCTGAGCCGGACTGGCGAAGCCCTTGGCAGGGATCTTGGCGGGGGCGCCGGGCGCCGATTTCCCATCGAAAGCGGACGCCGGAATGGCAGCCCACAGGAGAAGCGCGAACGCCGCCAATGGCGCCGCCGCCTTCCGCTTCTCCCCTACCCGTCCGCTGACCGTACACGCCTCGACGCGCATCAATCCCAAACCCCGCGCGCGTCACAGACTTCCGTTCTGGAAGCCCGCCTCGCGCATGACCCACCGTCATTACGGTCAGTACGCTGCGAGTCGTTTATGGCGCAATCGCGGCGCGTTCCAGCCCGAAACCGGCCCGGGAAACGTTGGTTTTTCGATGTTGCGCGCGAGCAACATCTTTGCTGCTCGCAGTCCTGAATTCAGACGTTTTCCAGCCTTTCGCGCGCCTGCGACAGCTTGCCGAGGCGGGCTTCGAAAGTCTCGCGGCGCTCCTCGTGCTCCGCGATAACGTCCTCTGGCGCGCGCGCCAGAAAATCGTCATTGCCGAGCTTGGCCGCGACCTTGGCGATCTCGCTCCTGACCTTGTCGATCTCCTTGTCGAGCCGCGCCCGCTCGGCGCCGAGGTCGACCAATCCTTTCAGCGGCAGCGCCACCGTCTCGCCACGCACGACAAGTAGCAACGCGCCCTCGGGCGCCGCGTTCGCGGTCGCGATTGAGTCCACACGGGCGAGTCGGCGGATCGCCTCGCCCCAGGCTTTTGCGCTCCGTTCCGCCCGCTCGCCCGGCGCGACGAGCACGAGCGGCGTCAGGGTCGAGGGCGGCACGCCCATTTCCGACTTCACCGAGCGCACCTCGCCGATGAGATCGACCACCCAGCCGATCTCGTTGTCGACAGT
>Ga0335069_10012937_pt1 | contig 11732 bp, 7 predicted proteins | sample Lox_Sample_11_FD_206714 | JGI IMG/M metagenome (GOLD analysis project Ga0335069, IMG submission 206714) | Soil microbial communities from Loxahatchee National Wildlife Refuge, Florida, United States - Lox_Sample_1.1 | ecosystem: Environmental > Terrestrial > Soil > Wetlands | place: USA: Florida...
GTCGTGGGTCCGAATGGCTGCGGCAAGTCCAACGTCGTCGATGCCATTCGCTGGGTGCTCGGTGAACAGAGCCCGAAGCATCTCCGCGGCGACTCGATGGAAGACGTCATCTTCAAGGGCAACGAGCGTGTCCCGGGAACCGGCATGGCACAGGTGTCGTTGACCTTCGAGAACGACCCGCAAGAACGCAAGCTCACCGATCTGGATCTCGACGTCTCGACGGTGCCGACGCATTTTCGTGAGCTGGCGGAAATAACCGTCACCCGACGGTACTTTCGATCCGGCGAGTCGGAGTACTTCATCAACAAGACGCCGTGTCGCTTGAAGGACATCACCGAATTGTTTCTCGGTACCGGCATCGGATCGAAGGCGTACGCGATCATCGAGCAGGGGCGTGTGGAGCAGCTGATCAACGCCAAGCCGGAGGACCGGCGGCTGTTCATCGAAGAGGCCGCGGGTACGACCCTATATCGCAGCCGCAAGCTTGCGGCCGAGCGTAAGATCGAACGGACACGCGAGAACCTCCTGCGGGTCAATGATGTGCTGCGGGAACTCGACCGGCAAATCCAGTACCTGCACCGCCTGGCCAAAAAGGCCGAGCAGTACCGGGCGTTGCAGCAAGCCTGTCGCGAACTGGATCTCAGGCTGTCGGCGGTCCAGTGGCGCCGGCTGGAGGACGCCGTGGCTGATCTGCAGAACCAGCTCGCGGGTGCGCGGCAGGAGGAGCGGGCCGCGATCGAGGACCTCACCCGGTTGGAGCACGAACGTGCCGAGAAATCGACTGTACATGCCGCTGCCGAGGAAGAAGTTGCGCGTCGTCGTGAGACCGCGGCGGTGTTGGACGCGGAGTGCGCCAGCTTGCGCCAGCGGCTCGAATTGTTGTGCCATGAGGCCGAGGAACGTGAAAGGCGCAGTGCCCGCTTGATTGCAGAATCGGCGGCGCTGGCAGAACGGCACCAAGACATCTTGCGTGCCATACAAGAGCAGGAGCGCGAGGCGGTCGAGCATGCGCAGCTCATCCTGGTCGATGAGGCTGCTTTGCTGGGCACGGAGGCGGCGCTCGACGCCGCGCGCATACGCGTGACCGAGATGCACGCCGCCCGCGAAGCGGCCAAGAACGCACTGGTCGGACTGGCGGCGCGCGAGGCGGAATGCCGCAGCGCCGTCGCGGCCCACGCTCGGCGCTGCGAGGAGGCGTCTCAGCGCCTCGAAAAGCTGACGGCCGAACATACCGGCGCAGGGGAACGCCTGGCAACACTCGATGCCGCTGCCCTGGCGCGGCGTGCCGACATTACCGGGCTGCGCGAACGCCTGCGCACCGCCGAAGGCGAAAAGGTGCAACGCGCCGAGCGTCTGCGGGTGTTGGCCGAGGAACGACGCGGCTCGGAACGCGAGATCAACGATGCCCAGCGTGCGCTGCTGCAACTGCGCTCGCGACTGGATTCCTTGCGCGAGATCCAAGACAACTACGAAGGGTATCAACGTGGCGTGCGGTCTATTCTGATGGGTGCACGCTCCGAAGGCGGCGTCCTCGGCGTCGTTGCCGATGTCATCGAAGTCCCACAAGAACATGAGCGCGCCGTGGCCGCGGCGCTCGGCGACCGTCTCCAATACGTGATCGTTCGCCAGGCCGATGATGGGGTCGGTGCAGTTGCAACCCTCCGACAGGAAGATTCCGGGCGCGGGAGCTTCATTCCATTGGCCCCTCGCCAAGTTCCCGTGACCGGCAACGGTGCTGCCAGCCTCAACGGCAGTACCCGACGCCTACTCGATCTGGTACGTGTCGATGAGCCGTACCGCCAAGTCGCAGAGACGCTGCTCAGCGAAGTCGTGCTGGTGCCCGACCTCGACTCTGGGTTGGCACTGTGGCGCAAGAACGGCGTGCACGTCACGATAGTGACCCCGGAAGGCGATGTGATCGACGCGAACGGCGTCGTCACCGGTGGCAGCGAGCGGCCGATCGAGGAAGAGATCGTGGCACGCCGCCGCCATGCGGCAGAGCTGCAAGCCGACATGGCGGCAACTGAGGAACGTCTGGGACGTGCACGGACGGCAGCTCGCGAGTTGGATCGCCAGCTCGAGGACGAGGACACGCTGCTCAAAGGACTCGACCACAACACGCATACTCTGACCGTGGAGCTGGTGAGTGCAGAAAAGGACCTCGAACGACTCGAAGCTGAACGTCCCCGTTGGCTCGATCGTCTCGAGGTCACGCGTTTCGAATCGACCACCGCGGCCGCCGAAGAGAACGACAGCCGCGCACAGGTCGAGCAGGGTCAAGCCGAGTTGCAGGAGCTGGCTAACGCACACGCAGAGCATGAAGCCGTGCTGCATGAGCGCCAGACTACGACCAACGCCGCGATGGAGGACGTCGAACGTGTCAACCTTGAGGTTACTGCTATCAAGGTGCGCGTGGCGGAACGGCGCCAGCGGCAGACGGCTGCCGCCGCGGCGCTGATGCGCCTGACGGCACAACGCGACGACGCCATCGCTCGTGCGGCGTCCCTCGCCAGTGAATCGGATGCCACGACCCGCGAATGCGCCGAACTGCACGCCAAGGCTGCGCAGGCCGACGCGCAGCGCGCGGCGCACGAGGCCCGTCGGCACGTCGTCGAAGGGGAGATCGCTGCCGCACGTGACGCCCTCGAAGCAGCTCATGTTGCGGTGACCGCGCACGAGAGCCGCATGCACACGGTGCGCGAACACCTGGATAGTGTGCGCCAGCAGTGCAGCCAGCATGAGGTGGCACTTGCGGAGCAGCGACTGCGGACCGAGCACCTTGTCGCGGGGATTCGCGAGAAATATGCGACCGAGCTTGCGGACCAGCCTGTCGTGGAGCCCACCGAGGATGAATCGGAGGCCTGCGCGCGGCTCGATGCCTTGCGCGACAAGCTGGCACGCATCGGTGAAGTGAACGTTGGTGCGATCGACGAGCTGCGCGAGTTGGAGGAACGCGCGCAGTTTCTCCGCACGCAAAAAGAGGATCTGGAACGCTCGCTCACGGATTTGGAGCGGACGATTCAACGTCTCAACCGTGCTTCGCGCACGCGGTTTGCCGAGACTTTTGCAGCTGTGAACGAAACGTTTCAGAAGGTGCTGCCCCGCTTGTTTCGCGGCGGTGAAGCGCGCCTGGTGCTCACCGATGAGCACAACCTGCTGGAGACCGGTGTCGAGATCGTTGTGCGACCGCCCGGCAAGCGCCTGGACACCGTGACCCTGTTGTCGGGTGGTGAGAAGGCACTTGTCGCCGTGAGCCTGATCTTTTCGCTCTTCATGATCAATCCGACACCTTTTTGCTTCTTAGATGAGGTCGATGCGCCGCTCGATGACGCCAACATCGGTCGTTTCACGAACATGGTGCGCGACATGAGCGAACGTTCACAGTTCATCGTCATCACCCACAACAAGCGCACCATGCAGGCGGCCAGCGTGCTCTACGGCGTGACCATGGAAGAGCCCGGCATCTCGAAGCTCATATCCGTTGCCATGCACTAGAGGCTTCGGCCCTTCGGCTCCCCCAAGCCTTCAGTCCCTTCGCCAGGTGCGGTAAGTAGTTTCGAGGATGCCTTGGACACCTGAAGTGCTGATTGGTGCCAGCGCGGCAGCAGTGGCAGGGATGAGTGTGCTCGTCCTGCTGTTCACCGGACGGCGCTCGCCCGAATCGGTTGGGGAATCGCCCCCCGAGGCGACACCGGCGCGGGTCATCCAACCCGCCACCTTGCGTCAAAGTCTCACCGGGACGCGCCGCGGTCTGTTGGCGCGTTTGCAGACTGCGTGGGGTACGGACAAGAATGCCGAGGGGCGCTTGGCGGAGTTGGAAGAAATCTTGCTGACTGCGGATGTCGGGCTAAAAACCACGCAGGCACTTTTGGCTCAGTTGCGTCCGCGGATGCGAGCGCTGTCGGACATGAACGCTTTGCTCGCAGCGCTGCGGAGCGAGATGCGCGACGTGTTGGCAACGGGCGAGGTTCCCGCACCGTCGGCACACCCCACCGTGATTGTGGTGGCCGGCGTGAATGGCGTCGGTAAGACGACGACGATCGGAAAGCTCGCGTATCGCTATCGGCAGGCGGGTAAGCGGGTATTGCTCGTTGCTGCGGATACGTTTCGGGCGGCGGCCATCGAACAGCTCCAACACTGGGCGCAGCGCGCCGGTGCCGAGTGCGTCCACCACCAGACCGGCTCCGATCCCGCGGCGGTGGCGCATGATGGTCTCACCGCTGCCACGGCGCGGGGGATTGACGTCGTCATCATTGACACGGCCGGCCGGCTGCACGTCAAACAACACCTCATCGAAGAGTTGAAGAAGGTGATGCGGGTCATTGGCCGGCAGCTGCCGGGTGCGCCGCACGAGGTGTTGCTGGTGATCGACGCCACCACCGGACAAAATGCGATCAACCAAGCCCGTGTGTTCCAGGAGGCCCTACAACTGACCGGGATCGTACTCACCAAACTCGACGGCACCGCCAAGGGGGGTGCTGTGTTCGCCGTGCGCGCCGAGCTCGGCGTGCCCATCCGTTACGTCGGTCTCGGCGAAGGTGTCGAAGATATCGCGCCCTTCAATGCCGACGCGTTTCTCGATGCCTTGCTGGCCGAGTCTTGATGCGAGTCATGGCGCCCGACTGGCCTCCGACGAGGCATCGCTCACCTCGACAACGGGGATGGCCTGTTTGCTGACCGGCAGCCGCACGCGCCGGAGCCCCACGTCATTCCAGCTTGACACCAGATTGCGCCCTCTTCTATGGTGCACCATCCCCCGAGATTTGGAGCTCTATGGATCTAGAAAATCTCAAGGTTCTGGAAAGCAAGATCAACCAATTTGTGGATCAGCACACCCGGGTGCGCGACGCGCATGACTCGTTGGTGCAACGGTTGAAGGAGAAAGAGAAACAGCTGGCCGATGCCACCGCGCAGCTCAAGCAGTATGAGCACGACCGCGGCGAGATCAAGGCCCGTCTCGAACGGATTCTGAGCCGGTTGGAAGGCTTGGACCTCACGTAGTAGGGCCGCATGCGGCTGCCGGTCGAAGTCGAAATTATGGGGCAGCGACTCATGGTCGCCAGCGATGACGGGGCGGATCATGTACGCCAAGTTGCCCACGATGTCGACGAACGCATGCGTCAGCTGGCGAATGGCCACCCGCCGACAACGACCCTGCAGGTTGCTCTGGTTACAGCGTTGAATATTGCGAGCGAATATAGGAAACTACAGCATCAACAGGAGGAACTGTGCCAGCGTATCAACCGACTTGCCCAGCGCGTGTTGTCTCGACTCGAGCGTTGAGCGAAGCGGTTCTGGAAAGGAGAACGATATCGCAGAGGTGTTGAGCGCGTGTGAGGCCCCATCGTGGAGACTCTCCCGAACCCAGACTACACCGCCGTGCCGGCGGTTTCGTGGCCCGTATGGGCACCGGGGCGGATTTGCAGGGTGCGAAGCGATTTTGGGCTGAGCAGGTGCCATCGCCCGAGCGGGGGTAGGGGTTGGCTGTGAGGTATCGTATCGTAAATTGGGTTGTCGCGCAGTGGTTTATGGAGCTCACGGAACCGTCCCGGACTGTTCAACGAACACCCGCGGGCGCCTCCGGCATTGTTCATCGTGATTATAGAGTAGAGCTGCCAGAACATCGACGGATATCATACACATCGGAGCACTTGTACCACCGTCGATAGTCCGCCGCCCATTTCGAACCTACCGCCGATCTTCGCCCCGGTCATATCGACCGGATCATGAGTGACGAGAAGCGCGCGATTCGGCAGCTACTCCGGCAACAGCGCCAACGCTTGTCCGAAGAACAGACCGGACAGGCGGGGGCGGCGGTATCGGCGCTGCTGAGGACGTTTGCCCCGTTCGCCGACGCCGTGTCGGTCGTGGGATATTTGGCGACCGACAATGAAGTCCCGACGGCTAGGCTGTTGACCGCGGCCGCCGCGGTTGGGCACGTCATCTATCTGCCGCGCCACAGCCACACCGTCGAACTGGTGGAGTGGCGGCCGGGCGATCGCCTCCGTCCAGGCCGCGGGGGTGTGCTTGAACCTGTCGGTGCAGCAGTGCGGCGGGTGGAGTCCCCGGCGATCGCGTTGGTGCCGCTGGTCGCATGGAATCACTGTGGCCTTCGGTTAGGGCGCGGCGGAGGTTTCTATGACCGTCTGTTCAGCCGCATTACAGAAGGTGTCACCCGCGTGGGCCTTGGATATGAGTTTCAAGAGTACGAACGACTCCCGCGAGATCCGTGGGATGTTCCGTTGCATTACGTGATCACGGAGCGACGCATCGTGGACTGCAGCTGGGAACAGCCTTGGCGGCCACTGTTGCTTCAGAAAGGAGGACTGCAGCCGTGATGAGTTATGGAATTGGGGCCGTCGCAGTGGTGATCGTTGCCCTGCTGTTGGCGGTCGTATTTGAGTTGGTGCGGCGGCAACAAACCCGCCAGCACGCGCGGAGCGCGGAGGAAACCGCGCAGCGTGTGCTAGCTGAGTCGCGTGCCGAGGCGGAGGCCATTCGCAAAGAAGCGGAAATCAAGGCGAAGGATTTGATTCTGCAGGCGAAAACGGAGGCGGAAAAGGAATCACGGGAGCGCCGGCGAGATATGGGGCAGCTCGAGAAGCGCCTGGTTGCCCGCGAGGAAAGCCTCGAGAAGCGCGCCGAGCAGATCGAGAAACGGGAGGCGGATGCGACCAAGCAAGAGCAGAGCATACGCCAACGCGAGCGCCCGCTGGCCGAACGCGAACAGCAGGTGACGCGGTTGATCGAAGAGACGCGTCAGCAATTAGAGCAGGTCGCGGGACTCACCCGCGAGGAAGCCAAACGCAACTTGGTCGAGCAGATGGCCGACGAGGCCCGCCACGAGGCGGCAAAGCGGATTCGCCTGGTGGAGGAGGAAGCGCGCCTGGAGTCGGACCGGCGCGCTAAAAAAATCGTTGCGATTGCCATTGAACGGTTGGCAGGTGAGTTCGTCGCGGAACGTACGGTGTCGGTGGTGCACCTGCCGAGCGACGACATGAAGGGACGCATCATCGGCCGTGAAGGCCGCAATATCCGCGCCATCGAGGCGGCCACGGGCGTCGATCTCATCGTCGACGACACCCCCGAAACGGTCATCGTCTCCTGTCACAACCCGATCCGCCGCGAGATTGCCCGCATCGCCTTGGAACGCCTCATCTCCGATGGTCGTATCCACCCCGGCCGTGTCGAAGAGGTGGTGCGCAAAGCCGAGCAGGAAATCGAAGACAGCGTCCGCGAAGCGGGTCAAAAGGCCATCTTCGAAGTCGGTATTCACGGCGTCCATCCCGAGCTGGTGAAACTCGTCGGCATGCTCAAGTATCGGTACAGCTACGCGCAAAACGTGTTGATGCATTCGCTCGAATGCGCGTTTCTGGCCGGTGCCATGGCGGCCGAGCTCGGACTCAACGAGAAGCAGGCGCGACGCGCCGGCCTGCTGCACGACATCGGTAAGGCGCTGACGCATGAGGTGGAAGGATCACACGCGATCATTGGCGCCGACATCGCTCGCAAGTACGGGGAATCGGCCAAGATCGTCAATGCCATCGCAGCGCACCACGAGGAGGTGAAGGCCGAAACCATCCTTGCCCCGCTCGTCGATGCGGCGGACGCCTTGTCCGGCGCTCGACCGGGGGCGCGGCGCGAGATGCTCGAGAGTTACGTCAAACGGCTGGAAGACCTCGAACGCATCAGCAATTCGTTCAAAGGTGTCGAGAAATCCTTCGCGGTCCAAGCCGGACGGGAGATCCGCATCATCGTCGAACCCAAGGCGATCACCGACGATCAGGCCACGAGCCTGGCCCTGGAGGTCGCACGAAAAATCGAAAGCGAGATGACCTATCCGGGACAGATCAAGGTGACGGTGATCCGCGAAACGCGGGCCAGCGAGTTCGCCAAGTAGCCGGTTGTGAGGTTGTTGGTTGTTAGGTTGTTGAGTGGAACGCTGCGCAATCTAGCAACCAGCAACCGGATTGTCTCCCGTGAGTAGGTGACGCGAGAGCCGACGGTATTGTCTGGGTCTCAGCCGATCACGCGATGCGCCAGATGCAGCAGCACGCCGATGAGCCCGCCCACCAGCGCGCCGTTGAGGCGGATGAATTGCAGGTCGGCACCAACCCGGTCCTCGATCTGTGCTACTAGGGTGTCGGCATCCAGCGCTTCCAGGTTCTCGCGCACGGTCAAGCCGATCTGATGTTGGTTGCGGCGCAGCAGGTCGTTGGCTGTGGTGCGCACCCAATTGTCGAACGCGGCGCTCCGGTCGGCGTCGTTGAGGAGATCAAGAATCCCTTGCTGGAGTTGCCGGTCGACGAGGTCTGACAGCCGACTGTGCGGGTCATCGAGATCCTGCTCGAGCCGTGCCCGGAGCTGGGTGAGCAAGTCGAGCACCAGCGGGCGCGCTTCCAGGCTTTCGATGAGCGCGTGACGCAGTTGCTCAGCCTGTTCGAGCGTATGTGCGTCGCCGGCCGCAAGCCGGTCAGCCAGCCGCTGCACGGCACCGAACACGAACTGGCGCAGCGGATGCTCGCGATTCGCCGCTGCTTCGACCAGCTCCGCTGACGCATAGTCACACGCCGCCTCTACCAGCTTGCGCTGCACGATCTTACGCCGCAGGATGAGTGGGATGAGCCGCTTGCCGTCCTTGTGCAGCTGGCGTGCGGAGCGGTCGAGCCACTCTTGCAGGGTTTCTGGCGTGCCCGGTCGCTGTGCCAGGTTGACGAGTGAGCGAGCTATGGTTTCGAAGGCTGCCGCGGCACTGTCGCTGGCGGCGACACGTGCCAACCATCGTCCCGCCGACGCGTTGATCGGCAGGTCACGCAATTCGCGCTGGATCGTGCTGTCGAGAAACTCGACGGCTTCGGTGTGCGTCAGCGTTCGTGCCAAGCTGCGCAGTACGTTCCGCACAGGTCCGCCGAGCCGTTCGACGTGCTCGCGATTGCTGAGCCATTCGGTAAGCAGCGTGCTCGGAGCCAGGCGCTGAAGGCGTGCGCCGATCACTTCCGGCGACAACCATTCATTCTGCACCATCGAGGCGATTCCCTCGATGATCTTGGCGCGGCGCGCACGAATGATCGCGGTGTGCGGGATCGGCAGCCCGAGTGGATGGCGGAAGAGCGCGGTGACGGCAAACCAGTCGGCGAGGGCGCCGACCAGCGCCGCTTCGAACCCGGCGCGCGCGATCTGCAGCCATTCCACCGTGCCCTCGATCCCCTGTCGGAGCGCGACATGACAGGCGATGGCTCCACACAACGCGACGAGTAGTGACACGGTCCCGACGTAGTTGCGCCGGGGCGCATCGGCGGCTTGTCGCGCTACGCCGTCCACGTCGATTTTGGTCGCGGTCGTCACTGCGTGAATTGAAACACATCTCTCCGGCGGCACCAAGGCGTGGGCTTGAAGCAGTCTGGCAGTGAGGGCACTGAGGCGTTACGGGCTTGGACGGCGAACCCGGCGCCCTCGTCCCTCAAGGCACTGCCCCAATGCCTCAAGTCCCTTTCAGTGCATGCGCTCCGGATCAGCTCCAACGAACGGTGGGTAGACGGGCGAGCCGTGATGGTGCACGAGAAACCAGCGGCCATCGTGGCGCTGAAAGATGTTCGTCGCTTGTACTTGCGTGGTCATCTCACCTTCGCGGGTCGCGCTGTCGATGTTCTCGGTCAGGGCGACCCAGGCTAGGTCGCCGACGATTTCGACATGTACGTGTGTCAGTGTGAAGCGCATCGCCATGGTGTTGGAAAAAATGCGCTGCCAGCTCTCCATGACCGGTCCCCATCCGATCAGCAGCCCCCACCCGGGGTGAACGCATTTGATGTACGGCGCACGCAGCCAGAGCGCCTCCATGCGTGCCAACGACAAACTCTCGAAGGCGCGGTAGAAGCTGTTGTTGGCATCAAGCACGCTCTGACGATCGTCCATGGTCCAGTCGTTGTCTCCAGCACCACCCGAGTCCCGTTCACCACCGCAAATGCGACCGGCGATCAGGCGGTTTCCTACTGCACACACATACTGCTTTTCACCGGGGTCACGCCAGAGCCAGCGACACCACACCGCCCCCGACCGCTTGCAAACCGTATGACGGCTGGCGTAGTTTGCCCTTGCCGGGGCATGGCTCGTCTATGCGAATGTGCGTCACACGGCCAGTGAGGGCGAAGTGGCTCGTTGGCAAGCGGGGACCACGGTCGCTGAACCCGTCTTGGCTGGCCACGGTAGGCCTGTGCTTTGCCGCGACCGGTTGGGCGCAGGCTCCGCTGTGCACGACGACGGCGCCGACGAATCCCTGCATTCCCGGTGGTGGGGCGCAGCGTACCGATTGCAATCTCGAATGGACCGTCCCCTCCGCGCCGGTGCTCAGCAGCCACGGCATTCGACGCAACCATGTGGTGTGCTACGAGGGCGATCCGACCTGCGACGTCGGTGCCGACCCGACGCATAGCCGTTGCACGTTCCGGGTAGGGGTATGCATCAACAACGCCGATCCGCGTTTGCTCAAGTGCAGTCCCACATGGTTGCAAACTTTTGAGGTCAAGCAACCGTCTGCGAGTTCCCCCGATCCAATCGACGTCACGAACCGCGAAGCACTCGAAACGCTCGGCAACTCGGACCTCGGATTGCCGCTGTTTCGCAAAGGCCAGCTGATCTTGCACGGCTTCCCCAACGCGACGGCGAATTTCTGTACCGGCGAAGCCGACGTTGTCGTGCGGCTGCGCGCCGGTGTCAGCCGAGCGTTCCCCGGCCGCAAGACCGTGCGCCTGCAAGTCACGACGGCCATCCGCACGCAAGACACAGATTCGCTGAGCCTGGAATGCCGCCCCAGCACCTGCGGGAATGGCGTCGTCGAAACTGATCACGAAGATTGCGACGATGGTAACCGTACCAACGGCGACGGTTGCGATTCGGGGTGCCGTTTCGAGGCACCGACCCCGACGCCGACCCGCACCCCGACCGCAACCCCGACGCCGAGTGCTACGCCCACCGCCACGAGGACGCCAACCGCGACACAGAGCCCGACACGTACCGCGACGCCCACCGCGAGTATCACCGGCACGCCCACGGTGACGGCAACCCCCACCGACACACGGACTGCCACCTCCACCGTGACGCCCACCGCGACATCAACCCCGACGCCGACCGCGACCGCCTCATCCACCACCACGCCCACCCCCACAAACACCGCCACATTGACGCCGACGGACACCAACACACCGGTCAATACGGCGACGCCTTCCCCCACGATCACCAACTCGTTCACTCCGCGTCCGACAAACACCCGGACAGCGACGCCCACGCTGACGTTGACGCCGACGCCGACCTTCACGGTGACCCTGACGCCGACGAACCCGCCTCCGATTCACGTCGACTTCACGGCGTTCCCGCCGCAAAGCCAAGCCCCGTGTCTGATCTTCGTGCATGGCAAGCGGACCAGCACTGATACGTATACGGATTGGAACGCGGCGCGGAATTACTGGGTCAGCGGCTCGAATGATTTCATCAAGACGGCGACGAAGAATTTCACCACACCCTACTACGTCGTGGGTTACAACGGGACCCAGGCATATTGGGATACACAGTCCGCAGGCGAGGTCGCCACCGAAATCGTCAATGCCACGAACGGCGGGCCCGATGGCGGCGGCAACGCCTGTGCACAAACGTGGGCCAACGGCGGCACGTTCTGGGTGATCGGTCACAGCATGGCGGGAACGGTGATGGACTATATCCTCGGCAATGCCGACCCGAGC
>Ga0335069_10012938_pt1 | contig 11732 bp, 13 predicted proteins | sample Lox_Sample_11_FD_206714 | JGI IMG/M metagenome (GOLD analysis project Ga0335069, IMG submission 206714) | Soil microbial communities from Loxahatchee National Wildlife Refuge, Florida, United States - Lox_Sample_1.1 | ecosystem: Environmental > Terrestrial > Soil > Wetlands | place: USA...
TCGTCGCCCGGCCGCAGATAGACATGGGCGAGCAGGCCGATCAGTTCGTCCGAACCGTTGCCGCAGATGATCTGCTCGGCGTCGAGGCCGAAGCGCCTGGCGATCGCCTCGCGCAGCAGCCGCGACGAGCCGTCGGGGTACAACGCGAGCTGATCGGCGTTGGCGCGAAACGCCTCGATCGCCTTCGGCGACGGGCCGAGCGGCGATTCGTTCGAGGACAGCTTGTAGACCTTGGCGAGCCCGGCGACGGCGCTCTTGCCCGGCACATAGGCGTCGATCGCCATGACCTCGGGGCGCGGCTCCGGCCGCACAGGCTTCATGCTCGACATCGTCCCCTCGCCTCATTCAGCCGCGCGGCCGCAGCTTCGAGCCATCATAGCGCGCCGCATGCGCGCCGATCTCCTGGCTGCGCGCATCGGCCGCCCCCGCCGCAGCGAGCGCCTTCGCCGCGGCCCGTTCCGGCAGCGTCCCAGGCCGCGCCACCAGCAATGACAATCCCATGCCGTCGGCTGCGTTGCCGACGATTTCTCCGCCCAGCCCTGCAATCGCCTGCGTATATTCGCCCCGCCAGCGGTCGACCGTCACCGCCTCGAGCACAACGTCGCGGGCTGCGCCATCGGCCAGCGGCTTGGCGATGACGAAGATCGGCATCCCGGCGGGATGGTCCGGCCGCTCGACGAACGGCAGCCGCGCGATCACCTTCGGCGCGTCGGGTCGGGCGAGGCCCATCCACCAGGCGCCTGACGCCGGGCCTCGATCGAGCGCCAGCATGCCGAGGTCACCGCTCGCGCTCGCGACTGCGGCGATCACCGCCGCGGCGCTCATGTGAGGGGCGCAGGGAACCGTGAAGCCGAAATGGAACCGCGCCGAGTCGCGCATCGGCGCGTCGCCGCGCGACACGTCGACGTGGACGTTATAGGGCGCCTGCAAATAGGTGAAGGTCGAGATGATGACGCGCCAGATGCTCTCGACCGTGTCGAGCGGCAGATGGCCCTTGTGGCGCTCGACCAACGCCCGCATCATCGCCGCCTCGCGGGCCGGCCGGAACGCCGAGCCGCCGCCCTGGCCGCGCTTGATGTCGATCAGCTTGTCGATGATCTGCCCGCGCTCGATCAGCAACGCGTGCATGCCGGCGTCCAGCCGATCGATTTCGACCCGCAGCGCCTTGAGTTGTTCAGCGGCGGCTTCGGTCACGGCTCCGCCTAGGTGTTCATCGATTCGAAGAAGCCGGCGTTGTTCTTGGTCTCACGCAACTTGCCGAGCAGGAACTCGATCGCGTCGACCGTGCCCATCGGGTTGAGGATGCGGCGCAGCACGTACATCTTCTTGAGGATGTCGGGCGGCACCAGCAGCTCTTCCTTGCGGGTGCCGGAGCGGGTGATGTCCATCGCCGGGAAGGTGCGCTTGTCGGAAACCTTGCGGTCGAGGATGATTTCCGAATTGCCGGTGCCCTTGAACTCTTCGAAGATCACTTCGTCCATGCGCGAACCGGTGTCGATCAACGCGGTGGCGATGATCGTCAGCGAGCCGCCCTCCTCGATGTTGCGCGCCGCGCCGAAGAAGCGCTTCGGACGCTGCAGGGCGTTGGCGTCGACGCCGCCGGTCAGCACCTTTCCGGACGACGGCACGACGGTGTTGTAGGCGCGGCCGAGGCGGGTGATCGAGTCGAGCAGGATGACGACGTCGCGGCCGTGCTCGACCAGGCGTTTGGCCTTTTCGATCACCATTTCCGCCACCTGAACGTGGCGCACCGCCGGCTCGTCGAAAGTCGAGGAGATGACCTCGCCCTTCACGGAGCGCTGCATGTCGGTCACTTCTTCCGGCCGCTCGTCGATCAACAGAACGATCAGGAAGCATTCGGGATGGTTAGCGGTCACCGATTGGGCGATGTTCTGCAACAGGACGGTCTTGCCGGTGCGCGGCGGCGAGACGATGAGCGCGCGCTGGCCCTTGCCGATCGGCGAGACGATGTCGATCACCCGCACCGAGAGATCTTTGCGGGTCGGATCCTCGATTTCGAGCCGTAGCCGCTCATCAGGATAGAGCGGCGTCAGGTTGTCGAAGTGCACCTTGTGCCGTGTCTTCTCGGGATCCTCGAAATTGATCGCGTTGCATTTCAGCAGCGCAAAATAGCGTTCGCCTTCCTTCGGGCTGCGGATGACCCCTTCGACCGTGTCGCCGGTGCGCAGGCCCAGTCGCCTGATCTGCGACGGCGACACATAGATGTCGTCTGGACCGGCGAGGTAGTTGGCGTCGGGCGAGCGCAGGAAGCCGAAGCCGTCCTGCAGGATCTCGATCACGCCTTCGCCGATGATCTCGACCTCACGCGCCGCAAGCTGCTTGAGGATGGCGAACATCAGCTCCTGCTTGCGCATGATCGAGGCGTTTTCGACCTCGTTCTCCTCTGCGAAAGCGAGCAGTTCCGTAGGCGACTTCTTCTTCAGGTCTTGAAGCTTGATTTCCCGCATTGGGATGTCCTCGAATGGCTCGGCGAGGGCGAAAAGGGAATGGGAGCAAAAGCCGCTTCGAAGCGGTTGTCCGCTTCGTCCAGCGTCGGCGGGATCATGACGATCCGCGCGCTGGAGGCGCTCCCAGGGAAGGCGAGGGCCCCCGTTTAGCCGGCTTCGCCCGATCTTTCAACGACTGTTTTCGCGCCCCGAGCGCAGCGGGTTCAAAACGGCTTCATCACCACCAGGAAGACGACGGCGATCATGATCACGGTCGGCGCCTCGTTGACGACGCGATAGAATCGCGAAGAACGTCGGTTGCGGTCCTCGCCGAACGCCCGCACCTGGGCGGCAAAAAATCCGTGCAGTCCTGACAAAGCCAAAACGAGCGCCACTTTCGCGTGCAGCCAAGGCGATCGGTAATAGCCCTCATGCCAAGCCAGCAGCGGTCCGGTTAGCCATACGGCGATCATCGCCGGATTGCAGATGCCGCGCAGCAGCCGCCGCTCCATGACCTTGAATTGCTCGGAGAGCGCTGATTTTGGCGCGGCGTCGGCGTGATAGACGAACAATCGCGGGAGGTAGAGGAGTCCAGCCATCCACGAGATGACGGCGATGATATGCAGAACTTTGAGCCACAGATCGAGCGAAGCCATGAGCGCCTATGTCGATGGGAGCGAGGCGTCGAAATTGCCATGCCGGGAGCACGAGGGCAAAGCCGGGGGTTCTCCCCAGGCGGGCGCCAAACAAATTTAAGGAATCTGACTCTCTGATTCGATTCTCTTTGGAGGCTGCGAGGGCGGGCGCAATCTGGTCCCCCGCCAGGGCGGAGCCGGGGCGAAACGAAGCCCCGCTCGGCTGGTCGGAGCGGCCTGGGGAAAGGTTAATAAATCGTTAACCGATTCAATAGCGCCCGCGACGAACTGGATGTGAAGTCGCGACCGCCGTCCCCGCAATTCCCGGTCCGCTACGCCAGCGCCGTCATGATCCGCACCCGGATCGCTGCTGTGGACAAGGCGGGGCGATCGGACCGAACCGCGCCGCTGGAGCCGGCGCCTGTGCGGCTTCTCCACGCCTGTCCACAAGTCGCGCGCCGGGCTATATGGGGGCCTCGTCAGCGGAGGCGGCCGATGGGGCGCAGTTATTTTCATCTTCATCTCGTCTCCGATTCGACCGGCGAGACCCTGATCGCCGCGTCGCGAGCCGCCGCCGCGCAATATCAGGGCGTGGCGTCGATCGAACACGTCTATCCCCTGGTTCGAACTCGCGCCCAGCTCGAGCGGGTGGTGGCCGAGATCGACAACGCGCCGGGCATCGTGCTGTTCACCTTGGTCGATCCCGATTTGTCGAGGCGGCTTGAAGCGGCATGCGAGGAATCGGGGTCTCCGTGCCTGTCGGTGCTCGGGCCGATCCTCACTCTCTTCCAGTCGTACCTTGGTCAAAGCTCGACCCCGCGCGCCGGCGCGCAACACATGCTCAATCCGGAGTATTTCAAGCGCATCGACGCGCTGAATTTCACCATGATGTGCGACGACGGCCAAGTGCCGGAGACGCTCGAGAGCGCCGACATCGTGTTGCTCGGCGTCAGCCGCACGTCGAAGACCCCAACGAGCATCTATCTCGCCAACCGCGGCTATCGCACCGCCAACGTTCCGCTGGTGCCGGGCGTGCCGCTGCCGGCGGCGATCGAGCACCTGCGCCGCCCGCTGATTGTCGGCTTGGTCGCCTCGGCCGACCGGATCGTCCAGATCCGGCAAAACCGGCTGCTCGCTTTGCAGGCCAATCCACAAACCGAATACGTCGACCGGGTGTCGGTCGCCAATGAGGTCAATGATTCTCGTCGCATGTTTGCCGAGCGCGGCTGGCCGGTGATCGACGTGTCGCGCCGCTCGATCGAAGAAACTGCGGCGGCGATCCTTGACCTCTACCGCGAACACAAGCAGAAATTCATCGCCCACGGGTGAAACTGGGCCGCCATGCCCGCCCCTTCTCTCTGGATAGGCGTTTCGCCGATCGTCCTGGCTTCGAAGAGCGCCAGCCGTCGCGCTCTGCTCGCCGAAGCCGGATTGCCGTTCGAGATCGAACCGGCCGGACTCGACGAACGCGGCATCGAGGACGAATTGAGCGCGCGGGGCGAAGCGGCGTCGGGCTTGGCCATAGCTTTGGCGCGCGCCAAAGCGCTGACGGTCAGCGCTCGGCGGCCGACGGCGTTGGTCCTCGGCGCCGACCAGACCCTGGTTCTCGACGGTCGGCCGATGCATAAGGCGCCAACCAAAGCGGCGGCGGCTGACGCGCTGAAGGCGATGAGCGGGCGCACCCATCGGCTGACCTCAGCCTTCGCCCTGGCGCGCGCCGGCGCGATTGTGGGTGAGGGCGTCGACAGCGCCGATCTGACCATGCGCGCTCTCGACGGCGAGCAGATCGCCCGCTATCTCGAAACCGCTGGGCCCGCTGTCCTGGCGAGCGTCGGAGCCTACCAGATCGAAGGCCTCGGCGTGCATCTGTTCGAATCGGTCTCAGGCGACCACGCCACGATCCTCGGGCTGCCGATGCTGAAGCTGCTTGCCGCCTTGCGCGGTCTTGGGATGTTGGCGCTATGAGCGCCGTTCGCCGCGCCGGGGTCTGCGGCTGGCCGGTCGCCCACTCGCGCTCGCCGCTGATTCACAGCTATTGGCTGGCGCGCTACCACCTCGAGGGCGCTTACGAGCGCTTCGCTGTGCCGCCGCTTGGCTTCCCGGATTTCGCCGCTTCGATCGGCCGCGACGGCGTGGTCGGCGCTAACGTCACCGTTCCGCATAAGGAAGCGGCCTACGCCGCTTGCGAGCGCTTGACCGACGCCGCGCGCGCCACCGGGGCGGTCAACACGCTATGGCGCGAGGACGGCGCGCTGTGGGGCGACAACACCGACGTCGCCGGCTTTCTCGCCAGCCTCGACGCGGAGGCGCCGGGTTGGCGGGAGCGGGTCGAGGACGCAGTCGTGCTCGGCGCCGGCGGGGTGGCGCGGGCGATCGTCCACGGGCTTTTGTCGTGCGGCGTCCAGCGCGTCGCCATCGTCAACCGCACTCCGGCCCGCGCCGCCGCGCTTGCCGAGCGATTTGGACCAACCACTCGCCCCGCAGCCTGGGACGATTTGCCGCATCTGCTTTCGAAAGCCAGCCTGCTCGCCAACGCCACCATCCTCGGCATGTCCGGCCAGCCGCCGCTCGACGTCAGCCTCGCGCCGCTGCGAGCCGAAGCGATCGTCGTCGACGTCGTCTACGCGCCGCTCGAAACGCCGCTGGTCGAGGCGGCCTGGCGGCGGGGTTGCGTCGCCTTCGGCGGCCTCGGCATGCTGCTGCGCCAGGCGGCGCCCGGCTTCAAGCGATGGTTCGGCAAAACGCCGGAAGTGACCCCGGAACTGCGGGCGTTGGTCGAAGCCGATCTGCGCGCCGAAAAAGGCCGAACGTGATCGTCGCCGGGCTGACCGGTTCGATCGCGATGGGCAAATCGACGGTCGGTCGCTTCTTTTCAGAACTCGGCGCGCCGGTGTTCGACGCCGACGCCGCGGTGCGCGCGTTCTATCGTTCCGAAGACGCCCAGGCTGTGGAGGCGGCGTTTCCGGGCGTGCGCGTCGACGGAGACGTCGACCGCGGCCGCCTCGCGGCCGCGACCCTCGGCAATCCGGAGGCGCTGCAGCGACTCGAGGCGATCGTGCATCCCGATGTGGCGCGCCGCCGTCGCGATTTTCTTGCTGCGGCTGCGGCGACGGGCCGGCGCGTCGCGGTCGTCGATATCCCGCTGCTGTTTGAGATCGGCGGCGAGAAGACGGTCGACGTGGTCGTAGTCGTCAGCGCCGGCCTCGACGCGCAACGGCGCCGCGCCCTGTCACGCCCTGGCATGACAGCGGCCAAGCTCGCCGCGATCCTCTCTCGTCAGACCCCTGACGCCGAGAAGCGCCGGCGCGCCCATTGCGTCATCGACACCAGCGGCCCCTATTCGGCCACCCGCGGCCAAGTCGCCGCCCTGCTGCGCGCGCTCGCCGCTGTTCCCGGCCGGAGGGCCGCCGATGCGTGAAATCGTGCTCGACACCGAAACGACCGGCCTCGATCCCGGCCAAGGCCATCGCCTGGTCGAAATCGGCGCCGTGGAGATCGTCAATCAGATCGCCACCGGAACGGTCTTTCACGCATTAATCAATCCCGAGCGGGACGTGCCTGAAGATGCGGTTCGGGTTCACGGCCATTCTGCCGCCGCGCTCGCCGACAAACCGGTGTTCGCCGCGGTAGTCGACGAGTTCCTCGCCTTCATCGGCGACGATCGCTTGGTCATCCACAACGCCGAATTCGATCTGCGGTTCTTGAACGCCGAACTGGCGACGTTGGGCCGACCGCCGATCGTCGCCGCGCGGGTGATCGACACGCTGCTCCTGGCGCGCCGCAAACACCCCGGCTCGCCGAACAGCCTCGATGCGTTGTGCGACCGCTACCGCATCGACCGCAGCCGACGGGTTCGCCACGGCGCGTTGCTCGACGCGGAAATTCTGGTCGACGTCTATGGCGAGTTGACCGGCGGCCGCCAACGCTCGCTGGTGTTTGCCCCGAACGACGGCGACCAGGCGGGGGGGCCAACCTTGACCACTCGTCGGGCTCGACCGGAGGCGCTGCCGCAACGGACGAGCCAGACCGAGCTCGACGCCCACGCGGCGATGGTCGACCGTCTCGGCGGCGCGGCGCTGTGGCGTCGCTACGAGCCGGTCAACCAAGGCGAGGGCGGTTAGTCACGCCGAGGGCATTCAACCTTGGCCGTCACGCCCGCGCGTGTCGCGGCCATCCGTGTCTTTAATAGCGTCGTCAAATCAAAGACGTGAATGGCCGGGACAATCCCCGGATCAGGTCCGGGGACGGCCATGAGACGGAGAATGAGCCCGAATAAGGGCGCTTTGTATTAGGCGTTGGCGCGGTTCGCGGTCGCCGCCTGCAGCCTCTGCAGATAGAGCCGCTGGAAATCGATCGGATCGACGTAGAGCGGCGGATAGCCGCCGTTGCGCACCGCGTCGGCGATGATCTGGCGTGCAAAGGGGAAGAGCAGTTGCGGGCCCTGAATCATCGCCAGCGGCTGGACCTGCTCGGCGGGAACGTTCTCGATCCGGAAGACTCCGCCGTAATGCAGTTCGAACTTGAAAAGCACATTCGGGGCCTCGCCGGCGCCCCCCTCGAGCAGAAGTTCGATCTCAAAGTCGTTGGCGGCGATCTGTCTGCCGTTGACGTTGACCTGCAGACTCAGGCCGGCCTGCGGCTGGCCGCCGAAACTGCGCGGCGCATTGGGGTTCTCGAACGAGAAATCCTTGACGTATTGCGCGACGACCGAAAAACGCGGCGACGCCGCCTCCGCTCCGCCGTTGTTGTCTTCGGCCATCGCTTCGACTCCCCTCGCCCTCAGGCTAACGAACGGCGCGTCGCCTAACACGCGCCGCCGGCTCGAACAAGCGCAGCGAAGCGATCCTGCGGCTCAGAGCCGCGGCCAGGAGAAGTCGTCGGCGCGGCCGCTGCGCGGGTCAGCGGGCTCGCCCTGCCGCAGAACGCGGGCCACCAGGTCGGTCTCGCCCGGCGGTTTGGACTGGGACGCCGCCAAGGCGCCGCCCGGCGAAACCGGCCGGCCGGTCAGGGATAGGATCGGTCCGGCGAGCGGTTTGGGCGGCTCGAGCTGCGGAGGCGCGCCCGGCTCCGGCGGCGCGCCCATCTCGCGGCGGATCTGCGCGTTGATGTCGCCCGCCGCCTGCTCGATGTCGGGCGGCAGATCGGCGGTTTCGTTCTGCGGCTTGCCCTTGTCGAACACCCGTCGGATTTCGGCTTCGAGGAAATGGGCGACCTTGCGCCCGCCCGCCTTGGTGAAGTGGATGCCGTCGGGACCGCGCAACTTGACGATCTGGCCGTCGACGTTGGGGCCGGAGGCGTCGTACTGACCATCCTGGTCGGCGAAGGCGTCCCAGATGTCGATGTATTTCGCGCCGTCTTTCTCGACCTCGGCGCGGTCGATTTCGTTGAGCTTGACGATATCGGCGTTGAACCAGTCGGTGCGCATCGGCGGCAGCCCGACCCAGGCGACCGGAATGTGAAAGGCCTGGAACGGGGCGAGGATGGCGTCGATGCGCGCCGCGTAGGCCGCCTTCCAGCGATCGGTCAGCGGATCGAGCGAATCATTGCCGTCGCGAATCGCCTGAATGTCGTTGATGCCGACCATGATGACGACGAAATCGATATGGTCCTTGCCGGTCGCGAGATCTTGCGCGGCCTTCGGCCAGTCGAAATAGTCGGCGCGGACAAGGCCGGAGGCGTCGTGCGACTTGTCGACGACGGCGATCTCCGGCTTGTCGGCGAAGGCCTCGGTCAGGCCCTCGGCGGCGACCACCGCCAGACTGTCGCCGAGCACGTCGATGAAGAAAGTGGCTTGCGCCGCTGCGCCACCCGGCGTGCCGGGCCGGCGGGTCGTGGTCGCCGGCACGAAGTCGCGCACCCGCTTCTTCGGTTTGGCGACCGGCGTCGCTTCGGGCTTCGGCGGTTGGCCGCCGCCAAACAATTGCTGGAGAAAGCCGCCGAGGCCCCCTTCCTGCGCCGGCGCGCTCGGCGCTGCCAATCCGAGGCCGACGGCGGCGGCGACCGCCAGGGTCAAGGCGCGTTTCAGGACGGGACGGTTCAACGGGAACGACATCGCCACAGTTTAGGCCCGGGAGGCCGGCGCTTCAAAGCTAAACGCCGAATTTGGCGGAAAGCCGGCGTAGGACGCATCTCGCTCAGTCGGGAAGCCGAAGGCGGCGCAGGAGGTCGAGGGTTGGGTAACCGTCCGGCGCGACGCCGATCGATTCCTGATAGGCCCGCAACGCCGCCTGCAGGCGATCGCCGACCCGGCCGTCGATCTCGCCGACGTCGTAGCCGCGCCGGTCGAGGGCGCGCTGCATCTCGCGCACTTCCTTGTCGGCGAGCGGCTTGTCGCGGCTCGGCCACGCCGTCTTCAGTCCGTCGCGGCCGACCACCGCGTCGCCGAGCAACGCCACGCCGAGGGCGTAGGCGGTCGAGTCGTTGTAGGCCTTGATCGCCTTGAAATTGGCGGTGACGAGGAAGATGGGCCCCTTGAGGCCGGCCGGGATCAGCAACCGCGCCTCGCCGTCGCGCGGCCACGCCTCGCCGTCGGCGCGGGTCACCCCGCGCGCCGCAAAGGCTGCGAACGGGACAAACTGCGACGAATCGGCAGCGGTCAGCTTGAAGCCGTCCGGCAGTCGCGCCTCGAAGCCCCACGGCGCGCCGGCGATCCAGCCGTGACGAGCCAGATAATTGGCGGTCGAGCCGATGGCGTCCGGGGCGCTGCCCCAAATGTCGCGCCGGCCGTTGCCCTCGAAATCGACGGCGTATTCAAGGAAGCTCGACGGCATGAACTGGGTCTGGCCCATCGCGCCCGCCCACGAACCCTTCATCCGGGCCGGATCGATGTCGCCCTCTTCGAGGATCGCCAAGGCGGCGATCAGCTCGTCGCGGAAATAGTCGCCCTGGTAGCGGACGAAGGCGAGGCTGGCGAGCGCGCCGATCACCGAATCGCCCCCGGAAAATACGCCGTACTCGCTCTCCATTCCCCACACGCCCATCAGGACGGCGGGATCGACGCCGTAGGTCGACTCGGCCTTGGCGAGCCAGGGCTTGACCTCGTCCGCCTTGGCGCGGCCGCGGGCGATCCGCTCGGCCGAGACCGCGTCGGCGAGATAACTCCAGATCGGCCGGACGAATTCGGCCTGGGCGGTCGTATGGGCGACGATGCGCGGGTCGAAGCTCACGCCCTTGAAGGCGGCGTCGAAGGTGGCGCGCGAGACGCCTCGCGCCTCGGCGAGCGGCCACAGGTCGGCGACAAAGGCGCGGAAGGCGAGCTCCTGCTTGCGCGCCGCCTCCATGGCGGCCCGTTTGGCCAGCGATGCGGCGGAAGAGGCGAGCTTGCGCGACGGCGCCGCGTCAGAAGGGGCGCCGGCGAACGCGAGCCCGACGGCCAGCGCGGCGGCGGCAAGTCGGCGCCACGTGGTCGAAGCGGAGGAGCAGGTCATGGCCTCGCCCTTACGGATCGGCGGCCGTAGATTAGCCGCCTGCCGTTGCGAGCGCCTTAACCAAATTCCCGTTCAGCCGCCGGTCTTGATGTCCTCGGGGCGGGGCATCGAGATGACGTTGTAGCCGGCGTCGACGAAATGGGTCTCGCCGGTCACCCCGGCGGCGAGGTCGGAAAGCAGGTAGACGGCTGCGCCGCCGACGTCCTCGATCGTCACCGTCCGGCGCAGCGGCGAATGGTCGCGTTGGAAGGCGAACATGAATCGCGCGTCGGCGATCCCCGCCCCGGCCAGGGTGCGGATCGGCCCGGCCGAGATCGCGTTGACGCGGATGTTGGCCGGCCCGAAGTCGGCACGCTCGCTTCCAACGCCGCCTTGGCGACGCCCATGACGTTGTAGTTCGGCATCACCCGGGTCGACCCGCCGAAGGTCAGCGTCAGCATCGCGCCGCCCATCGGCATCAGCGCCGCGGCGCGCTTGGCGATCTCGGTGAACGAGAAGGCCGAGATGACCATGGTGCGGATGAAATTCTCGCGGGTCGTGTCGGCGTAACGGCCCTTGAGCTCGTTGCGGTCGGAGAAGCCGATGCAATGGACGACGAAATCGAGCGAGCCCCATTGCTCGCCGAGCCCGGCGAATACCGCGTCGACTGAAGCGAGGTCCTCGACGTCGCAAGGGAGCGTCACTTTCGAACCCACACTCTCGGCGAGCGGGATCACACGCTTGCCCAGCGCGTCGCCCTGGTAGGTGAAGGCGAGCTCGGCCCCCTGGGCGGCCGCGGCCTGGGCGATGCCCCAAGCGATCGAATGATCGTTGGCGACGCCCATTACGAGGCCGCGTTTGCCGGTCAACAGGCCTGCCGTCATCCTGTCCGTCTCTGCTGATGGTTAGGCGTCGACGCGCTTGAAGACCAAGGTCGCGTTGGTTCCGCCGAAGCCAAAGGAGTTGGAAAGCGCCGCGCCGATGCTGACGTTGTCGATGCGCCGCCGCACGATCGGCATGTCGGCGAACTCCGGATCGAGCTCATCGATATGGGCGCTCTCGCAGATGAAGCCGTTCTGCATCATCAGCAACGAGTAGATCGCCTCGTGCACGCCGGTCGCGCCTTGCGAATGACCGGTCAGCGACTTGGTCGCCGAGATCGGCGGGCACTTGTCGCCCGAGCCGAATACGGCGCGGATCGCCTCGTTTTCTTTCTGGTCGCCGACCGGCGTCGACGTCGCGTG
>Ga0335069_10012940_pt1 | contig 11730 bp, 8 predicted proteins | sample Lox_Sample_11_FD_206714 | JGI IMG/M metagenome (GOLD analysis project Ga0335069, IMG submission 206714) | Soil microbial communities from Loxahatchee National Wildlife Refuge, Florida, United States - Lox_Sample_1.1 | ecosystem: Environmental > Terrestrial > Soil > Wetlands | place: USA: Florida...
TTCAACGTGCGTATCCGGTGAAGTGGAATGGTCCGCATTTCAAAGCGGCCAGCGGTGAGATCGCGGTGGAGAGTGTGGAACTGGCACATGAAGGACTGATGCCAGTGCCGTCGAAGTAGTGTTGGATCCGGCGCGCCGCGCCGGAGTGGACGGAAGGGAAGGATTCAAGGGGCCTGCGATGAGCGATCCGGAGGACGGAAACAACCAGATGCCGCCTCAGGCGGAGGAACAGGAACCGCTGCTGGACCTGGGGGTGGAAGTGTACCGCCGTCTTGCGGTGGATCCCGGGTTGGTGCGCAGCAGTTCCGGATTCGGACTTGGGGAAAGCATGGCTCGCTTTGCTTTCGATCGCATGCGCCTGGTGACGGATATCGAACCGCGGTGGAGGACGGCGAATGCGGACGCTCCGATTGGAGATATTCAACGGATATGGACGAGAGGGCCGCGGAGGCGCGTTCCGGTTGGGGGTGGCGCTACGACCGGGGCCCGGGATATTCGAGCTTCGGCTTTGGAGCAAGCGATCGGGCATTCGGTGGACGCGCCGAATGTGTCGGGCAGACCGGCAGCACCCGGCGTGAAAGAGAGCGGCGATGTTGGAGTGGATCCCGGCCAGCGGGGAGATGCGTTCCTACCGGTTGGCGCGGAGCCTGCGCGTCGTGTGCAGAGGGCGACCCTATCAAACGCAGAAGCGGGTTCGGTGGCGCAATCGGACAGCGGGCAGTGGCTGCGGAGCCTTAAGAACACGGAAGTGCCGCGGGGCGACATAAGTGGCGGGAAACGCGGCGAGGCTGTGCGTTCAGAGGATCAGTCGCGAGCGCTGTTTCAAGAGCAGTCGCACAGAGTGAAGAGTGCGGAGCTGGCGAAGCACTCAGCGCCCGATCCGCCACACGCGGGATCGCCGGAGCAGGGCTCGTTGTCCTCAACAGGTTTGACGTCTCAACCGGAAGAGCGGAAGGGACTCTCCGTCAAAGAAACCCGCTTCCCGCACCCGGTGGAACGGCGCGGAGATGCAGGACGCGCGCGGGTTGCAGAAGGCTCGGGTGAGCCAGGGCGGGAAAGCAATCAGAAATTTTTGCAGCGCCCCATCGTGAGCAGGATTGCCCGGCAGAATGCGGAGCTTCGCAGGAATATGGGATCGCCTTCAATCAGCGGCGATCGAGGCGAGCATGGGGCGCCAATGCCAATCCAGCAGAGTGGGCCGCCAGCCGGGACGGAAGTGCATCGCCGGCAGGGTGCGGACCTGGCGGACAAGGCACGTCCGGCCGCGCAAGACGGCTCGCGTAGCGGTGTTTCGCCCGCGGATGCGGTTGGGCCTGGAATACGGCGGTTCGCCGATGGGCAATCCGGGACGGGGCCAGGTCAGGCCGGCAAAGCCGGTGGGAGCGAACCAGATCTGGTCGCTGCGAGGAGAGACTCACTGCGCGTGCCGGATACACCACCGGATGGAAGCGGCGACTCGCCCGAGGTTTACGTGGAAGATTCCGGAGCGCAGGCGGCGAATGCAAAAGAGAAATCGGGAGAAGTGCCAATGCAGGGTCGGGCAGCAGGCATGTCGACGGAGAACACTGCATTCTCCGGTGCGCCCGCTCTTGCCGCCCCGGCTTCGGCGCCGCCGAAAATCGTGATGCGAAAGACGGCCGAGCTCGGCGCTTCGCAATCGGCTGAGTCACGGCGCTCGCCCGAATCCCAGGCGCCTAATGCAAAAGAGAAATCGGGCGAAGTGCCAATGCAGGGTCGGGCAGCAGGCATGTCGACGGAGAACACTGCATTCTCCGGTGCGCCTGTTCTTGCCGCCCCAGCTTCGGCGCCGCCGAAAATCGTGATGCGAAAGACGGCCGCTTCGCAATCGGCTGAGTCACCGCGCTCGCCCGAATCCCAGGCGCCTGCGGGGTACGTTGACAAATCGGCGGGCCATGCGACAAGTCGTGCAGAGGCAGCTATTCCAGTTGCCGGGCGCGATGATACAGCGCAAAACCGCACGGAACAATCGCAATCGCGATTGCCGGCGGGATCGCTCATGCACGGCGGATCTACGGCTGCGCCAGGAGTCACAGTGACTTCGCATGTGTCTGTGCAGCCACCTTGGCTGCAAACGGAACTGACGCACGTAGCCAAACCGGTAATCCAACGATTTTCAGCAATGAGCAGAGGGCAGCGCCTCGCTGATGAATCTGTCCGCCAGGTTGCTGGCAAACCAATTCTCGATGCCCGTTCCGGAGCGCAGGTGAATGATACGAGACGCGCCGCAGTTGCCGGTCCGGCCGCGCAGTATTGTGCGCCCGCGGTGGAATCACCTACGGTGGTTGCTTCGAACGCGCCTGCTTCTGCGGGAGCAGCGGTTTCCATGGAGTATCGCAGGGCAGCCCATGCCGGGGGCGGCGCAGGGGAAGATCGTTCTGATTCGCAACCCTCGCCAAACGCGGGATCGCACGCGAGCGGGGACGTGAGCGCCGGGCTGGTTCCAACGGGCAATGCTGCACCACCGAACCATAAGATAAATCACGGACGCCTGGGAAGCGATGAGCATTACACAAGCTCAAGGGGCGATGGGCGGCGCGCGGCCGAGCCCGATGGCACCGCTGAACCCGGTATGCTGGCGTCGCAGCTTGTGTTTGCCGGGACACCGCACATTTCGCGCGGTAAGGCTCAGGCGCAGCGCAGCGCGGCCGGTCCTTTGCCGTCTTCAGAAAAACGTTCGGGCGGAGTTGTGACCGTGCCCGCGAGGGTGCCGACCGCGCCTCAGAGTCCCGCGATCACGATCCACCGCTCGCCCGCTGCGGGCCCGGTAAATGCAGCCAGCGCGTTTACGGGGGCGCACTCAATGGTCGGACGGCCCACCTATCCGGCGGAGCCAGGCGGGATGCGGATGCCCGAAGGTGAAGTGTTGGCCGGCGGGCAGTTGTTCGATGCGGATGCGGAGTCTACATCTTCGCCGGCAGCGAGCGGCACTTTCATTCAGCGATCCCCTCTGTCCCAATTCGCCGGGTCGGCCATGCGGTCGGTGGCGAGTGTCGCGCCTTCGCTTGCGGCGCAGAGTGGCGCCGGGGGCGAGTCAGCGCTCAACGTTCACCAGTTGGCGAACCAGGTGTATGAAATGCTGCTGAAGCGCCTGAGCAGCGAACGGCAGCGGAGGGGGGCTTAGGCGATGGAACTGCAGAAGATTTCGATCGCGCCGCAAGGGCAGAGCAAGTTCGACGTGCTCTTCAATCCGACGCAGTATTCGATCGTGAAGGCGAACACGATTGCCGAGGCGGCGATCCCCGGACTGGGCTCTCCGATCCTGCAGTTTGTGCATGGAAATGTCCGCACGTTGAACATGGACCTGTTTTTCGACACCTACGAGGAGCGCACTGACGTAAGCACGGAGACGGAGAAGGTTTACAACCTGCTGGCCATCGAGGCGAGCACGCACGCTCCGCCGATATGCGACATCCGGTGGGGGAATTTCCACTTCACGGGCGTGCTGGACCAGGTGAATGGCCAGTTCACTCTTTTTCTCTCCAACGGCACGCCGGTGCGCGCCAAGCTAAGCGTTGTGTTCAAGGAATACATCGACGTAGAAACGCTGGTGCGGGTGAATCCCACGCAATCGTCGGATCATCGCAAACGGCGCGTGGTGCTGAGCGGCGAGCGGATTGACACGATTGCGGCGGAAGAATATGGCGACCCGGGCAAGTGGCGCGTGATTGCGGAAGCGAATGATCTTGCGGATCCCTCGGTGCTGAAAGCGGGAGATTCGCTGATTATGCCGGTGGTGCGCTAAGGAGAACGATCGTGTCTACCTATTACGTACCGGCATTTCAGATCGAGGTGAATGGATCCAGCCTGCAGGCGGACATCTCGAAGAATATCGAGCGCGTGCAGGTGGTGAGCATGCCGGATGCGCTGGACACGTTCAGCTTCACGCTGGTGAATGCTCTGCCCAAGATGCGATGGACGCACAGTGACGATGCGCAACTTTTCTTTCCGGGGAGTTCGGTAAAGATCTCGATGGGCTACGTGGATGACATGCACGAGATGATGGAAGGGGAGATCACCAAGTTGTCTCCTTCGTTCCCCGCCTCGGGAACGCCGACGATCGAAATCGAAGGGCACTCGCTGATGCACCGGCTCCGCGGCGAGAACAAGACGAGGACGTTTCAGGACACGACGCCGTCGCAGATAGCGATGAAGATCGGCCAGGAAGCGGGCCTGGAAGTGCAGGCCGATGACGTGAACCTGCAACAGGAATACGTGATCCAGCCTAACCAGAGCGATCTGGAGTTTCTCAAGAGCCTGGCAAAGAGCGTGCACTGCGAGGTGCTGGTGCAAAAGAAATCGCTGATCTTCCGCAAGGCGAAGGAAGCCGACAGCGAGTCGTTCACGCTGATATGGTATGGGCCGCAGGAAAGTTTTGCGCCGGCTCCGGACACCATGCCGCTGAAGAGTTTCACGCCCCAGATGAATTGCCTGGCTCCGGCGACGGACGTGCATTATCGCGCTTATGACATGAAGCAGAAGAAGGCATTCGTATGCAAAGCCAGCGATGCCAACCAGAGCAGCCTGATGGGAGGAACGCAGTCGGCGGGGCAACTGGCGAAGAACGCGTTTCAGCGCGCGCGAACGGTGGTGCAGGTGACCACTCCATTCGATACGCAGGATGAGGGGGACCACCATGCCAAGTCGACGTACAACGCCAAGGCGATGGAACTGGTGGGAGGCAATGCGGAGACGATCGGGATTCCGAAGCTGTGGTCCGGACAGGTGGTAGAGCTGAAGGGGCTGGGCCCGATCTTCAGCGGGCGCTACTACGTTCACGAGGCCACGCACGTGATCGATAACAACGGGTACCACACGAGTTTCAGCGTGAAGAGGAACGCCAAGTAATGGGCACGAGCCTGCTTGATATTCTGCATCAACCTTCGGACCGCCAGCAGGGCCGGATCTACGGCGTGGCGGTGGGGATCGTGTCGAACAATAAGGATCCGCAGAACCTGGGGCGGGTAAGGATGAAGTTTCCATGGCTCTCCGATGACCACGAGAGCGGATGGGCGCGAATGGCGATGCCCATGGCGGGCGGCGGGCGGGGCGTGTATTTCCTTCCCGAGGTGAACGATGAAGTGCTAGTGGCTTTCGAGCATGGAGACGTGCGGTTTCCTTATGTGATCGGTTCAATGTGGAACGGGCAGGATGCCCCGCCTTCGGACAACAGTGATGGGCAAAACAATATCCGAGTCATCCATTCGCGCAGCGGGCACCTGGTGCGGCTGGATGACAGCGATGGCGCAGAGAAGATCGAGATTATTGACGGCAGCGGAAACAACAGCATCACGATCGAGACCGCCAGCAACAACATCACCATCAGTTGCAAGGGGAAGCTGACACTCGAGGCCGATATGGGAGTGGAGATCACATCGCAGACATCGGTGATCGTGAAGGCCAACACAACGCTGGACATGGAAGCCACCGGGCAGACCACGCTGAAGGGCTCGCTGGTGAGCATCAACTGATCGGAAGGTTGGGTCATGGGGGATGCGGATTTTCTGGGAAGCGGCTGGAGCCTGCCGTCGCTGGTAGAGCAGCGGCGGTTTGCGCTGTCTTCCGGCGAGGCCAACATTGTCGAGTCGATCTGGATCATTCTTGCCACGGCGCCGGGAGAACGGATGATGCGTCCGACGTTCGGCTGCGGCCTGCACAACCTGGTGTTCTCCACGCCAGACGCGGCCACCGTGGGGCTGGTGCGCAAAGAGGTATTTGACGCGTTGACGCGGTGGGAGCCGCGCATCGATGTCATTGGAGTGGACGTGGAAATCAAGGGACGCGGCGAGATACTGCTGATCAACATTCATTACCGCGTGCGGTCGACAAACAACTTCTTCAACCTGGTTTATCCGTTTTATCTGACCGTGGGGAATGCGGGATGATGCAACCGCCAGCCATCGACGAACGAGACAGGTATGCCCTGGCACGGCAGCTGAATGGGTTGCTGGAGCGCTCGGGGGGGCGCCGCCTGGAGCCGAAGGAGACGGAGATCGCGGATGCGGTGATCCAGGTTTTTGCGCGCTACGGCGAACTGCTGATCGAGCGGATCAATCGGGCTCCGCACAAGAACTTCCTGGCGTTTCTCGAGATGCTTGGGGTTTCGAAGCTGCCTCCCCGGCCGGCGGTGGTTCCGCTTACGTTTTACCTGGCGCCCTCGGCGGGCCCGGCGATTGTGCCGGCGCGCACGCAGGTCGCGACGCAGCCGTTGCCCGGGGAAAAGGATCCGGTGATCTTCGAGACGCTTGCGGAGCTGGAAGTGGTGCCGATTCCGCTGAATGCGATGTTTGCGAAGAACGGAGGGGAAGATGTGTACGGGGATCTGAGCGGGCTGCTGCCGCAGGCCATGCCCAAGCCGGGGACGGTTGGCGCCCTCCCGGAAATCGCGCATCCTGTGTTTCGCGGCGACGCGCAGATTCCTCATCGTCTCTATCTCGGGCTCGAGGTGACGGCGCCGTCGTTCCCTATCGACCGGCTTAGCTTCGATTTCGTTGTGAATCCGGGCTTGGGTTCGGCGGCGGCGCGCGGGGCGATTGAATGGAAGCTGTACATTTTGCCGCCGCCGAAGAAAGACGCGGTCCCGGCTTCGGCGGCGCCATTGTCCCTTCCTCCAGACAGCGTTCTGCTTCCTCTCACGCCGATGAGCCCGGTTGAGGACAATACGAACAATCTCAGCAAGTCGGGCAAGGTGGTGTTCCTCGATGTGAGCGGCGCCCCTCAATCGCAAGCGCCGCCGGGTGCTGCTCCAGCCCCGCAACCCCCAGCGCCGCAACCCCTGCACATGTGGCTGACGGCAACTCTGGTGAAGCCCATTTTGAGCGGAGCCAACGCGGGCGCGAAAGCACTGAAGCCGGACGATCTTCCGCGCATACAGAAGATTGAAGCGGCGCAGGAGATCGCGCGGGATAACATTGCCATTCGCAACGCATTCTTGAATGGGCTCAAGCTGGACCTGACCAAGGACTTCTATCCTTTTGGCGAGCGACCGACATTCGGCGACACTCTCTATCTTGAGAGCCCGGACCTGTTCTCGAATGAAAACAGCGAGGTGACGCTGACCCTGGAGATGACGAATGCGGCCAACGTGGGCGCGCGTCCTCCGCTGGCCGCGGTTGCTCCGCGGGGGATTGTGATTGCGTGGGAGTACTGGAATGGAGCGGTGTGGCGCTACCTGGGGTCATCGTCGAGCGACGTTGCGGGATCGTCGAATCCCTCAGGAGACGCGTTCCAGGACACGACGGAGGGGTTCTCGGTGAGCGGCCAGGTGACGGTGCGATTCCCCGCGCCTCCCGCGGTGACCGCGATCAACGGGGTGAAGGGATATTGGATTCGGGCTCGGATTGTCGAGGGTGTTTATGGATACGATGCGCCGCGGACGCTGCCCGGGGGAGGAACGGAGTTCCGGTTTGCGCCGCCGGTGTTTCGGCAGATCAACGGGGCCTATCGCCTGCACGAGCAATTTCCGGTGCAGTTGATGTTTGCCCAAAATGATTTCGCGGTGAAGCCGTTCATGCCGGGTACGTCGGACAGGGCACGTCCGTTTGTGCCTGTGGGCGAGGCCAGGCCTGCGCTGTACCTGGGTTTCGAAGCGCCGGCGGAGACCAATCCGGAGTTGCCAAAAGCGCCGCAACCCCCGGGGGGTAACCTGGCGCGGATTTCTTCGCGATCGATGAACATCTACCTGGACGTTGAGCAACGTTTGAAGGGAATCTCGACGGAGGATGCGGGCGCGACGGCGGGGTTGCAATGGGAATACTGGAGCGGATCGGGATGGGCGAGGTTGGGTGTGAAAGATGAGACCGGCGGATTCCGGCATCCGGGCCTGGTGAGTTTCATTGTTCCAGACGATCCGGCGACGGCGTCGCGATTCGGCCTCAATCGGTACTGGATGAGGGCGAGTACATCGGCGGCGGATCTCGATCCGCAGATCCGGCTGGCGTTGGCCAACACGGTGCTTGCGGAGAGCGCGACGTCGGTCACCAACGAAGTGCTTGGGGTGAGTAACGGAACGCCCGACCAGAGCTTTCGTTTCATGCACACGCCGGTTCTGCCCGGACAGTTGATCGAAGTGCTGGAGCCGCGAAAGCATCTGCAGACGGAAGAGCCCGTGTACGGGGCCGGAGCGACGCCGGCGCCGCTCCGGCCCGATACTGCCAATGCTCCGGACGGATCGATCTGGATCGAGTGGCGAGAGGTGCCGGATTTTTATGCTTCTCTGCCGCGCGATCGCCATTACGTTCTCGATCGGCTTACGGGCGTGGTGACGTTCGGCGATGGCCAGACGGGGATGGCTCCGCCCCGCGGCTCGAAGGTGCGAGCTTTGCGCTATCGCTGCGGAGGGGGCGCCGCCGGCAACCGTCCGTTGTGGAACATCACGCAACTGAAATCGGCCGTGCCTTACATCGCCGCGGCGTGCAACTGGGTCGAGTCAGGTGGAGGCGGAGATCCGGAGACAGATGAAGCGCTGCTGGAGCGCGGTTCGCGGGGAATTCGCCATGGTGGCCGAGCGGTGACGGCACAGGATTACGAAGACGCGGCACGCCTGGCTTGGCCGCAGGTGGCGCGCGCCAAATGTGTGCCGCTGCGCGATCTTGCGGCGCATCCTTCGGGCAAGCGGCGGGAGCCCGGGGTTGTGAGCGTGGTGGTGGTGCCACGATCGGAGGATCCGCAACCTTCGCCCGGTTCGCAGTTGCTGGAAACGGTGCTCGGGTATTTACGCAGTATTTCGCCGCCCACGGCGCGCATCAGCGTGGTTCCGCCCGAGTTCGTGCGCGTAAACGTGACGGCGGAGATTGTGCTGCGGGATCCGGAGCGCGCCGCGGAAACGGAACACGCGGTGAAGGAGGCGCTGGAGCGGTTTCTGCATCCTCTTACGGGAGGCGCGCATGGATCGGGGTGGGATTTTGGGAGAAGACCGCATCGCGCCGATTTGTTCGCGCTGATTCAGGGGATTCCCGGAGTGGAGTTTGTTCGCGATGTGCGCGCATTCCAAGTATCGCAGCGCGAAGACGTGGAGCTTTCGGAGTATTTCCTGGTGAGCGCGGGTGAATTCACGATTGAGTGTTCGCTCGGGTTCGAAGGAGGGGCGGCATGACGATACAGTTGCCGAACCTTGATGACATTCGCTGGGAGCAGCTCAACCAGGAGGCGCGATCGCTGATTCCCGCGTACGCGCCGGACTGGACGAATTTCAACGCTTCGGACCCCGGCATCACGATTCTGGAGCTGCTGGCGTATTTCACGGAGACGCTGATCTATCGCGCCAATCGCATAGGGGATGAACACCGTCTGCGTTACCTGGAGCTGGTGAACGGGCCGCAGTGGAAGCCGGAGAAGTCGCTGGAGGAGGAACGGCGAGCGGCGTTGCGGGCGCTCAGCGTACCTCTGCGCGCGGTGACTGCCGAAGATTACGAAGCGCTGGCTTGCTCCGTAGCGCTTCCCGGGCGGCCAGGGCACAAACCTACCGACGCCCACACCGTGGGACGAGCCAAGTGCGTTCCGAACCGCAACCTCGACCGGGGAGACCCGGTGTTGAATCGCGCCGAGGCGCCGGGGGAAATGACGGTGCTGATCGTAACGCGAGAAGGAGGGCAACCGGGCAAACCGCTCCTGCACGCGGTGAAGCAGAAGCTGCAGGAAGCCAAGCTGATCACCACCCGGGTGCATGTGCTGCCGGTGACCTTTGTGCGGTTTCGCGTGCGCCTGACGCTGATCAAGCAGAGCCGGACGTCTTCAGAGCAGCTTCGGTCGGATGCGATCGCGCGCCTGAAGGAGTATTTCGATCCGCTGCGCGGCGGACCGGACAAGAAGGGATGGCCGTTTGGAAAGGATGTCTGCATATCGGAGTTGTACGCGTTGCTCCACGATCTTCCGGGGGTCGATTATGCAACGAGGTCAACGGGGCAGAATGGAGACCATGTGGAAGAACTGGTGCCGGATCCCGCGTACCAGAACCGCCGCCGGTTGAACCAGGCTGACGAACTCGAGTGCCTGGAGGTTTATGACGAGGAACTCGTCACGGCCACTATAGAGGCGGAGGACATTCTTGTGGAAGAAAGGGGGAGGCGCTGATGACAGAAGCAAGGCGCGACGGGGCCAAGCAACTCCTCGATTATCTTCCGCCGATCTATGATGACGCCGAGGACCGGGGGCGCCCATCGTTTCTGGGTCAATATCTCCGCGTGTTCGAACGGGTGCTTTTTGGGGCGTCGGGATCTGGCGGGGATGCCGGCAAGGATATCGGCCCCGGTTTGGAAGAGGAGATTGCCGCGATTCCTTCGTTGTTCTCTCCCAGAGACACACTCGACGAGTTTGTGCCGTGGCTGGCGAACTGGGCGGCGCTGAGTTTTCATCCCGACGTGAGCCCGGAGCGGCGCCGGAAACTGCTGGAGAACATCGTCCAGTTGTATCGCATTCGGGGCACCCGTCGTTATGTCGAGGAGCTGTTGTCGATATGTGTGGACGCCTTTGTCACGGTGACGGAAAACGAGATCGAGGAATTCCAGGTCGAAGACCATTCCACGGTGGGCGTGGACACGTATGTGGGAGGCGGGCCGCCGCACGGTTTCACGGTTCGGCTGGTGGCGCCTAACCTTTCGGAACACCAGAAGGAAGTGCAGGTGGGGATCGCTCATGCGATCCTCGCGCTGGCCAAGCCGGCGCACACTTCGTATGAGCTGGGGCTGTTTGCGCCCCGGATGCAGATTGGCCACCACTCCACGGTCGGGGTGAATACGGTATTGTCACCGTCTTAAACGGCAAGTGCTAAGGAGATCGGCGATGGCTGTCAAACGCGTCAACTATTTTACCCATCAGTTTCTCCGCGAAAAGGACTTCAAAGATGAGCAGGCGTATCACATCGATGCTCTCCGGCGGCACAATCGTCATCTGCATCCCTGGGGCGTGGTTTCGGGGCTGGAAGTAGAGCAGCAGGGAGAGCATGAGATCGTGGTGCAGCCGGGATATGCCATCGACAAGGAAGGCCGGGAGATCTGGCTTGACGAGAAGGTCACGCGCAATATGCGCACGCTGGGGCATCACGACGCGGAGATGTTTATCACCATCGCCCATCACTCGGAGCCGGACGATGCGGAACGGCAGTCGGCGGGAGGAGTGGACGGCGTGACGCGGTATCGGGAAGTTCCGCAGGTGCACGAGCATGACACTCGCCCGGGGGACGAGCACGGAGTGTTGCTGGCCGGGGTCCGCCTAAGCGCGCACGGGCGGATTGAAGCGATTGAAATGTCTTCGGGCAAGCGCCGACTTGCCAGCCAGCCATCGGCCGCGACGCACGGCTGGCTACGTTTCCCATTCAAGCCGGTGCAGCACAGCGTGGTGAAAGTGGGCGGCGCCGGGGGTGGGCCTTCGTGGTCTCCCGATCACGGCTTCATCATCGAAGAGACGTACGCGCACTGCCTGAGCCACGGCGCCCGCGGATCCATGCAGATTCCGGTGCCCCCGGGGATCCGGCACATCACCGGGTTTCGAATTGCGGGGGTCACGCGGGACCAGGTGGTGGTGGGTTTGCATCGCGGCGGAATCAATGTTGCCCAGCGCGCGAGGGAGAATTCGCCATTATTCGAACTGGTCTACACGCAAGGTGTGTTCGACAAAGAGGTGGACCTGAATGAGATCATCGATGAATGGCATACCCTTTCCGTAGCGATCAAGGCTTCCGGTGAATCGGAAATCTGGATGCTTGGAGTAAGGTTT
>Ga0335069_10012941_pt1 | contig 11730 bp, 15 predicted proteins | sample Lox_Sample_11_FD_206714 | JGI IMG/M metagenome (GOLD analysis project Ga0335069, IMG submission 206714) | Soil microbial communities from Loxahatchee National Wildlife Refuge, Florida, United States - Lox_Sample_1.1 | ecosystem: Environmental > Terrestrial > Soil > Wetlands | place: USA...
TCGCGCGACGTGCGCAGCGCGCGGTCGCGCACCAGTCCCGACTTGGCGACCACCACCGCCAGCACCTTGTTCGCGGCGAGGCGCGAGAAGTACACATGGTCGAGCGCATTGCGCGGGCCCGTGGCCGCAACCGCCACGCCCACGCCGCTCGAAAGCAGCGAGAGCACATGCGAGGTGCGCTCCATGAACTCCTGCACATCGCTGATTCCGTGGAAGTACTGCTGGATCGTGCCCTCATCCTCGTGGGAGATGTGCGCGTGCCCGGTCAGTTGCTCGACGTAATAACGATAGGCCTGCGCCGAGGGTACCCGGCCCGCCGAGGTGTGCGGCTGCTCGAGAAACCCGGCCTCGGCCAGGTCGGCCATAACGTTGCGAATACTGGCTGGGCTCAGTCCTTCTTTATTGGCGCGCGAAAGCGTCCGCGACCCGACCGGCTCCCCCGTGGCGATAAACGTCTCCACGATGGCCGTCAGAATCTCGCGTTCGCGCTTTCCCGCTGGCCCCACCTGCGCCATTTGTGCCCTGCCGACAAAGCTGCTAATCCTTTGTAAAAACAGCTACTTATATCCGTGCGATGCAGCTTTCCGTTGAGTTTAATTTTAGGATTTGATTCGCTGGCTGTCAAGATTGGCACTCCGGCCCTCGGACTGCCAAAGCCGGCCAACCATCCTCTATTGGATTCTGATAACCGGTTCTGCGACTCGGCTACGCAGGTCTTCGAGACCCGCGATCACCCGGCGGGCGAACTGATAGAAGGATTTGGCGTGGGGATAATTCTCGCCGGCGAGCGCGACCGGGTGTCCGCTGTCGCCGCCCTTGCGGATCTCGGGATCGAGCTCAACCGCGCCCAGGTACGGGATGCCAAACTGCTTGGCGGTGCGTTCCACGCCGCCGGTCGAGAAGATGTCGATCTCCTTGCCGCAATGCGGACAGGTGAAGAAGCTCATGTTCTCTACAATGCCGGCGATGTCGACCTTCACCTGACGAAACATCTCGATGGCCTTGCGCGCGTCCTGCAGGGAAACGTCCGACGGCGTCGAGACCACGATCGCGCCCGTCAGCGGTACCGTCTGGATCAGCGAAATGGCCACGTCGCCGGTCCCGGGCGGCAGGTCTACCACCAGGTAATCCAACTCGCCCCACTCTACCTGCTGCAGGAACTGGCGGATGATGGAGTGCAGCATCGGCCCGCGCCATACCAGGGGCTTGTCGCCGGGGTTGAGCAACCCGACCGAGAGCACTTTGATGCCGAAAACGTCCAGCGGCTCGATGCGGTTCTCGCCCACTACGCGCGGCGTGGTGCTCGTGCCCAGCATCAGCGGAACGTTGGGACCGTACACGTCGGCGTCGAGCAGGCCGGTGCGGTGTCCCAGCCGGGCGAGCGCCAGCGCCAGATTGACCGCAATGGTGGTCTTGCCCACCCCTCCCTTGCCCGACCCGATGGCAACGATGGTCTTCACTCCAGGCAGAGGCTGCGGTCCAGCCGGCTGTCCAAAACCTGCGTGTGCATGAGAACTCAAATGGCACCCCACAATGACGATCAGCGAATCTTGGATTATACGATGCGCGGGGTAGGCGCCTCGATTCCGCCCAACGAAGCCGAGACTGAACGATCCGTAGAACAAATCAGAATGCGTTCCGGTGCGGGTCAAGTATAAGTCGTCGCCCTCCGATCAGAAGCCAATTTGATTCGATGCGGCAGTCCGAGACATTGAGGACACAGAGATTTGAAGGACGCGGCCTTCGGCCGTGCCGTGTGGACTCCCTTTATGTCGTCATTCCGAACGAAAGCGCGACCAAGCTCTCATGCACTTGCGCAGCCCTACACCAGGGCGCATCCCGCGCATTGTAGTGCTCTAACAGAGGTGATGGGTAGCGACGGCCCGCGACGAGTCACACCCTTCTCGCAGTTTCTATTCCGCGAAGTATTCCTGCCAGACCCTGGTGAGAGTGAGTTCATGCCGATCAGGATTAGCGATCCAATGCTTCATCTCGGTTGCAAATCGTTCGAAGGTCGTCCGGAAGCTGAGCGTGAGTTTGGTCGCGAGATATTTCACATCCTCACGATCCTTAGGGCTATTTCTTGTGAGCTTCGAGAGTACCAAGTCGTAAGGTTCAAGAACTTTCAAAATCAGGCTCCGAAATCCCAGGTTCAGATCAACAAGCCGTGTGTCATAGTTGTCTGGCAAATCAGTCACGCCGCCCGCTGGCTGGACGTAGACTTTGTACTTATGTGCAAGTTTCGAATTTCGCCCTGCGAGACGTTCTACTTCGTTGAAGGCGCTGCCTGGTATTGCCGTGATGTAGTCGAGATCGGCGGTTGAGCGGGGAACTCCGTAGACAACAGTCAGGACAAAGCCTCCCACGCAGTGGAGTTCCACTGGCTCTGAGAGGCTCTCATCGAGGTCGGACAGGAATGCGGGCCACGGTGCGGGCAGCTCCGGCTTAAAAGGCATACTGCAAGTGCTCAGGGCGCCAATCAGTGAGAAGGTGCCAATATGCGGCTTCTGCAGGCCGTGTCTCTTTCAACCACTCTCGCTCGCGCTGAGACAGAGTGGATTGGCAAAGCGTGTCCTCCTTATCCAGACGGCTCTCACGCAACTGCGCTTCTAACCGATCCAGGGCTTGGTGGCGCATTGAGGTCGTATCGCCCCTCCTGGCGGCGGCCCCCTTTGCCAGTGTTACCACAAATCCCAGTCGGTTGGAGAGATTGTGAAGTCTCGCCTGCTCCACTAGCCACTCTGGGCTCATATCGGCATAGTGCAGGAGCAGCCACGGCAAAGCCTCGGTCAGTCTGGACTCTAGGTCATTCTGAGCTAAAGCTGTTAGCAGCACCTCAGCCGGATTTCTCTTTCGTGTTGCACGTAGGTAAGCAAAGCCGGGGTATCCGAGAGACGCAAACTGCCGAGCCAGACTCTGAGGATTAACTTTCCCCGGTGTCTTCTCTCGAAGTGGCAGAACGGTGGGCCGCAGCTTCAATACCTTCACTGCTTTCTCAGTCAGCTTGGGTCCAAGTTCCCGTTTGCCATTTTCCACAAGAGCCAGATACGGCTGCGAGATACCTAGACGCTGTGCCGTTTTCATCTGCGTCCAGCCCCGCTGCTTGCGCGCCACTCTGAACTCCTGTCCTCTCATCACTTCCTCCCCAACCATTCCTTAGATGTCAGGCAGCACTAGGGTGACGCAATATTTATTACTAGTCAAGTAATATTTGTGTCCATGTAATACATTGAAACTAATAGACATGTAAACACGTTGGTGTTTTACTTAAACAAATCGTTAGTGACCAGTGAGAACGAAGGCGGCACGGCCGGGTGCGCGCGAAGCACAGCACAACCTCGGTGGGTAACCGATCCGATAGCCATAGCTTGACAAGTCAGTTAACCCCACCCGGCTTTCCTCCAGCCTGCAGGAAACGCGGCTCGGGCATCACGTCGCAGGCTCCAGTCACTGGAGACACACGAAAGAGCAAACGAATGCGACATGGATACCTGACTTCTCCCTGCTGGCCTCTGCGCTGGCCTTGCCGCTGCCGGTACAGCCGTCTCTACGACCCTACTACAGCGACTATCATCGCTGGGGGGCACGCCGAGGATGACTATTACTGCCGCTGGGAAGCGGAAGGCCACAGAGAGCATCGCGAGTGGCGCGAGCGCAAGCTCGAGGAGCAGAAGGAGCACTGGGCCTGGCGGCACGACCATCACGACCGCGATCACGATCACGACCGCGACCACGACAAGCACTGAAGGTTGACAGCCCGCCTACTCCCCGCGCGCCTTTTTCCTGCGTTCGAGTTCCGCGCGGCGCAGTTCGCGGCGGCGGCCGGCGCCCTCGTAGCGGCGCTTCTCGTCCGCGGTCTCGGGGACAATAGGCGGCACCGGCACGCGGTTGCCCTGCCGGTCTATGGCTACGTAGGTCAGGTAGGCAGAGCTGACGTGGCGTCGCTCGCCGGTGGTATAGCTCTCCACCCAGCACTTCACCCCGACTTCCATGGAGGTGCGGAAGGCGCGGTTGACCGAGGAGCGCAGGATCAGCAGGTCGCCCACCTTCACCGGAGCGAGGAAATCGAGATGGTCGGTGGAGGCGGTAACGACGGGGCTGCGCGAGTGGCGGTGCGCGGCCATGGCGCCGGCGATGTCGATGAGGTGCATCAGGCGGCCACCCAGCAGGTTGCCCAGTGGATTGGCGTCGTTAGGCAGCACGACTTCAGCCATCTCCGACTGCGAATCCTTGACCGGACGGGGAGTGAGGTCGTTCGGGCTCATGCTTGATCACGTGGCGCGATCCGTTCGGCCGGCGCTCGAAATAGGATTGGAGATAGCAGGCGGCCATGGCCTGGATGCGGGGATCGGGATGCGCCGCGGCCCAGCGTCCCGCCGCGGCATCGTAGGCGAGCACGCCGTGCGTGCCGGGACGATGTCCGGCCTCGAGCACGTAGCAGATCTCGATGCGCTGGTCGCGGTCGCGCGCGACGGAAAATCGCACCGCGTCGAACCGGCGCTCGGCGGGAAGCCGCCGGCACTGGGCTGCATATCCCAGGTTGCAGTATTGGCGCAGCTCGTCGTCGGAAGGCACGACTTGCCCCGCGACGGAAGCGGTGCACAGCCCGCGCCAGCCGTCGCCCAGCGGCAGGCGTGACCGGTGCAGCCAGGCGCCTTCTTCGAATTTTTGCGTGGGGATGAAGTATGGGCAAGCCATAGACAGTTGCCAGGGGGCAGTTGCTAGTTGCCAGCACTAGACTCGACACAGGCGAGCATTTTAGCGGCGCGCTGATTTCGCCGTCCAGCTTTACTTCCGCGGCGCGGACGTGCAAATCTGTAGGCTCTTCGAAGAGGCGAAATGGATCGCGCCGAGATACTGAAGCAAGTCCTGGAGCAGAACCCGAACGACGCCTTCGCGCGCTACGGTCTGGCGATGGAGTACTCGCGCGTGGGCGAGATCGAGGCCGCCCTCGCCGAGTTCAAGAAACTGCTGGAACTGCATCCAAACTACATCGCCGGATACCAGATGGCGGGACAGATGCTCTCTGCCGCCGGTCGCAACGAGGAAGCGCGCCAGATGCTGGAAGCCGGCATTGCCACGGCTGGGCGAGCCGGCAACAAGCACGCACAGGAAGAAATGCAGGGACTGCTCGCGGAGTTGCGGTAATTTCGCGAGTCGCAGGCCGTGGCCGAAACATCCATCGGACATGGCAACCGCAACCAATCCGTACACGTCGCGAATCCTGGAACTGCTTGGCGACGAGCCGTTCTTCGGTATTCTGGAATCTACTCCTGCGAAACTGCAGCAGCACTTCGATCGGCTCGGACCGCAGGGATTGAAGAAGAGCTATGGCCCGGGCAAGTGGACCGCAGGCCAGATCTTCTGCCATCTGGCCGACGCCGAACTGGCGATCGGTTTTCGGACACGCCAGTGCGTGGCAGAGCCGAACCATCGAATCCAGCCTTGGGACCAGGATATCTGGGCGCGGAACTACGCGCGGCAGGACCCCGCGGCGGCGGTGAAGGCGTTTGTCCCGTTGCGCGCGTGGAACCTTTCGTTCTGGCGGACGCTAAACGCAGAAGACCTGGCACGCGTGGCGTTTCATCCTGAACGCGGCAACGAGTCGGTGGAGACGATCCTCAAGCTGCTCGCCGGACATGACCTGAACCACCTGGCGCAACTGGAGCAGATCCGCTAGGCGTCAGGGCTGGCGTTGCGCCTCGGCGGCCGCGCGATCGGCGGGACCGATGGCGCGCGCGACCACCCACTCCACCAGCCACGGGAAGAGCTGGTAGAACTTGACGCTGATGTGGTGCTGCCAGGGCACGATGACTTCCCGCTTCTCCGGACGGCAGGCGTTGACCACCGCGGCGGCGACGCGCTCGGCGCTGATGCCGGGATCGCGGTCCGCGCCGCCGATGCGCTTCCGCTCTTTGCCCTTCACGGCATTGGCCTGGAAGCTGGTGGCGATGGTGCCGGGGCAGACCGTCATCACGTGCACGCCGCTGGCCCGCAGCTCCATGCGCGCGGCCTTGCCGATGGCGTTCATGGCGAACTTGGTGGCGCAGTACGCAGCCGAATACGGCAGCGGGATGTGGCCGGCGACGCTGGAGACGTTGATGATCATGCCCTCGCCCTGGCGCTTCATCACCGGAATCACCGCCTGCATGCACTCGATGGCGCCGAACAGGTTGGTGTCGAACATCTCGCGGCAGGCTTTGATGTCCATGGAGGCAACCGAGTCCAGCAGGCCGTGGCCGGCGTTGTTGATCCAGATGTCGACGCGGCCGAAGTTGTGCAGCGTGAGGCTGAGGAGACGGTCGATCTCCTCGCGGTTGCGGACGTCACAGGCGATGGCGACCGTGCGGTCCGGCGAGCCCACACGCGCGCGCGCCGCCTCCAGCCGCGCCGGATCACGCGACGACAGTACCACCTTGCAATCCTCGCGCAGGAATGCTCGCGCCAGCGCCTCGCCGATGCCCATCGACGCGCCGGTGACCACAACCACCTTTCCCCGTGGGTCCATGCTGGTGCTTGTATTTGGTTACAGTACCCAAGTCAAGGGGAGGTTACAATCCGTCCATGGCCGCGCTGCTGCCCTTGTTTCCGCTGGATGTCGTCCTGCTGCCCGGCACGCCGATCCCGCTGCACATCTTCGAGCCCCGCTACAAGGAGATGATCGGCGAATGCATGGCGCAGAAGACGGCGTTTGGCGTCGTGCGCGCCAAAGAGGACGGCATCGCCGAGATCGGCTGCACCGCCGAAATCCTGGATGTCACCAAGCGCTACGACGACGGGCGCCTGGACATCGTCTGTGAAGGCCGCCGCCGCTTCGAGGTGATGGGGCTGAACGAGGAGCGCGCGTTCCTGCAGGCGGAAGTCACGTACTTCGACGACGATCCGGGAAGCGATCCGTCCGATCAGGTGAACGAGGCCCTGCGCCTATACCTCGATCTGATTCGCCTGCTGGACGCCGACGCGGAAGCGCCGGAAGCAGAGACGCCGCAGCTTTCCTTCCAGCTCGCCGCCCCCATGCCGCTCGACCTCGATTTCAAGCAAGCGCTCCTGGGCATGCGTTCGGAGCGCGAACGCATTGGGGCCGTCGTGAAATATTACGAAGCGTTGCTTCCCCGCATGCGCCGCGCGGTGAAAGCCCGGAAGAAGGCCGGCGGGAACGGGCACGCTATTTGAGACCTTATTGCAACTAAACGTCCCAAACCCGCGTCCAATCTGAAACCGGCACTATCCTCCTCTGCGATTCGCCAGGAAAATCCATTTTGCGGCGCGGCGTATAATCGACTGCAGTGGAGAAGGGGGCCTTATCCTGATGAATCTTCCGCGGACCCTCGGGGAACTCCGAGGCAGTGACTTTTCTGAAGAACGCCTGCGCCGACGTCGCGTGAAGGACGAGATGCGCGAGAATTTGATCTGCAAGCTGCGCCGGCGCGAGGCGCTGTTCCCGGGCATCGTGGGCTATGACGACACCGTGGTGCCGCAGATCGTCAACGCCGTGCTGTCGCGGCACAACTTCATCCTGCTGGGGCTGCGCGGCCAGGCCAAGAGCCGCATCCTGCGGGCGCTCACCTCGCTGCTCGACCGCGCGCTGCCTTACATCGAGGGCTGCGAGATCCACGACAATCCTTACGCTCCCATCTGCGCCGGTTGCCGCGAGTTGCTCGGCGAGCGCGGCGACCAGACCCGGATCGCCTACCTCACGCCTGAGGACCGCTATGTGGAGAAGCTGGCCACGCCCGACGTGACCATCGCCGACCTGATCGGCGACATCGATCCCATCAAGGCCGCGCGCGGCGGGCACCAGCTCTCCAGCGAACTCACCATCCATTACGGCCTGCTGCCGCGCGCCAACCGCGGCATCTTCGCCATCAACGAGCTGCCCGATCTCGCCGGCAAGATCCAGGTGGGACTGTTCAACATCATGCAGGAAGGCGATGTGCAGATTAAGGGCTATCCTGTCCGCCTGCCGCTGGATGTGGCCCTGGTGTTCACCGCCAATCCCGAGGACTACACGGCGCGCGGCAAGATCATCACCCCGCTCAAGGACCGAATCGGCTCGGAGATCCGCACTCACTATCCTGCGAGTATTGATGAAGGCATGGCCATCACGGCGCAGGAAGCGTGGAGCCAGCGCAACGGCCACAAGCTGGTCGTGCCGAAGTTCGTGCGCGAGGTGGTGGAGCGCATCGCCTTCGCCGCCCGCGACGACAAGAAGATCGACAAGCGCTCTGGCGTGAGCCAGCGGCTGCCCATCACCTGCATGGAGAACGTCATCTCCAATGCCGAGCGGCGCGCTATCCGCAACCAGGAGGAGACCATCGTGCCGCGCGTGGGCGACATCTACTCCGCCATGCCGGCCATCACCGGCAAGCTCGAACTCGAATACGAGGGCGAAATGCGGGGCGCCGATTTCGTCGCGCGCGAATTGATCCGCACTGCCGTCGCTAAAACCTTCGATGCCTACTTCGAGGGCGTGGACATGCAGCAGATCGTGCAGTGGTTCGACCTGGGCGGCGAGATCAAGTTCGGCGAAGGCGCGCCCGCGGCGGAGTTGTCGGAAGGACTAAAGAAGATCCAGGGCCTGCCGGAGAAGATGGAGCGGCTGGGAGTGAAGCCCAAAGATGCCACCGAGCTGCAGGTGTCCGCGGCCGAGTTCGTGCTCGAGGGCCTCTATGCTCACAAGCGCATCGGGCGCAGCGAGGAGCGCGTCTTCAGCGCAGGCGAGAAGCCGGTCCGCCGCGAGCCGGCGTACGGACGCGAGGAACCGCCAGCGCCGCGGCCGCCAAGAAGACCGTATAACTAGGGAGTAGGAAATAGCGAGTAGGGAGTAGGGGCCGGAGACTTGGTACTCGGTACTGGGTACTCGGCACTAGTCCATGAAATTCATCAAGTACTCCAAATTCGTCGCCGACCCGGCCTCGCAGATGAGCATGGAAGACCTGCTGCAGGCGCTCTCCGACTTCCTGCTGCAGAGCGGCTTCCAGAGCCAGTACGCGTTTTACGAGATGCCGGACGAGCAGACGCTCGAGCAACTGCGGCAGGCGATTGAAGAAGCGCTGATGAATGGCGATCTGCTCGATGAGCAGATGCAGGAGCAGCTCGAGCAGATGCGCAACGACGGCTCGCTCGACGAGCTCATCCAGAAGCTGATCGAGCGCATGGAGCAGGAGAATTACATCTCCATCGCCCAGCCGCACGATCCGGCGAAGCAATCGGTCACTCCCGGCCAGACGGGCAAGCCGCAGGCGCAGGTGAAATTCGAGATCACCGACAAGAGCCTCGACTTCCTCGGGTTCAAGGCCCTGCGCGACCTGCTGGGATCGCTGGGCAAGTCGAGCTTCGGGCGCCATGACACGCGCGACCTCGCCACCGGCATCGAGGCGAGCGGGGCCTCCAGGCGTTACCAGTTCGGCGACACGCTCAACCTGGATATCACCGCCACTCTATCGAGCGCCATCCAGCGCGAAGGGCTGAAGCTGCCGCTGAACATCGAATACTCCGACCTGCAGATCCACCAGTGCGAGTACCAGTCGTCGTGCGCCACGGTGCTGATGCTCGACTGCTCGCACTCCATGATCCTCTACGGCGAAGACCGCTTCACGCCTGCGAAGAAAGTCGCCATGGCGCTCTCGCACCTGATCCGCACGCAGTATCCAGGCGATTCGCTCTCGCTGATTCTCTTTCACGATTCGGCGGAAGAGGTGCCGCTCTCGCAGTTGGCGCGGGTGAAGGTCGGACCGTACTACACCAACACGCGCGAAGGTCTGCGGCTGGCGCAACGCATCCTGCAGCGCCAGCGCAAGGACATGAAGCAGATTGTCATGATCACCGACGGCAAACCCTCGGCGCTGACCCTCGAAGACGGCCGCATCTACAAGAACGCCTTCGGGCTCGATCCTCTGGTGGTGAGCCAGACGCTGGAAGAAGTCTCGAAGTGCAAGCGCGCCGGAGTGCTGATCAACACCTTCATGCTGGCGTCGGATTACGGCCTGGTGCAGTTCGTGCAGAAGGTGACGGAGATGTGCCGCGGCAAAGCGTACTTCACGACGCCCTACACGCTGGGCCAGTATCTGCTGATGGATTACATGAGCCGGAAGACCAGGACCATCCATTGACAGTTCGCACTATTGTCCGGCGGCCTGCGCCTTCGCTTGGACTCTCTCGACGAATTTTGCAGCGTTGATGATGAAGCGCTCGTGCGTTCCCGTGCAGATGACATCCACGCCATCCTTGCCCTCGACTTCGAAGACCAGCCGCCGTCCGTCAACCTTGATCAGCTTGACCTTGGCGCGAACTTCGAGGCCGGGCGGCGTTGCCGCCGAATGGCTGAGGTTCACATGAGTGCCGACGCTTTGCTCGGCGGGCCAGTCCAGGTGCGGCAGGATGGCCAGCAGGCAGGCCCATTCCATCAATCCCACCATGAACCCGGTGGCGAACACCCGCGGCATCACCTGGAATTCCGGGGCCTCGGGATAAAGATTCGGCACAGTCTTCGACTCCGGAACCCGGTACCGGAGTTCGTACTCGATGCCCGGCTTCAACGAGTCCTTCATCAGCGCGGCCTTCAGACTCCCTCGGCCTTCTTCACGGCCAGCTCGGCAGCCTGGAAGCCGATCTTGGAGTGCGTGCCGTCACAGAAGGGTTTAGTGACCGATCCTCCGCAGCGGCACAGCGCAAACGCCGGCTTACCGGTCAGGTCGTACTGACCGCCTTCGGCGTCGAGCAGAATGACTTCGCCTTCGGTGGTTTCAACGCGGAACGGACCATTTTTCCTGGCAGTGATCTTGACGGCCATCAGTTCGCCTCCTCGGAAGATGTCTTAGATGTTGCGGGTGTGAGGCAGATACAAGAAAACTGGCGGGCAGATTACCGCTCTGGCTTGCGTTTTGCAAACCGAGCTTCCGGTTCAATGACCGGTGTCCGCGGAGGAGGAGTTCCAACCCGGATCAGGCCGCCGGTTCCAGCCGCTGCCGCATGGACATCGCCAACTGGTAGACCGAGCGCAAACGCGCTTGCGCTGCCGCCGGGACGGCCGGTACCTCCATGGCCAACTGCGAGGAGAGCAGGATACCGGTCAGGGCTTCCGTCAACTGGCTGCGCAGGTTGGCTTCCGCCTCCCGCACAGCGCGGATGCGCTCTTCCTGGCGACGTTGCAGGGCGGCGCGCACATCGCGCACCACCCGATCCAGACCGCAGATGGCGAAGTTGACGAACACCGGGATCGCCGTTTCCGCTTCCTTCAGCACCACGTCGGCAGCGGCGGGGTCGGCTTCCATCAGGTTCTGGTCGATGACAAGGGCGTTGCACTCGGTCGCGCGCAGAGTGCGCGCCGCCTGCGAAAGCCTGGGACAGACCTGGGTATGTTCGCTGGTCGCCCGCTCCAGGGCGGCAGCGCATTCCTGAGCACGCGTCGAAGATGTGATCAGCAGAATCATGCCGGTGGCTGGTGCAAGTGTCCGGCCACGATCTCGGGTTGCGAAATCAAGAGTTTAGGCGCGGTTGCCGAAAGTCGCTTTCCCGTAATGAAAGCACCCAGTTCAATCCTGGGAGGAGTATTCCTTCAGCTTGCGGTAGAGGGTGGTCTTGCCGATGCCGAGCAGCTTCGCCGCCATCAGCTTATCGCCCTGGAGCTGGTCGATGGTGCCCAGGATCGCCTGTTTCTCCAGTTCGGCGATGGTGATGATGCGATGCGAGGGCAGGCTGCCGGAAACGGAAGGCAGTTGCGAATTCTGG
>Ga0335069_10012942_pt1 | contig 11729 bp, 10 predicted proteins | sample Lox_Sample_11_FD_206714 | JGI IMG/M metagenome (GOLD analysis project Ga0335069, IMG submission 206714) | Soil microbial communities from Loxahatchee National Wildlife Refuge, Florida, United States - Lox_Sample_1.1 | ecosystem: Environmental > Terrestrial > Soil > Wetlands | place: USA...
AGCCGCCGAATGAGATGGGCTATCCGCACCGCTTCGAGGGCGGCTGCCATTGCGGCAATCTGACTTACGTCTTCGAAGCGACCGCGGCGCTCGACGTGCTCGGCCTCAGGGCCGACCAGTGCAGCTTCTGCCGCGCCCATCGGGCGCGCACGACCAGCGATCCCGCGGGCGCCATGCGCATTTCCGTGCGCGATCCTGCTGCGCTCTCGCTCTACCGCTTCGGCCTCAGGATCACGGACTTTCTCGTCTGTGCGCGGTGCGGCTTTTATATCGGAGCGCTGATGCAGGAGGGCGAGAGCGCCTGGTTCACGGTCAACGCCAACACCTTCCGCGAGCCGCCGCCGAACCGGTTTCCCGTAACGCCCGTCGATTATGACGGGGAAAACGTCGCCGCGCGGGTCGCGCGCCGCAAGCAGAAATGGACTCCCGTGATAGACTTCAAAGTCGGGGGCTGACGCCGACCATTCGGGGGAATGCCATGACGCGCCTTCTCATTGCCTCGCTGCTTCTTTCCACCGCCGCGATCGCCGCTCCGCTCCCGGGAAGCGCCAATGATCCGCACAAACCATCCGCAAGCGAAACGCATCTCTTTCTTTCGGCAATCTGCAGAAACGGCATTCCCACCAGACATGCTTTCAATTGCACCGCGCTGATCGATTATCCTTCCGACGGCGCCGCGTTCGATATCAAGAAGCGCAACGCGTCGGGCGAGCTATCACTCGATGCCGTCGCCTATGGGCACTTCACGGTGCCTAACGCGCAGGAGGCCTACGTCACCTATCTGGGACTGGAACCGCATGCCGATGGCTTCGGCGGCGGCATCCTCCTGCGCGGCGCGGATAAAGGCTGGAAAGTGGTGCGCTGGTTTCCCGGCGGACAGATGGACCGGTGCGTGGCGCTGCCCAATCCAGGACCCCAGCGCATGCTTTGCCTCTCCGGCTACACCGGCATGGGCGAAACCGATTCGTCCGTCTGGCTGGTCGATTTTTCGGGACCGGGTGGCGCGCTGAAGCGCGTCAATCTCCTGAAGGCGCAGGACGGCCGCGAAGGTTCGAACGACGACTATTACTGCAAGCCCGCGGTGTCGTCGCATCGGCCGATGCTGCTGTCGATCGACGATCTGAAGCGCGGGCACGAGGACGGCGTTCTCGCGGTCTCGAACATCTCCTACGCGGCGGCCGCCGATGTCGGCCGGGCCTGCGCGCAGCATCGCTTCGCGAATATGGACGAGCAGAGCGGCACGGTGCGCTACCGCTACGTCCAGGGCAGCATCAAGCTCGACCCGCCACCGAAATTCGCGAGCGTAGACTACTGAACTTCTCCATTCGTCATCGCCCGGTCGCGCCACAGCGATCCGACGACCCACCTTCTTCGGCCGAAAAATTGGATCCCCCGGGACGCGCTGCTGCGCGCCGCGTGATGACGAATGATGTAATTTGTTCAGCCGGACAGCGTCTCGATGCGGCCGCTTTCGCGCACCAGCAGCACCGTCTTGAACCCGGCAAGTTGCGACGCGATGTGCCGATAGGCTTCGATGTGAGGACCATCGTCGGCAATCACCAGCCAGCGATCCGATCGCGCGCGCGTCTTCTCCCTCGCGCTGATTTGCGCAAGCAACGCCTGCGTCAGGTCCAGCAGCACATCCGACTTCGGATCGGGATTGTGGACGAACCCGATCACCTTCGGATTGCCGCCCTTCACCTGTCGGGCGCGGACGCGATTGCCTTGAATCGTGTCCTTGATATCGAGCGTCCTGGAATTGCGCGCGAGCGCGCCTTTGACCTTCTCCGCCAGCTCCGCCGCTGTTTTTCCGGATTGCCGGATCGGGGCCGTGCAGGTCAGCACGATGGTCTTGCCGGCCGGCACGGAATCCGCGAGCCCGGCTTGCAGGCGCTCCATGAGCTCCAGCGCGACCTTGTCGAACCTGAGATGTTGTTTTGCGGGGACCTGCGGCTTGACTGCCACCACCGCGAGCGCGATGCGCTTGCCGCCGAGCATCAGCGTGGGGCCGGACGCGCTCTCTTTCCACGTTGTCGAACAATGCGCCGCCACGGCGTCGAGTGCCGCCCGTTCCGCCCTCTTCACCCGAACACGCGCTTGAAGATCGTGTCGACGTGCTTCAGGTGGTATTCGAGATCGAACAGCTTCGCGAGCTCGGCCGCCGGGACTTTCGACACGACGTCCTTGTCGGCTTTCAGGAGATCGAGCAGCGCGCCCTCGCCGTTCCAGGCACGCATCGCGTTGCGCTGCACCAGCCGATAGGCGTCTTCGCGCGCCACGCCCGCCTGTGTCAGCGCCAGAAGCACACGCTGGCTGTGCACGAGGCCTCGGGTGCGGTCCATATTCTCCTTCATCCGTTCCGGATAGACGATCAGCTTGTCGACGACGCTCTCCGCGCGCGCCAGCGCAAAATCCAGCGTGATCGTGGCGTCGGGCCCGATGTAACGTTCGACGGAGGAGTGCGAGATGTCGCGCTCATGCCACAGCGCCACATTCTCCAACGCCGGCATCACGTAGCTCCTCACCATCCGCGCCAGGCCCGTGATGTTCTCGGTCAGAACCGGATTACGCTTGTGCGGCATCGCGGAAGAGCCCTTCTGGCCTTCCGAAAAATGCTCTTCCGCTTCGAGGACTTCCGTGCGCTGCAGATGCCGGATTTCGACGGCGAGGCGCTCGAGCGAACTTGCGACCACCGCCAGCGCCGCGAAGAACGCCGCGTGCCGGTCGCGCGGGATCACTTGCGTCGATACGGGTTCGATAGACAGTCCCATCGCGCGCGCAACATGCGCTTCGACGCGCGGATCGATATTGGCGAAAGTGCCGACCGCGCCGGAAATCGCGCCGACCGCGATCTCCTGTTTCGCGGTGACGAGCCGGGCCCTTGCCCGCACGAATTCGGCATAGAAGCCGGCGAGCTTGACGCCGAAGGTCGTGGGCTCGGCATGGATGCCGTGGCTCCGTCCGATCGTGACCGCGTATTTGAATTCGAACGCGCGCCGTTCGAGCGCCGCCAAAAGCACGTCGACATCGGCGATCAGGATGTCCGCCGCCCGCGCCAGCTGCACGGAGAGACACGTGTCGAGCACGTCCGACGACGTCATGCCCTGATGCACGAAGCGCGCGTCCGGCCCGACGAATTCGGCAAGATGCGTCAGGAATGCGATAACGTCGTGCTTGACTTCGCGCTCGATGGCGTCGATGCGCTGGACATTGAATTCCGCCCGCGCGCCTTTCTCCCAGATCGTCTTGGCCGCCGATTTCGGGATGACGCCGATCTCCGCCAGGGCGTCGGCCGCATGCGCCTCGATCTCGAACCAGATGCGAAATTTGTTCTCCGGCGACCACAGCGCCGTCATTTCGGGGCGGGCGTAACGGGGGATCATCGATGGTCCTTTCGCGAGGCTTCCGCTTACCCTCCAATGCCGCCGAGCGCCAGATATTTGATCTCCAGATAGTCCTCGATGCCGTATTTCGAGCCTTCCCGGCCGATTCCCGATTCCTTGAAGCCGCCGAAGGGCGCCACTTCCGTCGAGATGATGCCCTCGTTGATGCCGAGGATGCCGTATTCGAGGGCTTCGGCGACGCGGAAGACGCGGCCGAGATCGCGGGCATAGAAATAGGCGGCGAGACCGTATTCGGTCGCGTTGGCCATGCGGATCGCGTCCTCTTCCGTCCCGAATCGATAAAGCGCCGCGACGGGACCGAAGATCTCCTCGCGCGCCATGGCCATCGCCGGTGTGACCTCCTTTAGCACCGTCGGCTCGAAAAAGGTGTGGCCCAGGGGATGGCGCTTGCCGCCGACCACGATCCTGGCGCCCTTCTTCACCGCGTCGTCGATCAGCCGCTCGACCTTCTCGACGCCGTCCTCGTTGATCAGCGGACCCTGGACGACGCCGTCATCCATGCCGTTGCCGACTTTCATGACACGGACTTTGGCCGCGAGCTTTTCGGCGAAGGAGTCGTAGACGCTGTCCTGCACGAAGAAACGGTTCGCGCAGACGCAGGTCTGGCCCATGTTGCGGTATTTCGACTGCATGGCGCCTTCGACCGCGGCGTCGAGATCGGCATCGTCGAAGACGATGAACGGCGCATTGCCGCCGAGCTCGAGCGAAACCTTCTTCACCGTCGAGGCGCACTGGCGCATCAGAAGCTTGCCGATCTCGGTGGAGCCGGTGAACGAGAATTTGCGCACCAGCGGATTTTGCGTCAGCTCCGCACCGACTTTGGCAGCCTGATCGGACGGCACGACATTGAAGACGCCGGCAGGCAGGCCGGCGCGTTGTCCCAACTCCGCCAGTGCGAGCGCCGACAGCGGGGTGTCTTCCGCGGGCTTGATCACGAAGGTGCAGCCGGCCGCCAGCGCCGGCGCGCATTTGCGCGTGATCATCGCGTTGGGGAAATTCCACGGCGTAATGGCGGCGACGACGCCGATCGGCTCTTTGAGGACAATAATGCGCCGGCCTTGCTGGTTTGTCGGAATGACGTCGCCGTAGACGCGCTTGCCTTCTTCCGCGAACCACTCGATGAAGGAGGCCCCGTATGCGACCTCGCCGCGCGTTTCAGCCAGGGGCTTCCCCTGCTCCGCCGTCATCAGGCGCGCCAGGTCTTCCTGGTTGGCCATGATGAGCTCGAACCATCTGCGCAGGATCGCGGCGCGTTCTTTCGCCGTCTTCTTCCGCCACGCCGGAAAAGCCCGTGCAGCGGCTTCGATGGCGCGGCGCGCTTCGGCCTCGCCGAGATCGGCGACGTCCGCGATCACGTCGTCGGTCGCGGGGTTGCGCACGGGGAAGCGTTGCGACGCGGCGACCCATTGGCCGTCGATGAATGCATCGGATTGGAGAAGTCGGGAATCGGTGAGCTTCAACATGAAAACCTCGGAAAAACGGAAGGCGCCCGTCGAGGTCGTGTTCTAGCCGCCGGCGGCCACCGACGGAAGAGGATCGGGCGTGTCGATCCGTGAGGCCGCAACAAGCGCGCGTGTGTAAGGGTCTTTGGCTGCACGCAGGATATCGGCCACGGCGCCCCGCTCGATGACCTTCTTGTCCTTCAGCACCATCACTTCGTCGGCGAGCGCGCGGGCGACGGCGAAATCCGCGGTGATGACGAGGAAGGCAGGCCCCTCTTCAGCGCGGAAGCTTTGCAAAAGATCGCGGATGACGGATTGGGCAAAAGCGTCCAGCCCGCGGAACGGCTCGTCGACTACGGCAAGCGCCGGGGCGGTGACGATGGCACGCGCCACCTGCAGCCGCCGTCGATCGAAAGCGGACAGCGCCGAGATCGGAAGATGGCCCGGCAACGAGGCCAGGCCCACACGCCGCAGCGCCGCCTCGCGATAAGTCGCGACGAGATCGGCATTCAGGCGCAGATGCGCCCGCAAGGGCTCGGCCACCGTATCCCAGAGGCTCATCCTGGGGTCGAGCACGTCGTCGGCGCCGGCGATGACCGCAACGCGGCGGCGCAAGCGCGACATCATCTCGTCCGAAAGAATGCCGATATCGACAGCATCGAAGACGATGCGGCCTTTTTCGAGCCGGTCCAGGCCCAGGATCATGCGCGCGAGCTTGTGACGGCCGGCGCCTTCTTCCCCGACGAGCGCCAGCGAAGCGCCGCGGCGCAGCTCGAAATTCAGTTCGTCGCGCACACTTGCCCGACCGTTGAGACAGATATGCAATGCCTGCACGACCGGCTGGCCGCGCTGGGCGCTGCGCTCGCGCGGGATCGCGTCGTGAAACAAAGTCTGCGTGTAAGCATGCGCCTGCGCCGTCGCCAGACGCTGCAGTGGACCTTCTTCGACGATGCGGCCGTGCCGCATGACGATCAGGCGTCCGCCCAGACGCAGCGCCGTGTCCGTGCTCATGGTGGCGCAGATGAGCGTGCAGTTGAGCCGCGCTTTCGCCGCGAGCAACGCGCCTTCCAGCACGCGCGCGGTCTTGGGCGCCAGCCCTTCAAAGAGATGATCGACCAGGAGAATGTCGGGCGTCTGCGCCAAGGCCGTGGCGAGCAAACCCCAGGCGAGTATCTCATTCGGAATTTCGCCGGCGCGTTTTTCGAAGATGGCGATGGGCGGTGCGCCGTCGAGGCGTGTCAGTTCGAGCGCGAATTCCGCGCGACCGCTCTCCTGCGGCGCACCGAGCCTGCGCGCGATGACGCGCGCGAATTGCGACTCGGCGGATGCGTTCGGACTCAACGGATGCGAGGCGGGTCCCGGAAGATAAGCCGTACGCGGCGTCGCGCTGCCCTTGGAGGCTTCGCCGAGTGCGCCATAACGGATTGCGCCGGTCAGGAATTCGCCGTCGTTCAGCGTGCGGTTCAGCGCGCGAATCAGCGCATCTTTTCCGGATCCCGCTTCGCCCAGAATGACGACGGTCTCGTGCGCATCGATGGCGAGCGAAATGTTGTCGAGCTCCGCACGCGCCGCGCCTTGATGCGCAACCGTCAGATCCTGGATGGTCAGAAGGCGTTCGGGTTCGCTCACGGCCGCTCGCCTTCTTCGAGACCGGCCGCAAGGCGCGCACAGAGAATGAGCGACGCAAGTGCGATCGTAGGGAATGTCGCGGTCCACCAGTGATCGAAAAACGTGTCGCGCGCGGCGCCGATCATCAGGCCCAGATCGCGATGCGGCGGCGTGGCGCCGAAGCCGAGGAAACTCACCGTCGAAAGGATGATCGCGACGGCGGCCAAAGCGCGCGTGGCGTTGACGAGAAACGTGTCGCGGAATTCGTATGCGAGATCGCGGCGCAGAAGCGCGTTGCGGGAAATGCCCGTGGCGCGCGCGAAATCGGCGTGGCGCGAAGTGCCCAATTCGCGGGCGCGGTCGAACGCGCGCACGAAAGCGAGCGGCGCCGCCGCCACGCCCGCCGCCAGCGGCGCGAAACTGCGATCGGTCAGGCCGATGAGCAGGATCGCAAGAAGCAGCGCGGGTACGGCCGCCAGCACACCCGCGATCCAGCGCGCAAACAATCCCAGGGCCAGCGGCAGGCGCGCGGCGAGAAATCCGAGGAGGCCGCCGATCAGCACCGTGACGAGCGCGCCGAAGCCGGCGGCCGTCACCGTCACCGCCAGCGCGTGCAAGGTCTCGCTCGCCATGTCGCGGCCCAGAATGTCGGTGCCGAACGGAAACAGCGCCGTCGGCGCCAGAAGCGGCGCGCCGACATTTTCCGCATTGGCCGGCGCGCGCGCGAGCACGTCGGCAAGTCCCACGAGCACACCGATGGCGCCGAGCCCGATGAATCCGGCGCCGCGGATGATCGTGCGCAGGGACGGCGCGGCCGGCGGCGTCGCGATGTCGCCGATCGCGCTCATGCGAGCCGCTCCGTTTCGGCGAGAGCCCTTGCCGCCATGGCGCCGACGAATTCGGCGCAGAGCGTCAGGCCCGCAAAGACCAGCAGCACCAGACCGACCACGCTCCAGTCCTCCAGCGCGATCGACTTGAGGAACAGATCGGCGGCGCCGTGCCAGCCGAACACCCATTCCGCGACGGCGGTGGCCGACAGCAGCGACGACGCGACTTCGCCGAAGCTGCGGAACAGGCCGGCGACGACCTGCGGAAAGAGATAGGTGCTGTCGATCTCGAACCGGCTGAGGCCCATGGCGTGCAGCCCGCGCCGATAGGGTTCGTTCGCGGCCTGGCTTACAGCGCGGCGCAGCGCAAGCTGGATGCTGGCGGCGCCGGCGGCGCCGACCGTGAGCGCCGGCAGTGCGACGCTGCGCAACACTGCCACGACCGCGTCCCAATCCCCGCTCAGAAGCGCTGCGATGAACGATGTATCGTGCGGTGCGCCGGCCCAGTGAAGGACGCGCTCGGACAGCCAGAGAAGGCCGAGCCCCGCGCAGAACACCGGCGCGGCGGCAACGATCTGCAGGAGCGGCGCACCGGCCCGCAACACGCGCCCGGCGCTCAGGAGAAGGCCGACCGGCGCGCCGATGATCACCGCGACGACGGCACCGAAGCCCAACAGCTCGAGCGTGTCCGGAAGGCGGCGGGCGAGATCGTCCCAGGCGGGGTTCGCGGCAATGGCGCTGGTTCCGAAGTCGAGGCGGCCGAAGGCCACGAGGCGCGCGAACACCGCGTTCGCATAGGCCGAGAGGCCCGCGCCGTGCTTTCCGGCAGCCGCCACCAGCGCCGCGAGAACGATCGCGCCAAGAAGTCCGAGCGCCAGGCGGCCCGCCTGCCTAAGCCCGAAACGCAACATGTCCTAAGTTCCCACTCGCCTCGGGCGCGCCACCCCTAGCGCTCCCAAGCCGCTATCATACTCCGAATTGCGGCGGCGCTAACGGGCTTCGCTGGGGATCAAAGCTTCAAACCGCCCGAAATCACTGCGTCATAGAGCGCCTTGTCCAGTGGCCGGTATTGCTGCGTCGCGGGATCGAGGATGTAGAGCGGGTTCGGAATCGTCTGTGGGTTGAACCCGTCGTTCACCAGATCGACTTTGCGCTGCTTGAAGGTGCCGGTGATCTGCATCTCCGGCTCGAGCCTGAGGAAAACGGGCCGCGCATAACCGGGGAGATTGGCCGCGAGATTGACCGACAGCTTTGCCGGATCGAATTGCGGCGTCACGACCAGCGCCGCCATGCCGGCGCGGCCGTCCTGTCCGGGAACCTGCACGCCGTACACGTTGGCCTCCTGGATGCCGGGGACGACGCCCAGGGCTTCCGACACTTCGCTGGTGGCGACGTTCTCGCCTTTCCAGCGGAAGGTGTCGCCGATGCGGTCGACAAAATAGAAATAGTCGTGCTCGTCCCGCTTCATCAGATCCCCGGTGCGAAACCAGGCGTCGCCGTGCTTGAAGACGTTGCGCAGGATCTTCTTTTCCGTGTCCGCGCCTTGCGTATAGCCCTCGAAATTCTGGCCCGGCTTGTCGGCGATGAGGCCGATCGCCTCGCCCACTTCGTTGGCCGCGCATTCCGAACAGAGACCGTCCGCTCCACGAATCGGCATTTCGCGCTCGATGTCGAAGCGCACGATGCGTGTGGTGATGATGCCGCGCACATACCAGGGCACGCGCCCGACGGCGCCGACCTTGCCGTCGTAGTTCAGCATGGAGACATTGCCTTCGGTGGCGCCGTAGAACTCGATGATCTTCGGGATCTCGAAGCGCGTCTGGAACTGCGGCCAGATCTCGGGGCGCAGACCGTTGCCGGTGATGGCGCGCAACACGTGCGAGCGTTCGTGGACGTCGTGCGGCGCGTTGAGGAGATAGCGGCAGAGCTCGCCGATATACTGGAAGAAGGTCGGCTTGTAGGCGAAACAATCCTGCCAGAACTCGTGCACGGAAAATTTGCGCTTGATCACCACCGAGCCGCCGGTGGTGAACACCGCGCCGGTGGCGCAGATGCCGCCCGCCGTATGATAGAGAGGCAGCACGTTGTACATGCGGTCGCCGGGCTTGGAATCGAGCGCACCCGAAAAGCCGTACATCATGTAGAGCGTGCGCATATGGCTGAAATTCGCCGCCTTCGGCAGGCCCGTCGTGCCCGACGTGAAGATCAGGAAGGCATTGTCGCGGCCGATGACGCCGTGCCGCCACGCAGGATCGGCCGCAGCGGACGACGCCTCAGCCAGCGCCGCATCGAGATCCTCGAAACCCTGCACCGCCGATCCCGTCACCCAGACTTTCGGTTCCTTCTGCAGCAGCGGCCGCGCTTCGGCGTATGTCTCCGCAAGCTCCGCACCGAGGATCAGATGCTGCGCGCCGGCGACGGTCATCGAATGCGCCAAGGGCATGCCGCGCTGATTGGTGTTGAGAAGCGCCACCGCAGCGCCCGCCTTGTGCAGGCCGATCCACGCCGCGAGATATTCGGGGCGGTTCTCCATCAGCAGGCCCACCACATCGCCCTTCGCGACACCGGCGGCGCGCGCCCAATGCGCATAGCGGTTGGAGGCTCCGTCGAGATCCTTGTAGGTCAGCGTGCGGTCGAGATAGAGGATTGCAGGCGCGCTCGGCGTCTCTTTCGCGAAGCCGCCCAGGATGTCGACGAAAGTGATCGGCGAGTCGGGCTTGACGTGCCGCATCCGCAAAAGCGTCCGGCTGACGCTGGAGATGTAGATGGACTCGCGTCGGATATCTTCGATGAGATCCATAAAAGATGTGCCTTTGCCCGCCCGCGAAGATAGGGTCCGGGGCTTGGCCGTCAAGGTAGTGTCATGGTCGTTAAGAGTTTGGACCTCAGGGGATTGAAATGTCCGCTGCCGGCACTGTTTTCGCGCCGGGCGCTCGCGCGCGCGGAGCCGGGCACGATCATCGAGGTCCTGGCCGACGATCCGATGGCGCCCGTCGACGTACCCCATATGTGTCACAGTGAAGGCTATGACGTGATCGAAGTGATTCGCGAGAAGGACTTCGCGCGGCTGAGGCTCCGGCGCCCGGCGTGACGGTTGCCCGTAGCCCCTAGACCGGGATTGCTCCAACTTCAAAGACTCTCCTTCGTCATTGCCCGGCTCGTCCGGGCAACCCAATTTTATTCGGGCAAAAAATTGGGTCGCCCGCATAAGGCGGGCGATGACGGAAGGAGGGGATTTTGCTCTAAGAAGCCTTGCTCTAAAACATCGAACGCCATGCCCGACAAAGACTCCGTCAATCCCGATATCAGGCCCATCCTCGAACTTTTTGCGGCGCAGCTGAGACATCCCAATGTCGGCGCGGTGCTCGGCGACTGGCGCAACACGCTGGCGAAAGGGATGCTCCATTTCGGCCGCAAGGAATCGCTCGACAGCGATCTCGACTTCAACACGCTGATCTATACCGACCTCAACCCCGTGCCGAGCAAGAGCGGGCGCAGGCTAACGCTGGAGCCGAAGCTCGAGCTGGTGGGCGTGGTGTCCAGCAAAAAGCTGGCGCACGAGAAGTTCCGCTACATGAAGAACGAGATGGTCATCGTGCGCGCCACGGGCCGCTGGGACTATGCGCGCAACGAAGGGCCCTACGATCTGAAGATCGACCGCGACGTCACCGTGCGCCTGCCCGTTGGCGCGGGGCCGGCCGCTTCCGAGGGCGTGCTGCGCGAGGTGGGCAAGCTCTGCTTCTCCTGGCTGGTCGTCAACCGCATGACGCAGGGCGGCCACGCCTGACATCTCCCCTGCCATCAGGGTCAGGATCAGGGTCAAAAAAATCCTCCGCGCCGAACGAATTGCAGAAAAAGCCGATTCGGCGGGGCTTTCCCGCGCGCCTGGCCGCCGACCCAAGTCGAAATGCAGGGTCACGCAGGGCGAAAATCATCCGTGTGCGTCCTTTCCGGCCGCGCGCAGCCGTCGCGAAAGAAAAGTTGAACCACAGAGGCAGTGAGGCACAGAGATAGCGCGTCTCTGCCCGAGAGCGTGCGCCGCCGTCGCAGGATATTTCGCGCGCGTTCCACCGAGGTTGTGGGACCGTAGAGGAGGAACGCGCGCAGGCAACCGCCGAAAGCTGGTCGAGCCATCCAAGACAGCTCGCCATCTCAGTGCCTCACCGCCTCTGTGGTGAACCTTACTTACTTACTTACTTACTTGCTTCTGCGCGACGGCCGCGACGCAGCACAGGCGGCTCGCGCCCCGGTTCGGACTTCACAATGTCAAAGAGCCCGCGCAGGGTTTCCGGACAACCTGCGCGAACGGAATATTCGCACAGATGCGGCCGGGGGCGCATGCGAAAGGTTGGGTAACACCGATCACAAAAAAATCGATACAAGAATGAGAACGCGCACCCAGCCTGCGCGCGGGGTTTCAGAGGCCCGATGCGAACATCGCGGCAACA
>Ga0335069_10012943_pt1 | contig 11729 bp, 14 predicted proteins | sample Lox_Sample_11_FD_206714 | JGI IMG/M metagenome (GOLD analysis project Ga0335069, IMG submission 206714) | Soil microbial communities from Loxahatchee National Wildlife Refuge, Florida, United States - Lox_Sample_1.1 | ecosystem: Environmental > Terrestrial > Soil > Wetlands | place: USA...
ATCCAGCAAGGCGGCCGGCCTCTACATGATCTGCACGCTCTCCAAGCACGCGGCCGAGAACGAAGGCTATGCCGACGCGCTCATGCTTGACTGGCGCGGCCAGATCGCCGAGGCGACCGGCGCCAACGTTTTCCTCGCCCAGGGCGGCAAGCTGCATACGCCGAAGCCTGACTGCTTCCTCAACGGACTTACCCGACAGACGGTCATCGAGCTGGCGCGCAAGCGCAACATCGAGGTGATCGAGCGGGCCATCATGCCTGAGGAACTGGCGAAGACCGACGAGGTCTTCATCACCGGCACCGCCGCGGAGGTGACTCCGGTCGGCGAGATCGGCCCCTACAACTTCCAGGTCGGGCCGATCACCCGCCACCTGATGCAGGACTACGAGACCCTCGTCCGCGCTCCCGTCGCCGCCGCCGCGGAATAGCCGCTACAGTTTCGGGCGCCGCGCCGCCGTCGCGTACCAGGGATCCTGCTTTTCGAATGCCGCGGCGGCGCGGAAGACGCTGAGGTCGTCGTAGGTGCGCCCGACGATCGAGAGCCCGGTGGGCACGCCGTTGGCGGCCAGGCCGGATGGCATGCTCATCACCGGGCAGCGGCTCAGGATGTTGAAGCAGATCGTCATCAGCCAGCGCTCGATGCCGCCCGTTGATGCGCAGCTGCCGCTTCATATACGACTCGCCGGCGACCGTGGCCGACAGCGGCAGCGAGGGGCAGAGCATGACGCGGTATTTCCCGAAGACCGCGCCGAGCGACTTGTACATCCGCGCCTCGATCTGCAGGCCCTCGAGATAGTCACCCTTCTGCGTCGTCTTCGCCATCTCGGCGAAGGCGATCGTATAGTCGTTGAGGAGCTTGCGGTATTTTCTGAGATGAAGCGCGACCGAGGGCGCGAAAATGGTGCCAAAGTGCGCGGCCGATGCGCGCGCGACGTCGTCGCGTTTCCAGCCGAGATCGACCTCCTCGACCGTGGCGCCGGCGGCGCGGAACGCATCGGCGGCCGCCAACGTGTTCTTGATAACGTCCGGCTCGATGTCGTAGTCCGCCGGATTGGGGCAGAGCGCAATGCGCCAGCCCCTGATGTCGCCGAGGGCGGCGGGGATGCGCAGCTTCGGGCGCACGGTCGCGATGTCCTGGGGATGCGGCCCGGCCATGACGTTCTGGAAGGCGGCGCAGTCGGCCACCGTGCGCGCCAGCGGCCCGATGTGATTGTACTGGTCGAGATTGAAGGGCGGCGAATCCGGGTTGCGGCCGAACGGCGGCTTGAAGCCGACGACGCCGCACATCGAGGCGGGGATGCGGATGGAGCCGCCGATGTCGGAGCCGCTCGCCAGCGTCGAGGTGCCGGCCGCCAGGCTCGCCGCCGACCCGCCGGACGAGCCGCCGCAGGAATAGCGCAGGTTCCACGGCGTGCGCGTAACGCCCCACAACTTCGAATGGGTCCAGGGCGCGCAGGAAAACTCCGGCGTCGCCGTCCGCGCATGCATGATAGCGCCGGCCCGGAGCACGCGGTCGATCGTCGGGTTGGTCTCGTCGCTGACGTGGTCCTTCCAGAGCAGCGAGCCGTTGGTCATGCGCTCGCCCTTGATGTAGGCCTCGTCCTTGATGGCGACGGGCAGGCCCTCGAGCGCCCGCACCCGGCCATCCGTCTTCACATATTTCGCCTCGGCCTGCTTCGCCTGCTCGAGCGCGCGCTCGTAGTACTTCAACGGAAAAGCATTGATCTTCGGCTCGACCTTCTCGGCCCGCGCGATGACCGCGCCCATGAGTTCGACCGGCGACAGCGTGCGCGCGCGAAACTTGGCGAGCGCCTCCGTCGCGCTCATGTAGCAGAGCTCGGTATCCGACATGATTCCCCCGAATGGAATGCGTGTTGACCGGTGGCCTACTCCGCGACTTTCTTGCTCCAGCGCGCGGCGGCGGTCTCGTCGCTGTCGCGCGCGGCCACCCACTGCGCGCCGGCCGCGGTTTCTTCCAGCTTCCAGAACGGCGCCTTGGTCTTCAGCCAGTCGATGAGGAAGGCGCAGGCGTCGAGGGCTGCCTGGCGATGCGCCGAGGCCGCGGCGACGAAGACGATGCGCTCGCCGGGCTCGAGGCGCCCATAGCGATGGATGACGAGGGTGGCCAGCAGCGGCCAGCGCCGTTGTGCCTCGTCCTCGACCGCGGCCAGCTGCTTTTCGGTCATGCCCGGATAATGCTCGAGCGTCATGGCGCCGACTCGTGCGTCGCCGGCTCCAGGCGCGCCGACGAATTCGCGCACGAGGCCGATGAAGGTCGCCACGCCGCCAATGTCGGTGCGCCCGGCGGTCAATCGCTCGAGTTCGGCCCCGACATCGAAGTCCTCGCGCTGCACCTTGATCATGGCGCTCCTAGATCATCCGCCCGTCACCGGCGGAAACAACGCGACCTCGTCGCCGTCCTTCAACGGCTGGTCGGTCCCGACATATTCCTGATTGACGGCGACGCGGACAATCGAGCGATTGGCGAGCGCCGCCGCGTGCTTTGGCCCGCGCGTCGCCAACCAATCGAGCAGCGCGCCGACCGTCTGCACCTCGGCCGGCGGCGTCACTGCCTCTTCGCCGATGCCGACCTTGCTCCTGAGCCATGCGAAATAAAGGATCTTCATTCGTTAACTCGCAATTCGACGCACGATCATCTTGACGTTTAGCCGCTGCAGTCCCATGATTCAAATATCTGCAACGAGACAGGAGGTCACGTAGCCACATGTCTCTGTTTGTTGCAACCGCGGCCCAGGAGGGTGTCTAAGCAACATGACTCCACCGGGCTCTCACCGTTCATAATCGGACTGTATCGAATATCAGGCTCGGTCTTTGTGCCGGGCGCGAGGTTCCATGAACCCTCGCATACGAAACCCCGCTCGCCCGTGACAGGCGCTGAGCGGGGTTTCACGTTCGTACGACTCAGCGCGCCTCGCTGAACGGCAGGAAATCGACCATGCTGCCGGCGGCGAGTTGCGTCAGCTCCTCCGGCAGTTCGACGAGACCGTCGGACTCGACCAACGACGACAGGATGCCCGCGCCGTCACGCGGAAATTTGCGGGCGAGCAAGCCGCCGGCACCGTCCGAAACAAGCCGCGCGCGCACCCACTCGCGGCGATCGTGCTTCTTGCGGTGCTCGAAATCGGCGCGCACGCGGAACAGCGTCGGGGCCAAGTCCTTGGCTCCCATCAGCCGCAGGATCATCGGCCGCGCGATGCGCAGGAATGTCACCATGGCCGCCACGGGATTGCCGGGCAGGCCGATGAAGGGCACGGAGCGGCCGCCCGCATCGATCTGGCCGAGGGCGATCGAGCGGCCCGGTTTGATGGCGAGGCGCCAGAAATGCAGGCGGCCGAGCGCCTCCATCGCCGCCTTCACGTGATCCTCTTCGCCGGAAGAAACGCCGCCGGAAGAAATCAGCAGGTCGTGGCCGGTCGCCGCTTCTGCCAGAGCCTCTTGGATGGCAGAGCGGCGGTCGGCGATGATCCCGAGGTCGCTCACGGAAGCACCCAGTTGGCTCAGCAGTGCCCGCAAGGTGTAACGGTTGCTGTCATAGACCTTGCCCGGCTGCGCCACGGCCCCCGGCTCGATCAATTCGTCGCCCGTCGAGAAAAGGGCGATCCGCAGCGGCCGGCAGACCATCAGTTCGGTGCAGCCGATCGAGGCGGCGAGCCCGACATCCTGCGGCCGCACGCGCAGGCCGGCCGCCAGGATCTCGCGGCCCGCCCGCACGTCCTCGCCGGCGCGCCGGCGATTGGCGCCGCGCTTGATGCCCGGACGGATCACCACCGCGGCGCCGTCGAGCCGGCAGTCTTCGTGCATCATCACCGTATCCGGGCCTGGCTGGTTGTCCGCGCCGGCAGGCATGACGGCACCGGTGAAGATGCGGATGGCCTCGCCGCGCTTGACCGCGCGGCCGAGCGGATGGCCGGCGGCAGCACGTCCGGTGACGGGCAGGCGCGTCTCACCCTCGGCCCGCAGGTCGTCAAAGTAGACGGCATAGCCGTCGACCGCCGAGTTGTCGTGCGGCGGCACGTCGATCGCCGCCGTCACCGCCGCGGCGAGGATGCGATCGACGCATTGCGCCAACGGCAGGCGCTCCGCATCCGCCACCGCGACCAGTTTGCCGAGCAGCAGGTCGAGCGCGACGCCCAGCGTCATCAGCGGGCCGCCAGCGGCGAAACAGTCGTCGGTCAGCTGCGCCATGGCCGCTCAGCTCCCCGCGCCGGCTGCCGCGACTGCAGCCGGCAATGACCGATGATGAAATCGGCAATGCCGGGGATGTCGTCGATCGCCAGCACCGGCAGGGGCGCCTGCGGCAGGTCCACGTCGCTCGCCACGGCGACGATGCAGGGATCGTCGGGATGCAGCAGGGGCTTGCCGTTGGCCTGCCGATAGACTTCCAGCTTGGGGTGCGGCTCGCGCTTAAAGCCTTCGATGAGCAGCAGGTCGACCGGCGTCATCTGCCGTATCAGCTCGGCGGCGGTCGGCTCGGCGGCACCACGATGCTCGTGCATCAGCGCCCAGCGGTTGGCCGAGGCGACCAGCACCTCGGTGGCGCCGGCGCAGCGGTGGGCGTAGGAATCCTTTCCTGGCTGGTCGACATCGAAGCCGTGATGGGCATGCTTCATGGTGGAAACGGCAAATCCGCGGCGGATCAGCTCGGGCAGCAGCCGTGTCACCAGCGTCGTCTTGCCGCTGCCGCTCCACCCGGCAAGGCCGAAGATCCGCATTACCCGTTACCCACGCGCGTCACCCGGCGAAAGCCGGGGCCCATATTCCAGAGGCCGGTGTCTGTGGACCCCGGCTTTCGCCGGGGTAACAACCAACAATACAGCGCGGCGATGATCCGCCTCACTGCGTGGTGCTGGCCGGTTTGGCGCGCGGCTGTGCGCCGCGGTCGGGCGGCTTGGTCGCTGGCGTCATGTGCTTCAGGCCGGCTGAGAGATAGTCATAGCCGGTGACGAGCGTGATCGCCGCCGCGATCCACAGGCCCAGCTCGCCGGTCCACTGTGCCCAGGGACCCGCCGCGTCGCCGACGATGAGGACGCCGAGGGCCACCATCTGCAGCCCCGTCTTCCACTTGGCCAGCCGGCTCACGGGCACGCCGACATTCACCTGCGCGAGGAACTCGCGCAGGCCGGAGACCATGACCTCGCGGCACAGGATGACCAGGGCCGGCAGGACCACCAGCCCGGCAATGCGGCCGCGGGCGACGAGCATGAGGATGACAGCGGCGACCAGCAGCTTGTCGGCGATCGGGTCGAGGAAGCGGCCGAAGGCGGAAAGCTGCGCCCAGCGGCGGGCGAAATAGCCGTCGAAATAGTCGGTAACTCCGGCCAGGGTGAACAGCACCACCGAGACCCAGCGCCAGATCTGGTCGTCGAGATAGAACAGCCCGACGAGCACGGGGATGATGATGATCCGCGACAGCGTCAGAAGGTTCGGAAAATCGGTCAGCATGGGGTCGCGGGCGTCCGTCGATAGGGCGGCGGGTATTCTACCCGGCTAGCCCTGGGGATTGAAATGCCCGTGAATCTTCTTCGCGACGGCCTCGCTGATGCCCTCGACAGATTGCAGATCGGTGACGCCGGCCCGGGCGACGGCGCGGGCGGAGCCAAAATGCAGCAGCAGCGCCCGCTTGCGGCGGGCGCCGATGCCGGGAATCTCGTCGAGCGGCGATTGCGCGATCTGCCGCGAGCGCTTGGCGCGGTGGGCGCCGATGGCAAAGCGGTGCGCCTCGTCGCGCAGCCGCTGCAGGAAGTAGAGCACCGGGTCTTTCGGCTCCAGACTGAAGGGCTCGCGGCCCGGCACGAAGAAGCGCTCACGGCCGGCATCGCGTTCGGGCCCCTTCGCGATGCCGACGACGGCGACGTCGGTGATGCCGAGTTCGGCGAACACCTCGCAGGCGACCGAGAGCTGTCCGGCGCCGCCGTCGATCAGCGCGAGGTCCGGCCAGGTGCCGCGCTCGCGCTCCGGATCCTCCTTCAGGGCGCGCGAGAAGCGGCGCGTGAGCACCTCCCGCATCATCGCGTAGTCGTCGCCCGGCTGGGCCGCGTTCGGATTGGCGATGGCGAACTTGCGGTAGGCGCCCTTGATGAAGCCGTCGGGGCCGGCGACGATCATGGCGCCATAGGCGTTGCGGCCGGAGATGTGGCTGTTGTCGTAGACTTCGATCCGCTCGGGCGCGCCCTCGAGACCGAAGGCGGCGGCGACGCCCTCGAGCAATCGCCGCTGCGAGGCATTCTCCGATAACCGCCGGGCCAGCGCCTCGCGAGCATTGACCAGCGCCTGCTTGACGAGATCGCGCTTGCCGCCGCGACGCGGCACGTCGAGATGCACCGTGCGGCCGGCCTTGGTCGTCAGGGCTTCCTGCAGCAACGCTCGCTCGTCCGGCGCGTGGCTCGCCAGCACAAGCTTCGGCGGCTCTTTGTTGTCATAGAACTGTCCGATGAAGGCGGCGAGCACCGCGCCAAGGCCGAGCTCCTTGTCGTGGCTGGGGAAGTAGGCGCGGTTGCCGTAGTTGCTGCCGGCGCGGAAGAAGAACACCTGGATGCAGGTCTGGCCACCGGCCTGGTGGGCGGCGATGACATCGGCCTCGTCGAGGCCGGCGACGTTGATCGCCTGGTGCGATTGGATATGGGCGAAGGCGCGGATGCGGTCGCGCAGGCGCGCCGCCGCCTCGAACTCGAGGGCATCGCTCTTTGCCTGCATGTCCGCGGCAAGGCGCTGCTGTACCTCTCGGCTGCGCCCGGCGAGGAATTCACGCGCCTCGTCGACGAGCCTGCTATAGTCCTCGGCGTTGATACGACCGACGCAGGGGCCGGAGCAGCGCTTGATCTGGTACTGCAGGCAGGGGCGGGTGCGCGTCGCGAACACGTTGTCGGAACAGGAGCGCAGCAGGAAGGCGCGCTGCAATGCCGTGATCGTGTTGTTGACGGCGCCGGCCGAGGCGAATGGGCCATAATAGTCGCCGGGACGGTTGTGGGCGCCGCGGTGCTTGACGATCTGCGGCGCCGCGTGGTCGCCCGTGATCAGGATGTAGGGGAACGACTTGTCGTCGCGCAGCGACAGGTTGTAGCGCGGTGTCAGCCGCTTGATCAGGTTGCTTTCGAGCAGCAGCGCTTCGACCTCGGACTGCGTCGAAATCACCTCGAGGCTGGCGGTCTCCGCCACCATGCGGCGCAGCCGGTTCGACAGACGATGCACCTGGGTATAGGTGGCGACGCGTTTTTTCAGACTCCGCGCCTTGCCGACATAGAGCGCATCGCCCTTGGCGTTGAGCATGCGATAGACGCCCGGCCCGCTCGGCAGCATCTTGAGTTGTGCTTCGATCACGGCAGTGCCCTGGGCGAGCGCTCGGCCGGAGATCGGCACGAACGGCTCCGGCTCGTCGCGGGTCGTCGTCTGCGAGTTGTCTTTCGGCCGCGCTTTGGCCATCGCTGTGATCGTCCTCAGGCCCCAGTTACCGGGCGGAAATGGCGGAAATCTGCGGCTCCCACCGGTGGGTGCCAGATATCCACGAAGTATGTGGATAACTTTGTTGGTAAGGGCCGCGGCAGAGGCCGCAGATGAGGCAATCCTGTCCCTTTTTTGCCTCTGCACAAAAAATAAGCATAAATCCCTAACTTACTGAAATGAATAGATAAGCCAATCATTGGTTGTAACCGAACGATTAATCGACCGTAACAATATGGTTTTTTTCCTTGACTCGACGGTCAGATAATTCGCCGCCGGCGCCATGTGCACAACTTCCGGCTGCGGGACCTTCGGGAGCGGCGGAATCCCGCCATTTTCCGCTCACTCGCGGGCGACGAAGCCACGCGTCGGCTGGGCCCAGCCGAGATGCTGCCCGCCGTCGAGGGCCAGCATTTGCCCCGTGATCGCCGGGGCGTCGAGGAGGAATCGAAGCGCGGCGCCGATTTCCGCCGGCGTCGTACCATGTCCGAGTGGCACGGCGCGGCTCTGCTCCGCGAACTGGTCCGCACTCTGCCGCGGGCTCGGCAGGGTCGGGCCGGGGCCGATACCGTTGACGCGGATACTTGGCGCCAGGGCCAGGGCCAGCGTGCGCGTCAATGTCCACAACCCCATCTTGGCGACGGTGTAGGACAGGAAGTAGGGCGTCAGGTTCCACACGCGCTGGTCGAGCATGTTGACGATATTGCCGGGCTGCCCGGGCGGCAGCTGGCGCGCGAACGCCTGCGACAGCACCAGCGGTGCCCGCAGATTCGTTTCGATATGGGCGTCCCACGAGGCGCGCGTCGCCGTGTCGACCTTGTCCATCTCGAACAGCGAGGCGTTGTTGACGAGGCAGGTGAGCGGCCCAAGCGCGGAGACCGCGCGCGGTAACAGCGTCTCCACTTCCGATTCGCGGGCAAGATCGGCGGCAAGAGTAACGGCGCGGCCGCCCTTGCGCTGGATCTCGTCGACAACAGCGGCGGCATCGGGCGCGGAACGGTGGTAGTGCACGGCGACCGCCCAGCCATGCGCGGCGAGGTCGAGCGCGATGGCGCGGCCGATGCGCTTGGCCGCGCCGGTCACCAGCGCCGTCTTGATCGTTGCTCCATCATCCATCACGCGAAGATGCGGCAGCGGGCGCGGAACGGCAAGGGCGGCCCGGCCGCGACGATCGGTATCTGGCCGGTTGCGCCGGGGACCACCCGGATTGCCATCACTTCTTCGGATCGAACTTCAGCGCCGCCGAATTGATGCAGTAGCGCAGGCCCGTCGGATCGGGGCCGTCGGGAAAGACGTGGCCCAGATGCGCCGCGCAGCGGGCGCAGTGCACTTCCGTGCGCGTCATGAACAGACTGCGATCGGTCTGCGTCTCCACGGCTCCCTTCGCCACCGGCTGATAGAAGCTCGGCCAGCCGGTGCCGGAGTCGAACTTGGTCTGCGCATCGAACACCGGCTCGCCGCAGCAGACGCAGCGATACATGCCGGGGTCGTGATTGTCCCAGTACTCGCCGGAGAAGGCGCGCTCGGTGCCGTGCTTGCGCGTCACTTTGTACTGCTCGGGCGTCAGCTGCTCGCGCCACTCGGCGTCGGATTTGACGATCTTGTCAGACTTCGCGTCCGTATCCATGGATTCCATCCTCTTTGCCATGGGTATAGGATCGTCAAGCCTCCGTTGCATCACACGAACCCGCGAGGCGCGTCAGTAGGGGTCGCCGTTCTTGCGGGTAAAACGGTGTTCGCCATCGATCGGCCGCAGATGCAGGTCGATATCGGGGTAGTGGCACTCGTCGGCGTCGTTGCGATCCCCGATTTCCAGATAGAGGACATCCGCTTTCGATCGGTTGACCAGCTGGTGCCCGTCGCGCTTGCCGGCCGGAAACCCGGCGCACGTGCCGGCGCTCAGCGTCTGCGCTCCCGCATCGGTGATCAGCTCGACCTCGCCTTCGAGGACATAGACGAACTCGTCTTCGTGGGTGTGCCAATGGCGCTGTGAAGACGCCGCGCCCGGCGGCAGACGCACCAGATTGACGCCATAGTGGGTGAGCCCGGCGGCGTCGCCGAGCGATCGCTTGGCGCGGCCGGCCACGGCGGCGCGGTAGGGCTCCGGATAGCCCGACCCGCTGCGCGCCGGCAGGGTCGCGGGATCGAGGGCGGGGAGGGCGACGGGCTTGCGGGCGGGCATGGCGGACCTCGGCTGTCGGCGATGCCGCCAGTTAACCGCGCCCGGCCCGCGCCTGGCAACCGGCGGCGGCCCGACCGGGGGCGGTTTGACTTGACAGGCCGTCAGTTTCGTCGTATATTTCTGTATAAACAGAAATAACGGATATTAACGATGAACCTGACGCCGACGATGGAAAAATACGTCCTGCATTGGGGCGAGATGGGGACGCGCTGGGGCGTCAACCGCTCGATCGCGCAGATCCATGCCTTGCTCTACCTGGCGCCGGAACCGCTGACCGCCGAGGAGATCGCCGACACGTTGTCGATCGCACGCTCCAACGTCAGCACCAGCCTGAAGGAACTGCAGGGCTTCGGCCTCATCCGGATGACCCACCTGCTGGGTGACCGGCGCGACCACTTCGAGAGCATCAAGGACAACTGGGAGATGCTCCGCCTCATCGTCGAGGAGCGCAAGCGGCGCGAGATCGATCCCACGATCGCCATGCTGCGCGAATGCGCGCGCGAGGCGGCCGCCGATCCGAAGACCGAGCCGGAAGTGAAGGCCCGCATCGAATCGATGCTGCTGTTCCTGGACGGGCTCGCCGGCTGGTACGACCAGGTCAAGTCGCTGCCGAAATCAACGCTCATTACGCTTATCCGCATGGGCGCCAAGGTGGCGAAGTTCGTCGCCAAGGTGGCGTGAGGGAGGGACGAGATGACGCTGTGGATCTGCCAGCCCGGACATCCGCTGCCCGGTGACGCCGAGGCCTCGCGAGCGCCGGCGGTCGTCACCGGCGATCCCGCGCACTCGCCGCGCGCCGTTCTCACGGTCTTCTACAACGGCGACTGCCCGGTCTGCCTCGGCCGGGTACTCGACTACCAGATGCTCAGCGCCGGCCGTTCGCGCCTGATCGCCTGGTGCGACGTGGCGCAGGCGCCGTGGGCGCTCAGGCGCTGGCAGGTCGAGGGCGTCACCGCCCGCCGCCGCATCCATGCCGCCGACGCCGGCGGCCGCCTCTATTCCGGCGCCGCCGCCTTCGCCCGCCTCTGGCGCGAGCTGCCCGGTTATCGCTGGCTCGGCTGGATGATCGCCCTGCCCGGTATGGGCCTCGTGGCCGAGTTGGTCTACCGCCGGGCCGCGGCGCGGGCCTTTGCCTGCCGTGATCCGGCCCGCCGACCCGTGATGCTCCATCATGTCTAGCGTCGGTGTCGATCGCTCTCGCGGCCTGATTCTCGCGCGCGGCCGGCTGCGCGCTGTCGAGTGGCGCGATCTCGTCGGCCTTACTCGTCTCGAGGTGTTGCGCGAGCTGACCCTGTCGCTGCCCTGGCTGGCGTTATCGCTTGTCCTGGCCGCGAATGCGCTCTACCTGCCCGCGCTTGCCGCTTCGTTCATGCTGTTCCTGACGGGCCTGCGCCAGGTGCACAATGCGCACCACTATGCGCTCGGGCTCAGCCGCCGCGCGACCGAGTGGTTCCTCTTCGTCATGAGCGTCGTCATGCTCGGCGCCATGCATGCGGTGCAGTTCAATCATCTGCGCCACCACAAGCTCTGCATGGCCACGGGCGACGTCGAGGCGGCGAGCGCGCGCCTCCGAGGGTGGCAGGCCATCGCCATCGGGCCCTATTTCCCGCTGCTGCTGCATTGGACGGCATGGCGTCTCGGCACGCGCCGCACGCGCCTGTGGATCGCAGCGGAACTGACCGCCAACGCCTTGTGGGTCACGGCCGTCTTCGCCTGGTTCGATCTGCCGATGCTGTGCTACCACGTGCTGGCCATGGGCGCGGCGCAGTGCTTGACCGCCTTCTTCGCGGTCTGGACCGTGCACCACGACACCGAGGCTCACGCCTATCCGGCCCGCACCCAGCGTGGCCGGCTCAAGAACCTCGTCTCCTGCCACATGTTCCTGCATGTGGAGCATCACCTCTTCCCGCAGGTGCCGACTTGCCACCTGCCGGCGCTCGCCCGGCGCCTCGACGCGACGGCGCCGGAGCTGGCGCAGGCGATGGTGATCTAGAGGAGGCTCTATTCAGGGGTCAAAGTGGGGCAACGGAGAAAGGAAACCGCCATGATCATGGAAATCACCTACCCACTCTATATGGCGATCAGCATCG
>Ga0335069_10012944_pt1 | contig 11728 bp, 7 predicted proteins | sample Lox_Sample_11_FD_206714 | JGI IMG/M metagenome (GOLD analysis project Ga0335069, IMG submission 206714) | Soil microbial communities from Loxahatchee National Wildlife Refuge, Florida, United States - Lox_Sample_1.1 | ecosystem: Environmental > Terrestrial > Soil > Wetlands | place: USA: Florida...
AGACCTGAGCCGTCCCACTTTACCTTCCACAGTTCTCCATTGAGGTCGGTTTTTCCCTTCAGGATAAATATGTTGTCATGCGCGTCCACGGTGAATTCGCATAGCCAGCCACGGAATACTTGCCGCGGCGGGGTCCTGAAGTCGGTCACCCAGACGCCGTCACCTGGATCATCCTCTTGCCCTGAAACCACGCCATAGGCAACGGATTTACCGTCAGACGCCCATCGCAGCGATCCCCAGTACGCCTGGATCTTCCCTAATGTGCCTGCTTTACCGGTGCGCGGGATCGAAGGTTAATACCTCTCCGTTTTTCTGGTAGAGAAAGCGACCGTCGCGACCGACGTCGACAGACCCGCCAGCCTCCTGCATGATCGTCTGCGGGGCCCCGCCTGCAACGGCGATGCTGCGATACTCAGTGTCATTGTTGGAGTTTGAGGCATAGTTGGAGTATGAGGCATAGATAATGTGAGTTCCGTCCGGCGACCAGCGCGGAAACAGGTTTATGCGGGAGTCCCGTACGAGCTGCGTTGAATTCCCGCCATTAGCGTCGGTGATTCCGATACTTTCATTCTCTACTCCCTTCAGATTCGTGAAGAAAGCAACATGAGTGCCATCGGGCGAGTAGGCGGGCCCAAACTCGTTTCGGGCGGGATCAGTGGTAAGGACCCTGAAGCTCGAGTCCCCAGCTTTGGCCTGGGTGTCGAAGCGGGAAAGGCCGATGTTCACGCGCATTGTGGCAAATATCAGGTGCTTGCCATCGCTGGAAATATCGAGTTCTGCATCGTCGCCCTCGCCCGCCGTAACCTGCCGCAACCCGCTTCCATCTGCATCGATCTTCCAGATATTCAGGGTGCCCCCTCGGCTTGAGGAAAAGTAGATGGTGCGGCTGTCAGCAGACCATGCGGGCGAGAGCGCGAGCGCGAAATCGTGGGTGAGGAGTTGCATCTTTCCGGTGCTGACATCCGCTGTGCCGAGTTCGCCGTAAGGCGCACCACCCAGGCGGGCGGCAAATACAACCGTCTTGCCGTCGGGGGAGACGCGAGGTTCCGTACCCATGTACTGTGTAGGCGTGTGCACCAGGACACGCGGCTTTTCACCTTCCACTCCCGATGTCCAAATCTGCGAGTCCCCGATGTTCAGGTAAACGAGGGCGCGTCCGTCGGGCGTCCACGTCGGATCAGTCGCATTCAAGACAACCTTGCGCGGCGAGCCGCCAAGAGCCGACACCTCCCAAATGTCCATCGTTCCGAAATCGTTGAGCTGCGCGTAGGCGAGCGTACTACCGTCAGGAGACCAACTGGGGCGGACTTTCAGGGCAGCATCGTGCGTGATCTGCACCAGTTCGCCCCCACGTATCAGACCGACGTAGACGTTGTAGTGCCCGTCGCGATTGGAGATGAATGCCACTGAGCGTCCATCAGGCGAAAGCGCGGGCTGCGCCTGAACGCCTGCAAAACTGGTCACGGCGCTGAAATGCATCATGGTGAGTTTGCTGGAGCGCGTGATCCACCATGCGAGAGCCGCGACGATCAATGCACCGGCAGCAAATCCACCAATCCACCCTGCGAGCGAGTGAGTGCGGTTCTGTGGCGCCGGTGCTTGCGCGCCCAACTGCTCATCGCCGGCCGCTTTACCGGCCAACACTTCTTCGATCACGATCCGTGCTTCCCCGATCGCCTGAAGCCGCTGTTTCGAATCCTTCTTGAGGCATCGCTGCAAGAGTGTGCGAATTGGTTTCGGCGTGTTTCCAGGAAGCTGCGTCCATTTGGGCTCGGCCTTGATGATCTCGGCAAGTGTGTCGGTTACGGTCTCACCACTAAATACCATCTTTCCCGTGACCATTTCGAACAGGACGCAGCCAAAGGACCAGATGTCGGAACGCCGGTTGATGGGTCTCCCCTTGGCCTGCTCAGGGGACATATACGCTGCTGTGCCTAAAATCATTCCCGCCTGAGTACCGAGGTGCGTGAGCGTCGGCGAACTCGAAATGTCGGTGTTCACGGCCGCGCTCTCGAGCGCCTTTGCCAATCCGAAATCAAGCAGCTTGACCGCGCCCTCAGCGGAAACCTTGATGTTGGCCGGCTTAACATCCCGATGCACGATGCCATGCTCGTGGGCATACTCCAGCGCGTCACAGACTTGTTTCGCGACCGACAAGGCCTCTTCGAGAGGAACGGGGCCAACGAGAAGGCGATCTGCGAGAGTAGGCCCCTCTACGAGCTCCATCACAAGCGCGGGTTTGTCAGAATCTTCAAATCCGTAGATGGACGCGATATTTGGATGATTCAGTGATGCGAGGACTTTCGCTTCCCGCCGAAAGCGGTCTAGCGTTTCTGGATCTCTGGCCACATCAGAAGGCAGGACTTTGATTGCAACCGAGCGGCCGAGCTGGGAGTCACGCGCGCGATATACGACTCCCATTCCGCCCGCCCCGAGCGGTGAGACGATCTCATACGTCCCCAGTCGAGTTCCCGCCGAAAGCGCCAAACCACGCTCCTCAGAGGAGTTGCTGAATTGTAGCAGTGTCACTAGGACAACCGTAGTGAGTGTTGTGCACAGCGCTCACGTACAGTTTCTGGTCGGATAACGGGCTACTCGGAAGTTGAACGAGGTAGGTCCAAGCGGGCCATAAATCGGCTTCTTGGAAATCGAATACTCAGAGGAGCCGAATCTGGAAACATTGTACCCGGCGCGTTTACGCCGGTGCTTGCCAAACACTCGAAGTCGTTCTCGTTGATCGACTGTGTCTCCGTTGGTGTCGACCGGATGCAGCGCAACTTCGAGCCGATGCGCAGGCAGGTGGAGGCCTGGCAGAGATTCGAACTGACAGATGTCACAGCCAAAGTTGTGATCTACGAAGCGTTCGTAGAAGGCAAACTGGAGGCTCCCAAACACCTCGCGCGGACCGTGCATGATCTCTACTTCGAGCCGAAATACGACGAGTTCAGGTCGCGCACGATCTGGAGTCTGTCGAATGCGTTCACATCCGCATTCAAAGAACTTGAGCCTATCCCACAATTCAAGGCGACGGCGAAGTTGGGAGAGTTTCTGGAGGCTCGGTTCTCCCAGTCGTTCTGACATTGCGGCGGTTCCGGCCGGCCCGCCGCTCCTTTATTAATTTTTTTAATTTCATTTGCCTGGGAGTCCTTGCGTCGGAATTAGACGCTTTCCCCCCACCGACCGGTATCCCCGAAGCCCGTTTCACGGCACTGGCCTGTTCGCGGTTCCGCGGCTGCGGTGCCAAGCGGGATGATGAGCTTTGACGGTTCGGGCCAACTGGCACTCGGCCTCCAGGATGCCCGCGACTTGGAGCTACCTCACAGGCCACTTCACAGTGTGGCAGTAATCTCCTGATTGCCCGATGCCAAGGGTGAAGACCAGGGAACGATAGCATGTTCGTTTGCGGACATTCTTTAGTCGGCGGCGGACACCTCCTACCACTTTGGTTTGGTCGGCGGGATTCTCTCCTCTGTTATCAGAGCGTTAGGCGTTCGACTAGATTGGTAAAGGTCTTGCGAGTGGGGAGTTGATCTGACAGTGAGCTTGATTGTTTCGCCTTGGTATTGCCCCGCCCATAATGGCACTGAGCTACCGCTGATATGGAAAGTTTGCTGCAGGATATCCGCTACGGGTCGCGCATGTTGCGCAGGTCACCCGCGTTCACCACGGTGGCCATAGTCACCCTGGCCCTGGGAATCGGCGCGAACACGACAATTTTCAGCATGGTGAATTCGTTCCTTTTACGGCCGCTGCCGGTGCATGATCCTGGCCGGATCATCACTTTAACTGAGATGCAGAAGGACGGCACCAACAACAATGTGTTCTCCGTGCCCGAGTACCGTGATATTCGCAACCAGACTGATGACGTTTTCTCAGGTCTGCTCGGCTATCAGTTCGGAATGGATGGTCTCACCGTCAACGGTAAGACGGACCGCATTCTTAGCAATTACGTCAGCGGAAACTATTTCTCCACGCTGGGCCTCAAGCCGACGCTGGGGCGTTTGATTCTGCCCTCAGAGGGGGAAGTTTTAGGGGCCGACCCGGTCATGGTCCTTTCTTATTCGTTTTGGAAAACCCGATTCGGTGGGGATCTGGAAGTCGTTGGAAAGAGAGTCACACTGGACGGTCACCCCACCACGGTTGTTGGCGTCGGCCCTAAGGACTTCGACGGGATCAGCTCGTTCTTAAGGTGCCAAGCGTTCTTGCCGCTCGGAATGGCTTTTATCGATGGTTATCCGATGGATTTGATGACCAACCGGAAACTTCAGATGGTGATGTTGTATGGACGTCTGCGTCCGGATGTTAGGCTCCAAACAGCGCAAGCAAAGCTGGACCTGCTTGAGCGTCGTTTTGAACAACAATACCCCGACAGCCACAAAAACGAAAGCTTGCGCATTTTCCCGGAACTGCGATCGCGTCCGAATCCCGACCCTAACAACACCATGTTGTTCATCTCCGGCCTTTTCCTCGGACTCTCGACGCTAGTTTTGCTGCTGGCTTGCGTGAACGTGGCGAATATTCTGCTGGTACGGGCCACGGTCCGCGGCCGGGAAATGGCGATCCGCGCTGCTTTGGGCGCTGCTCGCACCCGACTGATCCGGCAACTAGTCACCGAAAGTGTTGTCCTCGCTCTGGCCGGTGGGGTAGCGGGGATTGCCATTGGACTTGCGGGAAGCTCTTTACTGAGTGCCCTGGACATCCACGTGGATATCCCGGTGCGATTCGACTTCAGTTTCGATTGGCGCATCTTTGGCTTCGCGATGGCGATCGCGCTCGCCACCGGAGTGATTATCGGTCTGATTCCAGGATTGCGTGCGTCGCGACAGGACTTGGGCACGGTACTGCACGAGGCGGGACGTGGTGTGATCGCGGGTCGCCAGCGGCTGCGCGACGTACTTGTCGTGGCTCAGGTCGGTGGTTCGTTGATGCTGCTGATCATCGCTATGTTGTTCACGCGCAGCCTTGGCAAAGCGCAACACAGTGACCTCGGATTCGAGCCAAAGAGAGTTATCAACTTCACAATGGATCCAACCGAAGTTGGCTACAACGAGGAACAAGGCCGCGCGTTCTACAAAAATCTTCTTGAACGGACCCGCGCGCTTCCGGGAGTCGAGTCGGCGACCACCGCAGGCGCAACTCCGATGGGATATCTCGGAGGCAACGATTTGGTGGATGTGGATGGCTATCCTTCGCCTCCAGGGGAGGCTAAAACACCTCTAGCCTATAACATTGTTTCATCTGAATATCTGGAAACGCTCAAAATTACCCTGCTGCGCGGGCGTACGATCGATGAACGCGATACCCAGACCAGTCCGTATGTCGCGGTCGTCAATGAAGCCATGGCTAAGAAATATTGGTCGAATACCGATCCCTTGAACCGGTATTTCGACATCGGCAGTGATCCGCAACACCGCATTAAGGTTGTTGGCGTGGTGAAGAACACACACGTGCGAAGCATCACTGGGACCGTTGATCCATATTTTTACCTGCCCTTGGCGCAACACTACGCTGGGAACTCGCTGAATACTCTGCAAGTGCGGACCTCCGTTTCGCCGGCGGCGATGGTTCCGCAAGTTGAGCACATCATTGAATCGCTGGCACCAACTATGCCCGTGTTTGACGTCCAGACCATGAACCAAGCTTTGGACACCTTGAATGGCTTGCTGCTCTTCCAAATTGGAGCTGGCTTAGCGGCGGCGCTGGGATTATTAGGACTAGTTCTCGCAATTGTGGGCGTGTACGGGGTAATTTCCTACGCTGCTAGCCAGAGAACACATGAGATTGGCATTCGCGTGGCCATCGGGGCTGAACCGATGCAGATCCTGAGAATGGTTATTCGGCAAGGCTTGCTCATCGTTGCTATCGGCCTAGTGGTAGGAATCGCGGCCGCGTTCGCCAGCGCGCGAGTGCTCAAAGGCTTCCTCGTGGTAAGTGCGACCGACCCTATTACCTATATCACGGTGGCAGTCGCTCTCAGCTTGGTTGCGCTTACTGCCTGCTACATCCCTGCCCGGCGGGCGGCGAAAGTCGATCCAATGGTGGCGCTGCGCTATGAGTGAGGAATAACCATGACCGGCCTCGCACAAGATGTTCGCTATAGCCTCCGGCAATTGCATAAATCCCGGGGCTTCATGCTGACAGCCGTGCTGACGCTTGCCATTGGGCTCGGGTCGGGTTCCGCCATGCTCTGCCTGATGGATACACTCTGGCTACATCCGATGCACGTGCCAGACGCGGGACGGCTGGTGCGCGTCTTCTCCACTACTCCGCAGGATCAGGAGGGTGCGTTCAGCTACTTCGAATATCAAACGCTAGCGGAGCGTATGCCAGCCTTCTCTGGCCTTGCCGCCGCGGGCGGCCGCGGGAGCCTTATGCCCCGACCGGACGGAACCTCGAAACTTCTCCTGACCAGCGTCGTTTCGTCGAATTTCTTTGATGTGCTTGGCGCGCGCCCGCGGCTTGGGCACTTGTTTTCCGCTGGAGATGCGGCCAGCCTTCGCGTCCATCCCGCGATCGTTCTTGGCTACCGCTGCTGGCAACGCGAGTTCAATGCCGATCCCTCGATCATCGGCAGGTTCCTGCCGTTGCGCCACGGGAAGGACCAGATCTACCAGGCCCAGGTCCTTGGAGTGCTTCCGCCCAGTTTCCGTGAGATTGACCCTAATTCCGATCGCGATCACTAACATCCGGATAACGCTCAGAATCCCACTTTGCGGCTCAAAGCGTGAAATCGCTGTTAGCGTCAGCTGCCATCAACTTCACCTTCCTTTGCCGGTGATCCGCCCACCAGCACTCAGAGTGATGAGCGCCGGACGCTGAATACCACCGAAAATCCGTCTCGGCCGGAAGTCAAGGCAGGTCGTACAATCACTGCAAGCCGGGGGGGACGATGCACATTTGGCTGCAGGATTTTCGCTACGCGATGCGGATGCTTCGCAAGAACGCGGTGCTCACCGTGGTGATGTCGGCTTCTTTGGCCATCGGGATCGGAGCCAATTCGGCGATTTTTAGCGTCGTCGATACGCTGCTGCTCCGGCCATTGCCTTATCCGCAGCCGGACCGGCTGGCGAATGTATGGCTGCATTCTCCGGGGCTGGGGATTTTTCGCGACTGGCCTTCGCCCGGTGAATATATCGATCTACAAAAAGAGAACCATTCGTTCGAGCAGATGGCTCTGGCGCAGAGCCGCACGGTCGTGCTCACGGGCCGCGAACAACCTGAGCGCATCGACGCGTTGCGAGCGCAATCCACACTGTTGGCGATGCTGGGTGCGAAGCCTCTGATGGGCCGGCTGTTGCTGCCGGAAGACGACACGCCCGGCAAACCGGCTGTCGCCATTCTTAGCTACCGTGCATGGAGAAAGCTTTTCAATTCCGATCCAGGGATTCTCGGCAAGAGCATCACGCTCGATGGCAAACCCTTCATCGTTGCCGGGGTCCTGCGGCGCGACTTCATGATTAATTCCGAGGTGATGCCTTCGGAAGAGCCCATGGACAAGCTGAATGTGTTCTTACCGCTGCCCTTGGCAGCAGATGCCGAGCAGAGGCGGGGTGACGAAAACTACAACATACTCGTGCGGCTGAAGCCGAAGGTTTCCGTCCAGCAAGCGCAGGCCGACATTGACTTGATTGCGAGCCGGGTCCGCGAGAAGGACAAGCGTGACGCGACCTTCGGGATGCACCTAGTGACTCTGCAAGAGCAGGTGGTTGGCGATGTGCGCCGTGCGTTGCTGGTGCTGCTCGGCTCGGTGAGCCTGGTACTGCTCATCGCTTGTGCCAATGTTGCGAACCTGCTGCTCACACGTGCCGCGGGCCGCGAGAAGGAAGTGGCCATACGGGCGGCTTTGGGTGCCGGCTGGCAGAGAATCGCGCGCCAATTGCTCACAGAAAGTGTTTTGCTGGCGCTCGTCGGAGGTGCGGCCGGGTTGCTGGTCGCGCAAGCGAGTCAATACGCAGTGCGCAAGATAAATCCGGGCGATATCCCCCGGCTGGATGACATCGGCCTAAATGGCACAGTTCTTTGGTTCACCTTCGGGGTTTCACTGGCAACCGGCATTTTGTTCGGACTGGCCCCGGTATGGAGGGCCATCCACTTGGACCTGAACAACTCGTTGAAAGCGGGCGGTCGTAGCGGACAGAGCGATGGTGGCTTGCGTCTCAGGCGGCATCGTTTGCGCGGGTTGCTTGTGGTTTCCGAACTGACTCTTTCGCTGATGCTGCTGATCGGAGCAGGACTGCTGGTGCGCAGCTTTGTTCGTCTGCAAAGCGTGCCACCGGGATTCAGCACTGCCGGCGTGTTGACGATGCAGATTGCGGCCAACGACCCGAAGTACAGAGACGAAAAAGCAGTCATGAACTTCTACCGGGAAATCGACCAACGTGTGTCTCGCTTGCCCGGCATCAGGTCAGAAGGCGAGGTTTCGGCGCTGCCACTCGCCGGAGCGGTAGGTTGGGGAGGGATTCACGTGGAGGGCTACACCCCACCACCGGGGCGCGAGTTGCAAGTAGACATACGCACCGCAAGCCCGGACTACTTTCGCGCCATGGAGATTCCTCTGATCCAGGGCCGCTTTTTCTCGGAGCACGACACCGCAGAGATGCCGCAGGTGGTAATCATCGACGAAAAATTTGCGCAACGCTTCTGGCCTAACGATAATCCGATCGGAAAACATCTGTGGTTCGATCCCAAGAAGCCCTACACAATTGTTGGTGTGGTAGGAGTAGTCAAGCAATACGGCCTGGAGACAGACGGCAAGATCGCAACTTATTTTTGTCAGCAGCAAAATGCAGAGACTGGCATGTTCCTGGTCGCTCGCAGTTCATCGGATACGGTTGCTCCATCGGCAGCCATCGTGCGGGAAATCCACGAGGTCGATCCAACGGCCGTGGTTTACGGCATACGCACCATGCAGGACAGGCTGTACGACTCGCTGGCCCGGCAGCGTTTTGCCAGCACGATGTTGGGTGCATTTGCGTCATTCGCTTTGCTATTGGCAGCTGTAGGCCTTTATGGCGTGATGTCGTATCTCGTGTCGCAGAGCACTCGCGATATTGGAGTGCGCATTGCACTAGGCGCGCGGCCCGGTGACATACTCGGCATGGTGGTCCGCGAGGGGATGGAACTCTCGGCGGTCGGAATTGTAGCGGGACTCGTCGGGGCGGCCATTGTCACGCGTGTGATGGCTAGCATGTTGTTCGGGATAAGTGCAATGGACGTGGCGACGTTCGCCATGGTGCCTGCAATCCTTGCCGCGGTAGCGTTCGCTGCCACAGCCATTCCTGCGCTGCACGCTACGAGAGTGGACCCGATAGTTGCACTGCGAGAAGAATAGACCGGCACGCCGCACTTGCTATTCAGTGCGCTGTTTCCCGGTCTAGATGCCGGATTGCACTAACGTCTCGCCGCCACCTCCCACGGTTCATTGCCGAAATAACGAAAAATAATCTGGCATCCGTGGGCGCTTATATACTGCGGATTCTGAACGAGTCCTGAGCTACAAACCACGAAGTCGTTGGTCAATTGTTGAAACATCGCGATTTGACTCAAAATGCCAAAATGCCCCGGCACGGGTTTTAAGTGCAATGGCATCTGATTGCAACAGTTTAATTTCCGGGTTTTGCCGGCTCGGCCCGATCCGATTCAACTGCAAGAAAAAGTTTCATCTTTCTAGTGACCTCGTCCTGATGGTCAATAAACATATAGTGGTGACTGCCAGCGATCCGCTCAATGCGGATTTGAGGGCCGCTCTTCTCGATACGGGCAATGAAACTGCTCATCATCGCAGCCACTTCTTTTTGTCGTTCGGGATCGGGAGCGGTGGACGGGTCGCTATAAAAACTAAGCGTCGGCTGCTTAATCCTGGTGTAGTCCAGCGGAGCGAATGTGTAGCCTTTCATCATCTCGCGGTACACATTCGCTGGTGTGCGGCGCTCAACGCTGCCATCAGGATGAACCAGGAAAGAGTCTCTCATGCTGGCTTCAAGGGCGCGGCTGGGCGGCGTTATCGCAAGCATGCTGTACAAAAAGCGAAATAGCGCATCCCATGAAACCAGTGCCTGCTTCGGGAGTTCCGGGGCTTCGGGTTGGTTTCCCGCTCTTATCTCTCGCGCCCTGGGGTCGGTCACCGGATCGTCGTCAGCATCGAAGTAGGTGAGCTTCTCGACGCGTTCGGGGTGGGCAGCGGCGAAGGCAGTAAGCTCGTCTCCCGCGATCGAATGCCCAGCCAGAATAACCTGCTTGATCCGCAAAGCGTCGAGAAATCCAAGAAGGTCCGCGACCCTGGTGGCGACGTCATAACCCGTGGCGGGGCAATCGGACTGACCAAATCCTCGGCGGGTCATGGCCAGAACGTGAAAGCGGTCTGTAAACTCTGGTGCGAGGTCGTCAAAGATGTGCGCGTTGTGTCCCAATCCCGCCAGAAACAGCAGAGTTTCACCTGGCCCGCCCCAATCGAGATAGTGAAGCCTGACGCCGTTCGCCTGCACAAAGCCGCTCTTGTGAGGAGAGGTATCTGTCCACGTAGGTGTTCGTCGAGTTTCATGTGCGCCTGACGTCGATGGCGCGACATCAGGCTGCTGTCCTGCCAATGCCGAACCGCCGACAACGACATACACGGCTAAACTTGCGGCTGCGGCAATGAAGGAAGGGGGGATGTTCATAGGCTTATTTTGTTCCTGCAGTCACTTGGCGACAAATCCTGATTACAACACGCGAAGGCGAAGCGGTCTCGGTGCTCTGCTTGTCTTAGGCATTCAAACGTAGCCCAGAATTGAATATATGCGGGTTAGATTTGCAAGCGGAAAGGTTTTGGTCTCTCGACACCTCAGGCACACTTCTTTGACGTTTGTTGAGTATTCCCCGGCAACGATAAGATCGGGTCGCAATGTGATAACTCTTTGCAACTCCGAGACGGATTCAGAGAAGTTCTCCGCCGAGTACGGTTTGCGATGTTCCTGCCAAACGTCTTTGATGTCTTCGAGAGGGACCCTTTGAATGAGGCGCAGGAAATCCTGCACATACTTGCAGGGGACTTGTTTGGAATCAACGAGGTCCCAGCATAAGCGTGCATGTCTTGCGGCAAGATCCGGTAACGAGACGAGCTTAAGACAAAATCCACCCAACTCGATCGAACACAATCGGTTCATCTCGGAGCCGTAAGCGCGAAATACATCTACACGAACAGCCTGCTCTGGTTCCACAGCTTGCAGTAGGGTTTTGCCGGGTGGATCATCGGGGTGGACGTGGCGAAACAGGAAGTCTGCATTGAGCGTTTCGGGGATGTAGTCGAACGCGGAGACAATAAAGTCGATGTCGTGTAAAGGCCGTGGATGACAGTGCCCGCCAGACCGCAAAATTTGCAACTCAATCGCAAAACCGCCCGTGAGTGCCCAGCCCGAAATACTGTGCTTCTGTAGCCTGCGAAGCACATTTTCCGCCCGGGCGGTATCAGCCGCGTTGAGAAACCTGCCCAGCATCGATCCTTCCGCCCTCACTGTTGTCCAGAGTGCTTGTGATCTTCTCATGAAGGCGGAACGCTCCTCGCGGGCTAAATGGCGAAACATAAACATCTTGATAACACCCAGAATCCACTTTGCGGCTCAAAGCTTACTTGCGATGGAGTATGTCAATTTAGTTCAATAATGGAACTATATTGACATTACCATTTAAGCCGTTCATACTTTGCCTATGCGCTCCCGCATGGACGAATTGCTTCCGCTGGCCGAGCAGA
>Ga0335069_10012945_pt1 | contig 11728 bp, 22 predicted proteins | sample Lox_Sample_11_FD_206714 | JGI IMG/M metagenome (GOLD analysis project Ga0335069, IMG submission 206714) | Soil microbial communities from Loxahatchee National Wildlife Refuge, Florida, United States - Lox_Sample_1.1 | ecosystem: Environmental > Terrestrial > Soil > Wetlands | place: USA...
GGAAGAAGAAGTCCGGCATCAGGTCGCGCGCCCAACGCACGGCTGTCCATGCGAGGCAGCGGATCTTCTGGTTGCGCGGCTGACCGCCCTTGGCGTTCGAGAAGTCGCGGCAGTCTGGCGAGGTCCAGAAGAACCAGAGGTCGCCGCGCTTGAGCTTCAGGTGGCGCCGCGGGGAAAGGTGCACCATGTCACCGCGGTGATGGACGGTGTCAGGGTGGTTCGCCCGATGGACAGCGATCGCCGTGTCGTCGTGGTTGATCGCGTAGTGTGGCGAGCGGCCCGTCACCTTCCGGATCGCCCAAGAGACACCTCCGCCACCGCAGAAGTGATCGGCCGTCTTGCCGGTCAGCCGGAGACCACGACGAGCCCGGTACTTCACGCGGCAGCCTTTCGCCAGGCGTCGCAGTCATCGCAGTGGCAGGTCTTGACCTCTTCCTCGGAGGCCCGAGGCGTCGCCAGCTGCTCGACCTTCCCGATGCCCCAGAACCTCGGCGTCAGGTCGTGCTTCTTGAGCCACGCTTCCCAGACCTTCGCGAACTCGGCGTCCAGCTCCGCCTCTTCGAGCTTTCCGACGTCGAGCCAGTCTTCGGCGCACTCGCCGTACTCGTCTCCGGCGCGATCCCGCGCGAGCTCGAGCAGGTCGTCGGCATCGGGTCGTGGGCCCAAACCCGGATCGATGACCTCTCCGACCCAGACCGCCTCGCGATGCCCAAGCCCGAGGTCATCCATCGCGCCCTGTAGCGCTTCCTTCACGGTCGCGTACGTCCCGTGAAACCGCTCGTTGTCCCTCGAGATCGAGAACATTCAGCGGCCCCCCAGCGCAGCGATCGCCTGCAGCACGTAGGGGTTTGCCGCGCCGCAGAACTCGCGCACGGCCTGGTCGAGCGGCACCGCCTCGTCTTCGCCGTCGCGGCGTTTCTCGAGCTCGCGCGCCTTCGCCTCCGAGTAGGTGCCCGCGCGCGGGAGCGCCTCGGTGTAGCCGGCCTCTCCGGGCATCCACCAGGTGCCGCTCGGCTTGTGCCGGACCAGGAACAGCCGCGGCGGGCCGTCCTCGGGCACGTAGACGAGCTCGGGCTTCGGCGGCTGCGGTTTCGACGGCAGCTTCTTCGACATGGTCACTTCCCTCCGTGAAGTTGGGCTTCGAGCTCGAGCACGCGCGCCTCGGCGGCCAGGGCGCGCTCTTTCCAGGTCGGCCGGCGCGGAGCGGCCGGCGGAGCGTCCTTCACCAGGCGCCAGACCCAGGCCCCGCGGTCGCCCTCGACGGGCTGGCACTCGATGGTGAGCCCGCGGTCGCGCAGCTCCTGCACCCGGGCGCCGAAGCGGGTGCCGCCGACCTGCATCAGCGCGCGCGACGTGTGCCACTCGCCGTCGTCGAGCAGCTCGCGCACCTTCTCGCGGTGCGACTTGTCGTCGGCGCCGAACGAGCGCTCCGCCGGCGGCGAAGGCGCGGGCGGTCGCTCCGCCCAGCTGAAGAGGTCCTCAGCCACTGCGGCGCCTCCAGTGCTTCGCGACGAGCAGCCGCACGCTGCGGTCCGCTGGGAGCTGCATCAGTCCGCGGTCGGCAGCCGGCGTCGACGGCGGCCGCATGACCGAGCGGGCCTTCCGCGCGCGCACCTTGAAGACGCCCAGGCCCGGCACGATGACGCGGCCGCGCGCCCAGACCATCTCCGCGAGCTCGGCGTGGAAGCCCTCGACGACCTGGCGCGCCAGCTTCCTCGTGATGCGCAGCTCGAGCGCCACCGCCTCGAGCAGCTGCAGGTAGGGCGACGACAGCGGGAGCAGGCGGATCTCAGGCACCGCGGATCTCAGGCACCGCGCACCTCCGGGAGCTCACGAGGCGATCGAGCGGCGGGTCTGTCTTCGTCGCGCGCTCAGCCATGGCGCACCCCCGCCGTGCTGCTGGCGGGGGGCGGATCGGGCTCGTCGTCGATGCGCATGCCGCCGCGGAACGGGCGGCGCGCTGTAGTAGAATTACTACGATCAGCCGGCGACGAGCGGCCGGTGGTGACGATCGGCGTCACCGAAGCGCTTGGATCGATGTCGGAGCGAGGGCCCGATGCCGGTCGCGGGAGGCTTCGAATCTCGCCCTGGGCCGCCGAGCTGTGCCGGGTTTGTGCCAGAACGGACTGCGCCGGGCTCACCTCGGCGCGCGAAACCGAAAGCTCCCCCTCTTCGGAGGTGCGCGGAACTGCACCGTTTGATACTGCTCGGACGGCAGCGCGCGTTTCTACACGGTGAAGGTCTCGGCCTCCGAAGCCAGGGGTCGCGCGTTCGAATCGCGCCGGGATCGTAGAGTCGTTCTGCATAGCTGCTCCTTGCGGTGAGTCGGGGTTCGGGGGCTGCTGTGTCTGGTTTGTGCCACCTTCGAGCGGCGCCATCGCGCGCCGCAGATCCGGCGTGACCAGGTGCGCGTACGTCGACGCGGTCGTCTGCGGATCAGCGTGCCGCATAATGCGCTGCACGTGGTGAAGCGGGACGCCGGCGCGGAGGAGAATCGTCGCGGTGCTGTGCCGCATGTCGTGCAGCCGGACCTTCCGCGGCAGCGCCGTCACCCAGAGCAGGCGCTTGTGCACCGCGCAGCGCGGCCGCTCCGCCGGCGGGCTGGTGACGACCTGGGCGAGCTCGGGCGGGCAGCGGTTGCACCAGACGCGGTAGCCGTCGACGATGCCCGCGCGCTTCAGCGCCGTCGCGAGCCGCAGGTGCGGATCGGACTCGCGCGGCAGCATGCCGCCCTTCGGGCCCGGGAACAGGTACGGGCCCGGCGTCTTCAGCGCCGCCTCGAGGTACGGCACGAGCGGCTCGACCAGCGGCAGCTCGGCGCCGGCGCCGCCCTTCGTCGTCTGCCGCTCCCAGCTCCGCCGCACCCAGACGATGCGCGCGGCCAGGTCGACGTCGACCTTGTGCATGCCGCCGATCTCGCCCTTGCGCAGCCCGAGGAAGATGGCGGTCGCGATGAAGCCGCGCCACTGCGGCGCGACCATCGCCAGCGCCCGCGGCACCTCTTCAAGCGTCAGCGTCTCGTACGAGCGCCGGGGCGCGGCGAGCTTCTCGGTGTCGAGCAGCGGGTTGACGCCGGTGAACTTCCCCTCTCGCCGCGCGCGCTCGAACGCCGTGCGCAGCTTCGCCCGCACGTGGTTCACCGACGCGCCGGAGAGGGCGGGGCGGGGCTCGCCCGCGGTCGACTCGTGCGGCCGCGCGAGCGTCGAAAACAACGCCTCGAAGTGCGTCGTCTCGACCAGCACCACCGGCATGCCGGCGAGCTCGGTGCCCTTCACGTGCTTCTCGAGCCGCCCGCGTTCGCTCGCCGCCGAGGCCTCGGGGCAGCGCTCGCTCAACCACCAGTCGACCAGCCCCCAGACGGTCATCTTGCTGCTCGCCGCGGTCGGCTGCAGCCCGAGCTTCCGCCGGCGGACCTGGGCCACGAGCTCGGCGAGCTCGCCCTCCGCCTGGCGCTTCGTCTCGACGCCGAGCAGCGCCTTCCGCACGCGGTTGCCGCGCTCGTCGACGTAGTCGACGTACCAGGACTCGCCGCGGCGCCAGAGACGGCTCATAAAGAAACTACCCTTGTCTTGTGTTGCCACGTCGTGCCAGGCCGAGCCGAGCCGAGCCATGCGGAGCTGCGCGTTGCCAAGCTCTGCCCGGCTGCACGCTGCCGTGCCCCGTCCTGCAACGTCGAGCGGAGCCGCGTGGTGAAGTTCACTTCTTCTCGCCGCCTTTCACCAACGAGCGGCGAATCACATCGAGCGTTTCCTTCGTAGGCAGCCACGATTTCGCCGCGGCGACTGCGCCCTCGAGAATCTTCACCTGAGCGGGCTTGGAGAAGTGCGCGACGGCTCCGAGCACCGAGAGCGTCGCGTGGTGCTGAATCTTCTCTTCGTTGGTCAGCGCATCGAAGTTCGCGACAGCGGACATCTTTGCGACCTCGCGCTTCGCCATCGCGTTTACCAGCCGGACACTGCGCGAGCCGGACTTGGCGATCTCCGAGTCGGTCATGCGCTTCAGCCCAACGCCCTTCACGGTGTCGAAACGGATGCCTTCGCGGAGCAAGATCTTCCGCGCGGAGCGCATGGCGTGACGGGCGTCGCCGCGCGTCTCAAGCATTAGCTCAGCGTCGAGCTTCGAGTACTCGATGGTCTCCCCGACCTGAATGTGTCGCAGGCGATCCGCCAGCGCCTTCGTTTCGATCGACAGCTCCGTCGCGATTCTCATCTTCTCCCTCTCCTCGAAAAACTGCCCTTGCCTTGCTGGCGCCTCGTCTTGCGTCGCCCGGAGATGCGTTGCCTTATCCGGCCGTGCCAGGCCCCACTTCGCTACGCCGTGTCCGGCTGCGCGCTGCATTGCTACGCCCCACCGGGACGCGCGCCGCGTTGCCCCGATTCAGTCCTCTGACCACCTCACTTTTTTCACCGCGAACCGCCCGTAGAAGCCGTTGTTGCGCGGGCGGAATCGTCCGATGCCGATGAAGTTCCCAGCCTCACGGAGGTGCTCCTCAAAGACCTCTTGGGTGATTGTGTCGTCGAGGACCATGAAGGTCACCTCGCCCGACCACTTCGGAATGACCGGGAAGCATCGTCTCACGCGCTTGCCTGAGCCGCGACGGCCGTCGGCAGGGACGAACAGCCATTCGCCAGCCACGTCGTCTTTCTTCACGGGAAGCACGAGCGGCTCGATCACCAGCACGCCGGCCTCGAAGTGCTTCGTGTAGGTCGCCTTCCCCTTGCCGGGGATGCTCTTCGAGAGGAACTTGGCGACCTCGGACACGGCGTTCTTGAAGGCCATCGGCGGAATGAAAACGCGCCCGTCTTCACCGACGTGCATGCGCTCGCGCCAGGTGCGCTTCTCGTAGTCGTCCGCGCCCTCCTTGTTCTGTTTCTCCGTGAAGTGCGCTCGAGACTGCGAGTACGGCGCGGTACTTTCCAACGTGGCTCGTGCGATTTTCATGCTTCTCCTGTCGAGAAAACTGCCCTTGCGTTGCTGTGCGAAACGTAGACGTGCCCTGCTACGGCAAGCCTCGCGCTGCCCTGCCATGTCCGGTCTTGCCGTGCCCCGCCGAACGCAGCGGTGCTCGGAGAGAGCGAACGCTTCATCGACGACCTCCGATCGGCACGACATTCGTCGCCGTCGTCGTCGACTTCTTCTCCGCCCAGGCCCTGATCTGCCCAGGCACAAACCTCAAGAGATTCCCGATCCGAAGATGAGGAAGCTCGCCGGCGCGGCAGCGCTCGTAGACGGACGTCCGCTTGACGTTGAGGTAGGTCGCAACCTCTTTCACCGTCCAGAGCGACTCGATGGGAAGCGGCGCGGTCATGCGGCCTCAGCGGTCTCCGGCTCCGCAGGCGTGCCCAGCGCGCGCGCCCGCGTGTTCTCGACCCAGGTGCGGCAGTACGTCTCGATGAGCTCGCGCCCGTCGAGGCCGAGTGCGGCCGCGAGCGCGAGCAGCTGCAGCTCCCACTCGCCGCCGCTCGCAGGTGCCGACTTCGTCTTGCGGGGTGTCGCGGGGGGGGCTTCATCGGCCGTCGCGCTGGCGGGCTTCTTCGCGAGGGCCCCAAACCCCATGCGCTCGAGCACGCTGTCCTCCGCATCGGCCGGCGGCGAGCTCGACGGCACGGCCGCGCGCGCGAGGTTCTTGACCCGCGCCCGGCAGCCCGCCGCGTCACCGCAGTGCCCGGTCGAGTTGTCGACACGGAGTGGCTTGTTGCACTTCGAACATGTCCTGGTCATGCCGCCGCCTTGTGGGTACCGCGAAGAACACCGATGACGTCGTCGACTTCGAGCTGGTAGCCGGGCTCGCCACTGCGCTCGAGCATTCGGATGGCCTGCTCGACGCGCTTCGCCAGGTCGCGTCCGGCCGCCGGCGGCGAGTAGCCCTTGCGGGCCTTGAGCCATTTCCAGCCGCGCGCCGTGATGCGGAGCGCCCGCGCCGTGTTGTAGCTGGTCCGCTCGATGAGCCCCTTTTTCGCCATCGCCCGGAAGTGATCAGCAACAGCGTTCGTGCTCACGATCTCGAGCGCCGCCATGATCTCGCGGATCGTCGGCGGGATGCCCTCATCCTCGAGGCTGTGGGCGATGAGCTCGAGGATCTCGATCTGCCGGTCGGTGGGCTCGTCGATGACCATCAGCCCAGCGCCTCCCTCAGCAGCAGCAATGCGGCGTGGATGCCGGCGGAGCCGGGCCCGTCGTTCAATACCTGGTACGCCCGCTCGACGAGCTCGCGGGAGACGACGTGCTCGAGGACGTCGGTGGACGCGAAGACCACGTTCGCGGGCAGCCCCTCGATCATCTTGAGGAGCTCCGCCCCCGGCTCGCTCACGCCCCTGCCGAGCACGGCGCGCGACCCTGGCGGGACCGAGAGCCAGTACGCGCGCACCGCGGAGGCTTGGGCCTTCAGCTCATCGACCGTCGGGACGGTGGTCACGCGCGCACCGCCGTTCTTGCCGCGAACCTGGGAAGTCGCGTTAGGCTACGAACATGCGCTCCCACCTGTTTGCAGTGCTGCTGACCGCGGTGGCTTGTGCCGGCCCAGCAGGACCCGAAGGACCAGAGGGCCCCCAGGGGCCTCAGGGCGACCAGGGGCCTCCCGGACCAGGCGGTGGCGGAAGCTCGGTTACGTTCGCGAGCCCGGAGGGAATGCTGAACGAGCACTACATCATGAGCGGGAGCTCGTTCACGTTCGACCTGTCCGAACCGCCAGCCGGCGCGACCGCGCTCTACCTCGACGTCTCGGCCTGCGTGCCGAGCGGGGCACAGGGCGGGGCGACAGTCGCATTCAAAACGGCAGCCGCAGCCTTCGGCGTGGACATCGTGACCAGCGTTGGATGCAGCAGCCAGACGCAGACAGAGGCGTCCTCGTCGAAGCAGGTCTGGATGCCAAGCGCCGCTCCACATCAGATCTCGGCTGCCGTATCCATGAGCATCGGTACCGCGCCGCCCGCGCAGGCGCAGGTCCGCGTCTTGGGCTGGATCGGCTCCTAGCGCTTGAGACGCCGGAGCTCGCTGCGCGGAATCATCTTCTCGCCGCGCACCGGGATCGCCAGCAGAGTGCCGTCCTCCACCCACGCGCGGATCTGCGTCGGCCGCACTCTCAGCTGACGCGCTGCTTCGCCGAAGCGAAGGGCGCCAAAGTCGGCGCAGGCCGAGAGCCTCCGCCTCAGCACCTGCAGCTCCCTCTTCAAGCTCGGCTTCGACTTTTTCATCCAACACCCCGCCTCGAGGATCAGCTCTGCTGATCCTTCGTTCAGTGCTTCGTAGCGCAGGGGTCTGACGTCCAGCAATTACCGGAAATCCGGTCATACGTGGGTAAGCCCTCCCTACGGTTTCTTTGCCAGGCGCCGATCCAGCGCCTGATCAAACGCCGCCCATTCGGCAGCTGAAACCGGGAGGTCCTTCAGGCCAGCGTCTTCCTTCACACCCTGGAAGGCGCTGTCCAACCCCACTTCGAGCAGCCTGTTCACGACATGGGACGCGGTGATCTTGTTCGGATCATCCCCGCGCGCGATCGCCTCGACTCGCCAGAGCGACTGAAGCGCATCGAGCCCCCGCTGGAGGTTCGGTGCGATTCGGAAGCTCTTGGGCGCCTTGCGGCCACCCTTCTTCGGCGAACCGTAGAGATCCACGTCGTGTTCTGAGCTGCCTCCCGCTTCCAACATGCCATCTCCATCCGCGCACGGCAATACGCCTCCGTGCTGCATCCGTGTATCTCACAAACGTATTTCATGTGTCAAGCTTGAAACGTCATACCGAGATGTAATACGTTGCTGTCATATGAACCAGAACAGCAGCAGTCCAGTTGTCGTGACGTTGCAGAAGGGTTTCCTGTCCTCGTGGCGCGCGTGGATGCAGCACCGCGCGAACGGGACGGCTGACACCGCCGAAGGCATCGCCGCCTATGAGCAGATGAAGGTCGCGAGTGCGGCCTACGCCGGCGAGCGCGCCGCTCGCTCCGAGATCGCCGAGGCGCACCGGAACGCCGCGGTTGACGATGCCGGCCCGGAGAGCGACCTGGGACTCGCGGACGCCGTCTCGAGGGCGGCTTGATCGCCGCGGCGCCGAAGGTTCAGGGGGTGGCGGCGATCTGCACGAAGTGCCGCCAGCACTATGCCGCCGCAGCGAATGAGCCTCTCCTCCCGGTGCACGTCTGCCCGCGCTGCTTCGCGGTCGACCAGCTGCTGAAGACCGCCGATGAGGTGCACGCCCAGATCAAGCGCGCCCTGGACGAGCACCAGTCCCTCGGCGCGCGGACCGTCGCCCGCTCCGCCCTGGTCCGGCTGCAGGCCGACGTCGCGCGCGTGCGAAGAACGGCATGAGCGGCCTGCCTTTCGCCACCGTTGATACCTGGCCGGCGGCCGCCCATGCCGGGCATGTCTGGGTGACCGTCGCTCATTTTGCTGAGCGTAGCCTTGACTCCATCCGCAAGCCGATTCCCGCCGCGATGTTGCACGTCGTGCTTGACCACCTGGCGCCGGGTGCCGAGATCGTGCGTCGCGCGGCCGCGCCGGACTTCGACGCCGAGCTCGCCCGGATCAAAGCGCTCCAGCCAGGCGAGCGCTTCCGACTGGTGATCGAACACGACGAGCCGCGGTGCCACTGTCCTGGGCTGACACATGAGCAGTGCAAGGGCTTCGCGGCCGACCCGTGTCTTGAACCCGAATCAGCAGGTCAGCGCGGTGGCGAGGTCTATTTCGTCAGAGCCGAGACGGGCCAGATCAAGATCGGCTTCTCGCTGGCCGCATGGTCGCGGCTCGAGGCACTTCAGACGGGTTCCCCGGTCAGGCTTCAGTTGCTGACCACGACGCCCGGCGATCAGGCGCTCGAGCACGACCTTCACCGCCGCTTTGCTGACGCGCGACTTCACGGCGAATGGTTCCGGCCGACGCCGGAGCTGATTGCCCTCATCGAGGAGATCAAAAATGGGCACTGAGCCGAAGGTTCACCCGGCGGCCGCGCTGCTGCCGATGATGCTGGAGCCGGAGCTCGCCGAGCTGGCCCGGGACATCGAGGAGCGAGGGCAGATCCTGCCCATCATTCGCCACGACGGCGTCATTCTCGATGGCCGGAACCGGCTGGCGGCCTGCAAGCTCGCCGGCCGCGAGCCTTGGTTCGAGGAGTGGGACGGTCGTGGCGGCACGCCGACCGGTTTCGCGGTTTCGGCGAACCTGCCGCGGCGGCACCTCAACGAGACGCAGCGGGCGGTGATCGGCGCACAGGCGTTGCCACTCTTTGAGGCTGAGGCGAGAGCTCGGCAGGGCAAGCGCGCGAAGCCAGAGCATCCGGCCACCACATCTGTGCCCCGGGGCACAGATGTCGAGCCGGCCAAGCCCCGGGCATCGAAGGAAAAGCCGAAGCGGGCGGCAGAGGCGGCGGCGAAGGCGGTGGGGTCGAGCGCGCGCTCTGTCGCCCGCGCCAAGGCGGTTCTCGAGCGCAAGCCCGAGCTCGTCGAGCAGCTCAAGGGCGCAAAGCTGACGCTGAAGCAGGCTGAGAAGGCGATCAAGCGCGAGGAGCAGGTAAGGCAGGTCCTCGAGTACCGGCCCCCGACCGGCACGTACTCGGTGATCGTGACCGACGTGCCGTGGCGCTACGACGACGAGCTCGACGGCTCCGACCAGGCGCGCGCTGGCACAAGCTACCCGACGATGAGTATCGAGGAGATCTGCGCGATCAGGGTGCCGGCGGCGCCGGACTGCGCGCTCTGGTTTTGGGTCACGACGGCGTTCTTGATCGACGGCACCGCCGCGCGCGTGCTCGACGCGTGGGGCTTCGAAGCGAAGACGATGCTGACGTGGGTGAAGGACCGGTTCGGCGCGGGCCGCTACCTGCGGAACCAGACCGAGCACTGCATTCTCGCCGTGCGCGGGAAGCCACTGATCACAGGCGAGGCAACGGCCAACGTGCTGAACGCGCCACGGCGCGGGCACTCCGAAAAGCCCGACGAGTTTTTCGCGCTGGTCGAGAAGGTCTGCCCGGCGCAAGACCGGCTCGAGCTGTTCGCGCGCAAGGAACGCAAGGGGTGGGTCACGTCGGGCGCCGAACTTCCGAAGCCCTCGAAGAAGCGGAAGCTGCAGATCACCGACGTTCCCGCGGAGGCCTGATGCGGATCTGGAGGGGTTTCGTCTGGCTGCTCGGCTGGGCGTTCTGCGCGGTCGGTCTGCACGCGCCGCCCGCGGGGCTGAATCTTTCGATGTCCATCGCCTGGATCTGCATGCGCTGTCAGGAGCGCGTGCCGGGCGGGCTCTCAACGAAGCACAAGCGGAGGAGGAACCGATGGTGAAGGGAAGACTGGCGAAGGAGCTTGTGCTCCCGCCCGACGTGGTGGCAGACCCGCCGGCGCCGCGCCATCCGCCTGCCACCGCCGCGCCCCCGAAGCTCGAGGGGGCAGGGCTCAAGCGCGGCGCGCGGGACATGCTCCGCGAGCTCGCAGCGCTGCACCCGCGGTCGCTGACGCGCCGGGAGCTCGCCACGCGTGTGATCATGGCGCACGACGGCGGCAGCGTCGGCGACTACATCAGCGCGCTGATGAGCGCCGGGCTCGCCGAGAAGGACGACAGCGGCGATTACCAAGCGACCGCGGCGGGCCTGAAGGCTGCGGGCAACGTCGCGCCGAAGAGCGCCGAAGAGATCCGCGAGCTCTGGCAGCGAAAGCCTGAGTTCAAGCGCGGAGTGCGGGCGATGCTCGACGCGCTGTGTGGTGCACCGAATGGCTGGCTCACCCGTGAGGAGCTCGCGAAGGCGGCCGGCATGGAGCCGAGCGGCGGCAGCGTCGGAGACTATATCTCGGCGCTCGTCTCGTCGGGGTGTGCTGACTCCAAGAACCCGCGGGGCGGCCCCTACCAGATCGGCCACGCGCTCTTCCTCGGTGCTCGATGAGAGTCGACATCGTCGGGCGCAAGAAAGACGCGGACGGCGTGGTGACGCGCGAGCTCTCGTGCGGCCACAAGCAGCTCGAGGGACGAGGCGGGAAGGTCGCGTTCACGGCGTACTGCCGGGTCTGTGCGATGGGGAAGGCGACGCGCAACCCCAGCGTCGTGTTCGGCCCCTGCACCGCGCTGGTCTTCCCGCTGAAAGAGCAGCGGGCGCGGCCCTGCGGCGCCGACTCGCACTTCAAGAATGCCGCCGGCGAGCCCCGTTGCGCCCGGCACAACCGAAGGGCGGTTCGGCGGTGAGCATCGAGGACATTCGCGGGCTCACGGTCTACCGGCCGTGGAGCGAGTACATGGCCGACGGGCTCAAGCCGCTCGAGAACCGCGACTGGACCCCGTGGAAGTCGATGCTCGGCAAGTACCTCGCCCTGCATGCCTCGGCGCGGTGGGAGCAGCAGGCGGCGGACTTCATCGAGCGGAACCGCCTCCGGTTCGGCCTCGGCGCGCACGTGAAGCGGCCCGAGGACTGCCGGGTGGGCATCATCGCCGTCGCGCAGCTCGTCGGCTGGGTCGAGATCGGCGCGCACGGCGCCGGCCAGGCGAAGACCGTCGCGATGCTGCCCGGGCACGCCTTCGACCACGCGAAAGACGGCCCATGGTTCTTCGGCCGCTTCGGGTGGCTGCTGCGCAACGTGGTCCGGTTCGAGCCCATCGAGTGCAGGGGGAAGCAGGGGCTGTGGAAGCTCGAGCCGGACGTCTATGAGAAGGTCCGCCGGCGCTACGACCGGGCGCTCAGCGCACGCGTCAGCCCAGAATCTGGAATCGGTCGTTGACCACGGTGTACTGAAGCGACCCAGAGGTGACGACGATCTTGA
>Ga0335069_10012947_pt1 | contig 11727 bp, 8 predicted proteins | sample Lox_Sample_11_FD_206714 | JGI IMG/M metagenome (GOLD analysis project Ga0335069, IMG submission 206714) | Soil microbial communities from Loxahatchee National Wildlife Refuge, Florida, United States - Lox_Sample_1.1 | ecosystem: Environmental > Terrestrial > Soil > Wetlands | place: USA: Florida...
CGATCACCATGCCGTACTGGGACGAGCGCTTCAAGGCGGTGAGCGCGCAGTATCCCGACGTGAAGACCTCGCAGTACCACATCGACATCCTCACGGCGCATTTCGTGCAGCACCCGGACTGGTTCGACGTGGTGGTGGGCTCGAACCTCTTCGGCGACATCCTCTCGGACCTGGGCCCGGCGTGCACCGGCACGATCGGCATCGCGCCCTCGGCCAACATGAATCCCGAGCGCGAGTATCCGTCCTGCTTCGAGCCGGTCCACGGCAGCGCGCCGGACATCTACGGCAAGGGCATCGCCAACCCCATCGGGCAGATCTGGTCGGGCGCCATGATGGTGGGGCACCTCGGCCATCGCGACGCCGAGGACGCCATCGTGAAGGCGATCGAGACGGTGCTCAGGGAAGGCCCCCGCACCCGCGACATGGGTGGAACCGCCAATACCGTGGATGTGGGAAAGGCCATTGCCGCTGCGATATAAAGCATGGAACGCAGATGAACGCAGATGAACGCAGATAACCCCCGGAAAGCTCCAATTGCTTCGTGCCCAACGCTAGCGACGTACCGAAGCCCTGAAGCGTTTGGGCCTTTATCTGCGTTCATCTGCGTTCATCTGCGTTCCATCGCTTGAGTCTTCTAAAACAAGAACGGGAGGAAACATGAAAAGACGTGAATTCGTGGTGGGAGGCGCGGCCGTTGCCGCATCGATGGCGTTGCCGGCGTGGGCGGCGTATCCCGAGAAGCCCGTGCGCTACATCATTCCCTTCGCGCCGGGCGGTGAAAGCGACATCGCGGCGCGCTACCAGCAGGTCGTGTGGCGCAAGAAGTTCAACCAGGAGCTCGTCATCGAATCGAAGCCCGGCGCGGGCGGCGCGCTTGCGTGGTCGCTGCTGAACGGCTTCCCCGGCGACGGCTACACGGTGATGGGCACGAACCTGCCGCACCTCGTGCTCCAGCCGCTGGAGGGCAACGTCAACTACGCCACCGACGACATCGTCACCGTCATCTACTTCAACTACACGCCCGACGCGATCGTGGTGCGCTCGGAGTCGCCGTACAAGACCTTCAAGGACCTCGCCGACGCGATGAAGTCGAAGGGGCTCGAGGTGAGCTTCGCGGGCTCCGGCACCAATTCGGCGAACCACGCGGCCCACGCCCGCCTCGACCAGGCGGTGGGCGCGACCACGACCTACGTCCCATACAAGGGCACGGGCGACCTCATCGCCTCGCTCCTGGGCGGGCATGTGAGCGTCGCCATGTCGTACTCGTCGCTGCACGTGGCGCAGAAGGCCAAGACGCGCGTGCTCGCGGTGGCGACACCCGAGCGGCTGCCCTACGTGGATGCGCCGACTTTCCGCGAGCTGGGCATCGACTGGGTGGACGGCGCCTACCGCGGCGTGGGAGTTCCGAAGTCCACGCCCGAAACGATGCGCAAGCAGCTCTCGGACATCCTCGAGGAGATCAACAAGGACCCCGAGTTCCGCGCCAACATGACGAGCCAGGGCATCGAGCTCGTGGACGTGACCTACGACAAGATGCCGGCGTTCATGGAGGAGCGGAAGAAGGCCTACCTGCCGCTCGCGAAGCTGCTCGGTCTGGTGAAATAACTAAAGCCGGGCAACACGGAGGAAAAGCGGAGACCACGGAGACCACGGAGGAAAGGCAAGAACCCTGATGGCGTTTCGTGCCCAAGCCCGCGGGATCACGAAGCACACACGGTTTTGGGTTTCCTCCGTGGTCTCCGTGGTCTCCGTGGTTCCCGGCTTTTCCGGTCGAGCCTCGCGACAAGCATCAAGCCACGAGCTCGACGATCTCCGAGAGGCTCTTCACGATCTCGTCGGGACGAACCCCCAGGCGCTCGACGGGCGCGCCGGCGCGGTTCACCCAGAAGACGCGGAAGCCGAAGCTCTTGGCTCCCGCGGCGTCCCATCCGTTGGACGAGACGAATCCCACGAGCGCGCGCGGCACTCCGAGCTGCTCTTCGACGATGCGGTAGACGGCGGGCACGGGCTTGAACTCCTTCACCGTGTGCACCGAGAGCACGCCGCCGCGGAACAATCCCGAAAGCCCGTTGTGCTCCACGACGGCGTTCAGCATGTCGGGATGCCCGTTGGACAGGATCGCGAGCGCGCGCCCCTTGGCGGAGAGCTTCTCCAGCGCTTCGCGCACCTCGGGAAACATCGCGAGCTTGCGGTACTCGTCCATGAGCATGCGGCGCGCCGAATCCTCCGGCGTGATTCCCAGGTGCTCGAAGGTCCATTCGAGCGACGAGGCTGTCACGCGGCTGAAGTCCTCGTATCGGCCCATGAGCGTGCGAAGCCAGGTGTACTCGAGCTGCTTCGTGCGCCACGCGGCCGAAAGGGCCGCGCCCTTGCCCGGGAACAGGGTCTCGGCGAGCCTTGTCACCGAGTGCACGTCGAAGAGCGTGCCGTAGGCGTCGAACACAAGCGCTGATATCTCGCGGGTCATGGTCTCCTCCGGGGCCGATGCTAACATTGACTCTCCTACCGAGAGTGCGCGCATGTTCAATTGGGATTTTCCGTACACCTCGCAACGCATGCCGGTGCTTGCGAAGAATGTCGTGGCCACGTCGCAGCCGCTCGCGGCCCAGGCGGGCCTCGCGATGCTGGCCAAGGGCGGCAACGCCGTCGATGCGGGGCTCGCGGCGGCCATCACGCTCACCGTCGTCGAGCCCACGTCCAACGGCATCGGCTCCGACGTCTTCGCGATCCTGTGGGACGGCCAGCGCCTCGTGGGATTGAACGCCTCGGGGCGCTCGCCCGCGGGATGGACGCCAGAGCGCTTCAAGGGCAAGGACGCCGTCCCGCAGCGCGGTTGGGATTCGGCCACGGTGCCGGGCGCGCCGTCGGCGTGGATCGCGCTTTCCAAGCGCTACGGCAAGCTTCCCTTCGAGGATCTCTTCGAGGCCGCGATCCGGTACGCGCGCGAGAGCTACATGGTCTCGCCCATCACGGCGGCGAGCTGGGCGCGGCAGGCGCCGAACTACAAGGGCTTCTCGGAATTCTGCTGGACGTTCCTGCCGAAGGACCGCGCGCCGTATCCCGGCGAGCGCTTCTATTGCCCGCAGCAGGCCGAGACGCTGGAAGACATCGCGTCGACCAGGACCGAGAGCTTCTATCGCGGGCCGATCGCCGAGCGCATCGCGCTGGCGAGCAATGCCGACGACGGCGCCATGACGATGGAAGACCTCGCAGCGCACCGCGCCGACTGGATCGAGCCCATCAGCGTCGAATACCGCGGCTACCACCTGCACGAGATGCCGCCGTCGGGCCAGGGGATCGCGGCGCTCATGGCGCTGGGGATCCTGCGCAATTTCGACCTCGCCTCGCACGCCGTGGATTCGGCCGACAGCCTGCACCTGCAGATCGAGGCGATGAAGCTCGCGCTCTCGGACGCATGGGCGCACGTGTCGGATCCCATGTCCTCGCAGGTCACGCCCGCGCAGATGCTCGACGCCGAGTACCTCAAGGGCCGCGCGAAGACGATCGACATGAAGAAGGCGCAGGTTCCGGCCGCGGGCTTCCAGAAAGGCGGCGGCACGATCTACCTCACCGCGGCCGACGAGAAGGGGATGATGCTGTCCTTCATCCAGTCGAACTTCCAGGGATTCGGCTCCGGCGTCGTGGTGCCGGGAACGGGCATCTCGCTCAACAACCGCGGCCACGGATTCTCGCTCACGCCCGGCCATGCGAACCAGGTCGGCCCGCGCAAGCGCCCGTTCAACACGATCATCCCGGGATTCCTCACGAGGAACGGCCAGCCCGTGATGAGCTTCGGCGTGATGGGCGGCAACATGCAGGCGCAGGGGCACGTGCAGATGGTCACGCGCCTCGTGGACTACGCGCAGAACCCGCAGGCGTGCACCGACGGGCCGCGCTGGATCGTGAACACCGACTACACCGTGAGCTTCGAGGACCGCTTCCCGTCCTCGGTGCTCGAAGAGCTCGCGCGCCGAGGCCATCGCATCGTGAGCGAAAACGTCCCGATGTTCGGGTTCGGCGGCGCGCAGCTGATCCACAGGCTCGACGACGGCTACTGCGCCGCGTCCGACCATCGCAAGGACGGCGGGGCGGTCGGGTTCTAGTCGCTGCTGGGACGGTGGGATGCCTTCAGGCGAGCATCCCGAGGTGCGGCGCCAGCAGTTCGGTCGCGCGGCGGCCCTCATCGATCGCTTCCGCGGCCCGATGGAAATCGAGCAGGCCCAGCTGCGATAGGCGGGGGGCGACCAGCACGTGCGGCGGATCGCCCGCGATGCGGCTTCGCGCAATGCGGACCTGCATCACCTGCATGCTCGTGATGAAGACGTCCACGGGCGAAGGCATGGAGCCGCCCGAGTGTGGCGGAGCCGGGAGGCCGTGGGACTTCATCCAATCGGCCACGAGCCCCGAACGCGTGACCGCGGGCCGCAGGCGGCTGCCGAGGACGTCGGTGCTCAGGTCCACCGCGATGATCACGTCCGCTCCCATGGCGCGGCAGAGCGAAACCGGCACGGGATTCACGAGGCCGCCGTCGACCAGCATGTCGTCGTCGCGAATCACGGGCGAAAAGAATCCCGGCAGCGCGATCGAGGCGCGCACGGCTTCGAGCGTCGATCCTGTGCGCAGCCACACTTCCTCGCCGGTCTGGAGCGCCGTGGCGACGGCGCCGAATGGCAGCCGGAGCTCCTCGATGGCGCAGTCCGTCACGCCGTCGCGCAACGCCTTCATCAGGCGCTCGCCTTTGATGAGGCCGCTGCCGCGGCCGACGTCCAGAAACGCCACGATGTCGCGAACGCCCAGGCTGCGCACCCAGCTTTCGAGCGCATCGAGCCTGCCCAAGGCGTAGGCGGCTCCCACCAGGGCGCCGATTGACGTTCCGGCGACGACGTCCGGACGAACGCCGCAAGCGTCGAGCGCGCGGATCACGCCGATGTGCGCCCATCCTCGCGCCGAACCGCTGCCCAGGGCGAGGCCGATGCGCGGCCTGGCCTTCGTTGCCCCGTCCTTGGCTTGGACCATCGGTGCTCCATTCCGGATCGATCCCGCCTCGCGCCGACCTTGTGGGGGCGGTTCCACATGATTCTGCTCGATGGGGCCATTCCCGTCGATGGGACCGTTCGCCGCTGCGGCCCCTAGGCCTTGCCGTGCTTCTCGAGCCACTCCACGTCGGCAAGATCCTGCGCGCGGGCGACGGTTCGCTTGTTCTTGACGAGGTGCCGCGCGGAGAGCACCGGCACTTCCAGGCCCGCGAATTTCGCCATCAAGCGATCGGCCCACGCTTCACCGAACTCCACGGCATCGATGCTGGTGAGTACGTCGATGCGCAGCGGCGCGACGCCGATCTGGAACACCGTACCTTCGCGAACGAGGTCCTCGGCATCGAGGTCGGCCAGTGGCGCTCCGAATGCCTTCAGGGCTTCGAGTACGCGCTTTGCGTTGGAACTTTCCGGCCGCACCCAGACATCCAGGTCGCCCGTAGCCCTGACGTGCCCGTGCGCCGCCAGGGCGTGCGCGCCGACCACGAGGAATTCAACGCCGTGCGCGTTGAACGCGGACAACAGATCTTTGAAGTCTGGGCTCATCGGTCCCCCGCCACGCGGCGCACTGGAGGGTGAGCTCCCAGACCGCGTTCAATCGTTCTTCGGCGGTCGCGAGGGCCCATGCGGTTTCTTCGGCGGGCGGGTCCCCGGGCCGAAGAACACGGCTGGTTGCGTAAAGGCGCGGCGCCATGACGGCATTATCGCGCTCGGCGCGATCGGTTTCTAGTCGTTCTCGGGTGAGGCGACCACCGGTTCGGAGCTGCCGCCGCCGGTCTTGCCTTCTTCCTTCGGCTTGAGCCACGCCGAGAACCTGCGCCCCCACGTGTCGAGGTACGTGTAGAGCACCGGCACCACCACGAGCGTGAGGAGCGTCGAGGTGATGATGCCGCCGATCACCGCGCGGCCCATCGGCGCGTTCTGCTCTCCGCCGTCGGCGAGGCCGATCGCCATGGGCAGCATGCCGAAGATCATCGCCGCCGTGGTCATGAGGATCGGGCGAAGCCGCACCTGCCCGGCCGCGAGGATCGCGTCGTGGCGGCTCTTGCCCTCGCGGATGCCCTGGTTGGTGAAGTCCACGAGCAGGATCGCGTTCTTCGTGACCAGGCCCATCAGCATGATGATGCCGATCACCGAGAAGATGTTGAGCGTGCTCCCGGTGACGAGCAGCGCGATGAACACGCCGATCAGCGTGAACGGAAGCGACGCCATGATCGCGAGCGGCTGCAGGAAGCTTCCGAACTGCGAGGCGAGGATGAGGTAGATGAAGATCACCGCCATGCCGAGCGCGGCCACCGCGGCCTGGAACGACTCCTGCATCTGCTGCGTGTCGCCCGCGATGTCGTAGCGGTAGCCGGTGGGGAACTGGTAGCCCTTGAGCAGCGTCTCCACGTCCTTGCCCACGTCGCCCGCGGGGCGGCCTTCCACGCCGGCGTACAGGCCCACGCGGCGCTGCAGGTCCTGGCGCTTGATGATCTGCGGGCTCGTGGAATTCTGGAAATCCACCACCTGGCGAAGGGGCACGAGCACGGGCGAGCCGTCGGCGTTGGTCTTGCTGCTCATCACGTAGAGGTCGCCCAGGTCGGAAGCGATGCGCCGGCCCGAACGCGGCAGCTGCACGTTCACGTCGTAGTTCTGCCCGTCGGGCGCGAGCCAGTGGCTGATCACGTCGCCCGCGACGAACGGGCGCACCGCCTGGCCGATCTGCGAGACTGTGAGGCCGAGGTCGCTCGCGAGCTCGTTGTGCACCTTCATGGTGATCGCGGGGCTCTGGGCCTTCAGGCTCGACTCCAGGTCGGTGATGCCCTTGATGTGCGACATCTTCTCGAGGATGTCGTCGGAGAGCTGCTGCAGCACGTCGGGCGAGGGCCCCAGCAGGTTCACCCAGATGGGGCGGTTGTAGCCCACGGCGAGCTCGATGCCGGGCATGGAGCGGATGCGGTCGCGGACCTTGGCCTCGAAGGCCTTCTGCGACGGACGCGAATGCGTGTGGCGGTCCACGAGCTTCACGTCGACGCGCGCCACGTTGCGGCCCTCCCACGTGCCCACGTTGGCGATCGTCATCTCCACCTCGGGGTAAGTGCGCACGAGATCCTCGACCTGGCGCGTCTTGGCGTCGGTGTACTCGAGGCTCGAGCCCACGGGCGTGGTGAGGCGGAACGACGTGCGGCCATCGTCGGTCTCGGGCGAGAACTCGGTGCCCACGAACGGCAGCACGAAGAAGCTCGCGATGAAGATGCCCAGCGCGATGCCGAGGACCGTCTTGCGGTGCTCCAGCGCCCACTCGAGCAGGCGCCCGTAGGCCTCGTGGGCGCGCTCGATGCCGTGTTCGATCGCGGCCATCATCCGCGCGATGGCGGGGAAGCGCTGGAAGCGCCCCTGCGCCGGATCGCGCCAGATCGACGAGAGCATCGGGTCCAGCGTGAAGGAGACGAAGAGCGACACCAGCACGGCCACGGCCACCGTGATGCCGAACTGGTAGAAGAACTTGCCGATGATGCCGCTCATGAACGCCACGGGCACGAACACCGCGACGATCGCGAACGTGGTGGCCATCACCGCGAGCCCGATCTCCTCGGTGCCCTCGCGGGCGGCGCGGTGGTGGTCCTTGCCCATGCCCAGGTGCCGCACGATGTTCTCGCGCACCACGATGGCGTCGTCGATCAGCAGCCCGATGCACAGCGACAGCGCCATCAGCGTGAGGAAGTTCAGCGTGAAGCCGAACATGTACACGGCGATGAAGGTCGCGATGACCGAGATCGGCAGCGTGAGGCCCGTGATGATGGTGCTGCGCCACGAGTGCAGGAAGAGGAACACGATGAAGACGGTGAGCAGCGCGCCCTCGACGATCGTCATCTTCACGCCGGCGAGCGCCTTCTCGATGAAGTCCACGTCGGCGTAGGTGACCTGCAGCTTCACGTCGGGAGGCAGGATCTTCTGCAGGTCGGCCGCAGCCTCCTTCGCGCCCTTGCCGACCTCGACGATGTTGGCGTCCTGCACCTTCAGGATGTTGATGGACAGCCCCGGCTTGCCGTCGATGCGCGACAGCGACTCGGGTTCCTTCTCGCCGTCGATCACGTCGGCCACCTGCTCGAGGTACACCGGCCCCTTGGCGCGCTGGGCGACGATGATCTTGCGGAAGCCCGCCGGGTCCTTGATCCGGCCCTCGACGCGCACGAGCTGCTCCGTGGGGCCGTGCTCGATGCGCCCCGCGGGGATGTCCATGTTCGCCGCCTGGATCGCGCGCTCGACCTCGTCCACGCCGATCGACTGCGACTCCATCTGCGCGGGCCTCAGGCTCACCACGATCTGGCGCGTGCGCCCGCCGAAGACCTGCACCTGGCCCACGCCCGGCACGTTCTGGAAGCGCTTCACGATGATCTGGTCGGTCATCGTGGAGAGCTCGCGAAGCGAGCGCGTGTCGGAGGTCACCGCGAGGCCCACCACCGGGGCCGCGTTGTCGTAGTCGCCGCGCAGGATCAGCGGATCCTTCACCTCGCGCGGGAAGCCCGGGCGGATCTGCGCGACCTTGTCGCGGACGTCCTGCACGGCGCGCTCGACGTTGGTGTCGAGGCGAAGCTCGATGTAGGTCTCGCTGCGCCCTTCCCACGAATTCGAGCGGATGAGGTGGATGCCGTTCACGGTATTCACCACGTCCTCGATGGGGCGCGTGATGTCGTTCTCGACCGCTTCGGGCGAGGCGCCGGGATAGAGCACCTGGATGAACACCGCCGGGAAGACGATGTCCGGCATTCGCTCCACGCGCAGGCGGTTGTACGAGAACACGCCCAGCACCAGCAGCGCGCACATGACCATCGTCGCGAAGACGGGCTGGTTGATGCTGGTCTTGGTGATCCACATGGCCGCGCCTAGCCCTTCTTCATTTCCGCGGCGGGGATGGCCTTGGCCTTGACGGTGGCGGGCGAGCCCACCTTGAGGCCCGTGGCGCGGATGCTCACGACGGCGAGGCCCTCCTCGAGGCCCTGGGTGACTTCGACGAGGCCGCCCTGCGCCTCGGCGAGGCCCAGCTTCACGGCCCGGCGCGCGATCTTGCCGTCCTCGATCGTGTACACGAAGGTCTGGCCCGCTTCGTCGCGCACCGCGTTGGAGGGGATCACGGTCGAGGGGGCGCTGCGATCGACCTGCACTTCGCCCTTGGCGAACATGCCGCCTTTCAGCGCGCCGTCGCGATTGGCGACGGAGACGTAGATCGTGATGGCGCGCGAGTTGGCATCGGCCTGCGGATTGATGCGCTCCACGTGGCCCTCGAACTGGCGGTTGCCGAATCCGTCCACGCGGAACCGGACCGGCTGGCCCACCTTGATGGAGGGAATCTCGGAGGCGGGCGCCGGCGCCTCGATCTCCATGAGGCCCAGGTCCACGAGCGCGAAGAGCGGGCTGTCGATGCCCACTTTCTCGCCGGCGTTGGCGAGCTTGCGCGCGACGATGCCGGCGAAGGGCGCCCGGATCGTGGCGTCGCTCATGGCCTTCTGCGCGATGCGAAGCTGCGCCTCGGCCGAGCGCACCGTGGCGGCGGCCGCATCGTGCACCGAAAGCGTGGTGTCGAATGCGTTCTGCGAGATGAATTTCTGGCGCAGCAGGGCCTCGTTGTTGAGGCGATTCTTCTCCGCGATCGCGTAGCGCGCCCGGGCTTCCTCGAGGGCGGCGGCCTGCGCGTCGATGCGCGACTGCAGGTCCGCCGTCTCCACCTGCGCGATGACCTGGCCCGCGGCGACGGAATCGCCTTCCTTCACGAAGACCTTGGACAGCTCGCCCGCCACGCGCGACTTGACCGTCGTCTGCACCACGGGAGCGAGGGAACCCGAGAAGGTGATGGAGCGCGTGATCTCGCGCTTCTCGACGCGCGCCACGTCGGCCGGCGTGAACTCGAGCACGACCGGCGCGTCGGCCTTCTTCTCGTCCTTCTGCGCCTGGGTCGCGCGAAATCCGACGATGGACCCCACGACGAGCACCGCGGCCGCGCCGGCGATGATCGGCTTGGTGATGCGCTTCCTCAAAGTGAACATGCTCGGCTTTCGTGCGGCGGGTGCGCCGACCCTGATGGGGACAACGCTCATGCCCCGTTGGATGCCGGGGTCTGTCCGTCTGGATTCACGCCGCAGATGGAGAGGCGAATTGTACCGCGCTGCCATGCCATATCCCTGTCAAGTATTCACGCCGGGACCGCGGGCTTGCGCGGGATGCGATCCGGATCCCAGGTGGCCACAGCCTGCTCCAGGATCGACCGGGGCGCTGTTACGGTGGGTTTCGGCTGCCCAAGGAAAGCGAGGGCCGCGGCAAGCTGCGCGCCAGCCTCGCGCGAGTCGATGCCCGGTGCGAGCGTTTGCTTCGAGAGCTTCTCACCGGCCGCGTTGGTGGCCACGGGAATGTGCAGGTAGCGAGGCGTGGCGTATCCCAGCGCGCGCCCGAGCAGGATCTGGCGCGGTGTCGAGGCGAGGAGATCGGCGCCGCGAACGACGTCGGTGATCTCCTGTTCGGCGTCGTCGACGACGACCGCGAGCTGGTAGGCGTGCAGCCCGTCGCGGCGCTTCAATACGAAGTCGCCCACGTCGCGGGCCACGTCCTGCGCGATCGGTCCCTGCACGCGGTCCACGAAACGGACGGGCGTGCCTTCCGCGAGGAAGCGATCCGCGCCGGCCACCGCGCCGTCGAGGCCCAGCTTGCGGCACGTTCCCGGATAGATCGCGCCTTCGATGCCGCGCAGCGCCGAGTCCGCGATCTCCTTGCGCGAGCAGCGGCATCGATAGACGAGGCCGCCTGCGCGCAGGCGATCGAGCGCGCTCTCGTAGAGTGCCTTGCGGCGGCTTTGCCAGACGACCTCGCCATCGTGGTCGAGGCCGAACGCGGCGAGCTGGCCAAGGATTTCCTCCGCGGCGCCGGGCACGGTGCGCGTCTCGTCCACGTCTTCGATGCGCACGAGCCACTCGCCGCCCGCGGCGCGCGCATCGAGCCAGCTCGCGACCGCGGCGGCCAGCGAGCCGAAATGAAGCGGCCCGGTGGGCGAAGGCGCGAAGCGCCCGCGGTAGCCGCTCACGACAGCAACGCCGCGGCCACGAGCGGGTCCTCGAGGCGCTTCGCGAACCACTTGAGCGCCCGGCCTTCCTGTCCCGGCCTCCACGCGACGAGCAGATCGCCCATGGGCCGGTCGCCTTCCACGGGAAGGATGCGAAGGCGGCCCGCGAGTGCCTCGCGCTCCGCGATCCACCGCGGAAGGAATCCCACGCCGAGGCCTTCGACGTGCGCGTCGCACTTGGCCTCGAGCGAAGGCACCGTGAGCACGTCCTGCCCGGAGATGAGCCCTATGGTGCGCGGCGGAAGCAGGCGCGAGCTGTCCGCGATGCTCACGGCGCGATACTTCTGGATCACCTTGTCGGTGAGCGGCGTGGATTCCTTCACGATCGGATGGAAAGGCGCGGCGACGAACTGCATCTCGACGCGCCCCAGCGTGCGCGTGGCGTAGCTGCGTCCCGGCGGCGCGTCGCCCGAGGCGCCGATGGCGAGATCCGCGCGCCCCGAGGCGAGCGAGTCCCACGTGCCGCCCAGCACCTCGTGGGAGAAGCGAAGGCGCGTGCCCGACCGCTTCTCGTAGAACTCGGAGACGATCGCGAAGAGCTTGCCCAGGCCGATCACCGTATCGACGGCGATGCGCAGCTGCGACTCCCAGCCCTTGGCC
>Ga0335069_10012948_pt1 | contig 11727 bp, 9 predicted proteins | sample Lox_Sample_11_FD_206714 | JGI IMG/M metagenome (GOLD analysis project Ga0335069, IMG submission 206714) | Soil microbial communities from Loxahatchee National Wildlife Refuge, Florida, United States - Lox_Sample_1.1 | ecosystem: Environmental > Terrestrial > Soil > Wetlands | place: USA: Florida...
GCGACGGTTGAAGCTGCGCATGTCCGTGTTGCAGCCCTTGCCGTAGAAGGCGTAGCCGGCCTGCGAGATGTGACCCGCCGCCGCGCCCGGCGAGACGAGCGACGGGAACCACCCGTCGAATTGCTGGCCGTCGGTGTTCCCCGCGACGGGGCACGGGACGATGAGCGTGGACTGCGAGCCCGCGATCAGCTGCGGCACGCTCCAGTCCTCGAGATCGAGACTCGTCGCCGTCGAGAAGTACCACGAGGCTTGTTGAGCGCCCTGGTTACGGCACACGAAGATCATGAGGTAGATGCCCAGGGGATCGAAGCGATGCACCGCTCCCATGTCCTGGGTTCCCGCGCAGCCGCCGGCGGGCAGGATGGCCGAGTCCGCGCCGCCGATGCCGGGCGTGCTGAACGACCCGTTGTTCCACTTCGTGAACGCGACCTGGCCGTTGCCGCCGAGGAGCGCGCGCGCGATGCGAAGCTTGCCGTCCCACACCGCGGGTGGCGCCGGTTGCGAGACGTAGACGACGTAGAGGTAGTTGCCGTCGACGAAGCCGCTCGGAATCGCGTTGCCGACGGCCGTCTGATTCGGTGTGGACGACTGCGCATCCGCCGACTTGAGGACCGGATAACGGCTCGCGTTGCCCAACGCGCCGGTGACCGGCGAAGGCCATGTCTTGCCGTTGTCCGACGAGCGCATGAATCCGACCGTCGCGTAATACGGGTACTGCGAAACGCCGCCGGGGCAATGGTTCTCCGCCTCGTAGATCATGATCAGGTTGCCGGCCGGCAGCGTAGGGTCCTGCACGACCGAGCCTGCGGCAGCGTAGTTCTCGTCGAAGCCCGAATTGTCCGTCGCCGAACAGGATCGCAGCGGCTGCGCCGAGGTCATGACCTGCGCCGGATATCCGGCGGCGGGCGTGAGCGTCAGGAGGTCGGCCGTCTCGAGGGCGACGGTGCCGGAGTTGCCTCCGGTCAGCCTGCTCGCGCCGAACAGGCGGTACACGCTCGATCCCGCGGCCGGCGGCATGATCGTCGTGTGCTCGTCCGGGAGGCTCGGCACATCGGACGGATACGCGAGCGTCTCGTCCGGCCCGACCGACATCGTGAGGGTCGGCGTCGCGGCGGCGGCGTGCCCGCGCGACGCGAGAAGAGCGAGGCAAACGCAGGCAAGCGCGGCCGATCTTTCAACGACGCGCTTGCCTGCCTGCATCGAGTCCCTCCCGATCGAGACTCAATGCAACGGGCGCGCTACGGCGCGGCCTTCAGATCGATCGCCACGACCCCGGCGGCGATGTTCGCGCCGACCAGCCCTTGAATCGTGAGCGGCTGCAGCGCATAACCCTTGTCGGACCCGCCGAGCAGGACGTTGCTGCCCAGCCCCGCGGTCCATGCCGCGGCGGCGCCGACGCCGCCGTACGAGCCTGCCAGGGCACCCGGGGTGTACTTCCCGTTCGACGACACCACGCCCCACAGCAGCACGGCGCCGCCCTGATATCCGATGTCCACGCCGTAAGTCTTGATCGTCCCCGTGTAGTGCTCGGGCTTCAAGGACTTGTCGGTCGGGCTGAAAACGCACTTCAGGTCCCGCGAGGAGCTGAACACCAGCCCCCACCCTGCCGCTTCGTCACAGTTCAGCATGCCCATCTTCACGCCTTCGGCGTTTGCAACGCCCACGTTTGCCGCCAAGAGTGCGATTCCAAGAACATTCAGCATTGCACGACGCATAGCCATTTCTCCTTGCCTGTTTGGGTTCGATGCGAGCGGCATGCTCGCGCTTGCAGGGATTCCTGCGGGGCCGCGACCGTCCGCCCCTTCTTGCCGAACGCCTATTGTACCGTACGCCGTCCCCGACGCCGCCCGACCAGTAGAGTTGCCACGCGCCCGAAAGTTTCGGCGAGCGGCCGCCGTCGACGATGCCTACGAATTGGCCGCCAGGGTGGGATGTGCATCCGGCGCGTCGGGCAGCGAGACGTCCTGCCCCCCACCCATCCCGCTCGCCGGCAGCGGGCCGTAGAGGACCGACATCTCCACGAGGCCCGCGTCCCGCGCGCGCTCCAGGTCGCGCTCGGCCGCCGCGAGGCTTTCCGGATCGTCGCGCAGCAGCCGCCGGATACCGTAGGCACGGTTGCGCCCGCCCACCTTGGCCATGTACAGCGCCATGTCGACGAGCCCCAGCGCGCGGTCCCACGACAACGGCAGGTTGCCGGGCGGCAGCGGCAGCGTGATGTACCCGATCGACGCCGTCGTGCGCACCGCCTTGTCGTGCACGTTGATCGGTTCCGCCGAGAACGCGCGCAGGACGCGCGCCGCGATGTCGTCGACGCGATCGGCCTTCGTCGTCGCGAAGACGAGGAATTCCTCCCCGCCCCAGCGAACGATCATATCGGTCTCGCGCAGCGTATCCCTGAGGCGATCCGCCACGGCGACGAGAACCGCGTCGCCGAGCGCGTGCCCGAAGCGATCGTTGGTTTCCTTGAAGTGGTCGATGTCGATGAGCAGCAGCGCACGCGTGGTGTTGTCCTCCTCGCGCCGGCGCTGTCCCGGCTGCGTGCTCTCGGCGGAGATGAAGTTCTGGAAATAGCGCCGGTTGTAGAGCGAGGTCAACGGGTCGTGGCTGCTTTGCTCGCTGAGCTCCGCGTTCTTCGCGGCGAGGAGCGCGTTCGTGTGGCGAAGCTTGCGGTACAGCCACGTCACGACGACGAACGACACCGCGAAGAGCCCGGCCAGCAGCCACCATATGCGCTGCAGCGTCGTGCGGTTTTCGATTTCCTCGGTCTTCAGGCGATTCTCGCGGTTGAGAAGGTCGATCTCGCGGCGACGCTTCTCGGACTCGTATTTTTCCTGCACCTCGAGCAGCGCCCGCTGCCGGGTCTGGACGGCGATCTCGTCGTGCAGGTTCCGCTCGCGGTGATACAGGGCGAGCGCGCCCTTGAAATCGCCGACCTGCTCGAGATATCGCCCGTACTCGCCGAGCAGGTCCGCGATGTCGGCGCTGGCCCCGCCGCGCTCGTATTCCGCGAGCGCCTCTTCGGTGAGGCGCTTGCCTTCCGCGACCCGCCCGAGCCCCAGCAGCGAGAAGCCCATGTTCGCCTTGCTCGTCGCCGCAAGGCCCGGGTCGCCGACTGCCTGGGCCCGCAGCAGCGACCGCCGCGCGAGGTCGAGCGCTTCGTTGTACTCCTTGCGCCGCAGCCGCATGTCCGAGAGATTGACGAGCACGCGTCCTTCCACCACCTGCGAGCGCGACGCGCGGGCAATCGCGAGCGCCTCCTCCATCGCCGCCAGCTCCCGCCCGGGTCTGTCGAGCAGCTCCATCACCGCCGATTCCGCGATCTTGGCATTGGCCATCGCGTAGGCGCTTTTCGCGGCGTCGGCGTCCTTGTAGGCGGCAAGGCTCGCCGCCAGCGCGGCAGGGCCGTTCTTCAAGGCGAGCTGAAGCACCGAGATCTGGTAGAGCGCGCTCGAGCGGCGAAACGCGTCGCCCTGCGCCTCGGCGAGCGACAGCGCTTCCTGCAGGCTGGTCAGCGCCTCCTCGTGCGCCCCGCGCGTCCTCGCGAGCGTGCCCGACGTCAGCGCCGTCCTGTAACGCAGGTGATCGTCGCCTGACAACGCGGCGAGATCGTGCGCATCGCGGGCGAGCTTCGCGGCGTTGCCGGCGTCTCCCGCCGACGCTGCGATTGCGCTGCGGATGAGCAGCGCGGCTGCAAGGTACGCCTGGTCTTGGGCCTTATCGGCCTGCGCGGCCAGGCCGTCGGCCAGCTCGGCCGCGCCCGAGGTGTCGCCGGTCAGCACGCGGGCCTCGCCGTAGAGTCCGTACACGAATCGCCGCTGCACGGCAGGCGCACTGTCCGCGCGCGGAAGAAGCCCAGCGAGCTCGGTCAGCGTGCGCTGTGGAAAACCCTGGAGCGAAGCCTCCAGCCGTTGCGCGCGGGTCTGCAAGTCCTCCTCGGCCTGGGCGCCAAGCGCGGCGAGCAGCAGCCCGAGCGCGACGATAAAGGTCGGCCAAGGACGGCGAGCGGCACACGCCGCTAGCCGGGAGACGGTGAAAACCGGGAAAAGCACGCTTTGATGAGCTTTGTGCGGCGCATGGATCGCCGATCGACTCGTCTTAGGCAATAGCTATGCCGAGTGTGGGGTTGGGCTGGGGAGGGCGGATTGCGCGACGGTTAGGCCGGAGCGGTGACCACGGATTGAAGGACAGCGACCGCAATTGACTGTTTTATTTAATTTTCAGGAGCTTACGGTGTCAGCGCAGACCGACCGCAGCGGCGAATCGCAGCGCAACGCAAGGGCAAGAAGCGCCCCGCGGCTACGTTTTGGTCTACAGCGCGCGGTCGTCGCGCTCCCCCGGCTGGCTCCGCAAGAGCGCTTTCGAATCACGTTCTCGTCGATCTAAAGCTGCCCCTGGCACACGTACTTCAAATGCAGGTAGTCGTCGAGGCCATGCACCGACCCCTCCCGGCCGTAGCCCGACTCCTTCACGCCGCCGAAGGGGGCCGCCTCCGCGGCGAGCGCACCTTCGTTGATGCCGACGAGGCCGGCCTCGAGCGCTTCGGCCACGCGCCAGATCCGCCGCACATCCTGGGAGTAGAAGTAGGCGGCCAGCCCGAACGGCGTCGAGTTCGCGGCGGCGATCACTTCCCGTTCGTGCTCGAAGCGCGTGACCGGAACAACCGGACCGAACGTTTCTTCGCAGCGCATGCCATCGACGACCTCGGCGGCGCGCTCGCGTGACGCGGTGACGATGTTGATCACACCGGGCGGCACGCCTGCCTCTTCGGCCAAGCACCAGCGCAAGGTAGGTCAATGGCGTGTCCTCGGCGGGCTTGCAGACGACGGTGCACCCCGCGGCCAGGGCCGGCGCGATCTAGCGCGCGATCATCGCGGCGGGAAAGTTCCACGGCGTGATCGCCGCGACGACGCCGACAGGCTCCTTAAGCGCGAACATGCGCCGGCCGACGCCGGGCGCGAGAATCACGTCGCCGTTGGCGCGTGTCGCCTCCTCGGCGAACCACTCGACGTAGCTCGCCGCGCACGCCACCTCCCCGCGCCCCTCGGCAATCGGCTTGCCCTGCTCGCGCGAGATCAGGGGCGCGAAGTCTTTCTGGTGTACGACGATGAGGTCGTTCCAGCGCTTGAGGACCTGGGCCCGCTGTTTGGCGGGCACCCTGCGCCACCCGTGAAACGCCGCATGTGCGGCTTCCACCGCGGCGCGCGCATCGGCGGTGCCGCAGTCGGAAACGAACCGGAGATTGAGCTAGGTACTTGAAGTATCGGTAGGGAGCGTCAGGGCTTCGAGATCACCATCACCCGATCAACCGCCACGGATTCCACGGAGTTGACGATGACGGGATTGAGATCGAGCTGATCGAGCCACGGGCATGCGAGGGCCATCTCCCCCACGTTGACGAGCAGCTGCGCAAGCTTCTCGACCGCATAGGCTTGCCCGGTTCTATATCCTTCGAGAATGCCTTTCGGGTCGATCGCCGCAATCATCGCCCGCGCATGCGCATGATCGAACGGCGGCGCCGCAAGCACCCGTCGGTTCATCGCCTCAGCGAAGATCCCGCCCCACGCAAGCAATACCGCAGGACCAAAGGCGGCGTCTCGAACGATACCAACGATGAGCTCGAGTCCGCTGATCTGGCGTTGAACCGCGAATGCGGCGGGGCGCTCCGCGAGCAATCGCATATCGGCCACACCAGCGATCACCTTCGAGCGGTCCGTGAGTCCGAGCTTTACGAGCCCGTGATCCGTCTTGTGCAAGCAGCCTGGAACAACACCCTTGAGCACGACGGGATATCCCATTCCGTCTGCCGCGACGGCGGCCGACTCCGCATCATCGACAACCACCTCGTGTGCATACGCAACACCGAACTCGGCGAGGATCGATGCGGCCGCCCCGATTGCCAGCTCTCCGTCTAACGTCTTCGGGCATGGCCGTTGCGCTCGGCGGACGCCGTGCGCAGAAGGACCCTTGCCACGAGCGTCGAGGAACACTTTGAGCGTGCGCACTGCCTGACCCAGATCAGTGCAACCCAGCACCTGATGTCGCGCAAGGAGTGCCATGACTTCGGCGACGGAACTACCCGCTTGCCAGCACACGAGAAGTGGCTTCCGTGTCGCCGACGATGGTGCGGCCAAGTACGGGACGATACTTTGCATGTCGAGAAACATCGTTTCGGCATAAAGCACCGCGGCGACGTCGGGCTCATCCTCGAATGCGGCGATAGCGGCGCGCACGTCGGTCGCCTCTTGACCGGGCGATGGACGGGCGCCGGCGTCAAGGGGATTAGCCGGATTTGGCTGCAGGATGTCGGCGGCCAGCCGCGCGCGCGTTGCCGGCGAAAACGTCGCCATGGGCACGCCGCCCGCACTCAGTTGGTCGCCGACGACGGCGGTATAGCCGCCGGAAAGCGAGAGAGCCGCAACGCCGCCAGACGATGCCGGACGGTGCCGCGCCAGCATGGTGGCGGCGAGCCACAGATCGTCGAGATCCTCGACCAGATGAATGGCGTGTGACTTCAGAACTGCTGCACGCACATCGTGCCGTCCGGACAGGCGTCCGCTGTGCGAAAGCGCTGCCATGGCGCCCGCCTCGGAGCGTCCGGGCATGAGCATGAGCACGGGCTTGGACGCCGCGTTTGCCCGATCCGCGAGAGCCAGAAATCGTTCCGGATCCCGGATACCCTCGGCGTAGATCGAGATCACGCCCGTTTCATCATCATCGACCAGATATTCGAGAAAGTCCTCGATGGTCAGGTCGACCTCCCCGCCGCAGGACACGACCCGCGAAAATCCGCAACCTGCGTCGCTCGCACGATCGATGATCGACGCCACAAGTCCGCCGCTTTGAGAAATCAAGGCGACTCGACCCACCGCTGGCATTCGCGTGGCCAGCGCACTTGAAATGCTGAGCACGGTTTCGCTGGCCGGCGAGACAATGCCAACGCACTGGGGTCCGACAAGCCGGATGCCCTTGGCGAACGCTTGCGCTTTTATCTCGGCTTCCACACGCTTCGTATCGTCGGCCGAGCGAGCAACCAGATCGCCGATAACGATCGTCGCCGCAACGCCGTCGCACTGCTCGATTACCGCCGGCAACCGGGGCGGCGCGACCATCGCCACGGCGACATCGATCTGGTCCTCGACGGCAGCGACAGATGGAAAGCAAGGGATGCCGCGGATCGCTTGTCTCGTGGGATTGACAAGACGGAGCCGTTCGGCCATTCCCGCGCGCAGACAGTATTCGACAATCCGGCCGCTGTACTTCGAGGTGTCTTCCGAGGCGCCTACGATGGCGACCGTTGCAGGATTGAATAACCGGGTGAGTGAATCGCGAAGGGACGGCATGACCTGCTGTCTCAGGCGGTCTTCCGCTGTGTTCCCTGCTTGCGTTGGTTCGCCAACGGCACCACTGCAGTACCGGTGGCGCGCGCGATCAAGATGGGATTGGCAAGAATTTCGCCGTGACTCGGCAGATCACCGATGCCGTGCTGTCTCGCGACGACCCACGCCTCGTACGACCGCTTGCGCGACGTTCGTCCAACCGAGATCAGCGTGCAATCGACCCGCACGTAGTCGCCTTGATACGCCGGCGCGAGGAACTCCACGTTTTCGTAGGCTCGTCCAAGGCCGGCATCGCCGTCCATCATGAGGCTCAGCTTGCCGCCCGCCATGCCGAACAATTCCATGATGACGCCCATCGAGATAACGCCATCCGGGTAGTGTGAGTCGACCCGCGTCTCAATCGATGCGACCGGCATCGGCGTCGTTGCACTCGACTCTTTCGTAACCTTGCTACTCATAGGTCATCGTCCGCTACTAGAGTTGCTATCACTGATTTACCAGGTTCGTTTCGCCGGCACCGCTGCGCTCGATCGAGACGACATGGTCACGTCGCCAATCGATCCGCAAACTGTCGCCGACGACGATCGGGGTGGTGTAACGCCCGTTCTGGGCGCGGGCCCACAGCTCGTTGCCGTTGGGCAGGCGCACCTTGTAGCGGGTGCTGTCCCCGAGAAATACCATCTGCTCGACGGTGACGGGGCCGTAGCCCTTGGACGTGCCATCGCGGTGAAATTCGATCGACTCGGGACGTAGCGAATGCACGTCAGCCGCAGCGTAGGGAGCGGGCGAGTTGTCAGCCGCGCGAAGCAGCGAATTCAGGTCGGCCCCTGTCACAAAGTTCGTATCGCCCAGAAAATCGGCCACGAAGCGTGACGCTGGTTGGTGATAGATCTGTTCGGGCGAATCGACTTGCTCGATGAGCCCGTTGTTCATCACGACGATGCGATCGGACATCGACATCGCCTCTTCCTGGTCGTGCGTCACGTATATCACTGTGATACCGAGCTCCCGCTGGATTGCCTTGAGTTCGAGCTGCATGTGCTGGCGCAGCTTCTTGTCCAGCGCACCCATCGGCTCGTCCATCAACAGGATCGGCGGGTTGAACACGAGGGCACGCGCCAATGCCACGCGCTGCTGCTGTCCTCCCGACAGCTCCGTGGGACGACGACGGCCAAATCCCTCGAGCTTCACGAGCGCGAGCGCTTTGGCGACGGCTGCGCGGCGGCTGTCGGCATCCAGTCGGCGCACGCGCAACGGAAACTCGACGTTCTGCTCAACCGTCATGTGAGGAAACAGCGCGTAGTTCTGGAACACCATGCCGAGATTGCGATCGTAGGGCGGCGTGCGCGTCACATCGGCATCGTCAATAAGTATCTGTCCGCTGGTGGGCTCTTCGAAACCGGCGAGCATCATCAGCGTCGTTGTCTTGCCGGAGCCGCTGGGACCCAGGAGGGTCACGAAGGTACCGCGCGTGACGTCGAGCGTGATGTCGCGCACGCCTGCGACTCCACCGGGATAGACCTTGCGTACTGCCCGGAGGCTGATCGCGCTCGCCGACATCGGTACCGCGTTCATACCCGTTCCATGTTTACGCGGCGCCGGCCAGCGATGCGCTGTGTCATGCGCCTGTTCACCACTGCGCCGATGGCGAACACCACCAGCGTCACGAGAATCAGCACCGACGATGCGGCCGCGACCGTGGGACTGATCTCGAGGCGAAGATCGTCCCACATCCGCTTCTGTAGCGTCGGTTCGATACCGCTCAGGAACATCGACAGCACCACGTCGTCGAAAGAGACGAGAAAGGCGAACAGCGCTGCCGTCAAAATGCCGGGTATCAGCAACGGCAGCGTCACCCGCCATGCGACCACGAGCGGTCGCGCCCCGAGATTCATTGCGGCCTGCTCCAGGCGGAAGTCCAGGCTGCGGGCCGACACCATGACGTTCATAACTACAAACGGGAGCGCGAGCACGCAATGTCCCAGGACCAGGCCAAACGATGTCCCTGTCAGTCCCACCTTTGCAAGCTGGAGGTACGACGCAACGGCGATGATCATAGGAGACACCAGTAGCGGCGCGAGCACGAGTGCCTCGATGATCGGTCGGTGGCGCAATTTCAGCCGAGCCAGCACGATGGCGGCCGGGGCGCCCAACAGTATCGCCAGCGCCATTGTCATGCTGGCGATACGCATGCTCTTCCAGAACGCCTTGAGCCAGGTCGGGTCACCCCCGAAGAAGTTGTAATACCAGCGCAACGAGAAGCCCGACGGCGGAAAGCCGAGAAACGAGTCGGCGCTGAAAGAGATGATGAGAACGATGACGACGGGGCCCAACAAGAAGACCAGCGCGACCGCGGTCAACAGATTCAACACCGCGCCCGGCAAACCCGACATCAGCGGCCGATACTCGGGCAATGTGTGCCGAGCGTTCACGCGCCGCCCCATAACCGCGAAACCCCGTACCGACGATTGTAGAAATAGAGTATGAGGAGCGAGATGGCGAGCAGGACCAAGGCTTGCGCAGCTGCATAACCCCAGTTCAACTCGTTGCTGACGGCGCCCTCGATCAGCATCGCGACCATCATCTGACCGCGACCGCCCGTTAACGCCGGTGTGACGTAAAAGCCCAGCGCCATCACGAACACGATCACGGCGCCGGTGGCCACGCCGGGCGTGCTCAGGGGAAGCATCACGTTGCGAAACACGCCTGCCGGCCTCGCCCCGAGACTCATGGCAGCGCGCACGTAGGACTTGTCGATTCCCTTCAGCGAAGCGACCGAGGGGATGATGACGTACGGAATGAGGATATGAGTCATCGCCACCACGACCGCAAACTCGTTGTACAGAAAGGACGTCGGGGCATCGATCCATCCGAGAGCCTGCAGGAAGCGACTCAACAGCCCTTGCCGCCCGAGAACCACCATCCACGCGTAATTACGCACGAGCAGGCTTATCCATACAGTCAGCACGATCAGGCCGATCAGGATCGCCGCCCACGTGTTCTCCAGCGTAGCGATGCGGACTGCGACCAAGTACCCGACGACCACGCACACGACCGTCACCGTCGCCGCGATCCTGAAGGTGTTCAGGAGCGTCTGGGTGAACGCTTTGCTTTCGAGCAGCCGCGAGAACTGGCCGAGCCCCGGTACCGGGTCCAGCACGCTTCCCGCCAGGAAGATGCCGATAGGCAGTGCGAATAACAGCAGCAGAAACGCGATGGCTGGCCACGCCAGCCAAGGGCGAGCAATCGTGTGCAAGGCTTGTCAGTCAGAAGTTGGGTAACAACGCTCCCGCTGCGCGAGCGGGCCGATGCCGCATGCGCCGGGCCTCAGGTCGCGATCCACTCGTTCCACCGCCGCTGCGCAGTTTCGAGGTTGTCAAGCCACCACTCCTCGTTCGCGATTACCATCTTGCTCTTACGCTCCGGCACCGTGACGACCCAGTCCCTTACGTTCTCCGGTACGTACTGCAGAGCGCGCGGATCTCCGCAGATATACGCAATCCCTTCTGCGTACTTGGCCGAGTTCTTGGGGTCGATCATGATGGCGACCAGCTTCATAGCCTCCTTCGGATTCTTGGCGCCGACAGGCACGCCGACCCAGGAGCGCTTCAGCATGGCTTGAGTCCACTCCACACCCAGGCGCTTCTCACCCTGGTTGGCCAACGCGAAGAACCGACCGTGCCATCCGGAGGTGAAATCGACCTCGCCATCCTGTAGCAGCTGAGCGGGCTGCGCTCCGTCCTTCCACCAAACGGCAACATTCGGCTTGATCTTGTTCAGGCTCTTGAATGCGCGGTCGAGATCGAGCGGGTAAAGCTTGTCCGGTGGAACCCCGTCGGCCAGGAGCGCAAATTCAAGGTTGTCGACGGGATGGTTCCGCAAGGCCCGCCGCCCTGGAAAACTCGTTACATCCCAAAAGTCGCGCCAGTTCTTCGGGCGCTTCGCCTCGGCAATCTTGGCCTTGTTGTAGAACATCGCCGTCGAGTAAAAGGCGAACGCCACCGAGTACTCGTCGAATGCATCGGGCGTAAGGTTTGATGTATTGACGACCGACTTGTCCAACGGCTGCAGTAGGTTCCTGCGAATTGCGAGCTGGTGCTCCTGGCTGACAAGTTCCGCGACGTCCCATTCGACGTTCTTCGCGAGCACCATCGCTTGCAGCTTGGCCACCTCAGCGGGTGCGGTGACCAACAGCTTGTTGCCAGTCTCGGCCTGCAACGGGATCCCGAAAGCGACGTCGGCAGCTTTCGCCGAGGCACCTCCGGAGTCATTGAAGACGATCGTCTTCTGTTGGGCACTTGCATTCTCAACCAGACCACCTAAGGCCCCTGACACGCCCACGGCCGACGTGATCTTCAAGAAGTTGCGGCGATCGTTCCGAATGGATCCA
>Ga0335069_10012949_pt1 | contig 11726 bp, 9 predicted proteins | sample Lox_Sample_11_FD_206714 | JGI IMG/M metagenome (GOLD analysis project Ga0335069, IMG submission 206714) | Soil microbial communities from Loxahatchee National Wildlife Refuge, Florida, United States - Lox_Sample_1.1 | ecosystem: Environmental > Terrestrial > Soil > Wetlands | place: USA: Florida...
CCAGGCTCAGCTCGAGGACGGCGACCAGGCCGGCCAGTTGAACGTCCAGCCGCCGTCCTCGAGCTGAGCCTGGGCCAGGTGGTCCAGGTGCGCCTGGACGGTCGCGTCGTCGAATAGGGCGCGGGCCAGCGAATCGGGTTCGGGCGCGAAGTCAAGCACGCCGTGCACCTCGCCGGGCGCCGCCGGATCCAGGGCCACCAGGTTCCGCCCCAGGATCAGCGGGCCGACCCGGCTGAACACCTCGCGGGCCCGGTCCCGGTCCGGCACGTGCTGGAGGAACCTGAGCACCCCGAACATCTCGTAGCCGCTTGGTTCTGCGCGGGGTGCCAGGGGGGTCGCCCCCCCGTGGCCAGCCGGCCAGGCCCACCTGACCAGGGAATGCGGCAAGCTGTCCGGCCTGACCCCGGTCGCCCTGGCGAGGCAGAGAGTGCCGTAGGCCAGCGGCGGCTAGCTCATGCCCTGCCACGCCATCGCGGCCAGCTGGTCGATCGTGTCGATGCCGTACTGCTCGCTGGGATTCCCGGTGGTGAGCACGGCGATCAGGTAGTTACGGCCGCCGCCGGAGACCCACCCCACGCTGTTGACCTGCCAGTCGCTATCGGTGCCCCGCAGGGGCAGCCAGCCGTTCTTCAGGGCCACCGTGACCTGGGCCGGGACGCCGCCGGAAATGCCCCATCGCTGGGACGGCGTCACGTCCTCCATCAGCGACAACGCATAGTCGCGCTCGGCGCTCGTGAGCAGTCCGGGGGCGACCAGCTGCCTGAGCAGGGCAATCTGGTCCTCCGGGGTGGTCGTCGTCAGCCCCCATCCCGGCCAGGAGAAGCCGGGGCAGACCACGCACGACGACGGCGCGGTGTGGGTCAGGCCGGCCCTGGCGTTGAACGAGCCGATCCGGGCAGCCCCGCCGACTTCGTACCACAAGCTGGTCGCCGCATCGTTGTCGCTGTACTCGATCATCTGCTCGGCCAGCGACCGGTCGCTGTCCGACAGCCCGGTACCGTCGTCCTGACCGTGCTCGGCCAGCAGCGTCTCCAGCACGTCGAGCTTGACCACGCTCGCCTCGGCTTGAGGCTGGCCCTGGCCGAGGCGCCAGGTCCGGCCGGTGCCGACGTCGTAGACGGCGGCCAGGACGGTGCCGGCCCGGTCCGACAGGTACGAGGCCGCCGCCGCGCCGAGCGGATCCTGGCGGCCCGCGGCGGCCGCGGCCCCCGCAGTCGGCACTGCCCGTGGGGAGGCCGACGGCGCCGCCGGCGAGGAGGGCACCCGTGCCGAGGCGGTCATGGTCAGACGCCCGGCGGGCGAACCGCTCCCGGCGCCGGTCGCGGTGCCCCGCGCCAGGGGCTGACTCCCCGAACCCGCGGCGTTCAGGCCCGCCACCGTGCCCGCGGCGATGACGGCGCAGGCGCCGAGCACCATGAGTACGGCCCGGATGGGCGTTCTGGGCGGCCTCGACCCGGACGCTGAGTGCCTGCCTCTGACCCCGGAGACCGACGTCCTGACCACCATCCGATCGCGAGCCTGGGCCTGTGACGCTCCCGGTCGGCCCGGGCGAGTGACTAGCCCGCGGGACAGACCTGCTGGAACGGCTGGGTCCCAGCGTAGTCAGCCCACTGCTGGCGGGTGAGGGATTGATCCGCGATGGCGCAGGCGGCGGCCGGCAGCCCGGCCGGGAAGGCCACGTCCCACAGCCGGGCGCTGCCGTCTGCGCCGGCGGTGGCCAGCATGGCGCCGTCCGGGCTGAACGCGAGGGCGTAGACCGGTTCGGGACCGGCCGTCATGGGCGTGCCGACCTCCTGCTGGGTGGCCACGTCCCACAACCGGATGCTGCCGTCTGCGCCGGCGGTGGCCAGCATCGCGCCGTCCGGGCTGAACGCCACCGCGGCGACCGGCCCGCCAGCGACGGTCCCGCTGGCGATCGGCCCGCCAGCGACGGACCCGCCCCAGGTCATGGGCACGCCGATCCTGTGCTGGGTGGCCACGCTCCACAGCGCGGCGGTCCCGTTCGCGCCGACCGTGGCGAAGGTCTTCCCGTCCGGGCTGAACGCCAGGGCTCCCTGGCCCGCGCCCGGCCCGACGGTCACCGCGGTCCCGGTTTCCCGCTGGGCGGCCACGTCCCACAGCCGGGCCTTGCCGTCGGTGCCGATGGCGACCGCCAGTGTGCCGTCCGGGCTGACAGCCACCGGGCCTGCGGCGTCGGCGGCGGGCAGCGGGTCGCCGATCCGCTGGGCAGTCGCCGTCGACCACAGTTGCAGGCCACGGGAGGCCACGGCCAGGACCTTGCCGTCCCGGCTGAGCGCCAGTCCCGTCACCGCGTGATGGCTGGCCATCGGCTGGCCGATCGTCCGCCCGGTGAGGGCGTTCCACAACCGGACCGTGCCCCGGCCGTTGCTCACCGCGAGGACGTCACCGTGCGCGCTGAGCACGGCCGGCGCATGCCCGCCGGCGGCGGCGGACGATTCCGGCGTGCCGGTGGCGATCGGAGCGGAGGACTGGTGGAAGCCGGCCGGGTCCCATAGTTCGATGGTCCCGTTGCCGCCGGTGGCCAGGACGCTCGCGACCGGGCTGAAGGCCAGCGCGCTCATCCCGCCGGACCCCTGCGCCGCCAGCGCGGTGCCGGTCTGCTGCTGGGTGGCGAAGGACCACAGTTCGGTGACCCCGCCGCTTTCCGCGGTGGCGAGGGTCGTCCCGCCCGCGCTGAACGCCAGCGCCGCGACCGGCCCCCCGGTCGCCATGGTCGCGCCCACCTGGATCTGGGTCGCGGCGTCCCACAGCCGGACGTTCCCGTCGTCGCCGCCCGTGGCGAGGAACTTCCCGCCCGGGCTGAACGCCAGGGCCCCGATCGCCGCCGAACCAGCCGGCATCGTCACGCCCGTCTCCTGCTGAGTGGTCACGTCCCACAACTGGACGGTGCCGTCGCTGCTGGCCGCGGCCAGCTTCGTGCCGTCGGGGCTGAACGCCACGGCCTCCAGCGACCTGAGGCCCGAGCTCATCGGCGCGCCGATCTCCTGCTGGGTCGCGACATCCCACAGCCGGACGTTCCCGTCGCTGCCGCCGGTGGCCAGCGTGGTCCCGTCCGGGCTGAACGCGACCGAGTTGAATGCGACGGGGCGGCTGCTGGTGACGGCCGTGAGCGGCTGCGCGGTGATCTTGGCCCGGGGTGCCAGGTCCCAGACCCCGACGGCCGCCGGGCCGGCGACCTCCAGGGTCCTGCCACTGCGGGTGAAGACCAGCGCGAGCGCCGTGCCGTCCCAGGTCGCGGTGCTGATCAGGCGATGCGAGGCGATGTCCCACAGCCGGATCGTGCCGTCCTGGTAGCCGGCCGCCAGGGTCTTGCCGCCTGGGCTGTAGGCCATCGCGGTTACCGGGCCCGACTGGGCCGCCAGGACGCCGCGTACGGGCTGGGCGAGCGACTGGAGGAGGCTGTAACGTGCCTGCGCGGTCGGCGCGATCCGCCATGCGGCCCCCGCGATCAGCGAGGCGGTGACCGGATCGGCGGCCTCCAGCGCCGTGCTCTGCGCGGCTAGCCGTCCCGACAGGTTCGCGGTGCGCTGCTGGCTGGCGCTGTTCCTGGCCGACCTGGCGGCCAGGCCCGCCCCGGCGAGCGCGGCGACGAGCAGCAGGACCAGGGCGCCGGCCAGCGTCCTGCGCCCCCACCGGCCCCGGGTGGCCATCCGGCCGCTGGCCCGCAGGAAATCGGCCTCGGCCGCGGTCAGCGCCGGGTACCGGCCCGGATCGGCGGCCCAGACGCGCGCGGCTTCCCGGGCCGCGGCCAGCTGGACTCCCCGGTACAGCAGCGAGGAGCCCTTCCCGTTCTGGCGCCAGCGCACGGCATCCTCGGCGAGCTGGCCGTAAAGGACCAGGCTGGCCTGATCCTCCTCCAGCCAGTCCCGCAGCCGCGGCCACGCCTCCAGCAGGATCTCATGCGCGATCTCCGCCGTGCCGATGCCCAGCACCAGCAGGCGGCTCCCGGCGAACGCGTCGAGCACCGCGCTGGCTTCGGTCCACTGGCTCTCCGGCCGGCGGGAGCGCAGCTCGGCGAGGGTCACCGCGCGGCGGCCCGGCTTACCGTCATGACCGACGGAGGTCATCCGCCTGAGCAGGTCCCTGGCCATCGCCTGCTGGGCCTCCGGCAGCCTCGTGTAGACGGCCTCGGCGCTGACTTCGACGGCACGGGCGACCCGGCCCGCCTGTTCATAGCCTTCCCGGCTCAGCCGGTCGCCTTCGCGTTTCTCCCAGGTCAGCGCCAGGGCCTGGGAAAGCAACGGGAGCGCCGCGCGGCCCGGATCGGCGCCGGCCGCGTGCATGTCCGCCACGACGGCGTCGACCAGAGCGCTGTCAACGCGCAGCCCGCTCGCCTCGGCCGGCCCGGTGACCGCACGGCGCAGGCTGGCTTCCGGCATCGGGCCGACCACCATTTGCTCGTCCTCCATGGCCCGAACGAGCTGGGGATACGCCGCGCACCGGTCCCAGTGGTCCCCGCGGACCGCGATCACCACCCGGGCCGGAGCCTCACCCAGCAGCCCGGCCGGGCGGGTCGCCGCCGCGTGCACCGCGTCGATGAACGCCGCCCGCTCCCGCCGCCCGTCCGGCCCGTCGGCCGCGAAGACCTGCTCGAACTGGTCGATGATCAGTACCAGCCTGGAGCCGTCGCCCGGTGCCGGGACCGGCTGGCCCGCCTGGCCGCGCTCCCGCGCACGGTCGGCCGCCTGCAGCATGATCTCGCGGATCAGCAGGTGCGCCCCGCTGGGCGCGTCGGCGAGCGCCCGCCGGATCGCCGCCGGATCCCCGCCGCTCAGCGACGCCAGCCCGGCCGCCAGGTCGGTGAGCGGCCGCGCGGTCGCGGTGAGGCTGATCACCGGCCAGGAAGACGACCCCGGCACCTGCACGCCCCGCGCCAGCGCGGGGACCAGGCCGGCCTGCAGCAGCGAGGTCTTGCCGGCGCCGGAGGCCCCGGTGATCATGACGAGCCCGGCACCGGCCAGCTTGCCGGCCAGTTCGGCGGTGAGCCGTTCCCGGCCGTAGAACACCGCCTGGTGAGCCTGATCGTAGGGCAGCAACCCGCGGTACGGGCAGCCGCCGGTCCAGCGCGGGCCCGTCTCGGCGGGTTCCGGCAGCCACTGGCGGGTGCGCTGCTCGATGTCCGCGAGTTCCTCGCGGACCATGCGGACGTCCGCTGCCTGCCGCCTGACCTGCCCGTGGGCGGCCCGGAGCTCCGAACTCTGGCCGCCCAGGCTGTCCTGGATCTCCCCGGCCGCGCGGGCCAGGTCGGCCAGCATGAAGGCCAGGTCGCCGAATTCGGCGCTCAGCGCCTCGAACGCGGCGAGCACCTCGTGCTCGAGGTCTTCGTCCCCGGTCTCGATCGCCGCGCGGAATACCGTGCCGCCCGCGTCGATCTCCCGCATCACCATCGCGATGTCGGACCGCAGGTCATCGGCGCGTTTATCGCGCGCGGCGAGCACTTCCCCGACACTCCGGCTGATTTCCCTCTCCAGGTGCCGGTTCAGGTCCTGCTGAGGGCTGGGGGACTGATGCTCCCCGGATATATGAGCCGAACGGGCGTACTCAGCCGCCTCATTAAGAAGAAGAGCCAGGGTACCGGCCCCGACCGAGGAGAGCACGCCCAGCCGGGGCACGGTGGCGGCGGCCGTGCCGTCGGCGTCGATGTCGGCGAGAACTGGCCCGAAGGCCGCGGCGCACAGCAACGGCAGCACGGCGGAGGCGCCGCGATCACGCAGGTCGTGACGGCCGCTCCGCGCGCTGCGCTGCAGCCATCTGCGGATACCCGCCTGGAGGCGCTCAACCTCCTCAAAGTCGCCCACCAGGCTCCCCCTACACACACGTAACACCCCAAGACGGGCGCAGCCTAGCCGGCCGCACGATCCCCGGGCGGTGCTTTCGACGGTGTGTGACCGCTCCGTGCCGTTCCCGCGGCGCGGACGGTCATCCCGGCAGGCACCGGCGGATCCACCGGCAGCAGAACCCGGCAAGACGGTCCGCGGCCACCGATGAGTTTTCGCCGGATGACTCGTCAGCATGGGTGCTGCTGGAACGTGGCCCGCCAGGATCTCCGAGCCTCCGGTTGTCAGTCGGGGGCGGGCTCGGCGATCATGGCGGTGCCGATCTCACGAAAGCCGATCCTGGCGTAGACGCGGGCCACCGCGTCGTCGCTCGCCGACAGGAAGACGGTCTCCACGCCCCGGTCCAGCGCGTCCCCGGCCAGCAGCGCGGTCACGGCCGCGCCGAGTCCCTGGCGGCGCGAGGACGGCAGCACGCCCACGCCGGTGATCTCCGCGGCGCCGTCCACCGCCTGGCAGCTTCCCGCCGCGAGCGGCCCGTCGGGACCGGACGCCGCCGCCAGCACCGAATGCCCGGATCGCAGCCGCTCACGCAGCATCGCCATCGTGCCGCCGTCGTGGTCCGCGGCGATCTTGTCGCGCTCGGCCTGGCCGGCCTCCCCGGCCGCCGTGCCCGGATGCCCGAACGCCACGGCCGGCACCGCCCAGATCCGGTCGAGTTCCTGATCCTCCGGGGAGACGACGCGCACGGTGAGATCCGGCGGGAGCACCGGGGTCCGCGGCGGCGGCGACAGCACCATGAGCGGATGCCTGTGTACCTGAAGACCCGCCTCGGCCGCGGCCGCCGCCATCTCGGGCGCGACCTGCTCGATCCATTCGAAGGACTCGGGAATGATCAGTTCACGCTGCCGGGCGCGGACCACCCGGATGTCGGCTGCGGTGACCGGCGACCGCGAACCGCGCCTGGGCCTGGCGTAATACGGCCAGCCCGGACCGGTGGGAACGAACAGCACGAGGGGCCCGAATTCGTCGGCTCTGGCCCGGCGGCGGGGGACGACGTCGCAGAACGCGTCAATCCGCTCGATAACCTCGTCAGTTCTCACAGCAGTACTTACCTTAAGCTGCCCGCCGCGCCAGACCAACATGTTTCGGCGGCCGGCGGCCGGCAGTGGCTCGCGGCCCACGCCGATCACCCCGAGGCCGAGCGGATCCGGGAGCAGGTCGACCAGCACCGCTCGTTCTGCCTGCGCGGCTACTACGGCCTCCTCGGCCAGGCCTATCTCACCCTGGTCCCGGTCGGCTGACCGCCAGATCGGCTAGCGACCAGGTCCGGTTAACCGCCAGCAGGTCAGGTTAACCGCCAGGCCGGCTGATCGCCGCCGTACCGGCTGAGCGACCGCGGCCAGGCCAGGCCCTCGTCGTCGAGCTCGCCGGGCGGCCGCACGGTGGTCACCGGCCCCTCGGCGCTGTCCAGCGTCGTCAGCCACGTCCCGCCGCCATCAGCCGGGGCCGCAGCAGGAACGGGCGCCGGGGAGGAGCCGACGTCCCGCGGCAGGCCGAGCAGCCAGTGCGCCGTCCGGGCCAGGGACAGCTCCCGGAACTGGGTGCCGCCGTGGGTGGACTGCCGGGCCAGCCCGCGCAGCGCAGCGGCGGCGCACAGGTAGCCGGTGCCGTGGTCGAGGAGCTGGCACGGCATCGCGCCGGGACGCTCGCCGTCCGGGGATTCCGCCATCGCGATGCCGCTGGCCGCCTGGACGATGCTGTCGAACCCCCGCCGGTCACCCCACGGCCCCCGGCTGCCCCACGCAGACAGGCTTACCACCACCAGGCCCGGATGCCGTTCGGCCAGCGCCTCCGGCCCCAGCCCGAACCTCTCCAGCGCGTGCGGGCGGTACCCGTGCACCAGGACGTCGGCGGCGGAGAGCAGTCCGTGCAGCCGGGCATGGCCGTCGGCCGTGCCGAAGTCGAGCAGCGCGCTGCGCTTGGCCAGCAGCCCGTCGTAGGTCTGCGGTGTCAGCTCGGGCCGGTCCGGCGCGTCGAGCCGGAGCACGTCCGCGCCCAGCGCGCCCAGGTACCTGGTGGCCACCGGGCCGGCGATCACCCGGGTAAGGTCGAGCACCTGGACACCCGAGGCGGGCAGCGCTCCCGCGGCGCGCCAGCGAGGCGGCGCGCCGCCGATCGACATCCCCTCGACCAGCCTGGTCGCGGCGACGGCCCGGCCCGGCGGCTCCGCCTGCCAGCTGTCCTCGCCGCGGACGGCGGCGGCCACCCCGCCGGCTCCGGTTACCAGGTCCTCCGCCTCCCGCGCGCCCAGAGCCGCGATGGCCGCCGCGACCGAATCCGGCTCACCGGGACAGCCGAGCGCCCGCAGCAGCGCCGAGCGATGCCAGGGATAGTTCCCGTGCGTGCGCACCCAGCCGTCGGCGGCCCGCCAGAACCGGGAGAGCGGCGCGAAGCCCGGCCCGGCCTGCTCGCCGTTGATCTGCAGGTGGGCCTCGCTCCGGAAGGCCGCCGCGACGTGTCCCCGGTCCAGCCGCGCCGTCGGCGATCCGCGGGACCCGCAGTCTCCGCCTCGCTGGGCGTGCAGCGCCGCGGCGGCCAGCAGGGCGGCGCCGGTGCAGGCGATGGCGACCTCTTCGACCGGCAGGCGGGACGGCAGATGACCCGGGGCGCCGCCGACCCAGAGCACCTCGAGACCGGCCGGGAGCCGGAGATCGGCGCCATCCGCGCCATCCGGCGCCGCATCGCCGTCGGCCGCCGCCAGGGCCGCCCACGCCCCGGCCAGCAGGCCCGGCCACAGAGCTTCCGTCATCCGGCTCATTCTCCCAGACGCCTGGCGATCAGGTGCAGCAGCGCCGCCACCTGCCGGTACGGGTCGGTGCGCCCGGCCCGCTCCTCGCAGGCCAGCAGCGTCTGCAGGTCCGCCGGCGGTCCGGCGTCGCCGGGGACGGTGTCGGTGAAGACCCGGACCCCGTACCAGGCGGTGACCTGCAGGCCGTGCGCCGCCAGCCGGGCGGTCAGCCCGGCGAGCCGGTCGGCGCGGGCGGCGACCCCGATCCGGTTCATGTAGCGGTCCGAGCCGAACGCCTCCGCGCACGCCGCCCAGTCACCGAGCAGCCCCGGCCGCATGGCCAGCGCGTCGCCGTTACGCACCAGCAACGACACCATGCCGCCGGGCCCGGCCAGCCTCGCGATGGCCCGCAAGACCGGCTCGGGGTCGGCCAGGTACATCAGCACGCCGTGGCAGAGGACGACAGGAAAGCGTGACACGCCCGCCCGTTCGGCATAATCCTCGATCAGCCCGCGCTCGGCCCGGACCCGGCCGCGGACCTCGGCCGGCTCGGCCGCCCGGTCCCGTTCGAACCGCGCCAGCAGGTCGGCTGAGGCGTCAACCCCGGTCACGTCGTAGCCGCGCCGCGCCAGCCAGAGGGCCTGCGTCCCCTGACCGCACCCAAGATCAATGATCCGAACGGGTGCCGGTGGCAGCTCTCCCGCCAGCTGTCTCGCTACGAGCTCCTGGCGCACCACGTCCCTCAGCTTCCCCAGGCGTGCTTGCCAGTTTCGCTCGCCGGCCGTAAACGCGGTGCTCAACGCCCCGCTCCCAGGTCTTTTTGCATCAGCACGGTGTCGATCCAGCGGCCGTGCTTGCGGCCGACGCCGGACAGGCGGCCCGCCTGCGTGAAGCCGAACCGGCGGTGCAGCGCGGCGGACGCATCGCTGCCGGTATCGGCGATGACCGCGATGACCTGCCGCGCGCCCGCCGCCGCGCACCCGGCCAGCAGCCCGCCGAGCAGGGCGCTGCCGATGCCGCGGCCGGTGTTGCCGGGGGAGAGGTACACCGTGTCCTCCACCGTGTGGCGGTAGGCGGCCTTGGGCCGCCACGGGCTGGCGTAGGCGAAGCCGCAGACGGACCCGCCGGCCTCGGCCACCAGGAACGGCAGGTTCCGCCCGGCCAGCTCGTCGAGCCGCCGCCGCCAGTCCGCGGCGGTCGGCGCGACCTCCTCGAACGTGGCCACGCTGGTCGTGACGTAGTGCGCGAAGATCGCGGCGACCTGCTCGGCGTCCGCCGGGACCGCCGCGCGGACCGCGGCCTGCGGGGAAGGCAACGCGACACCTCCGTTCGTCCACGTCGAACGGTAGCGTCCGCGGGCCTTCCCGCGTAGTCGCGGCACGGCGATGGCCGGCGGTCCCGGGCCGCCGGCCATCACGCTCAGGCTGGCCAGCACCGGTGCCCTGGTCCCAGTGCCCGGCAGCGCGAACTCCCCGGCCAGCGGGCTCACCGTCGGCTCGTTCGCCGCGGCCCGGCCCGGTCAGGCGCTCGTGATGTCGGTCCGGCCGCCGTGCGAGGTCAAGATCCCGGCGCTCCCGGCGGGCAAGGGCGACCTGCAGCCGGCCGACCCGGTGCCCCAGTCATACCCGCTCCAGCTCTGCGGGCCGGGGCACCGATTCAGCGCCTCGGTCATCGTGGTGCGGTTACCGTGGTCCGGTTATCGCGGTGTATCAGGCGGCTGGAGCACGCCTCGCCGGGATGACGCCCCGCCGTCGAGAGTATATTCGACACAGAAGAGCCGGGGGTGTACCCTGTAGCTATGGTCACCGTACAAGCGGATGCGCCACGGGCCCGGTATGAGTCCCGCCCCGGGCGCCGCGCGGTGGTCGCCGACAGCCTCGCAGACCTCCGGGGTCCCACCGAGGGCACGGTCGAGCTGCCGATCTGGCTGTTCTGGAGCAGTCCCGATCACACGTTCGACCTGAGCAAGCCGTTCATGCTGCGGTCGATGTACGAGACCGTCCTGGTGGAAGCCAGCCGTCCGGAGGATCTCGCCAGCTACCTGGACGGTGACACGCTGATCGCCCTGTGGCCGGACTTGTACCTGCCCAAGGGCGTCCGGCAGGCATGGGAGGACAGGCACCTGGCCCTGCGGGCCGCGGCCGTCACCGCCGCCTGATGCCGGTCAGTGAACTCCACCGCCGGGTGGCCGCCATCGCCCTGCGCGCCGCCGCCCGGCACGGGTTCGCGCTGGGTGGCGGCAACGCCCTGATGGCCCACGGAATCATCGACCGGTTCACGGCCGACGTCGACCTGTTCACCGACAAGGAGGCCGGCGTGGCGGCAGCGGCCGATGCGGTGGAGGCCGCACTGCGCCACGCGGGCTTCATGGCCGACCGGCAGGACAAGGCCGACGGGCTGGCCGACATATTCGAGGGCATGGGCGAAGGGCTCGCCGAGTGGATCGTTACCGCGCCCGGCGGGGAGCAGATGATGCTCCAGATGGCCTACTTCGACCGCAGCCGCGGGCCGGTGATCATGGACGTCGGTCCCGTCCTGGACCTTGAGGATGTGGTCGGCGGCAAGGTGTGCGCGCTGGCCAGCCGGGCCTACGACCGTGATTACGTGGATACGGCGGCTGCCCTGGGGCGCTACACCGTGGCCCAGGTGATCGGCTTCGCCCGGCGCCTGGATCCCGCGCTGGAGGACCGGGAGTTCTCCGACGCGGGCCGCCGGCTGGACCGGATGGACGACGAGGCATTCGCCCGCTTCGGACTCGGTCCCCGCGAGGTCGCCGTACTCCGCGCCCGGTTCGCCGCCTGGCCCCGGACCTGATCTCTGTCCCGTCGCGGTGCCGATTGCCGACTGCCCGCCACAGCCTGAGCGGCGCAGCTCCCGGCCCCCGCGCATCATCCCAGGCAGCAGGGGGGACCGGGCCAGGAACGCGGCGCGCAGCGCCCGCACACGCGGGCGCTGCGCAGTGCGGACAGTGTGCGGGGCGTAGCGCCGGATCGTGCGGGCTTCGGCTGATGCCAGTGATTCCAGCAGCCGGCCATCGGGGCAGCCGCCGACGTCGGACCAGAATGTCATGGAGGCCGCTCAGCGGGTACGCGCCCAGATCGGCATTGCGGCACCTGCCGGTGATTGACTACTGCCAGAAC
>Ga0335069_10012951_pt1 | contig 11725 bp, 7 predicted proteins | sample Lox_Sample_11_FD_206714 | JGI IMG/M metagenome (GOLD analysis project Ga0335069, IMG submission 206714) | Soil microbial communities from Loxahatchee National Wildlife Refuge, Florida, United States - Lox_Sample_1.1 | ecosystem: Environmental > Terrestrial > Soil > Wetlands | place: USA: Florida...
TGCGCATTTCCGTTGAAGACAGGGAAGACCTGATCCTCCTGTCCGGCGGGGACGCGCGCATGATGCTCAACGGGCTCGAGACGGCGATCCGGCTCACTCCGCCCGGCGCCGACGGCGCCCGCACGGTCACGAAAAAGGAGATCGAAGAGGCCTTCCAGCGGAAGTACGTCAGGTACGACAAGGGAGGGGAAGAGCATTACAACATCATCTCCGCGTTCATCAAGAGCGTCCGGGGAAGCGACCCCGACGCCGCGGTCTACTGGATGGCCCGGATGCTGGAAGGGGGGGAGGATCCGAAATTCATCGCGCGCCGGATGATTGTGCTGGCTTCCGAGGACATCGGCAACGCCGCTCCGTATGCCATCACGATGGCCACATCCTGTTTCACCGCGGTGGACTATATCGGGATGCCGGAAGCGCGGATCGTGCTCTCGCAGACCGCGACGTACCTGGCATCCTGTCCCAAGAGCAACGCGGCGGTCGCCGCCATCGGTGCGGCGATGGATGACGTCCGCTCACGTCCCGACGAGTCCGTGCCGCTCCACCTGCGCAACGCTCCCACGAAGATGATGAAGGACCTCGGCTACGGGGCCGAGTACCGGTACAGCCACGATTTTGACAGGAACTTCGTTGAGCAGCAGTACCTCCCCGACGGCCTGAAGGGAAAGATCTACTACAACCCGACGGACAACGGGGACGAAAAGAACATCAGGGCGAGGCTGAACGCCTGGTGGAAGAAGAAGCAGCGATGAGCCGGGCGCGAACCCCTCTTCTCGTCTCCCTTGCAGGCCTGCTGTTCCTCGCTCCGGTGGCCGCCGGCGCGCAGGTCAAGGCCCCGCGCGATTCGGTCCTGCGTACCGGCAGGAGCGTCGTGCGCGACACATCCCGCAGCCGCATGGCGCTCAGGGACTCCGCCGCAGCACGCGATACATCTCGCGCAGACACGGCAAAATCCTCCTCGGGGATCGATTCCGTTGTCACCTACACTGCCTCCGATACGATCGTCTACGACCTCGGCTCGCGCACGATGATCCTCTACGGGAAGGGGGACATCAAGTACCGCGATATGGGCCTCAAAGCCGAGGTGGTCGACATCAACTGGGTGACGTCGCTCCTGCACGCGGAGGGGGTGGCGGATACCGCCGACACCACGGGGAAGAAAATGAAGGGGCTCCCGGAGATGATCGACGGCGCGGAAACCTACCGCGGCCGCGTCGTCGAGTACGACTTCAAGAGCAAGAAGGGGAGGATCGATCTCGGCAAGACGGAGCAGGACAAGAGCTACTACTACGGGGACGAGATCAAGAAGGTCTCGCCCGAGGAGATGTATGTCGAGGACGGGAAATTCACATCGTGCGATCTGGATCACCCGCACTACTACTTCGGCAGCCCCGAGATGAAGATCATGCTGAAGGACAAGATCGTGGCGCGTCCCGTCTTCTTCTACATCTCGGACGTGCCTGTCTTCGCACTCCCCTTCGGCATATTCCCGAGCGAGAGGGGGAGGCGCTCCGGGATCATCGGGCCCGCCTTCGGCGAAAGCTCCCGCGGCCGGTACCTGACGCATCTCGGGTACTACTGGGCCATGAGCGACTACACTGACGTGGCGTTCAAGGCGGACGGCTACTCCAAGGGAAGCTACACACTGTACGGAGATTTCCGCTACGCGCTGCGGTACCTCTTCAACGGAGGTATCGACGCCTCGTACGGGAAGGTGGTCTCAGGGGAGCCGAGCGATCCCGGGCGCACGGTGACAAGCGTGTTCAACGTCCACCTGGGTCACAACGAGCAGTTTGACCCGACCTCGCAGCTCGTGGTCGACTTCACATTCACGAGCGGGTCGTACTACCAGAACACGAGCCTCAACCTGAACCAGCTTCTCATGCAGAACGCCGTGTCGAACGCGACGTTCACCAAGAGCTGGGAGGGGACTCCCAACAGCATGACGGTGAACATTCACCGCGACCAGTATCTGCAGACCGGCCAGACGAGCACGATCCTGCCGGATATCAGCTTCAACCGGAGCCAGACGTTCCCCTTCCGCTCCTCAAAGAAAAGCGACGTCGGTTCCGCCCTGAAGTGGTACGAGCTGATCTCGTATACGTACGCCGGCCAGTTCGAGGATGTCCAGACCAACACGCCGATCACGACGGGTGCAGACTCCGGCAGGCTGGCGTTCGACGAGCGGCGGGGGGTACAGCATTCATTCACGCTGAACATGGCCCCCAAGGTCGGGTATGTCACGCTGACCCCCTTCTTCAACTACACGGAGAAGTGGTACGACAAGCACACGTCGATCAGCGTTGACCCGCTGACGGACAGCCCGATCGACCATGATGTCCATTCCATCAACGCGGTCCGGACGTACAACATGGGCCTCCAGGCCAGCACGAAGTTCTTCGGCATATTTCAGCCGAATGTCTTCGGCATCAAGGGGATCCGGCACCAGGTCACGCCGTCGCTCTCATACACGTACGCCCCCGACTTTGCCGCCGACCGGTTCGGGTACTACGGGAAGTACTACGACACGCTGGGCGTGGCGCACAGGTACGGGCTGTACGACCGGGAAGTGTTCGGCGGTGCCCCGGCGGGGAAACAGGAGGCGATCTCGTTCAATGTCGGCAACGTGTTCGAGATGAAGACGGTGTCCCACGACACCTCCGGACAGGACAACAAGTTCCAGCTCCTCAACCTTAACGCCGGGATATCGTATAATTTTGCAGCCGACAGCCTCCGGTTCAGCGAGCTGGCGCTCGACTACCGGACGTCGATCGGCAACTACCTGTCGATCGGGGGGAGCACTACGTACAACCTCTACAAGTTCGTGCGCGACACGGGGAGCGTCCCCACCGGCCAGCGCGTCAACAAGTTCCTGATCAACACCGACCACCGGCTGGCCGACCTGACCGCGTTCACGGTCAGCATCGGCACGCACCTGAGCGGCGAGAAGCACTCGACCACCGCAGGGCCGATCGTGAGCACCGCCGACTCGCTCGCCAGGGCGCAGAAACGCGGATACGTCGGGCTGTACGACCAGGAGGCCCCGGATTTCAGCATCCCGTGGAACCTGGATCTCAACTGGAACTACACGATGCAAAGGGAGAACCCGCTCTATCCGTCGAAGAGTTCGGGGATCTCCGCGTCGCTCGGGTTCAACCTGACGGAATACTGGAAGATCAACGCGACGACGAGCTACGACCTGATCAACCGGGTGTTCACCGCGCCCCAGATCACGGTCTACCGCGACCTCCACTGCTGGGAGCTGAATTTCAACTGGGTGCCAACGGGTCCCTACCGGAACTTCCACGTGGAGATCCGCCTGAAGGCGCCGCAGCTCCAGGACGTGAAAATCACCAAGCAGGGCGGCCTCCGCGGCATCGAGTAACTGCCGGTATATGTTATCATAGGTGAGTTTCCCGTCATTGCGAGGAGCGCTCCAGCCCTGTCATTGCGAGGGGCGCCGGAGGCGCCCCGAAGCAATCCCCTTCTCAAAAGGAGGTACCCATCATGATCACACGAATCCCCGCAGTCCTCTTTTGCCTGTTGTGCGCATCCCTCTGTCTCGGTCAATCACGCATCACGGGCACGCTCCTCGGTCAAGACGGTAAGCCCTTGTCGTTTGCGGATGTGCATTTGAGAAACGGCATGAACGACACGGCACTCGCGTCGGCGAGAGTTGCACCCGATGGGGCGTACTCCATCACTGTCCCTGCGGCGGGTGCGTATTACGTCGAATACTCAGCTGCGGACCACAGTTCGCACCAGGTTCCGTTGATCTCGCGCGGAGAGGCTGAGACGAAAATCAACGTTCGTCTCGGTGCCTACAGCCTGCAGGACGAGCTGGGCGGCGTTCAGTTCGTGCAGCTGAAGCCTGACCTTTCCCCCGGGGAGACCTACACGCCACGGAAGCAGACTGACGGGACATATGTTGCCGAGATCAAGACGGATCAGCCGCTTTTCAAGTATGAGGTGAATGGCGTCGAGAAAACGGGACGCACGATCAATGGCACGATGTCGGATACATTCGAGTACGATGGCGGCGGAGATTATTGTTCCGTGGTGACCCCGCACAATGGGAGCGTGAGGATAGTCTTTGATCCGGCAAAGCTCGTCAGGGGACGGGTAGAGTCGAGCGTCGAGTTTCCGGGGAAGGAAAGCGGCGCGGCAAGGTTGCCCGGAATCATGGAGGCTCTCAACAAGAGGCAGCAGGAGTACGCAACTGCGTATGCTGACTACAGGGCAAAGAACAAGGACGCTCACGGGTTCACGTATGACTGGGAACCCGCGGCAGCGGAGGTGCAAAAGCAGATCGCGGCTGAAAAGGACCCTCTCGTTCGCGAGGAGCTCTGGATGGAGCGTCTTGGCTATCTCTACATGGGAGGGAAAGCTGCGGATCGCCGGGTGAAGGACCAGGCGCTTGGGGAGATCTCGCCCGGATCCCCGCTCTGGGTGTTCCACCTGAACGTGTTAAACATGCTGATGTACGACACCACAGGGGGAGACGTATTTGCCGAGAAGGTGCTCACGGCGCAGCAGGATCCGGGCGTCAAAGGAACCATGCTGATTTCAAAGCTCAGTTACGCGCGGTATGTGGGCAAAAAGGAGGAGGCCAGGACACTCTATAACCGCCTGGTGAAGGAATGCGACGGTACCCGCTGGGCGAAGATGGCCCGCGAGCGGTACAGCAGGGACATGAGCGTGTTCGACGGCTCGAAGGCCCCCGCATTTTCGTTTGTGTCGCTGGAAGACTCGACCAAGACATTCACCAACGAAACGTTCAAGGGAAAGTACCTCCTGATCGACTTCTGGGCGGTCTGGTGCGGTCCGTGCGTGGCCGAGATGGAAAACCTGCACAAGGCGTACGAGCGCTTCAAGGGTGCCGACTTCGCGGTTCTGAGTCTTTCGTTTGACGGCTCTCCTGCGGACGTAAAGAAGTTCCGTGACACGCGGTGGAAGATGCCCTGGAATCATGCGTTCGTGCCGCAGGGATTTGCCAACCCTGTCTCGAAAGCGTTTGAAGTCGAGGGCATCCCGAAGCCCATGCTCGTCGACCCGAACGGGACGATCGTGGCCATGACGGTCGAGCTTCGGGGCACAAACCTCGAGCAGACGCTCGAGAAGTACCTCGGTCACAGGCCGTAAATTTCCCCCCCCCCGTCATTGCGAGCGCTTTGTGCGAAGCAATCTCCGGCGAGATTGCTTCGCCTGAGAAGCGGCTCGCAATGACAGGGATTGGCATGGAATATCACCGGAGGTTCCCATGCACCGCATCCTCTGTGTAGCTCTCTGCGCGCTCGCACTTGCGTCGTGCGCGGGCCCGGCGTCAGATCTCTCGGTCGTGAGCAAGACGCTTCACCGCGACGTCAATGCGAGCACGGCCGGCGGCATCGGCGACGTTCCGTCCAACGGCGCAATTTTCTGGGTGGAAGGGAAGGTGAAAAACAGCGGGACGAGCGATGTTGCGAACGTGTCGATCGCATTCAGGGTGACCGACGGGAGATCCCGCCAGGTGCTGACGGCGGAAATCCCGATGGTGAAGGCGGGAACAACCGTGGATTTCAGGACCCCGGTGCAGGGATCGCAGATGGAGCTGCGTCTCGCGGAGGATGAGCCGGAGATTACCGTCGGCCGTTGATCAACTGGGCGGCCGATCGCGAAACAGACCCGGCCGCCGATCAACCGGGCGGTCGATCGCAAAACAGACCCGGCCGCGGCCGCTGGTCAGGCCGACTGTTTCCGCTCCTCGTAGCTGTAGAGCGGCTCCTTGCGCTTGACGATCACGTCTTTGGTGATCGTGCAGGAGGCGAGGTTCCTCCGCTCGGGGAGCGTGTACATGATGTCGAGGAACACCTCCTCGATGATCGACCGGAGGGCGCGGGCGCCCGTTCCCCGTTCGACCGCTTTCTGCACGACGGCTTTGAGAGCGTTCTCCTCGAACACCAGCTCGACGCCTTCCATCCGGAAGAGCTTCTTGTACTGCTTGACGATGGCGTTCTTCGGGCCGGTGAGGATGCTCAGGAGCGCGTCCTCGCTCAGCGACTGAAGTGCCGAGACCAGCGGCACGCGGCCCACGAACTCCGGGATCATGCCGAATTTCACCAGGTCCTCCGGCTGCACCAGCGGGAGGATCAGGTCCATCGCCCCTTCCTTCTTTCCCCTGATCTCCGCGCCGAACCCCATCGGGTTCTGATGCACCCGCCGCGCGATGATCTTCTCGAGTCCCTCGAATGCTCCGCCGCAGATGAAGAGGATGTTGCGCGTGTTGATGTTGATGAGGCTCTGTTCGGGATGCTTCCGGCCCCCCTTCGGGGGCACTCCGGCAATCGTCCCCTCGAGGATCTTCAGGAGGGCCTGCTGCACCCCTTCGCCGGACACGTCGCGCGTGATCGACGCGCTCTCGCTCTTGCGCGCGATTTTGTCGATCTCATCGATGTAGACGATCCCCCGCTCCGCCTTCTCCACGTTGTACTCGGCGTTTTGCAGGAGATGGACGAGGATGGTCTCCACGTCGTCCCCCACGTACCCCGCCTCGGTGAGGGTGGTCGCATCGGCGATCGCGAAGGGGACGTCCAGGATCCGCGCGAGCGTCTGCGCCAGGAGCGTCTTGCCGGTGCCGGTGGGTCCGATCAGGAGGATGTTCGTCTTCTCGATCTCGACGTCGTCCGTCTCGTAGACCGGGTCGCGCGAGTCGATCCGCTTGTAGTGGTTGTAGACCGCCACCGCCAGCGTGCGCTTGGCGTGCTCCTGCCCGATGACATAGTCGTCGAGCGACTGCTTGATCCGCGACGGCGTCAGCGTCCCGCGCGCGCCCTTGCGCCCGGAAATCGACGACATGCTGTTGCGGATGATATCCACGGAGCTGGACACGCAGATATCGCAGATGTAGACCTCGGGTCCCGCGATGATGCTCTGGACTTCCTCGGGAGTGCGTCCGCAGAACGAACAATGGATCTGTTCGCCGGTTTTCGACTTTTGGGCCATGGCAGCCGGGTCAGGAAGTTACTTTTTCTCGCGTTCCTTTTTGATGTACACCACGTCAATCAGTCCGTACGCCTTCGCCTCTTCGGACGACATGTACCGGTCGCGGTCCGTGTCGCGCTCGATCATCTCCAGCGGCTGGTTGCTGTGGTGGGACAGGATCTCGTTGAGCCGCTTCTTCGTGCGCAGGATCTCTTCGGCCTGGATGCTGATGTCGGAGGCCGTCCCCTGCACGCCGCCCCAGGGCTGGTGGATCATGATGCGGGAGTTCGGCAGGCCCGAGCGTTTCCCCTTCGCGCCCCCGGCCAGGAGCACCGCGCCCATGCTGGCGGCAAGGCCGATGCAGATGGTCGCAACGTCCGGGCGGATGTACTGCATCGTGTCGTAGATGGCAAGCCCGGAAGAGACGCTCCCGCCCGGGCTGTTGATGTACAGGTTGATGTCCTTGTCAGGATCCTCCGACTCGAGGAACAGCAGCTGCGCGATCACCAGGCTCGCGACGGTATCGTCGATGGGGGTGCCGATGAACACGATCCGCTCCTTGAGCAGGCGGGAGAAGATGTCGTAGGCGCGCTCGCCGCGCCCTGTCTGCTCCACCACCATCGGTACGAGCTGGTTATAGGTTTTGACGTCTGGCATGGATGTCTTTCGTGCGTTATGCGTTCTGGGGAGTTTCGTTGATGATCTTTTCCGTGATCTTTGCGCTGGAACGGAGAAACGTCATGATCTTGTCGGACAGGAGGCGGTCCTCGGCGCTGCTGGATTTCCTGTAATACTGGAGGAGGCGCTCCTTGTCGATCCCGATCTTCCCGGCCTCGCGCTCGGCCATCGCCTCGATCTCCTCGGGGGCCACGGTGATCTTCTCCTGCTCCGCGATCTTCTCCTTCAGCATGATCCAGCGCGCCTGCCACACGGCGGACGCGCGGTTCTCCTCGCGGAATTTCTGCTCGTCGAAGCCCCGGGGAAGTTTCCGGTCGCGCGACCGGTTGCGCACGTCGTCGACGTAGGAGTCCAGCAGGCCGTTGACGATGGAGTCGGGCACCGTGAACTGGTGCGCATCGACCAGGGAGCGGGCGATGTTGTCGTTCACGCGCCCGTTCGACTCGTCCTCCCAGAAGCGCTCGATGTCGCTGCGGAGGTTCTTGCGGAACTGGTCGACGGTGTCCACCTTCCCGCCGGTGATCTTCTTCACCAGCTCCTCGTCGAGCGGGGGAAGCGTGATCTTCTCCACTTTCGTGACGGCGAGGGAGATGTGCACGGGATGCGTGTGGTCGTCGTGCTGTGAGTCGAACTTTGCAGTGTATGTTCCCCCGGGAACGGCCGCGGCAAGGGCCTCGCAGATCGCCGGAGCCAGCGTTTCGTCCGAGAGGTCGAAGCGGCCCCCGGGGGTCTTCTTCCCGATGAGCGGCGCGCCCGACTCGTCCAGCTCCTGCACGTCGGCCGTGACCACGTAGCCCGTGTCGGTCACGCGCTCCGCCTCCGCCATGGCGCTGTTGGCGCGGCGGATTTTCGCGATCTCGGCTTCGACTTCGGCGTCTGTCACGATGTGGATCGGCTTCTCGATCGCGAGTCCGCGGTAGTTCCCGAGCGTGACGGCCGGCTTGACCTCGTACTTGATCTTGAAGTTGAAGTGCTCGCCCCGCTTGAAGTCCATGTCCACCATCGTCGGCTGGCCGACGGGGTGCACCCCCTTTTCCTCCATCGCCCGGCGGTAGAAATCGGAGGCGATGTCGTCCAGTGACTCCCGTTCGATGGCCTCGCCGTACAGCTGCTTGATCATCGGCATCGGGACTTTCCCCTTGCGGAAGCCCTTCAGCTCGACCTTCGACCGGTACTTCGCGTAGGCCTGCTCGAACATGGGCTGGAGCTCGTCCTGCGGGATCTGGATATCCGCTTCCTGCTCAACGTCTGACACACTGGTAATCGTGACCTGCACCTGCAGTACCTTTCGGGAAGTATGGACAGTCGATGACCCCGTCCCGGCCTCATAACACGCGCGGCGGGACATCCCGTTCCGCACCGGACGGAATCGTGGGTAGAGGGGGACTTGAACCCCCACGGATTTCTCCATTGGATCCTAAGTCCAACGCGTCTGCCAATTCCGCCATCTACCCTGCGGGGAATCATAACATAAGGTTTTCCGGGAGGAACTTCAAGGAATGGGGAGGCGTGGAAACGGACCGTTTCCGGGGGTGCTGCCGGTCTGAGCGCCGCGGTTCCGGGCGGAACCGCGCATTGGGCGTCAGGAAACCGGTATGAGTATGCGGAACGTCGTACCCTTGTTCACCACGGACTCGATCTCGAGCTTGCCGTGGTGGTCGTCCACGATCTTCTTGACGATGGCAAGGCCGAGACCGGTGCCGTGCCGCTTGCCGTACGTGAAGAAGGGCTCGAGAATCTTGGAGCGGATCTCATCCGGGATTCCGCACCCGGTGTCGGTGAAGTCGATCGCCAGCGTGCCGTCCCGCTTTTCGGTCTTGACCGTGAGCGTGCCGCCGTCCTTCATGGCGTCCGCCGCGTTCCCGGCAAGGTTGTAGAAGACGCGGACCATCTTCTCCACGTCCATCGTGCACTCGCCGGTGAACTGGAAATCGCGCACAAGCGTGACCTTCCGCTTGACCAGGTCCTTCTCGATGAAGGCCAGCGCTCCCTCCATCACGTCCTCCAGCGGCACGGTCTCCAGGTGGATATCGCTCACGCCGCGGGAGAAGTCCAGGATCTCCTGCGTCATGTTGACGAAGCGGTCCACCTGACGGATCATTTCCTCGGCAAGCTGGGCCGACTCCGCGTCGCCGGTCTTTTTCTTGATCACCTGCGCGTACATGCGCAGCGTGCCCATCGGGTTCTTGATGTCGTGAATGATGGTGCTCGCCATCTTCCCCACGGCCGAGAGCCGTTCGCTCTGCACCATTTCCCGCGCGATCCGCGCATTTTCCAGCGCGATGGAAGCGTGGACCGACAGGGCGTCGATGAACGCCTCGTCCTCGGGGCCGAACGGTCCTTCCCGCTTGTTCAGGAACTGGAACACGCCGAGGATCTTCCCCTCCTTGTCCCGCATCGGCATGCAGAGCACGTTGTGCGTCTTGTACCCGCTCTTCTTGTCGATCTCGGGGTTGAACCGGGGGTCTTTGTACGCGTCGGTGATGTTCACCACCTCGCCGGTCTTGGCTACGTAGCCTGCGAGCCCCTTCCCGACGGGAAGGCGGATTTCCACGATGTTGTTGCCCTGCGCCACCTTCGACCAGAGTTCCCCGGCGGCGGCATCGAGAAGGTACAGCGTGCCCCGGTCGGCATTGATGCTCTTGGAGGCGGCTTCCAGGATCAGGCCCAGCAGCTTGTCCAGATCGATCGCGGAATTGACGATTTTGCTCGCCTCGATGAGCATGTTGAGGCGGTCGACCTGGTCCTTGGTTGCGCTTGCGCTCCGGTCCAGCTCCAGCATGAACGTCTGGTCCATCGTGCGGAGCCGGACCGCCATGTTGGTGAGGAGGTTGAACGTGAACTCGTTGCTCTTCTGCGTCAGGACCCGGACGTCCTCCTGGCTGAGCAGGATGGCGCCGCAGTCGTCCATCGCCTCCGCGGTGGCGGAGCGGGGCATCCCGTCCACGACGGAGAGTTCGCCGAAGAAGTCGCCCTCGTGCAGCACCGCAAGTAGCGACTCCACACCGAATTTTGTATATTTTTTGATGCGCACGCGACCGCGCGTGAGGCAGTACATCTCGCGGCCGCGGGAAGACTCGTTGAAGATGACGTCCCCCGCGGAGAACTTCTTCTCCTGCACCCTCGGGGCGAACGCCCGCACAATCTGGGGACTGACCCCGCTGAAGAGGATGTTGCGCTGGAGGAGATCTAGGACTGAACTGCCGCCGCGGCGCGCCGGGCGCGCTGCGGCCCGGGATTTCTTCCGCTGTGGCCGCACGGGAGGCTTCTTCTTGTTGGTGGGCTTCGGCATGTTGGCGTGCTATTGTATGTAAAAAGGAAAAGAGAGTCAAGAAAGAGAGGCGGGAGTGAACGGACAGGGCGGTTCCGACATCGTCCTTCAGACTGTCGGCCTCGGAAAGCGTTACCGCGACCGCTGGGCTGTGCGCGACCTGAACCTCACGGTCCGGCGAGGCGAGATATTCGGGTTCCTCGGCCCCAATGGTGCCGGAAAAAGCACCACAATCCGCATGATTCTCTCGCTTATTGCCCCCACCGAGGGAAGCGTGCACCTGTTCGGTCTCCCTCTCAAAGAGCACAGGCGCGAGGTCCTTGCCCGCGTCGGCGGGCTGGTGGAGCGGGCCGACTTCTACCTCTACCTCTCGGCCAGGCGTAACCTGGAGATCGTTGCGGATCTCAACGGGGGATCCACCTCCTCCACGATCGACGGCGTCCTGGAGACCGTGGGCTTGGCCTCCCGGGCGGGTGACCGCGTAAAATCCTACTCGCACGGCATGAAGCAGCGCCTCGGCCTGGCGGCGGCGCTTCTCGGCTCGCCGGAGCTGGTCGTCCTCGACGAGCCCACCACCGGGCTTGATCCCCAGGGGATCAAGGAGGTGCGCGACCTGATTGCCGGCCTGGCCGCCCGTGGGAGCGTGACCGTATTTCTTTCCTCCCATCTTCTCCCTGAAATCGAGCAGGTTGCCACGAGCATGGCCATCATTAATAAGGGATCGCTCGTTGTCCAGGGAGGCGTGCGCGAGCTTCTCGGGGGAGAAAATGGGAGCGTGCGCGTGCGCGCCACCCCGGCCGGGCGCGCCCTGGAGAT
>Ga0335069_10012952_pt1 | contig 11725 bp, 6 predicted proteins | sample Lox_Sample_11_FD_206714 | JGI IMG/M metagenome (GOLD analysis project Ga0335069, IMG submission 206714) | Soil microbial communities from Loxahatchee National Wildlife Refuge, Florida, United States - Lox_Sample_1.1 | ecosystem: Environmental > Terrestrial > Soil > Wetlands | place: USA: Florida...
GAGGTCGAACGAGACGCCGCGGACGGCGTCGACGGCGGCGGCGCCGCGGCCGAAGCGGACTCGGAGACCGTCGACGCGCAGGAGCGCGTCGACGGTCGTTGTCCGTTGTCCGTTGGCGGTTGGCGGAGGCGCCGGCACCGCCGCAGCGTCGAGTTCGCCGGGACCGCGGGCGAAGACTTTGCGCGGGTCGAACGCGTCGCGCACGGCCTCGCCGATGAAGACCAGCAGGGTCAGCATCAAGGCGATGACGAGGAAGCCGGTGAAGCCGAGCCACGGTGCCTGCAGGTTGTTCTTCCCCTGCTCGAGCAGCTCGCCGAGGGAGGGTGACCCGGGCGGCAGGCCGAAGCCGAGAAAGTCGAGCGCCGTGAGGGTGACGACGGCCCCGCTGGTGACGAAGGGAAGGAAGGTCAGCGCCGCGGTCATCGCGTTCGGCAGCAAGTGGCGCAGCATGATCGCCGCGTCGCGCGCGCCGAGCGCCCGCGCGGCGCGCACGTAGTCGAAGTTGCGCGCGCGCAGGAACTCGGCGCGCACGACGCTCACCAACGTCATCCAGCTGAACAGCAGCATCAGCCCGAGCAGCCACCAGAAGCTCGGCGTCACGACGCTGGCCAGGATGATGAGCAGATAGAGGGTCGGCATGCCCGACCAGATCTCGATCACGCGCTGCATCACCAGATCGATCCAGCCGCCGAAGTACCCTTGCACCGCGCCGGCGGCGATACCGACGACCGAGCTCAGCACGGTGAGGATGAGGCCGAACAGCACCGAGAGCCGGAAGCCGTAGATGAGCCGCGCCGTGACGTCGCGAGCTTGATCGTCGGTGCCCAACCAGTTCTGGCGGGTGGGCGGTGAGGGCGCCGGGCCCGGCAGATTTCGCACCAGCGTGTCGTAGCTGTACGGAATCGGCGGCCAGATCATCCAGCCCTTGGCGCGGATGAGGGTCTGCACCTCCGGGTCGCTGTAGTCGGTCTCGGTCTCCAGGAAGCCGCCGAAGTCGGTCTCCGGATAGGCGACGGCGACCGGTACGTAGAAGTGGCCGTCGTAGCGGACCAGCAACGGCTTGTCGTTGGCGATGAGCTCGGCGCCCAGGCTGACCACCAACAGCGCGGTGAAAATCCACAGCGACCAGTAACCGCGCCGGTTGCCGCGGAAGTTCGCCAGGCGGCGTTGGTTGAGCGGGTTGAGCGACATGGCGGATTCAACGCGGAGGACGCAGAGATCGCAGAGGAACGCAGAGGGAGGCACGAGACCGGCCGGGCTCCCGAGCCGAGAGCACGGAAACGAGCGAGCGGTGCGGGAGCCCGGCCGCTCTCGTGCCTCTTCCTCGGCGCCCCTCCGCGTTCCTCGGCGCCCTCTGCGTTGAATCCGTCATGTCTCGCGGCGCTCGAAGTCGATGCGTGGATCGACCAGGACGTAGGTGAGGTCCTCGATCAGCTTCATGGCCAGCCCCAGCAGGGTGAAGCAGTAGAGGGTCCCGAACATCACCGGGTAGTCGCGGCTGACGGCGGCCTGGAAGCCGAGCAGCCCGATGCCGTCGATCGAGAAGATCACCTCGGTGAGCAGCGAGCCGGTGAAGAGGATGCCGATGAGGGCGCTCGGAAAGCCGGAGATGACGATCAGCATGGCGTTGCGGAAGACGTGGCCGTAGAGGACGCGGCGCTCGCTCAGGCCCTTGGCGCGCGCGGTGAGCACGTACTGCTGGCCGATCTGGTCGAGGAAGGAGTTCTTGGTGAGCAGCGTCAGACCGGCGAAGCCGCCGATCACCATCGACAGCACCGGCAGCGTGATGTGCCAGAGATAGTCGAGGAGCTTGTGCCAGAGATCGAGCTCGCTCCAGTTGTCCGACACCAGGCCGCGCAGCGGAAACCACTGCCAGTAGCTGCCGCCGGCGAAGAGGACGATGAGCAGGATGGCGAACAGGAAGCTCGGAATGGCGTTGCCGATGATCACCACCGCCGACGTCCAGACGTCGAAGCGCGAGCCGTCACGCACCGCTTTGGCGACCCCGAGCGGGATCGAGATGAGGTAGGTGAGCAGCGTCGTCCAGAGGCCGAGCGAGATCGACACCGGCAAGCGGTCGAGCACCAGGCGGATCACGGAGCGGCTGCGAAAGAAGCTCTCGCCGAAGTCGAAGCGCAGGTAGCGTCCCATCATGAGGACGAAGCGCTCCGGCGCCGGCTTGTCGAAGCCGAACTGGCGCTCGAGGTCCTTGATGAGCTGCGGATCGATGCCCTGCGCGCCGCGATACTTGCTCTCCACCGCGCCGTGTTGCCCGGCGGGCGTGCCCCCGCCCGCGACCTCGCCGCCGCCGCCGCTGAAGCGCGCTGTCGCCGACAGGCTCTTGCCCTGCAGCTGCGCCAGGATCTGCTCCACCGGCCCGCCCGGCGCCGCCTGCACGATGATGAAGTTCAGCACCATGATCCCGAGCAGGGTCGGGATCATCAGCAGCAGGCGGCGGAGGATGTAGCCCGTCATCGGAAGGTTGTCCGTTGCGCGTTATCCGTTGTTCGTTCGGCCTCTGTCGAGCCAACGGCCAACGGACAACGGCGAACGGTCAACGAGCGGCTGTGCCGCGGCGGCCCGCCAGGGCCGCCACTTTGTTGGGGTCGACCCACCAGGCATCGGTCTGGACCCCTTGCGCGGGGATGACGCTGGGAATGCCGAACCTGTCCCAGTAAGCGATGCGGTCGTAGGGGATGTACCAGTTGGGCACGACGTAGAAGCCCCACTGCAGTACGCGGTCGAGCGCGTGCGTGCGGGCGACGAGGCTCTGGCGGTCGGGCGCGGCGACGATCTGCTCGACCAGCGCGTCGATGACGGGATCCTTGAGCCCGAGCGCGTTCGGGCTGCCGGGCTGGTCGGCGTACGCCGAGGTCCAGTAGCCGCGTTGCTCGTTACCGGGCGAGAGCGACTGATCCCAGCCCTGAATGATCATGTCGTAGTCGAAATCGTCGGTGCGCTTCTTGTATTGCGCCGGATCGACGGTGCGCACGCGCGCGGTGATGCCGAGGCGTTCCAGGTTCTTGGCGAAGGGGAGCGCCACGCGCTCGTAGGCGGGGTCGAAGAGCAGGATCTCGAACTCGAAGGGCTGGCCCTGCGCGTTCACCAACCGCTTGCTCTTCGGGTCGATCGACCACCCGGCGGCCTTGAGCAGGTCCGCCGCCTTGCGCAGGTTGTCGCGCATGTTGCCGGAGCCGTCGGTGACGGGCGGTTGGTACTCGGCCGTGAACACCTCGTCGGGAATCTTGCCGCGGAACGGCTCGAGCACCGCCAGCTCGGCCCCTTGCGGCACGCCGTTGGCCGCCAGCTCGGAGTTGCCGAAGTAGCTGCGCGCTCGGGTGTACTGGCCATAGAAGAGCGTGCGGTTCGACCATTCGAAGTCGAGGCCGTAGCCGAGCGCCTCGCGCACGCGGCGATCCTGGAACACGGGGCGGCGCAGATTGAAGGCAAAGCCCTGCATCCCGGCCGGCCGTTCGTGGGTGAACTTGCCCTTGATCAACTGGCCGTCGCGCACGGCGGGGACGTCGTACGCCGTCGCCCAGTCCTTCGACGACGCCTCCATGCGCAGGTCGTAGGCGCCGGCCTTGAGCGCCTCCAAGGCCACCGTCATGTCGCGATAGTAGTCGCGCCGGATGACGTCGAAGTTGTTGCGGCCACGGTTCACCGGCAGGTCCTTACCCCAGTAGTCGGGCACCCGGACGTAGGAGCTCCAGCGGCCGGGCTCGAACTTGTCGAGCTTGTACGGACCGCTGCCGAGCGGCGGGTCGAGCGTGGCGGCCTCGAAGTCGCGTCCCTGCCAGTAGTGCTTGGGCAGCACGGCGAGTTGGCCGAGGATGAGCGGCAGCTCGCGATTCTCGCCCGGCTTGAAGGTGAACTTCACCGACCGATCGCCGACCTTCTCGACGCTGGCGACGTTGGCGTAGTAGGCGCGAAACTCCGGCCGGCCCTTGGTGCGCAGCGTCTCGAAGGTCCAGATCACGTCGTCGGCCGTGATCGGCTGCCCATCGTGCCACTTCGCCTGCGGCCGCAGGGTGAAGATGACCCACGAACGGTCGGCCGGCGTCTCGATCGACTCGGCCAGCAACCCGTATTCGCTGAACGGTTCGTCGGCCGACCCGACCATCAACGTGTCGTAGATGCGCCCGCTGTCGTTGTCCGGATTGCCCTTGATGATGAAGGGGTTGAAGCTGTCGAACGTCCCGAGGCCGTAGAGCCGCAGCTCGCCGCCCTTGGGCGCGTCGGGGTTCACGTAGTCGAAGTGGGTGAAGTCGGGGCCGTACTTGAGATCGCCGTGCATGGCGATGCCGTGCCCTTTGTAGGTGCCATCGGCGGCGGCGGCGCCGGCGAAGAGGAGAAGCGCGAGGTAGACGCCCGCGTGGATGCGCATGGGACCTCCATGGAAAACAGGGTGAACAGCCGAACACTCTACTGCAAATCGCCGCGACGTGCAGGCGGCGGAGAAGGGTGTTAGGGGGCTAGGGGTCTGAAGCGGTTAGGCCGGTCGCACATGCTTACCAATCGATGACCACCGATCCCCAACCCCTGACCCCCGCCCCCCGACCGATGCCCGAACCCGATTCCATCCTCGCCACGGTGCGCCGCTACTGGGGGTTCGACACCCTGCGGCCGCTGCAGGCGGAGGCGATCGGGGCTGCGCTGGAACGGCGGGACGCGCTCATCGTGCTGCCGACCGGGGGCGGCAAGTCGCTCTGCTACCAGGTGCCGCCGGCGGTGACCGGGCGCACCGATCTGGTCGTCTCGCCGCTCATCGCATTGATGAAGGACCAGGTCGACGGCCTGCGCGCCTGCGGCTACCCCGCCGCGGCGCTGAACAGCGGCATGGATCTCGACGATCTGCGCGCCGTCGAGCGCGGCATGGCCGAGGATCAGTACCGCCTGGTCTTCGTCGCGCCCGAGCGGCTCCTGGCGCCGCGCTTTCTCGACTGGTTGGAGCGGGCCGGGGTGCGCGATTTCGCCGTCGACGAGGCCCACTGCATCAGCCATTGGGGGCACGACTTCCGCCCCGAGTACCGCCAGCTCGCCGAGCTGAAGGCACGCGTGCCCGGCGCCAGCGTGCGCGCGTACACGGCGACGGCCACCCAACGCGTGCGCGCCGACATCGCGGCACAGCTGCAGCTCGAGGATCCGCTCGTCCTGGTCGGCACCTTCGACCGCCCCAACCTCACCTACCGCGTCGTGCCGCGCGTCGACACCCGGCCGCAGGTGCTCGAGATCCTGCGCCGCCACACCGACCAGGCCGCGATCGTGTACTGCCTGAGCCGGCGCGACACCGAAGCGCTCGCCGAGTGGCTGGTGACGCAGGGCCTCAGGGCGGCGCACTACCACGCCGGCCTGGAGCCGGCCGAGCGCCGGCGCACCCAGGAGGCGTTCGCCGAGGAACGGCTCGACATCGTCGTGGCCACCGTCGCCTTCGGCATGGGGATCGATCGCAGCGACGTGCGCTGCGTGGTTCACGCCGGCCTGCCGAAATCGCTCGAGCACTATCAGCAGGAGACCGGCCGCGCCGGCCGCGATGGGCTCGAGGCCGAGTGCGTGCTGCTCTACTCGCCGGCGGACGTGGTGCGCCTCGAACGGCTGCTGGAGCGCAGTGCCGTCGAGGCGGACACATCGGCGGAGGTGCTCGACGCCAGCCGCGACCTCCTGCGCCACATGCAGCGCTTCGCCGGCGGCCTCGCCTGCCGCCACCGGGCGCTGTCGGAGCACTTCGATCAGGCCTATCCGCGCGACAACTGCGGGGCGTGCGATGTGTGCCTGAACGAAGTGGAGGGCGTCACCGACGCGACCGTGACCGCCCAGAAGATCCTCTCCTGCGTGGCCCGATCGGGGGAGGGATTCGGCGTCATGCACATCGTCGACATCCTCGCCGGCGCCGAGACCGACCGCATCCGCCAGTGGCACCACGACCGCCTCAGCACCTACGGCCTGCTCGCCGAGGTGCCGCGCAAGGCGCTGACGGCGATGGTGCACCAGTTGCTCGACCAGCGCCTGCTCGAGCGCACGCCGGGCGACCGCCCGGTGTTGAAGCTCAACGCCGCATCGTGGGCGGTCCTGCGCGGCCAGCGCAGCGTCGGGCTCGTGCAGCCGAAGCCGGGTCCGGTTGCCAAGGCACGCTTCGACGAGGGGTCGTGGGAGGGCGTCGACAAGGGCCTGTTCGAGAGCCTGCGCCAGCTCCGCCGCTCGCTCGCCGAGGCGCGCGGCGTGCCGCCCTACATCATCTTCGGGGACGCGACATTGCGCGAGCTCGCCCGCCGCCGGCCCAGCTCAGCGGCTGGGTTCGCCACCGTGCGCGGCGTCGGCCAGAAGAAGCTCGAGGATCTGGGCCCGCTGTTCCTCGCCCATATTCGGCAGTACTGCGAGGAGAACGGGGTGGGGCTCGACGTCCGCGGGTGACCCCCGCGATCAACGCGCCGACGGCGAGGAAGCGTTGCGCGCGTGGGGTGAACCGCTCGGCGGCCGGGGCGTGCGTTCCCAGCCGTTCGGGGACGACGCTGTCGAAGTGTGCGAGCATCTCGCGCAGTTCGAAGGCGCTGTCCGGCCGGCGCTCGGGATCGCGCTCGAGCGCGAGGAGCACGATCGCCTCCAAGCCGGGCGGAATCTCGGGGCGGAGGTTGCGCGGGGGCTCCGGGTCGCGGACGACCTTCGCCTTCATCGAGGCTAGCGCGTTGCCGTCGCCGAACGGGACCTGGCCGGTGAGCATCTCGTAGAGCATCGCCCCGAGGCTGTAGAGATCGGTGCGGGAACTGCCGCGCTGTCCCTCGACCTGTTCGGGGGCCATGTAGTCGGGCGTTCCCGTGGTCTGCGAGAGGCCCGACCACGTCATCTTGCGCAGCGCCGCATCGAAGGCGATGCCGAAGTCCATGATCTTGATGCCGCCGCTCGGGGTGAGGATGACGTTCTCCGGCTTCAGGTCGCGATGCACGACGCCCTCGCGGTGCAGATATTCGAGGGCCTCCGCGATCTGCCTGGCGAGCTGGACCGCCGCGGCAATCGGCAGGCGACCTTCCCGGCCCAGGCGACCGCGCAGCGATTCGCCCTCGACGAACTCTTCGATCAGATAGACGCGGCTCTTCTCCGTCTTGGGCCGCAGGACCCTGACGATCGACGGGTGGTCGAGGCGGGAGCCGATCTCCTCCTCGCGCAGGAAGCGCTTGTGAAACACGATGTCGGCCTCGAACTGCAGGTGCGGCACTTTCAGCACGACGATGCGCCCATCGTCGGGATCGCGCGCCTTGAAGACCGTCGCCATCCCGCTGCGGGCGATGACGTCGAGCACTTCGTAACCGTCGAGCGTCTGCCCGGGAGCGATCTCGCGCATGGGCGGCGGACTCTATCTAGGCAGCAGCGAGCGGGCAATTCCGGGTCGGCGGCGCGGTCAGCGCGCCGGGCGCAGCCGCTGCCACCACGAGCGTTGCGGCGGTGGCGAGCAGCTGGTGACGACGGCGATCTGCACGCTCAGGTTGTCGGCCCCGCCGGCGTCCAGCGCCCGTTCCAGCAACGATCGACACGCGGTCTCCGGCTCGTTCTCCCGCAGCACCGCGAGCAGATCGGGCTCCGCGACGTGCGTGTGGAGCCCGTCGCTGCACTGCAGCAGCAGGTCGCCCGCCCGGACGTCGCTACTGACGACGTCGACGGCGACGATGAGCTCCTTGCCCAGGCTGCGGGTCAACATGTGACGGCGCGGATGCGACACGGCCTGGTTGGGCGTCAGGAGCCCGAACTGAACCTGCTCCGCGACCCAGGTGTGATCCTTGGTGAGCTGGCTGAGCTTCCCGTCGCGCAGCCGGAACAGCCGACAGTCGCCGACGTGCGCGGCCACCAGGCTCGCCCCGACGATGGCGCTGGCGGTGACCGTCGTGCCCATGCCGCGGAGCTCCGGGACCGTGATCCCCATGTTGTAGATGCGGAGGTTGGCCTCCTGGAGGGCTCGGCGCAGCTTCTTGGCGGTCGGCCATTGGCCGGGCGATTCCCGGTATTCGCGTTCGAGCACCTCGAGGGCGAGACGGCTGGCCACCTCGCCCGCGTTTTCGCCACCCAGGCCGTCGGCGACCGCGAACAGGAGCCCATCTTCAGAGGGCCAACTGCCTATCGCGTCCTCGTTGTGCTGACGGACCCGGCCGGTGTCCGTGATCTGAATCAGGTCGACCTGCGCCATACAAGCGTAACGGGCGGGCGACCCCCACGGCCGCCCGCCCGTTCCGATTGAGCACCGCCTCTCAGCAAACGGTGATCAGATGGGCCGCTTGATCGGTGCGCCGATGACGGCGCGTCCCTTCTGCCGGCTCGACATGGCGACGTAAACCGCACTGACCAAGGCCCACCCGCCGGCGATGGCGAAGCAGATGTAAGCCTCGTGCCGCGCGTCGTCGTTGCCGATGATGTACAGGTAGAGGATCGCGAACAGCGTGGCGAGATTGGCGAGCAACCCGAGCGCCGGCACCAGCTTGTGCTTGATCGGATGGAGGTCAACGCGCTCGGCGAAGGCGATGATGGTCCACGTGCAGGTGAGCCCGTACAGCACGAAGGTGCCGAGGTTCGACGCCAGCGTGATGCCGGTCAGCCCGACCACCGACTGCACGCCGATGGCGGCGATGATGCAGGAGAAGGCAACCAGGACCCAGATGGCGCGGTGCGGGGTGGCATAGCGCGAATGCATCGCATTGAGGATCTCCGGCATCTCGTCGTCCTGCGCCATCGCGTAGCTGACGCGCACGGCGGTGTTCAGGCACGCCAGGGTCGTGCCCAGCAACGCCAGGAACACCGTGATGGCGATCGTGATCATCAGTCCGAAGCCGATGCCGCCGAGCACGGTGTTGCCGAGCAGGACCGTCATGTCCCCGATCGGGGCGCTGGACGCGGCGGCCGCCGCCATTCCGGTCACCGCCGCCCCGCTGGCGTCGGTTCCGGTGAGCTGGTCGCTCACCATGTAACCGGCGGCGAAGTACTCGAAGAGGTAGGCGAAGAGTCCCTGGATGACCAGGGAGAGGATGACCGCCCGAGGGATGTCGCGCTTGGCGTCCTTGGCCTCGGCGGCCAGCGCGGTGCAGCTCTCGAAGCCGACCAGGATGAGGATGGCGATCGTCGACTGGATGAGGACGCCCGACATCGAATGGGGGCGGACCACATCCCAGGCCGAGGCGAAGTCCCACGTCACGGCGTGCGCCGCGGGGTGGGTCCATCGATAGTAGATCGCCACGAGGCTGAAGAAGATCAGGCTGGTCAGCTGGATGATGTTGATGACGACGTTGGTGACCGTCGATCCGGTGACCCCCCGCGAGGCGATGAACCCGTTGAGCGACGCGAACGCGACCGCGATCAGGACCAGCGTGAACGTGGACAGCGTGTCGCCGGTGAAGGCGGTGTAGATGTAGCCGAGCAGCGTTGCCGCGAAGGCGACCATGCAGCCCGGGTACACCCAATAGAAGAGGTGCGCCGCCCAGCCGGTGACGATCTTGGCGATGCGCGCGAACTTGTGGTGGGTGGAGTTCTCGCGGTCGAGGAATGCCTTCTCGGCGAAGTAGTAGCAGCTGCCGAATCCGGCCTCCGGGTAGATCTTGGCCAGCTCGGAGTACGAGATCGCGGTGAGGAAGGCGAGCACCAATGCGAAGACGATGCCGAACCAGGTATCGGACGCCACCGAGCTGCCGTCCGGCGCGGTGGCGGCGGCCTGGAGCTGGAACGTCGTCCACAGGAACGCACCCGGCGCGATCAGCGCCATCGCGTTGATGGTCACCCCGGTGAGCCCCAGTGTGGGTGTCGGTTTCGCCCCTGACGATTGAACAGCCATAGATCCTCCTCGTTAGTTGTCTAAGGACGTCGCCCGCTGCATTGGTCAGCGATCAACACGGCGCCGGCGCTCGACGGTTTTCGGCGCGGTCGCGGATATGCGAATTCAGTGGTGCCATTGCTGCGCGGCGTTGGTGCGAATGCCTCGGTTGAGCAACGCCGATGCCATGCGCTGGGACGCGACCCGAGCGCTTCGGGTTCGCGCCGTGCTCGGCGCGGTTGCTCAGCGGATGGGCACGCACCGCACGGCGTCGCGCGCTGCGCACGACCGCGTGGCGGTGACTACGACGCCCGAGGCCTCACTCGCGACCCAATGCGGGGGCGCGTCATTGCGTTATGCACTGCAGAACCGGCCCGCGAAGGGCGACTGTAATGCACAATGCAATGTTTTCAGTAGCCTGCCCAGATTCGCGTCAGCATGCACAGCAAACGGGCAGGCCGGAGACGTCTATCCGACCAGGCCGCGCGCTTCCTTGCCGATCGCCTCGATGCGCTCCCGCTGCGACGCGAGCGCAGGAACGTGCTCCGCGAGCGACGCGCACTCGGCTTCCTCGGCGAGGAAGTTGGTCTCGACGCGGATGCGTTCGAGCTCACCCTGCGCGGTGCGGGAGATGTCGGCGAGGCGGCTGTCGAGCACGCCGCGGACGGTCTGTTCGGCGTTCTTGGCGGACTGTTCGAACCAGGCCGATTGCGTTGCCACGTCGCCGCCGATGCCGATGCGCTCGAGCGTGGTGAGGCCGGGGAGGTACCAGCGCTTCCAGATCGCCCGCCGCAGGACCCGCACGCTGCCGCCGAGCGCGCGCTCGAGGCGGTCGAGCGGTGCGAGCGAGGCCGGCCGCACATCGCTGCGCGCGGGCGGCGCCGTCGGGATCACCGGTCCGAACCGCTTTGCCGCCTCGCGCAACGCGTCGGCGGCCGCCCGGTTGGCGGTCGCGCAGGCGTCGGCATAGACCTCGGCGGCGGTGGCGATCGAGGCCTGCAGCTCGGTGATCTTGCCGCTGCGGACCCAGACCCGGCGGGCCGCGCGCAGCGCCTTGTGCAGCGCGTCGGCGCTGGCGGCGACCGCCGCGCCGCGCTGCTGGCCGGCGGCGGTCACTGCCGCTTGAAACTCGCTGAACTGCGCCCGGGCGGCGCTGGCTTTGACGTCGGCGCCGCCCTGTACCTTCTGCAGGCGTTCGCGCGTCTCGGCGAGCTTGGCGTCGAGCGTCTTGCGGCGCTCGTCGAGCAGGCGTACGGCTTCGTCGATCCACTGCTGGGCGCGCTTGGCGGCTTCGCGCAGGGCGGCGATCTGGCGCTTGTCGGAGGAGGCGAATCGCCCGAGCGCCGCCGTGAGATCGGCCAGCCCGGTGGCCGCCGCGTCACCGCTCCGCCCGCCGCGGAAGGCGGCGCGCGCGTCGACCAGGTAGAGCTCGTGCGCGCCCGCCACCTCGGCCCGCAGGGTCTCGGCGTGGTGGGCGCGCTCCTCGGCTGTGAGCTCGGCGCAGTCGGCGTCGAGGTTCCACACCACGAACAGCTTGCCGATGTCGGCCTGCAGCCCCTCCATGAGGCGGCGCGTCATGCGGGTGTAGAGGGCCGGGTAGCGCACGACCAACACCACGGCGTCGAGCGCGCTCAGCGCCTCGGCGCTGATGGCGTCGAAGCGCTCGTCGCTGCCGACGCCGGGCGTGTCGAGCAGATCGACCTGACCGCCGAGCTGGAGCAGGTCGACGTTGGTTTCGACCACCACCTCGGAGGCATCGCGCACGCCGGTGCGCATGAGCTGGGTGAGCTCGGCGACGCTCTCGAGCCGGTGCGCGCCGACCTGCCAGGCGGTGTGGGGACCGTAGGTCACGCGCACTGGGATCGAGGTCAGCGGGTCGAAGGCGACCGGTGACAGCTCGGCGCCGGCGAGCGCGTTGATCAGGGTCGACTTGCCCGCCTT
>Ga0335069_10012953_pt1 | contig 11725 bp, 10 predicted proteins | sample Lox_Sample_11_FD_206714 | JGI IMG/M metagenome (GOLD analysis project Ga0335069, IMG submission 206714) | Soil microbial communities from Loxahatchee National Wildlife Refuge, Florida, United States - Lox_Sample_1.1 | ecosystem: Environmental > Terrestrial > Soil > Wetlands | place: USA...
TGCGGATCTGGACGGCATTGCGAAAAGGGACGGCCCGGGAGGATGGTTTATGAAGAGACATCACGGTTCGATCTTCTGGTCGCTGATTCTCATTTCGATTGGCGTCTTGTTCCTGCTAAAGAACCTCCACTACAACATCAACCCTTGGATGATTGTGGCCAAGTACTGGCCACTGCTGATCATTTTCTGGGGGCTGAGCAAGCTGTTTAACTATCTGAGCCCGGCTGATGATCCAGCTGCAGGCCAAAGGAGTCGCTTGACCGGTGGCGACATTGTCTTGTTGTTGTTCCTCCTCATCGTCGGATCGGTGGTGACCAAGGCCGTCACCCATGACTTCTGGCCTGGACACTTCGGAATTAACATGGAGGAGACGGATTTTGCGGGAGGCGACTCTTCTGAGAACTCTTATAACTTCACCGAGGAAGTGAGCCAACCCCTGACCAAAAAGGACAGAATTCTCGAACTGGTGAATCTTTATGGCAGCGTGGAGGTCAGGCCCCATGATAAGGACGAGATCAAAATTCAACTGGAAAAACGGCTCCATGCCAAGGATGAAGCACAAGCCAAGGAGGTGGCTGGACGCCTGAAGATTCAGCTCACATCGAAGTCTCCGGGTTATTTAATTGCTACGAATCGGGGAGACTTGGAGAATAAAGAACGAGAAGGATTGAAAACCAACTTCTCGATCTGGGTTCCCAGAAACATGACTCTTTCAATTTCCAATAAATATGGCCCAGTCACTCTTGAGAAGGTTGCCGGTACGCATAAGATTGAGGACAGTTACGGAGATGTCACAGTCACGGAAGTCGATGGCAGCCTTCAAATCGAAAACAAGTACGGTGGGGTGAAACTCTCCGGAATCAGCGGTGATTGTACGGTCTCAAGTAAGTATGGAGAGGTGGAATTGGATACGATCGGAGGAAAGGCCAAGATCGATCATAGCAATGGTTCGGTGGTCCTGAGGAAGATGAGAGGAGCTGTCGAATTGACCCATAACTATGGGAAGCTGGATTGTTCTGATCTGGATAGTACTCTCTCTGTCAATGGAAGGTACCTCGAGGTGTCCGGCAACAACATCGGAGGCGATGTCCAGATCAGCACTTCATACCGCGGCGTCGACCTGGAGAATGTGGCGGGGACTGTGAAAGTGGAGGCGAAGCACGGCGATATCAGTATTAAGGATGAACAGGCCCCCAGCAAAGCGATTACGATAGATTCGGAATACGGCGGGGTGACAATCACGTTGCCCGGCGAAAGCCGGTTCCGGTTTGACGGCTACTCCAAGTTCGGGAAGCTCGTCTCAGAATTTGACTCGATTCCCGGAGGAGGGTCTACCAATTTCGTGGAAGGAACCCGTATCCGTGGCTCGCGGGGCGAAGGAGGTCCTATGATCACAGTCACGACTTCCTACCGGGACATCAACCTTGATGCCTCCTGATCCAGCACTCTGTAGCCTGTCTTCATGCAGTATATGGTATATGGGATTATTTGAATTCATCCCGGAGACAAAAGGCAGGGGCGAGATACGCTTCATTTATGCCTGTATGCCTGATCCTGCAGGGCCCCCAAACCAGTTGACAGCAGGGACCTCATCAGCTATGTTCACTGCTAGCCGGTGTAGATAATGAGTACATGAAGAACCGAGGATCCGACACAACTGCCGGGAGAAATAGAAACCCGAGACATTGAAGATTCGGACATCGGTTCTCTATTCTGGCTAGACCCAAATCTCCATCCCCCAAGATGACTGAAGCTGAGGCCATTTCCAAATGTGTGGATGGCGATTCGCTTGCCTTCGAAACCTTGTATAGCCTTCATAAACGTAGAGTCTATGCCATCTGCCTCCGAATGGTGGGGAATCCGGCAGAGGCCGAGGATCTTGCCCAAGAGGCCTTCCTTCAGCTTTTTCGCAAAATCTCTACGTTCCGGGGAGAGTCGGCTTTTTCCACTTGGTTGCATCGGCTCACTGTGAATGTCGTGTTGATGCATCTGAGGAAGAAAGGGATCGACGAGATCTCATTAGATCAGGAACCCGAAGAGGATGCCCAGGAAGCGCCCAAAAGACAATACGGCGGCGAAGATACCCATCTTGTGGGGGCCGTGGATCGTGTTACGCTGGAAAGATCCATAGCCGAACTCCCAACTGGATATCGGACCATTTTCGTCCTCCACGACGTGGAGGGATACGAGCACAACGAAATCGCAGATCTGATCGGCTGCTCTATCGGCAACTCTAAGTCACAATTGCACAAGGCCAGAATGAAACTGAGGTCCATTCTTCATGGAAAACAGGAAAAAACTGAAAAAAAAGACAACTGAGGCATCGTTTTTGCCGGATTTGAGTATCTAACAGATTTGGACCTATCTTTAAGTCCGTATGTTTTCAAAAAGACTCTCCTTAGGGTTGTATGAATTATGATCTGCCGGGAAATACAAGACCGATTTTCTGCCCGGATTGACCACGAACTTGCTCAGGTCGAAGAATTTGAAATTCGACAGCATTTAGAGGTTTGTCCTTTCTGTTCAACCGTTTACCAGGATTTGCTTTACATAAGGAAAAGCGCGAAGGAGTTGGAGCTTGTCTCACCCCCAGACCGCCTTTGGAAGTCGTTGAGTGCTCAAATGAAGGCAGAGGGGCTGATCAGGAAACCGCGTAGTTTCTGGGAGAGAGTATTCGCGGTGGACTTTGGCTCCAGCTTGAAACCCGCCTTGACGGGTGCTATAGTCACATTGATCTTGGTGGCAGCTTCTTCATTTCTAGTCACTAAATTCTCCCATAGACAGCCTGAGATGCCTGCTTCTTCGGATGCCCAGGTATTGCAGGAAGTTCGTGATGCTGAGTCGCATTATCAGAAGGCCATCGAGGCCTTGAGTGAGAGTTCTCGTGAGCGCCTGGAGACCCTGGACCCGGCAGTGGCTGAGATCTTTAACGACAATCTGGCCACCATGGATTACTACCTGAAAGAATGCAAAGAGGCTGCTTTGACTGATCCTGACAATCCGCTGGTTCATCACTATCTATTGACTGCTTACCAGAAGAAGGTAGAGTTGTTGGAGACCATCGTTAATTCAGACTCGCTTTGAATGCGATTACAGTAAGGATGCTACACTTCGGAATGACACTGAGGAATGAACTTCACCTTGCGAAAGTAGGTATCTGCCTTTTTTTGGCGGCTTTTGTTTCCCCTCCAATCACCCGGGCATCGGATCGTATCGAGAAGGTTTTTCCGGTTCTGAAAAGTCCGACTCTGATGCTGACCAACTACTCGGGGTCAATTATGGTTAAGAGTTGGCAAAACGCGGAGATTAAAGCCTTATGTACGAAGTACTCTCAAAACGTCGAAGTCGACAGCGAGTCTGTCGGTAACAAGATCCATCTGTCCACCCACGTCTTAGATAAATTAGCCATTGAGGAAAAAGCCAAGGTTGACTACCAGATTTTTGCACCGGAAGAATCGAACCTGGAAATCCGAACCAACCTTGGCAATGTGGTCATCGATAGGATCAGGGGCGAGGTCAGAATTGATGTCATGGCTGCCCCCGTAAGGGTCTTTCAAATCGAGGGTTATCTCGATGCCCGTTCCCTCAATAGTAAGATGGAAATAATCGATTCAAAAGGAATTATAAGGGCCACAACAGTCAGCGGCGACATCATCCTTAGTCGTCTGAGTAGCAACAATATAACGGCACAGTCAACCTTGGGGAATATTTCGTACGAAGGTGACTTTTCGAGTGGCGGAAAATACAACTTTTCAACCAATGAAGGAGTAATCTCAGTGTTTTGTTCGGACCGGGCCTCTGTAGAATGGGAGGCCAGAACCGTCAAGGGGGGAATTGAAACCAATCTCCCTATCAAATCTAAGAGCCATTATCCTGTCTCCAGAAGCTATTTTGGGAAGCAGTCGCTTATGGGCACTTCCAACTCCGGAGAAGCAACTGTGCAGCTTTCTACTTTTAGCGGCAGAATTCGAATTATCCGAAAATAGCAGTAGGCTCTTTTCACCTTCGCCACTTTTTCATAGAATACCTAGCCCAAGGCAACTTGGGCTTTATTTTTGCTGTGGGCACACACCGCTCCAAATTGACAGGTGTATGCTCGTGCGTCTCCTAGGGCCAGTGAGTGTCCTTCCGTTTGGATGCTCAATGACTTATGACGATTACGCGAGTTTTCCTTGTGGGATTCATGGGGGCTGGTAAGTCCACAGTCGGCCCCTTGCTGTCATCCAGACTGGGGTGGACCTTTGTCGATCTGGACGAGGAAATCGAGCATTGCTTCGGAAACCCGATACGAACGATATTTGAAGTCCATGGTGAATCCCACTTTCGTTCCATGGAGAAAGCAGCGCTCGAAAGGTTAAAAGATCGAAAGAACTGTGTAGTCGCGTTGGGAGGGGGAGCATTTGTCGCAGAAGAAAACCGGCTACTGGTTCGAGAGTTAGGCTGGTCAGTCTTTTTGGACTGTCCCCTGGAGGTACTCCTAACCCGGTGTCCTCCCGACGGAACCAGACCTTTGTTTCAGGACTATCCCAGGGTTGCGGCCCTTTATCAGAGCCGGCTTCCCTTCTACCAAACTAGCGACTTTCGCATCGAAGTTTCTAACCGGACTCCTGATGAAATCTGTGGATTGATTGTCAATCGGCTTTCGAATGCGAGTTAACGCGGACTGGAGGCTTGCACCCGTATGAACTATTTCTTCTCGGTTGGAGTTTGGATTCAGCTGCAATTCCTGCTATTCATACCCGTTTTGATCGGCCAGGCTAATCCCCAATCTCCGACCACATCTGTTCGCCCTTTTTCAGGGACCGAGCAAGGCAGTTTCAAGATTCTCTTCGGTGGAGAGGTGATAGGTCAGGAACGATTCCAAATCGCCGGCGATGGCAGTAATTTCAAGGCATCGGCAGAGATTAGACTCACCGTGGAACGCGGGTCTGCCAAAGCGACTTTTCATATACGTCCAGTGCTCCAGTTCAACAAATCTCTTGAGCCGCTATCATATCAAGTGCTCCAGGAATCCGGGGCAAACACCATGAGAGCGCGAGTGAGTTTCAAGCCCGGAAAAAGTCAAGCCGTATATGAAACCGGCAAAGAGACCGATGCCCGGGAAATCGAACTAAAGAAGGATGTCCTGGTCCTCGACGATAACGTTTTCCACCATTACATCCTTCTAGCCCGGCGCTTTGATTTCGCCAAGGGGGGAGTGCAGGAATTCAACGCCTTCGTCCCTCAGCAGTTTATGGCGGGAAGTCTCAGCGTGGAAGATAAAGGCTTCGAACAAGTGAAAGTGGGCGATCAAGAGGTTTCCCTGCAACACTTGCTTGTTGATACGGGAGAACTGCAGATGAGCTTATGGCTTAATTCACATCATGAGTTGCAGAAGATTTCGGTCCCCAAATCAAATGTAGACGTTGTCCGCGAATAGGAATCGTTGGGCGGGCCCTTGCAAAATACCGATCCCACCTGTAATCTCCAAAACACAAAGGGGGCAGATCATCACTCCCAAATGTCGAGCTTGGGTGCTTTCGTAGGGGGTGTACCTCTGTAGTGAGAGTCAAGGTCAGCCCATAAAAAATAGATTAATGCCCAAATATTTATAATTTAAGGGCTGACCCCAACTTCCCACCCCACCCCAACTTCCCACCAACTTCCACCAACTTTCCAGACCCCAACTTCCCAACTTCACCCCAACTTCACCCCGAAAGCTAGGTGTTGATCTCCAGACTAAGCCAAATCAAGGGGTTTTAACGGTCGAGAGGAAATGGCTTCCCGACGTCTTGAAAGGCTAATTAGTCACATCCCCATCAGACCGCTTCCAAATCAAACGCAGGAGTCGGCAGAGGCACTCGTCCCAACAAAGTTTTCCTCTTGGCATACTTTAAGAAATGTTCACTCTGAGAGCTCTAATTGAAGTAGAATGGTTCCAGTATTAGGATAGTCTACTTCCCCTTGTTGCCCTTTCCTGATTCTCGTCCATAAAGAAGGGGGCGTCCATGAACGTGGTTCGTCCCAGGGTGGTTCATTCAAGGTATTTGATTTGTACCCGTCTACAGGATCGTCGAAACCACTGAGAGTGGCTGATGTCTTGACGCCATGAATCCTGAACGCCTTCAACAAATCGACCACTTGCTGGAACAAGCGTTGGACCGGGAACCCGGCCAACGCCAAGCCTTCCTCGAACAAGCCTGTGTCGGAGACGGGGAACTGCAGGGGGAGGTCTCCGCCCTGCTGGCTTCCATGAGAAGGCCGGAAGTTACATGGGATCTCCTGCCGTAGAGGTAGCGGCTCGAATGACAGAGGAGACTCCAAACGTCTCTTTGGTAGGTTGCCAGTTGGGCACTTGCCAAGTCCTGTCCCTGCTGGGCAAGGGGGGAATGGGAGAAGTCTACTTGGGTCGTGATTCCCGTTTGGGCCGCCAGGTGGCCATCAAGGTCTTACCAGACGCATTCACCAGAGATCCGGAGAGGTTGGCCCGCTTTGAACGTGAAGCCAGGCTTCTGGCTTCACTGAATCATCCCAACATTGCCACCATCTATGAAATTGGGGAATCCAACGGAATCCACTGGATCGCCATGGAGCTAATAGTGGGGAAAACCCTGGCGGATTGGATAAGGAGTCGTCCGCTAAAGATAGTTGAAGTCCTTGACGTTGGCATCCAGGTAGCACGAGGGTTGGAAGAGGCCCACGCGAGAGGGATCATTCACCGGGACTTGAAACCCTCGAACGTCATGGTCACGGACACGGGTTTGGCCAAAATCCTCGACTTCGGCACGGCAAAAATCGCGCAAGCTATCGGGCCCGATGACTCTACTTTAGGGCTCTCCACCCTCGAAGGGAAAATCGTGGGGACTCCCCCTTACATGTCCCCTGAACAGGCTCAGGCAAGGAAGCTCGACACACGCTCGGACATTTTTAGCTTCGGCGCATTAATTTACGAAACGGTCACGGGCCGAAGGGCCTTCAACGGTGAGTCCAATAGGGCGGTAATTGAAGCTGTAATGTCGGCTGAGCCGCCACCACTCGGAAGGCATATTCCCCTAGAACTCCGTAAATTGATTGAGCATTGTCTGCGGAAAGATCCTGAACGTCGGATCCAATCTGTAGCTGATATTCGGATCGAACTTGAAGACATAAAGGGAAGTCAGGACTTTGGCAGGCATAAGTTTGTCCGGGACAAACTAACTTGGTTCCTGGCACTGCTGCTCGTGGCAGTTATCTTGGTAGGCATAGTAGTTTGGACATTATGGCCTTCTTCGTTTATTCCGGAATTTGAGTCAGTCCAGGTCACCAGCTCGGCGGGGTGGGAAGGAGAACCGGCCATATCGCCCGACGGTAGCAGAATCGCCTATGCATCCAATGAATCAGGGAATCTCAACATCTATGTCACTGACATTTTTGGGAATGCACATCGTCGACTTACTGACGATCTGGCAGACGATACCGATCCCGCTTGGTTCCCGGATGGGAGCACCATCGCCTTCACCTCTGACCGCGGCGGGAGAACAGCGATCTGGAAGATCGGAGCAGAAGGAGGTGGTGCAACCCTCCTCCTTGACAACGCTATTGATCCCGCCATCTCATCGGATCTTAATCATCCAAGGCTCGCCTTTGCCAGGTTGTCGCCGACAGGTTACCGGATTGGAATCGCCTCCCTTGAGAATCCAGGAAACACCAGAATTATCACAGATGATCCCGGCGAGCCAGTCAACGCTCGCAATCCCGCTTGGTCTCCCGACGGTAAATCCATCTGTTATGTCGACCGTCAGGAGCTCTGGGTTATCGATGCAAATGTGGGCGGAGCGCGTAGAATCACAAGCGACGGACACCTTAAACAGGAACCTGCCTGGTCTCCGGACAGCAGGCGCATTTATTTTGTTGGATTCCAACAGGGTGCAGCCGCTCTCCGGTGCATCCGCAGCAGCGGCGGTCAATCGAAGAGAGTGACGAGCGGCACGGGTGCCGAAAGCCACCCCAGTGTCTCGCGGGACGGGAGGCGTCTAGTCTATGCGACAAATGAAGATAATCACCAGATTGTGCTTCTTGATCGACGATCGGGGAAGAAGAATGTACTTCAAGGAAGCGACCTATCTATGCCTGCCATTGCACCTGACGGCAGTAAAGTGGTTTTCATTTCGATGCGTCCAGGACAAGAGGATTTGTGGCTCCAGCCAATCCAAGACCAGAAGCCCACCGGAGCACCAAGGCGGTTGAGGGGACTCGGGGGCATTTCCTCACACCCCGCCTTCTCCCCAGACGGTCGCTGGATCGTCTGCTATCGTATCTTAATGAACAACCGGGAAATTTGGACCCTGCCTCTCTCCGGTGAATCTGCTGTTCAATTTACGCATGCTCCACCGTCGGCCTTTCATCCTGCGTGGTCCCTCGATGGGTCGAGAATTGCCTTTGTCACCAACCAGAGAGAGATATGGGTTGCGTCCGTCAAACAGGGCAACCCTGTAGGTACACCCGAGAGGATTGCCGCAGGCGAATTTTTTGCAGTGGCCCCGGCTTGGTCCTTGGATTCAAAGCGACTGGCGTTTGTGGCCTCGCTGGGAGATCAATCTGAAGTCTGGCTAGTTCCGGCCGATGCCAGTGGGCCCGCCTTCAAGCTGACCAGCGGGGCGGACGCACGTTGTCTTCACTGGGACGCAGCCACTGGAGATATTCTGGCGAGCGGAAGTTGGGGGCAGAATAGGGTCAGCTTGCGCAGTGTCGATCCCAAATCCGGAAACAGTTCGCCTTTTTGGCCCGAGGTAGAATTTGGATTAGGGACTTCGCCAGAATTAGGACTCTTCGATATTACAAGAGACGGCAAGGGGTTGGCTTTTTCCAAGGTTGAACTGCGGGGGCATGTCTGGATGTCTATTGCAGCTAAAGGTACTTTCTAAACTGAAAGGAGTTGAAAATGGTGCGTGATTTACAACTGCATGAGTTAAAAGAACACATAGAAACTTTGACGAATGCCGCTAGGGAAGGTTTAGAGGTCTACAGAGCTCTGGATGAATACAGAGGCAAGCTGTCTTCGACGGTGGGCAAAAATATTCCGCCGCCACCTCCAGTGACCTCCAGATGTTTTAAAAAAATTCCAGATACTGAGGTCGGAAGAGTGACTGTTGATCATCTCAAAGTACTGATGGACAATCTGACAACTATCTACCGGGACATGGCGAATTCAATCAATCAAATTCGAGATAAGCTTGGTACTAAGTAGAATCTTATACCCCAAGTCTCTCGTCGAGTTTGATCATTGGGGAAAATTGTGTCCGTCGGAATGGAAATTGGACGTATAGTCCTAATCCTGACTGCTGAATGCAATATGCACTGCAGTTACTGCTACCAGACCGCCAAAAAGGCACTGAGGATGACTCGGGCCACCCTCAGCGCCTCTCTGGACCTGGCTCTCACCTCCACTTCCCCGGAAATTGAGTTGTCGTTTGTGGGCGGTGAGCCTCTCCTTGAATGGTCGATGATTTCCGAGGCTGTGAGTTATGTCTCGAAGAAAATGATGCCCGGGAAGCGTCTCGATTTTGCGATCAGCACCAATGGTCTTTTGATGACTGAGGAGATTGCTGCCTTCCTCGACGAGCACAAATTCAAGGTTCAATTGAGCTTTGACGGAATTGAACCGGCACAAGACCACAGGGGGCGAAAAAGCTTCCAGGATCTTAATGATTTGTTGGATCGGCTAAGGGTAAATAATTCTGACCTGTTCAAGTCCAGGCTGCGTGTAAGCACGGTCCAAATTCCGAGCACGGTCCCCTATTTCGCTGATTCGATCCGGTACTTGGTGCAAAAAGGGGTTCGTGAAATCGGCATATCTCCCAGTCTCACTCCCTCTCCGGGATGGAAGCATGGTGTCATTGACGAACTCGATTCTCAGTTCGGCCGGATTTATGAGGAGAGCCTTCGTCATTTCAAGCAGACTGGCGAGGTCCCACTGGAGATCTTTCGAAAGACCAAGAACCAAAGCGAAAGAACAGAAACAACCAGTATCCGGTGCAGCGCGGAGACCGGGGAAACCATCGTGGTCGATACAGATGGGCAGGTATATGCTTGCGTGCTTTTCGCTGAGTCTTACCAGGAGGTTGCTTCCGAGATGTTCAGGTCGTTTGCGGGTCCTCTCAGGATGGGAGATTTGGGTGATGCGGAGTTCCACTCTCGCCGCGCTGCCTATGAAGGGGCGGTGAAGAACGCAGGACTTTTCAGAGGGAAGGAGAAGAGGCACTCATCCTACGGCAGGTGCGCTGAATGCCCGTATCTTGATGATTGCTGGGTATGCCCTGTCTCGATTGCATATGATCCAGCAAGCAAAGATCCGAATCGCATTCCCGATTTCATTTGTGCCTTCAACCAGGTAGCACTTAAGTACCGCCGACAATTCCCGTACATGGCGAATCCCTTGGAGAAACTCAATTCGACACTGAAAAGGTTGGCATCGGAGGGGTCTGCGGCGGTTTTTTCATCGACCTATGACGGAAATGAGCCAGTGCCTCTCGGATGAACAGCGAGTTCTCTTTGCGCCACATGTGTAGGGATTTCTGAAAACTGGACCAATTGTCAAAGCAAAGAAAGGAGAGCCTTATTGCTCGCATTAATTAGACCGTGAGTGATCACGGCACTCGACGAAAAAAGTAGTCGAACGCGGCCAAACACCTGGCGTTCTGGCGGTAAGGTTCCTGATGGCAAAGAAAATGGTGCTTACGCAACAAACTGTTGGTAGCCTACCTGTAACTCACTCCCGTGGTACAGTTTGAGGCTCAATTTTAGGAAATTAGTTTCGCCCCCGGCGCGGTCTACCAACCATGAAGCGTCTCAACTGTCCCAACCGGCACTGCCATCCCCTTGGGAAGAGAAGTGTCGTCATTCGTCATGGCTTCTACAAGGCTACTAATACAAACGAACTAAGGTAGGGGCAATGCTCTGCATTGCCTGCGGCGGATGGGGACCATCCGCCCTACCATGGATCCGATTTTGAACGTTTTTAACTGCGTTTGTATTAGGTGGAGGGAAGGCGTCGTCGCTACCAGTGTCAGGCTTGTGGAATGACGTTCTGTTCGACAACAGGTACTGCATATCATCAACGTCAGCACCAGCGAGCTACCTTTGATGAAGTTGCGGCTCTCAGTGTCGAAGGCTTGAATAGATCAATAAATCGTCCATAGATCGAGTCAAACGGATCACCGTGAGTACCATCCTTGGCCTGAGCAGAATTAGAACCAACCAAGAAATAGTGAGAAACAGGTTCGGGTCGAGCGATTGCTGCGGTATACTGAGGAGGTTTCTGGGCAAAAAATTTGAAGCCGAGGCTTTGGTATGTCGAAACCGATCAGGGCAGTTTTCTTCGACATCGGTGGTACGCTGGGCGTCGTTGATCTGCAAACCAAGACACTCACACCCTTCAGCGATACGGTCGACCTGTTAAGAAGCTTGCTAAAAGTTTCTAGCATTATGGCTGGAGTGATTACGAATATTCCGGATGACTGGACAACCAAGGACGCTGAAACCATGTTGGCAGCCGCCGGAATCTTACCATTTCTCGACCAACGGGGACTCATTACGAGCCAGAAAGCCCATGCTAACAAACCTGATGTGCATATCTATCAGTTCGCAGCCGACCAGCTCGGCGTAGAAACCTCCGAGTGCCTTTTCATAGACGATGATGTCAACAATGTCACCGGTGCTTGCAAAGCAGGCATGAGTGCGGTCAGAAAGGCTCCGCACTGACTGTTCC
>Ga0335069_10012954_pt1 | contig 11724 bp, 10 predicted proteins | sample Lox_Sample_11_FD_206714 | JGI IMG/M metagenome (GOLD analysis project Ga0335069, IMG submission 206714) | Soil microbial communities from Loxahatchee National Wildlife Refuge, Florida, United States - Lox_Sample_1.1 | ecosystem: Environmental > Terrestrial > Soil > Wetlands | place: USA...
CCTCCGGTTTTCAAGACCGGTGCAATCAACCGCTCTGCCACCTCTCCGGGCCCGGGGCGCGGGTTCTCGCAGCGGGAACTTTACCGGAGTGCGCGCGTCTGCGTGAGGGCCGGGCCGCCGACGGCCTGGCCGGCCGGTGGCAGAGCGCCGGACCGGCCATGCGGTACAATGTCCGCCATTCCCCCGGGAGAACGCCGAAGATGAGCAGCCAGCCTGAAATCACCGTCATCACCCGCGACGGCGCCGTCGTGCGCGCCGATGCGGCCTCGGCCGCGCGGGTCCTGCGCAACACCTACCTGCTGCTGTCGATGACGCTGCTGTGGAGCGCCGCGTGCGCCGGCACGGCGATGGCCCTCGCGCTGCCCTACCCCGGCGTGCTGCTGACGCTGGTCGGCTTCTACGGGCTGCTGTTCGCGATCGAGCGCCTCAAGACGAGCGCCTGGAGCGTCGCGCTGGTGTTCGCGCTCACCGGCTTCATGGGCTACACGCTCGGGCCGATCCTCAGCCACTACGTCAAGGTGATCCCGAACGGCGCGTCGCTCGTGATGACCTCGCTGGCGATCACCGGCGGCGCGTTCCTGGCGCTCTCGGCCTTCGCGGTCGTGACCCGCCGCCGCTTCACGTTCATGACCAACTTCCTGGCGGTCGGCGCCATCACCGCGTTCCTGCTCGGCCTCGCGGCGATCTTCCTGCACCTGCCGGGGCTGTCGCTGGCGGTGGCGGGGCTGTTCACGCTGATCGCGAGCGGCATCATCCTCTGGGAGACCGGCGAGATCGTCAACGGCGGCGAGACCAACTACGTCAGCGCCACCGTGACGCTGTACGTCAGCATCTACAACATGTTCTTGAGCCTGTTGCAGCTGCTCGGCTTCGCCTCGCGCAACTGAGCGCCCGCGGCCGCGATCCGTACTGCGCCCGGCCCGGCCGGGCGCGGTCGTCTCGGGTGAGCGCCCGACCCCGCCCTCAGGCCTTCGGGCCGATCAGCTCGATGCCGCCCATGTACGGCCGCAGCACCTCCGGCACCCGCACGCTGCCGTCCGCCTCCTGGTAGTTCTCGAGCACGGCGACCAGCGCCCGCCCGACCGCGACGCCCGAACCGTTCAGCGTGTGCACCAGCTCGGGCTTGCCCGTCGCCGGGCTGCGAAAGCGCGCCTGCATGCGCCGCGCCTGGAAGCTCTCGCAGTTCGAGCACGAGGAGATCTCGCGGTACTTGCCCTGGCCCGGCAGCCAGACCTCGAGGTCGTAGGTCTTGGCGCTGCCGAAGCCGACGTCGCCGGCCGCGAGCGCGACGACGCGGTAGGGGATGCCGAGGCGCTGCAGCACCGCCTCGGCATGGCCGACCATCGTCTCGAGAGCGGCGTACGAGTCCTCGGGACGCACGATGTGCACCATCTCGACCTTGTCGAACTGGTGCTGGCGGATCATGCCGCGCGTGTCCTTGCCGTAGGCACCGGCCTCGGAGCGAAAGCACGGCGTGTGCGCGACGTAGCGCAGCGGCAGCGCCTCGGCCGGCAGGATCGCGTCGCGCACCAGGTTCGTGACCGGCACCTCGGCGGTCGGGATCAGAAAGAGCTCGTTCTCGCCCCGGAGCGCGAACAGGTCCTGCTCGAACTTCGGCAGCTGGCCGGTGCCGGTCAGCGTCTGGCGCGACACCAGGTACGGCACGTAGGCCTCGGTATAGCCGTGCTCCCGCGTGTGCAGGTCGAGCATGAACTGCGCGAGCGCGCGGTGCAGGCGCGCGACCGCGCCCTTCATGACCGCGAAGCGCGCGCCGGAGATGCGCCCGGCCGCCTCGAAGTCGAGCCCGCCGTCGAGCTCGCCGAGCGCGACGTGATCGCGCGCCGCGAAGCCGAGGCTGCGCGGCACCCCCACCCGGCGCACCTCGACGTTGGCGCTCTCGTCGGCGCCGTCCGGCACCGACTCGTGCAGCAGGTTGGGCAGCCCGAGCGCGAGCCGCTCGACCTCCGCCTGCACCGCCGCGAGATCCGCCTCCGCGGCGTCGAGCTGCTGGCCGAGCGTCTCGACCTCCTTGAGCAGCGGCGCGACGTCGGCACCCTTGGCCTTGGCCTGGCCGATGGCCCTGGAGCGGGTGTTGCGCTCGTTGCGCAGCGCATCGGTGCGGACCTGGACCGCCTTGCGGCGCTCCTCGAGGGCCGTGAGCGCGGCGACGTCGAGCGTGAAGCCGCGCCGCGCGAGGTTCGCGGCGACGCGGTCGGGTTCGGAGCGCAGCAGTTTCGGGTCGAGCACGATGGCCTCGGGTCAGGGGGTTCTGGGCGCGGCTTCAGCCGCCGCCGCGCCGGCGGGCGAGCGCTTCCTTGATCTTGATCTCGAGTCCGCGCGGCACCGGATCATAATAGGTTCGCGGCGGCATCTCGTCCGGGAAATACCGTTGCCCGGCGGCGTGCGCCCCCGGCTCGTCGTGGTCGTAGCGGTAGCCCCTGCCGTAGCCGAGCTCCTTCATCATCCGGGTCGGGGCGTTGCGCACGGCGAGCGGCACCTCGAGCGTGCCGAGCGCCTCGGCGTCCGCGCGCGCGGCGCCGAAGGCGACGTAGACGGCGTTGCTCTTCGGCGCGACCGCGAGGTAGACGATCGCCTGCGCGATCGCGAGCTCGCCCTCGGGGCTGCCGAGCCGCTCGTAGGCCTCGGTCGCCTCGAGCGCGAGCGCGAGCGCCCGCGGGTCGGCGTTGCCGACGTCCTCGCTCGCCATCCGCACCGCGCGCCGCGCGACGTACAGCGGGTCGCAGCCGCCGTCGAGCATGCGGCACAGCCAGTACAGCGCCGCGTCCGGGTCCGAGCCCCGCACCGCCTTGTGCAGCACCGACATCTGGTCGTAGAACTGCTCGCCGCGCTTGTCGAAGCGGCGGTGGCCGCCGGCGGCGACGTCGGCGGCGATCGCCTCGGTGATCGTCGGCCGGCCGGCGAGCGGCACGGCGAGGTCGGCGGCGACCTCGAGGAAGTTGAGCGCGCGGCGCGCATCGCCGTCGGCGGCGCGCGCCAGCAGCTCGCGCGCCGCGGCCTCGATCGCGACGCCGCTCGCGCCGAGGCCGCGCTCGGCGTCGGCCAGCGCCCGCTCGATCAGGCCCTCGAGGTCGGCGGCCGCGAGCGGCTTGAGCACGTAGATCCGGGCGCGCGACAGGAGCGCGCCGTTGACCTCGAACGAGGGGTTCTCGGTGGTCGCGCCGATGAACACCAGCGTGCCGTCCTCGACGAACGGCAGGAAGGTGTCCTGCTGCGCGCGGTTGAAGCGGTGCACCTCGTCGAGGAACAGCACCGTCGGCGCACCGCGCTCGGCGCGCGCGGCGCGCGCCAGCTCGATGATCTCGCGGATGTCCTTGACGCCGGCGAGCACCGCCGACAGCGCGTGGAAGTCCGCCTTGGCCGACACCGCGACGAGGCGTGCGAGCGTGGTCTTGCCGGTGCCGGGCGGCCCCCACAGCAGCATCGAGTGCAGCGTCGAGCCCTCGACCAGGCGCCTGAGCGGCTTGCCCGGCGCGAGCAGGTGCGTCTGGCCGGTGAACTCCTCGAGCGAGCGCGGCCGCATCCGGTCGGCGAGCGGGCGGTAGGCGGCGGTGGTCACCGTGCCATTGTACTTTCCAGGGCGCCGTCCCCGCTCGCCCGTCAGCGCGGGCCGACGCCGAGGCGCCGCTCGAGGCGCGCCGCCCAGCCGCCAAGCCCCGCGTAGGCCGCCGCGAGCGCGGCCAGGATCGCGGCGCCGTTGGTCAGCGCATCCGCGAGCGCCGGATGGCGGGTCGGGCTCAGCGTCTGCAGCAGCTCGAGCCCGGCGCCGAGCCCGAAGCAGCCGAGCCCGATCAGCGGGTAGCGCGCGCGCGGGTAGATGCCGAGGAACCACGAGGCCAGCAGGAAGTAGCCGGCGAGGTGCTGCGGCGGGCCGCCGACGGGCACCGGCGCCGCGTCCGCCGGCAGGAGCGACAACAGGATCGCGAGCGCGACGCCCGACCAGGCCACCGCGCCCCACAGCGGCGCGAAGCGCAGCGGCAGCACCTAGCGGGCCGCCGGCCCGATGACGTCGACGCCGGGCGGGGCGACGAAGCGGAACAGCGAGTCGGCGAGCACGGCGTTGCGCTCGAGGCGGCTGAGCTCGATCGCGGTGCGCTGGTTGAGCTTGTCGGCGAACTCGAGCCGTCGCAGGATCTCGCCGGCGAAGCCGAGGCGGATCTCGCGAAAGTCCGTGTCGTCGGCCTTCGGCACCAGCACGATCCAGTCGAGGCCGGCGGCCTTGCCGCCGTCGCGCACCTGGAAGCCGTCGCGCACCCGCGCCTCGCCCGACAAGAGCATCGCCGGGGTCTGCGACAGCGTGTCGCGCACCCGCCGGGTGGTCGCCTGCTCGAGCTCCGGGTCGTAGAGCCACAGCGTCGTGCCGTCGCAGACGATCAGCTGCTTCGGGCTCGAGTAGTCCCAGCGGAAGCGGCCGGGCTTCTTGAGGTACAGCGTGCCGGCCGCGTGCTCGGTGCTGGCGCCGTCCTTGCCGAGCAGGTCCTGCGTGAACTCGGCGCGCACCGAGCCGAGGTTGGCGAGGCCCTTCTCGAGCCGGGCGAGCGCCTGCGCATCGGCGGCGGGCTCGGCGCGCACGGCGGATGCGAGCGCGAGCGCGGCGACGAGCGCGAGGCGCAGTGCCGGCCGGCGCACCCTCAGTCCTCCGCCGCGGGCGGCACGAGCACCTCGCGCGAGCCGTTCGGCTGCAGCGGCCCCACGAGCCCCGCGGCCTCCATGGTCTCGACGAGGCGCGCCGCGCGGTTGTAGCCGATCTTGAGGCGGCGCTGGATGCCGGACACCGAGGCCTTGCGCGACTCGGCGACGATCTTGACCGCCTCGTCGTAGAGCGCGTCCTGCTCGGCGTCCGCCGCCCCGCCCTCGCCGTCCTCCGGCGCGAGGCCGGGCACCGGCCCGCGCGGCCCCTCGAGGATCTCCTCGAGGTAGGCGGGCGCCGCGCCGCGCAGCGCGCTGACGACCCGGTGCACCTCCTGGTCGGAGACGAAGGCGCCGTGCACGCGCGTCGGCACCGAGGTGCCGGGCTGCAGGTACAGCATGTCGCCGTGGCCGAGCAGCGACTCCGCGCCGCCCTGGTCGAGGATCGTGCGCGAGTCGACCTTCGCGGAGACCTGGAAGGCGATGCGCGTCGGGATGTTGGCCTTGATGAGGCCGGTGATCACGTCGACCGACGGCCGCTGCGTGGCGAGGATCAGGTGGATGCCGGAGGCGCGCGCCTTCTGCGCGAGCCGGGCGATCAGCTCCTCGACCTTCTTGCCGACGATCATCATGAGGTCGGCCAGCTCGTCGATGACGACCACGATGTACGGCAGCGACTCGCACGGCGGCACGTTGCCGCTCGCGTCCAGCAGGCCCGTCTCGCCGGCCTGCAGCCGCAGCGCGAGGATCGGGTCCGGGATCGGCTTGCCGGCGTCGGCGGCCTCCTTGATCTTGCGGTTGTAGCCGCCGATGTTGCGGACCCCGAGCTGCGCCATCAGCTGGTAGCGCCGCTCCATCTCGGCGACGCACCAGCGCAGCGCGTTGGCGGCCTGCTTCATGTCGGTGACCACCGGCGCCAGCAGGTGCGGGATGCCCTCGTAGACCGACAGCTCGAGCATCTTCGGGTCGACCATGATGAGGCGCACGTGCTCGGCGGTCGCCTTGTAGAGCAGCGACAGCACCATCGCGTTGATGCCGACGCTCTTGCCCGAGCCGGTCGTGCCGGCGATCAGGAGGTGCGGCATCTTCTGCAGGTCGGCGACCACCGGGTGGCCGCCGATGTCCTTGCCGAGCGCGAGCGCGAGCGGCGAGGACACCTCGTCGTAGGCCCGCGACTTCAGGATCTCGCCGAGCGTCACGAGCTCGCGTTTCTCGTTCGGGATCTCGAGGCCGACGACGCTCTTGCCGGGGATCACCTCGACGACGCGCACGCTGATCGCCGAGAGCGCGCGCGCGATGTCCTTGGCGAGCCCGGAAATCTGGCTGACCTTGACGCCGGGCGCGGGCCTGAGCTCGAAGCGGGTCACCACCGGCCCCGGGTGCACCGCGACCACCTCGACCTCGACGCCGAAGTCGCGCAGCTTGAGCTCGACGAGGCGCGACATCGCCTCGAGCGTCTCCGGCGAGTAGCCCGCCTCGCGCGGCGGCGCGTCGTCGAGCAGCTTCAGCGGCGGCAGCTCCTTCGCGGCCGGCCGGTCGAACAGCGGGACCTGCTTCTCCTTCTCGACGCGCTCGCTCTTCTCGATCACCGGCAGCGCCGGCTCGATGCGCGGCGGCGCCTTGTGCTCGGCCTTCTTCTTCTCCTCGCGCACCGCCTCCTGGCGGGCCGCCTTGTTCTCCCGCCCGGCCGTGAGGTCGCGGCGCGCGGCGATGAAGCCCCTGACCCAGCCGTGGGCGGCGAGGATCAGGTGCCCGAGCCGGTCCATGACCCTGAGCCACGAGAGGCCGAGGAACAGCGCGACGCCGGCGAACCAGCCGCCGAGCAGCAGCAGCGTCGCACCGAGGAAGCTGAAGCCGTGCTCGAGGCCGTGGCCGACCAGCTGGCCGAGGATGCCGCCGGCCGAGTTGCGGTAGCTGCCGGCGACGAAGTGCAGCGTCGCGATGCCGCAGCTGGTGGCGAGCGTCAGCACGAAGCCGAACCAGCGGAACGCGAGGCTGGCGCGCGAGGGCGCCTCGCCGGCGGGCGGGCGGAACAGCAGCCAGCCGGTGACGCCGAGCATGGCCGGGAACAGGAACGCCGGCGCGCCGAACAGCACCAGCAGCACGTCCGAGATCCAGGCGCCCGCGGGCCCGATCAGGTTCGCCGTCAGGCCGGGCTCGCCGGTGTTGGAGAAGCTGCGGTCCTGCGGGTCGTAGCTCGCGAGCGCGAGCAGGAGGACGAGCGCGAGCGCGCCGAACACGAACAGCGCGCCTTCCCTGAGGCTGCGCGTCACGACGGCGGCGAGGCGCGTGGAGGCGGCGCCCTTTGCGGAGACGGCGGCGTCAGCCAAGTTGAGGTCCTGAGCGAGAAACGAGTGTTAAGCCCATGATACGTCTCAAGGTCGCCCGGTGCCAGCGGCGGTGCATCGCCTGCCTGCCTTCGGCCGCGTTTTTGCCTACCATGAGCGCCTCCCGCCGCCACGAGTTGAAGGACCGAAGCGCCCCATGCCGACTCCCCGCCATGTCCGACTGCTGATCCTCGGTTCCGGTCCCGCCGGCTACAGCGCCGCGGTCTACGCGAGCCGCGCCAACCGCAAGCCGCTGCTGGTCACGGGCGTCGAGGTCGGCGGCCAGCTGATGACGACCACCGACGTCGACAACTGGCCCGGCGACGTCGAGGGCCTGCAGGGCCCGGCGCTGATGGCGCGCATGCGCCGCCACGCCGAGCGCTTCCAGACCGAGATCGCCGAGGACCACATCCACACGGTCGACCTGCTGCGCCGCCCCTTCCACCTCAAGGGCGACCGCGGCGAGTACACCGCGGACGCGCTGATCATCGCGACCGGCGCCTCGGCGCGCTACCTCGGGCTGCCGTCCGAGCAGGCGTTTCGCGGCAAGGGGGTGTCCGCCTGCGCGACCTGCGACGGCTTCTTCTACCGCAACCAGGACGTCGCCGTCATCGGCGGCGGCAACACCGCGGTCGAGGAGGCGCTCTACCTCACCAACATCGCCCGCCACGTGACGCTGGTGCACCGCCGCGACCGGCTGCGCTCGGAGAAGATCCTGCAGGACCACCTGTTCGAGCGCGAGCGCGCCGGCAAGGCCTCGATCGTCTGGAACCACACCGTCGACGAGGTGCTCGGCGACGACTCCGGCGTCACCGGGATCCGGATCGCGGCGGTCGCGGGCGGCGCGAAGCGCGAGCTCAAGGTGCACGGGGTCTTCATCGCGGTCGGCCACACGCCGAACACCGAGCTCTTTCGCGAGCAGCTCGCGATGCAGGGCGGCTACATCCTGGTCAAGGGCGGCCTCGAGGGCGACGCGACCGCGACCAGCGTGCCGGGCGTGTTCGCCGCCGGCGACGTCGCCGACCATGTCTACCGCCAGGCAGTGACCTCGGCCGGCACGGGCTGCATGGCCGCGCTCGATGCCGACCGCTACCTCGAGCGGCTCGACGCCGGCCACTGACGCCACGCCCGTGGACGCTGCCACCCGCGGAACGGCCTTTCACTCGCGCATCGACGAGGTCGCGGCCGCGGAGTGGAACGCGCTCGACCAGGGCGGCGTGCCCTTCCTGCGGCACGAGTTCCTGGCCGCGCTCGAGCGCCACGGCGCGGCCACGGCGGCCACCGGCTGGACGCCGGCGCACGTCACGCTGCGCGCGGCCGGCACGCTCGTCGGCGCGCTGCCGCTCTACGAGAAGAGCCACTCGTGGGGCGAGTTCGTGTTCGACTTCAGCTGGGCCGAGGCCTACCGGCGCTACGGCGCGCGCTACTACCCGAAGCTCGTGGCCGCGACGCCGTTCACGCCGGCCACCGGGCCGCGCTTCCTGGTGCGCCCGGGCGTGGACGCTGCGCCGGTGCGCCGCGCGCTGCTCGCGGCCGCGCGCACGCGCCTGCCGCGCTGCTCCTCGCTGCACGTGCAGTTCACGACCCGCGCGGAGAGCGAGTGGCTGGCGGCCGAGGGGCTGCTCGGGCGCATCGACTGTCAGTTCCAGTGGCAGAACGCGGGCTACGCCGACTTCGAGGCCTTTCTCGCGACCTTCACCGCCGACAAGCGCAAGAAGGCGCGCCGCGAGCGGCGCCGGGTGGCCGAGGCCGGCATCCGCTTCGGCTGGGTGTGGGGCGATGAGCTGTCGGCGGCGGAGTGGCAGGCGGTGTACGCGCTCAAGAGCGCGACCTTCCACCGCCACGGCCACGAGCCCTACCTCGGGCTCGCCTGCCTCGAGGAGCTGGCGCGCACGCCCGCCTGCCGGCCGCTCGTGCTGCTCGCGACCCGCTCGGGCGCGATCGTCGCCTGCGCGATCTTCTTTCGCGGCGCGGACACGCTCTACGGCCGCTACTGGGGCGCGGCCGGCGACTACCACAGCCTGCACTTCGAGGCCTGCTACTACCAGGGCATCGACTACTGCATCCGCGAGGGGCTCGCGCGCTTCGAGCCCGGCACCCAGGGCGAGCACAAGATCGCGCGCGGCTTTCGGCCGACGCTGACCTACTCCGCGCACCACATCGACGACCCGCGCTTCGGCGCCGCGATCGGCCGCTTCCTCGCCGAGGAGCGCGCCGCGGTCGAGGCCTACGCCGTCGAGACCGAGCGCCACGTGCCCTTCCGCGCCGACGCCCGGCCGCTGGAACTGCCGCCCGAGCGCCGGTGACCGGCTCCCCGCCCCTGCCCTGGCTCGGCACCGAGGACGACCCGGCGCGCCTCCCGGATCCCTCGCTCGCGCTCGCCGACCCGAACGGGCTCCTCGCCGCGGGCGGGGCGCTGACGCCGCGCTGGCTGCTCGCGGCCTACCGGCGCGGCATCTTCCCGTGGTTCAGCCCCGGCCAGCCGATCCTGTGGTGGTCGCCGGACCCGCGGGCGGTGTTCGACCCGGCGCACTTTCGCCCGTCGCGCAGCCTCGCGCAGTCGATCCGCAACCGCGGCTACACGACCCGCCTCGACAGCGCCTTCGGCGCGGTCGTCGCCGCCTGCGCGGCGCCGCGCGGCGACGGCCAGGGCACCTGGATCACCGCCTCGATGCAGAGCGCCTACGCGGAGCTGCACCGCCTCGGCTGCGCCCACTCGGTCGAGACCTGGCACGGGGGCGACCTGGTCGGCGGCCTGTACGGGGTGCGGGTCGGGGGCATGTTCTTCGGCGAGTCGATGTTCAGCCGGGCCCGCGACGCCTCGAAAGTGGCGCTTTCGCGACTGATCGACGAGGCGCGCGCGACCGGGATCGGGCTCATCGACTGCCAGATGCCGACGCCGCACCTCGCGAGTCTCGGCGCCGAGACGCTCGCCCGCGGCGAGTTCCTGAGGCGCCTCGCGGCGCTCGTCGCCGAGCAGGAACCCGGCACCGCCGTCGCGCGGGCGCGACAGCCTTGATTGCCAGGTCCCCGGCGTTTGGGCACAATGCGCCCGCCCCAGGTCACCCGGGATGAGAATGCCGAAAGAGGAAGCGATTCAGATGGAAGGCGAGGTCGTCGAGACCCTGCCGAACACCACCTTCCGGGTGAAGCTGAAGAACGGCCACGTCGTTACGGCTCACATCTCGGGCAAGATGCGCAAGAACTACATCCGCATCCTGACGGGCGACGTGGTCACCGTCGAGATGACCCCCTACGACCTCACCAAGGGCCGGATCGTCTACCGCGGCCGCTGACCGGCCCCCGCCCCGCCTCACTTGAGGAGCATCGGCTCCTCGGCCCCGCGCGCCTCCACCTCGAGGCTGTCGCCGTCCTTGGCGAGCGTGACCCGCACGCTGCCCCCGCCCGCGAGCTTGCCGAACAGGAGCTCCTCGGCGAGCGGCCGCTTGATCCGCTCCTGGATCAGGCGCGCCATCGGCCGCGCGCCCATCTTCGGGTCGTAGCCCGTCTTGGCGATCCAGCGGCGCGCGTCGTCCTCGACGCTGAGCTGCACGCCCTTCTGCTCGAGCTGCGTCTCGACCTCGACGATCAGCTTGTCGACGACCCGCTCGATGGTCGCCGGCTCGAGCGGCGCGAACTGCACCACCGCGTCGAGCCGGTTGCGGAACTCCGGCGCGAACATGCGCCGGATCGCCTCGAGGCCGTCGGTGGTCGGGTCGCTCTGCGTGAAGCCGATCGAGTTCTTCGCCATGTCGGCGGCGCCCGCGTTGGTGGTCATGACGATGATCACGTGGCGGAAGTCCGCCTTGCGGCCGTTGTTGTCGGTCAGCGTGCCGTGGTCCATGACCTGCAGCAGCAGGTTGAACACGTCCGGGTGCGCCTTCTCGATCTCGTCGAGCAGCAGCACCGCGTGCGGGTGCTTGGTGATCGCCTCGGTCAGCAGCCCGCCCTGGTCGAAGCCGACGTAGCCGGGCGGCGCGCCGATCAGGCGCGACACCGTGTGCCGCTCCATGTACTCGGACATGTCGAAGCGCACGAGCTCGACGCCCATGCCGAGCGCGAGCTGGCGGGTGACCTCGGTCTTGCCGACGCCGGTGGGACCTGCGAACAGGAACGAGCCGACCGGCTTGCGCTGGTCGCCGAGGCCGGAGCGCGCCATCTTGATGGCTGCCGACAGCGACTCGATGGCCGCGTCCTGGCCGAAGATCACGAGCTTCAGGTTGCGCTCGAGGTTCTTCAGCACCTCGCGGTCCGAGGTCGAGACCTGCTTCGGCGGGATGCGCGCGATGCGCGCCACCACCGCCTCGATCTGCTCGACCGTGACCCGCGTCGCGCGCGCCGCCACCGGCGTCAGGCGCAGCCGCGCGCCGGCCTCGTCGACCACGTCGATGGCCTTGTCGGGCAGGTGGCGGTCGTTGATGTAGCGCCCGGCGAGCTCGGCGGCGGCCTTGAGCGCCTCGTCGTCGTAGCTGACGCCGTGGTGCTCCTCGAAGCGCGAGCGCAGCCCCTTCAGGATCTCGACGGTCTCGGCCACCGACGGCTCGACGACGTCGATCTTCTGGAAGCGGCGCGACAGCGCGTGGTCCTTCTCGAAGATGCCGCGGTACTCCTGGTAGGTGGTCGAGCCGATGCAGCGCAGCTCGCCGTTGGCGAGCACCGGCTTGATCAGGTTCGAGGCGTCCATGACGCCGCCCGAGGCGGCGCCGGCGCCGATCACGGTGTGGATCTCGTCGATGAACAGGATCGCGCC
>Ga0335069_10012955_pt1 | contig 11724 bp, 11 predicted proteins | sample Lox_Sample_11_FD_206714 | JGI IMG/M metagenome (GOLD analysis project Ga0335069, IMG submission 206714) | Soil microbial communities from Loxahatchee National Wildlife Refuge, Florida, United States - Lox_Sample_1.1 | ecosystem: Environmental > Terrestrial > Soil > Wetlands | place: USA...
ACAGCGGGTCGTGGGTGTCGAGGTTGCCGGCAACCAGCCCGCCGCCATGGAAGAAAATCAGGCCGGGCAGAATGTCCTCGGCACCAGCGGAAGGCGAATAGACGCGGTACCGCAGCAGGCCGGCCGGCCCGGGCAGGAAATCGTCCTCGATCCGCCCGACGCGCACGCCGGTTTCGGCGAATGCCATCAGGCCGCGGAACGCGTCGCGACGCTGCTCGATCGTCGGCGATTTTGCGGCCGGCGGCCCGCTGGCCGAGAGGGCCTGCAGCAACCGCCTCACATGCGGATCAAGCGGCATGTGCGTGCGCGTCCCTCCCGTGCGCCAGGCGGAGAGCCCGGCGCGTTACAGCTCCAGCAGCGTGCGGACCGCATGCGGCCAGGTCCGCGGGTCGAGCCCGTGCTTCCAGAACATCGCGACGGCCAGACGATCCATGCCGAAGGCGACGCAGCCCGTATGCGCGACCGCCCCGTCCTCGCCGCGGATGCCCCAGGTGGTGCCGAAATGGTCGCGATGATAGTTGAAGCTCATGCAGGCGGTCGGCTTCTCGACCGAATGGATCGGCACCAGCAGCTCGAACTTCAGCGCCTGGTGGATCTGGCTGACCGCCTTCATCTGGCCCTCGCGGCCGAAGAACGGATCGCTCGCCGGCGCCACGCCCGAGACGAGGCCGAGTGCCTCGGCCAACTGGCCGGCGCGTTCGATCCAGCGCGTGCGGAACGCCACGATGTCCTCCGGCTGACCGACGCAGACGAACTCGCGCATCCGGAAGGACTGCAGCCGATCGAGCGACTTCGACGGTTCGTGGCGGAAGCAGTCGCAGGCGATGTCGAAGCACCAGCCGCCGCGCGGCATCGGCCCGCGTGCCGCCGCGAGCGGATAGACCGGGTAGCAGGCGGCGGGGCACAGCACGAGATCGGCCTCGGAGAGCGAACTCGTCCAGGACCCGCCCTCCTCGAAGCGCCGGACCGCGGCCTGGATATCCGCCTCGGTGCCGTGCAGCGCGCAGACGCAGCCGAGCAGATTGGGGAAGCTGTTGAGATAGCCCGACCGCTCCAGGTCCCGCCGGCTCATCACCGGCGGGAAGCGCAGCACCTCCGCGCCGTCGGGACGGTGCCGCGTGATCAGCGCGGCAAGGCGTTCGACCACGTTCTCGTAGAGTCCGGTGCGGGCATAGACGCCGTCCACCCCCATCGGCCGGAAAAGGGTTGCCGCGAGCGCTTCGGCCCGGTCCGCCGGCGCAACGGCGTTCTTCTCCGGCTCCGCGAGGTCCATGTTCATGTCCATGACCGCTGTCACCTTCCTTGCGTGTTCGTCCTGATACGGAGGGGCGGGCGATAACCTGCGGGATCACTCGATGCCGGCGGGAACCGGCGTCATCAGCATCGTGCCTGCGAGATTCCCCAGGATGCGGTCGTTGCTGATCATGATGGGCGACGACAGCACGTCGCGCAGCGCCCGGCCCACGCTGAATTCCGTATCGTTGCGGTAGCCGGAAAGCCCACACACCTTCATCGTGGTCAGCACGATGGAGACGGCAAGTTCCGAGGCCTCGACCTTGGTCAGGTTCATCACCGCCTGGAAGTCGAGCGAGGCGAGCGACTTGCCGTCGTCAGCGATCTCCTCGTAGGCGCGCAGGGAGGATGCGATCAGTCCGCGCAGCGTGCGCAGGGACGCGGTCGCCTTGGTGAAATGCGCCGCGCCCGGCGGCATGTTGCCCCCGCTGTGCCGCGCCGCGTGCCGGACGAAGGCGCGGGCCCGCTCGACGGCGCCGGCCGCGATGCCGGCCCAGGTGCCGGCCCAGGCGAGATGCGAGACCGGCACCATGCTCTGCGGATGGATCCGGTCATACGGCTCCGGCAGGATCTGCTCGGCCTTCCCGTTGGCGATCAGCCGGAAGCCGGAGCTGCAGGTGCCCCGCATGCCAAGCGAATCCCAGCCCACGAGCGGCTCGAGCGTGTAGTCCTCCTTCAGGAAGGCGACCAGCACCTGGTCGGAGGCCGCGGCCTCCGCCGACCGCCGTGCCGTGGTGAGGATGGCGTCCGCCCGCTCGCCGTACGAGACGACGGTTGCGGCCCGCTCCAGCCGGATGCCGGTGTCGGTGTGTTCGACGGGAGCCGCGCTGGCGCGGACGTTGCCGCCGCCCTGGCCTTCCGTCGTCGAGGAAGCGAGCAGCAGCTGGTCGCCGGCGACCCGGCGCAGCAGGGTGCGGTGCCAGGCATGGTCGTGCCCATGGCGCAGCAGGCACGCGAGGCACGCCTGGTGCATCGCAAAGATCATGGAGGTGGAGGAGCAGGCCTGGCCGAGCTGGTAGCAGACATCGACGATCTCCGAGAGGCTGGCACCCTCGCCGCCGAGATCGGGCGGAATCATGATGCCCATCAGGCGCTGCTTACGCAGCTCGGCGAACGCTTCCTCCGGGAAGCGCGCCTCGCGGTCCACCGCCGTCGCCCATTGTGCCGCAACCGCCGTGACCGCCGCGGTGCGCGCCCTCAGATCGAGCCGCCGCAGCTTGGCGGACGCATCGGGATCCGCGCCACGGGGCTCACTCTCGGTCAGGCGGTCTGCAAGTCGGCTGGTGGTGTCCATGGTCAGCTCATCCTGAAAAAGGCCGCCAGGCGGGTGGAGGGATGGGGTCGCAGGCTCAGGCAGGCGTCAGTTCGGGCATGGTGACTTCACGCCGGTTTTCCCATCGGCGACGCAACCAGGTACCGCGGTGGTCCGAGAGCGCGACCGGCGAGCGCGAGGCATGGCACCCATGCTCTCCGCCCCGTCGCAAAGCTGTCCAACCGTCATGTCCGTTGCACCTCAGCGACCCGGGACGAACTCCGACCGGATCAGCGAACCCGCGCTCATCCGCAATGATCACGATTAATCATTTAATGCAACCCCAATTTCCTGTCAAACTATATCTCGGCAAAAAAACGATCATTCGTGGAGGGCGACCCGCCTCCTGCGAGCGCCGCGGATGTGGTGGTTTGCCGTGCGGTCAGGCCAGAACGAACGAAACGTCCGGATTTGACAGATAAGGGGGCGAAGCAAGAACATCATGCGGCCTTGCGGGTGATCTCGGGTGCGTTTCGGAGGGGTCTCAATCCGCCAGTGTTTTCCGCCATGCTCTCCTGGGCCGCCCAGGCATGATCGCCGGTCAGGTTGACGTGCTCCCAGACGAGCGGGGAGAGGTGAGCCAACGGGTGATCCGGGACATCCTCGACCTGGCGCAGGATGGCGACGGCGTGTTCGAGATACCGCGTGTTCCACGGGATGATCGCGGTGACGAGCAGGTCCTCGCCGGCGGCGCGGAACCTGCACGGCCTGCTCGACAGCGTTCGGGCCGTCCGGGTGCTTGGGATCGAGCGGAGGCGAGAGGCCGCGGTGCCGCCAGCGGCGTTCGACACCATCGCCGCCCAGGGCCTGCGTATGACGGCGCAGCACATACGCGACCTCGCCCAGCCTCGAGGCGCGGCCACCATCGTGGCCACCGTGCTGCGGTTGGAGGAGGAGCGAACCGACGCCACGCCGCTGATGTTCGACAAGCTGATCGGGACGCTCGCGCGTCGCGCCCAGCGTCACCTGCCCTCGATGCCGAGGTGGTTCCTTCCAAACCGGAGATTGTCGTTGCTCCGGGTTGAAGGGGCGTCCGCCACATCACCTCAGCAGGCAGCCGGGTTCGTCAGATCCGGGCGCGGATGATGTCTGCTGCGCGCTCGGCGATCATCGTGACGGCCGCGTTGATGTTGCCGCCAACCAGATCCGGCATGACCGAAGCGTCGATGACCCGCAATCCCTCCGCGCCGAGGACGCGCAGGTCGGGGCCGACCACGGACATGGCATCTGTCTCCGGTCCCATTCGGCACGTGCCGAGCGGATGATGCACCGTGATCGCGCTGCGCCGGACAAAGGCATCGAGGTCCGCATCCGACGTCACGTCGGGACCCGGAGCGATCTCGCGCTCGATGAAATGCGGCAGTGGCGCATGGCGCGCGACCTCACGGAACAGTCGCGTGCCGTCCCGCAGCGTCCGCCGATCCCGGTCGGTTGCCAGGAAGTTCTGGCGGATCCGGGGAAGGGCAAGCGGATCGGACGAGGCGAGCGTCACATCGCCGCGGCTTTCGGGCCGCAGCAGCACGATCCGGCAGGCAAAACCATCTTTGAAGGGCTTGCGGAACGGCAGGAAATACGCCGAAGCCCCGAATGGGGCGGCGGTCATCAGCAACTGGACATCGGGCAGCGCCACGTCGGGGCGGCTGCGCAGGAATGCCGTGACGCCGCCGGGCAGATCGGTGGCAAAGCCGCACCCGCGCAGATGGGCCGAGGCGAGTGAGAGCGCGATCCGGTCGGCCCGCATGGCGCGATGGAATGGCCCGGGCTCGCGGCGCGCGTAGGTCACGACTGAGGAAAGATGGTCCTGCAGGTTGCGCCCAACGCCCGGCAAGGCGACGCGGACCGTGATTCCGTGCGCGCGGAGCTGAGCCGGCTCGCCGATGCCGGAGAGCATGAGCAACTGAGGCGAGTTGATCACCCCGCCGGCCAACAGCACCTCGCACCGTGCGACCGCAATCCGGCGCTGGCCCCGGCACAGGTATTCGACCCCGGTTGCGCGGGTCCCCTCCAGCACCACCCGCGTCGCCTGGGCGGACACACGTACGGTGATGCGCCTGCGCGGGAGCGCCGGCCGCAGATAGGCGGTAGCGTTGCTGCAGCGGCGGCCGTCGCGGATGGTGTATTGCAGGCGCGCGAAGCCTTCCTGCTGCGCGCCGTTGTAGTCCGTCGTGATCGGCTGCCCGGCGCGCCCGGCGGCTTCCAGGTAGCCTTCGACGAGCGGGTCCTGATAGCGGGCGAAGCGCGTCGTCAGTGGCCCGTCCCCGCCGCGGTATTCGCTCGCGCCGCCCTCCCAGCTTTCCTGTTTTCGGAAATACGGCAGCGCCTGTGCGTAGGACCAGCCGGGCAGCCCATAGGACGCCCAGCGGTCATAGTCGGCCTGATTGCCACGTACATACGCCATCGCATTGGTCGAGGAGGAGCCGCCGATCACCTTGCCCCGGGCGCACTCGACGCGGCGGCCGTCCACCGACGGCTCCGGCTCGGCGAAATACATCCAGTCATGATCCCGCCGCATCAGGATGCGCACCCAGCCGAGCGGGATGTGCAGCCATGGGTCACGGTCCCAGCCGCCGGCCTCCAGCACCAGGACCGAGATGTCCGGGTCCTCGGTCAGCCGGTTCGCCAGCACGCAGCCGGCCGAGCCGGCGCCGACGATGACGTAGTCGTAGCTCTCGTTCATGCGGCGCGCGGCCGGCGGAGGCGGATATGAATGTTCTTCTCCCGCGTGAAGGCGAGCAGTTCGCCGACACATTCCTCCCGCCCGATTCCCGACTGCTTCACGCCGCCGAATGGCGCGCCGAGGAAGTGGCGACCGACCTCGTTCACCCAGACGAATCCGGCATCCACCGCGCCGGCCAGCCGGTGCGCCGTCTCCAGGTCGTCCGTCCAGATCGCGCAGGTCAGACCGTATTCCAGCGCGTTGACCGCATTGAGCATGGCCGCCTCGTCGGACCAGCGCAGCACGGCGAGCACGGGGCCGAACACCTCCTCCCGCGCAAGCCGCATCTCCGGCGTCACGTCGGTGAATACCGTGGCGGGGGTGAACCAGCCGCCGGCGAGGGCCGGGTCCTCCGCGCCGCTGCCCCCGCCGCAGATCAGGCGCGCACCCTCCGCGCGGGCGGCGGCGATGTGGTCCTGCACCCGCGCCTGCTGGGCGGCGCTGATGAGGGCGCCCATCGTCGTCGCGGGATCGGTTGGCAGGCCGGGGCGGAAGCGGGCCACGTGATGCGGGATGCGCGCCACCACGGCGTCGTGGATCGCCTCATGGACGAAGGCGCGGCTGGTGGAGCCGCAGGACTGGCCGCACCAGGTGAAGTTCATCCCGGTCACCGCGGCGGCGGCCACCTCGTCCGGGTCGGCGTCGGCGCAGGCGATCAGGGCGTTCTTGCCGCCGAGTTCCAGCAGCACCGGCTTGAGCGTGTCCGCCGCGGCGCGCATCACCGCCCGCCCGGTCGGCACGCTGCCGACCAGCGTGATCATGGCAACGCCCGGATGCGCGGCGAGCGCCCCGGCCACGTCGCGGCCGCCTGGCAGCAGGTTGAACACGCCCGGCGGGAACAGCTTGCCGATCAGCTCGGCGAGCCGCAGAGCGGACAGCGGAGCCTGCTCGGGCGGCTTGATGATGACGGCGTTGCCGGCCGCCAGCGGCGCGGCAAGCTTGCCGGCCGCGAACAGCAGTGGATGGTTGAACGCGACAATGCGCGCCACCACGCCGAGCGGTTCGCGCACCGAGAAATTGACCGCCTGCGGTCCCATCGGGATCGAGGCGCCTTTCATCTCGGTGACGAGGCCCGCGAAGAAGTCGAACAATGCCGCCGCGACCATGACGTCGCTGCCCATTTCCGCGACCGGATTGCCGCAGTCGGCGGCGTCCAGCATCGCCAGTTCCGCCGCGTGGCGTCGCAGCACCTCGGCCGCCGCGCGCAGCGTGCGGGCGCGTTCCAGGGGCGGGACGCTGCGCCAGAGCGCGAAGCCCTCGCGCGCCGCGGCCACGGCCGCATCCGCGTCCGCCGCCCGGCCCTCCGCCACGCGGGCCAGCAGCGCGCCGGTGGCGGGGTTGAGCACGTCGGTCCAGGACTCCGCATGCGGCGCGCGCCAGTCGCCGCCGTAGAACAGGGTGCGCCGCTCGGGCAGCACGAGCGGATGAGCCGGGGCGTCCATCGGCTGCGCTCCGCCTAGCGCCGCAGCGGCTTGGCGTCGGTCAGGAATGTCATGTCGAACCCACCCTCGGTCTTGGCGGGATCGGCAAGCCCGCCCCCGTAGTCGTGCAGCATCTTCGCGGTCGCCGCCCAGCGCGCGCTGTCGATCCAGCCGATCCCGTGCGCTTTGGTGTCCGGGCTGAAAAAGGTGCTGGCGAGGTCCGCCTTGAGCTGTGCGAGCAGGACACCGGCCTTGCCGGCGTATTCCGGGTTCGCCGCGACGGTGATCTTCACCGCGCCCTCCGGGTCCTCCACGACGCTGCGGAAGGCTTCGAGATATGCCTTGGTGAACCGCCGCACGAGGTCGGGGTGGTCGTGGATCATGCGGGCCGAGGTGAACAGGCCGGACCCGTAGGCCACGTAGCCGGCATCGGCACCGAGCAGCACGGAGAGGGAGCCGGGACCGCCGGCCTTCGCCTCAAGCTCCGGCACCTCCGCATCGACATAGCCCGGCACGACATCGACCCGGCCAAGCAGCAGGAAATTCTCGTAGGGGTGGCTCATCGTGCTCTGCTTGATCTCGGCGAGCGACATGCCGTTGGCGCCGAGCAGCGCCTTGAGGAACACGTAGGTCGAGCCGGTCGGATCGACGCCGACATTCAGCCCCTTCAGGTCGGTGACGTGCCTGAGCTGGTGCGTCTTGGCCAGCGCGATCATCGCCAGCGGACTTGCCTGGTTGGTCGCGACCAGCGCCACGTCCGGCACGTCGCGGCCGCGCCCGACCATCAGGGTCGGCAGGTCGGCGAAGCCGAACTGCGCATTGCCGTTGGCGACGAGGCGCAGCGCGTCGCCCGAGCCGGTGCCGCGGCGGATCGCGGTCACGTCGATGCCGTTTTCGCGGAAGAAGCCCTTGTCCCGCGCGACGAAGAACAGCGCATGGTCGCCGCGCACCACCCAGTCGAGCTGCACGCTCACCTGGTCGGCGGCACGGGCGTGTGGCGCGGCTGCCAGGCCGAGGCCGATGGCAGCGGCGAGTATCGTCAGGCGACGGCGCAGACTGTCACGCATGGGGATGCTCCATCGGTCAGGGGTCGTGCTCGGCAATTCGCGCCGTGCGGTCGAACTTCGCGGCCCAGGGAACGGCGAGACGTTCGAGGATTTCGATCAGATAGTAGAAGACGATGCCGAGCAACGACACTTCCACCAGCGCCGCAAACACCGTCGGCGCATCAAGCTGCGACGAGGCGAACTGGATGACGTAGCCGAGGCCCGCCGAGGCGCCCGAGAATTCACCGACGATCGCGCCGATGACGCTGAACGTGATGGCGATCTTCAGGCCGGCCATGAGTTGCGGCAGCGCGTGCGGCACCTGCACGCGCCAGAGGATTTCCGATCGACGCGCGCCGACTGACCGCATCAGGGAGACGAGCGAGCGGTCCACCGACTCCAGCCCCGCGAGCATGCTGAGCGCCACCGGAAAGAATGCGATCACCACGATCAGCGCCACCTTGGGCATCAGGTCGTACCCGAACCACAGTACGAAGATCGGGGCGAGCGCCACCTTGGGGACGGTCTGGAACAGCACGACGAGCGGATAGAGCGCGCGGCCGAAGCGCGCGAACCGTTCGATGACCAGCGCAACCGCGGCACCCACAAGGGCGGACAGCAAAAAGCCCACGGAGATTTCCACCGCGGTCGTGCCCGCGGCGTGCAGCAGGAGGCCCTGGTGATCGACCAGCACCGCGGCGATACTGCTCGGCGCCGGCAGCACAAAGCTCTGCACGGAGAGCAATCGCACAATCCCTTCCCACAGGCCGAGCAGCACGACCGTCAGCAGCAGCGTGGGCAGCAGCATCATGCTGCATCCCCCGGCCGGCCGTGCCGCAGGCTGGCACGCAGCCGGGCTGCAGCGCGGGTGAAGGCGGGGTCGGCGTAGCTCGCCTCGGTGCGCGGGCGCGGCAGGGTGATGGGCAGGATCTCGACAATGCGCGCGGGGTTCGCCGCCATGACGTGCACGCGCGTCGAGAGCAGCACCGCCTCGTCGATCGCGTGCGTGACCAGGATCGCGGTCTTGCCGGTGCGCTGCCAGAGATCGAGCACGAAGTCGCTCATCTCCTCGCGGGTGATGGCGTCGAGCGCGCCGAACGGCTCGTCCATCATCAGCACTTCGGGGTCGAGTGCGAGCGCCCGCGCGATCGCCACCCGCTGCTTCATGCCGCCCGACAACTGGCCCGGCAGCCGCTCGGCGGCATGGTCGAGACCGACGAGGCGCAGCATTTCGTGCGCCCGTTCGCGCAGTTCGGAGCGACGCAGGCCGCGGTCGGCGATGCTGAGCAGGAAGGCGACGTTGTCGAGCGCGGTCTTCCACGGCAGCAACGTCGGTTCCTGGAACACGAGGCCGATGCGCCGCTGCCGCGCCGCCTCCGCGGGCCGCAGGCCGGCGACCTGCACGCGGCCTTCGCTCGGCGGCAGCAGGCCGCTCAGCACCTTCAGCAGCGTGCTCTTGCCGCAGCCGGACGGGCCGATCAGCGAGACGAACTCGCCGCGTGCAATCGCGAGGTCGATCCCCTGCAGCACGCGGATGCCGCGGGTGCGGCCACGCCCGGGGTAATCGACGGCGACGTTCTCGGCGAGGATGACCGGCGCCGCGCCGGCGGCGGCGGAGACAGGGGCGGGGGCAGCGGCGGCCATGGACATCGCGTGCCGCACCCGCCTGCTCCCCTCAGCCGGCCGCCACAGCGGTCTGGAAGGCGGGGCGTTCCATCAGCCGGTCGCGCCATGCGGACAGATTCGGCATGGCCGGCATGGCGAACGGGAAGCCGAGACAGCGCTTCGCGACCGGGCCGAGCGCGACATCGGCCAGACTCATCGTCTCGCCGGCAATCCACGGGCGATCCGCCAGCACCGCCTCCAGCACCGCCAGTTCCGCGGCGAGATCGGTGCCGGCCTGAGCCGACCGCTCTGCCTCCGGCTTGCGGGACTCGCGAAATGCCACGAGGAACAGTGGATTGAGCGAGGCGAGCATCCAGTCCATCCAGCGCTCCGGCTGCGTGCGTGCGGCGAGGTCGGCGGGATAGAGGTCGCTGCCGGTCTTGGCGGCGAGATAGCGCAGGATGGTGTGCGACTCCCAGATCGCGAGATCGCCGTCGAGCAGCGTCGGCACCTTTCGCGTCGGGTTGAGCCTGCCGTATTCCGGCGTCTGCGTGTTGTTGAACTGCCGCCCGTAGTCCTCCCGCTCATAAGGCAGTTTCAGTTCCTCGAGAAGGAAGATCACCTTCTGGACGTTGCCGGAGGTGGCCCGGCCAAGCAGTCGCAGCATGCTGTCAGTCCCTGATCACGTGTGCGCCGTTTGCGGCTTGTAGGCGATACAGTCCATCTCGATGCGCGTGGAGATCACCGCGCGCGCCTCGACGGTCGTGCGCGCGAGCCGGCCGTCCGGAAAATACTCCTTGAAGACGCCGTTGTAGCGGCCGAAATCGCGCGTGTCCTCAAGATAGGTGGTGATCTTCACCACGTCGGCGAGCGAGCAGCCGGCCGCGGTGAGCGCGCGCCGCAGCGCCTCGATCGTGGCGCGCGTCTCCTGCTCGATCGTGCCCGAGACCATCACGCCGTTCTCGTCCTTGCCGACCTGGCCTGAGACGAACACGAAGTCTCCGGCCCTCACCGCCGGGTGGAACGGCAGGTTCGGATTCTTCGGGCCGTACGCCTCGATCCCGCTCATCGCTTCATGCCCCCGCGAATTCGATGATGTCGACGCCATGCTGCCGGTCGGTGAGGTAGATCAGGCCACGCCCGTCCATCGTCACGTCGTTGGACGAGACGCGCTCGCAGCCGGCCGGCACGTCCGGCTGGTAGAAGCCGATCTGGCGAGGCGCGAACGGGTCCGCGAGGTCGAAGATGCGCAGGCCTTGCGCGAACCACGCGAACGGCACGACGCTGCCGGTGAAGCGCTCGGACGGCTGGTGGCAGCCGGTCATCGGCGGCTGTGGCGCGCCGTCCATGTCGAGACCGGGCACCTGGCAGGTGGCGATCGGCATTGGCTGGCGTTCGTCGGTGATGTCGTAGACCCAGGCGAAGGCCGGCGGGGAGGGACGCAGCTTCGCCACGTCCTCGTCCGCGACGAGAAGGATGCGCCGCCCCTTCAGCGGCATCGGCAGCGGCAGGCAGGTGTGGGTCGGGTGCGGATGCGCGGGGGAGGAGTTGACGGCCGCGATCAGGCGCGGATGCGCGAGGTCGGCGATGTCGAGGATGAACATGCCGTGGTGCCAGTACGAGACATAGAGCCGGTCGCCCATGCGCAGCGGATGATGACAGCGCGGGCGCACATAGTCTTCCCACGGATAGGTTTCGCCGCCCGCGGTGTGCTGGCCTGGAATCCACCATCGCCCGGCTTCCACGGGCCGCGCCGGATCGGCGAGGTCGAGGATCAGCACGATGTTGCCGGCGAACCCCTCAGCAGTCGGCGAGAGGTAGGCGTAGCGACCATCGAAATCGAAGCGATGCACGCCGCTGCCGGCGGTGCGCCATTTCGTCAGCAGTGTCGGGCGCGATGGCGTGGACACGTCGTAGATGCCGATGCCGCCGCCGAACTCCGGCGTGTCCTGGCCGAGCCGCTCATGGTTGACCAGCATCAGCCCGTCCTGCGCGCGCACCTTGTGCGAGTGCCAGCCGGCGGGCAGCTCGACATGGGCGAGCAGCACCGGCCGCGCCGGATCGGCGATGTCGAAGATCGACGTGCCGGCGGGCGGGCGCATGTGGGCAACAAAGAGGGTCGTTCCGTCCACCCAGACCTGGCCGCCGCCGGGGCAGTCGATATGGGCGATGAGTCGCGTCCGCAGTGCCTGCGCCATGCCGCCCTCAGGCCAGCCGCACGAGATCGCCGCCTGGCTCGCGCCCCCAGCGCTGCAGCAGGCCGAAGGCGCGCTGCGCCGGCTCGTCGCTGGCGATGAACAGGATCGCCGGCTCGGTCGCGCTGGCGTTGAC
>Ga0335069_10012956_pt1 | contig 11723 bp, 20 predicted proteins | sample Lox_Sample_11_FD_206714 | JGI IMG/M metagenome (GOLD analysis project Ga0335069, IMG submission 206714) | Soil microbial communities from Loxahatchee National Wildlife Refuge, Florida, United States - Lox_Sample_1.1 | ecosystem: Environmental > Terrestrial > Soil > Wetlands | place: USA...
AAGGCAGGTAGACAGTGGACGCACAAGCACTCGGCGAAGTTTTGGGAGAGATGCTCGGAATCGACACCAGCACGATGGGCATGGCCACGGTGGGCCGTCGCCATCGGCACGGACACCGCGGCGGCGGGCACTCGATGCAAGTCATCCAGAAACCCGCATGGCGCGAGCACCAGCTTGCTCCGGGCGTGCAGAGCCCGAGCGAGGGCATGGAGCCGCTTCCCATCGCTCCCGACAACGGAACCGGGATTTTCATCTCCACGAGCTCCCTCGTGACGTGGCGCGCGCGTCCGCAGCGGCCCTTCCGTGGTGAACGTCTTCTCGCGCAGGTGCTCCGCTCCGGCACGAGCACCGCGGGCGTCAGCGCGCAGACGACCGGCGTATTCGTCGGCACGGCGCTCCAGCAGCTCCAGATCGGAAGCTACAACCTCGAGTTCTTCACGCAGCAGGCATTCGGCGTCCGGCTGAACATGATTCCCGCGGAGCCGGGCATCGACATCAGCATCGGCGTGGTCGTCAACCCGACGGGCGTCATCTCGGGGTCCGACTTCATCAACGTCGAGCTCCTGCTTCTCGGCGAGTGCTTGCGCTAGGTAGGTGCGCGCGATGCGCATCAACCTCGCAGTGCCGGACCGGCACATCACTCCCGAGCTGCTGAACGCAGCGCTCGAAGTGTCCACGCTCGCAAACGAGAAGATGCTCGCCGCGGGCGAAGCGGCTCCGATTTCGGAGCTCATCAAGCACAAGGAGGTCAAGTGGAAGCCGGAGCCGTTTACGGACGGCGAACACTTCGACCTCCTCGACACCGTGCAAAAGCGCGGCTGGGGAGACTGTGACGACCTCGGACCGGGGCTCGCGGCGGAGCTGCGGCACAAGGGCATCGACCCAGGTGCACGCAGCATCGTTAAGCGCTCCGGCCCGAAGCGCTGGCACGCAGTGACGGAACTCTCGGACGGACGCATTGTCGACCCGTCCGAGATGGCCGGCATGTACGACTACAAGCGCAAGCACGGTGACGTGTTCGTCAACGGCGCGGGCCCTGTAGGCGTCAGCGGTGGCGCGATTCTCGGCATGCTGACGGAAGGTTCATTCCTCGGAGTGAAACCCTACGGCGGCAAGTGGGCTTCGCGCTGCGACCTCCCTGTCGACGGAGCCGACACGGCTATCTGTGGCGTCTCCGTTTGCAGGGACCCTCACGAAGCGATTGCGCGCGCCGTCGATGGTGCGTGTCTCGTCGGAGCGGCCAGTGGCCTGGTCACTCCGGAAGACATCGCACGTGCCATCGCGGTGCGCGCTGCGCTTCGTGGGGAGGGCGTGGACGACGTCGCACGAGCGCTCGCGCCCGTGCTGCACGGCGAGGAGGTCGGCTCCCTCTTCGGGAGCATCTTCCACGCGCTCAAAAAGGTCGCGTCTCCGGTCGCGAGCCTCGCGCAAAAGGCCGCTCACTTCGTTCCGATTCCGGGTGTGTCGCAGGCGGCAGACATGGCCGCCTCGTTGCTGCACCACGGGGGAGGAGGCGGGGGAGGCGGTCACCCAGCACACGCACGCGCGCCTGCGGCGGGAGCTCCTGGAGCTATCCCGCCGGGCGCAGCACCAGGGCTCGCCGCAGCGGCGCGAGCTCCGGTGACGATCCACATGCCGCAGGGCACGCACGGCCCGCTCACACTGACGTTCTGATGGCAAAACGCAGCTTTGACGGGCGATACGAACCGGTCGACGGTGGCGAGCTCGACGGCGACGACGTCGTCGGCGATGCCATCGTCGACCCGGAGGGGGCAGCGCGCTCCTTCTTCGGTCGCGGTGACGCGCACTGGGCTGACTTCCTACGCCGCAATCCGGACGGAAAGAAGCCAGCAAAGGAGCCCCGCAACGTCGAGCAGCACGACGAAAAGATGTGGGGGCAGACGACGCAAGTCATCATCTCCACGTCCGGCACGGGCCCTGCGGCGGCGCAGATAGATCAGATTGTGCAAGCGTCGCGCCCCGCTCGAGTGTGGAGCTCGAACGTCGCATTCACGCTCCCGCAAAACCCGCAGCTCCCGACGCTCCCGAATTTCTCGGTGCACGTCACGTTCGTGTTTCTCCTCGGCACGGGAACGGGGTTCATCACTCGCTACGTCGAGCTCGACTCCGCGCAGCTTGTCGCGCCGTCGTTCAATCCGTCGTTCCCCTTCGCCACGGTGCCGCCGTCCGTTTCGGGCGAGCTCCTGAATTTTCCCGCGCGCAGCATCCTGGTCTCCGCGCACATTCTGTACGACCGCATCCTGCTCGCGGCTCCGGCCGACATGCAGGTGCAGCTCACGGCGCAAGTCGCGCCCATCGAACGCTGAAAGGGGTTTCGCGTGAACGTCAAAAGCTGGCTACGTCGGTTGCCGCAACCGGCAAGCATTCGCCTCGATAAGAAACAGATCGTCCGAGTCGGTGAGGGCAAAAACAAGTGGCGTGACGTGTACGACGTCATCCTCACGACGCAGCCGCGCATCCTCGAGGCGCTCGACTCGGAAGGGAGCATCATCCGCGTCACCGAGCTCGCCGCGGAGGAGGACGAGACGCCCGAGACGACGTCGAAGGGGAGCGGCCCGAACACCGAGCTCGCGCAGCTCGGGAGCATCATGAAAGAGTGTTTCGAAAGCGGCGCGCGGCAAAACCGCGAGTTCTTCGAAACCATCGTGTCGAAGTACGCGACGCTGGCCGAGCAGGTCATCAACCGAAACCAGCAACTCGAGGGAGCGGTAGAGCGCACCTGGGAAGAGAAGGCGGCGCAGATCGCCTCGGGCGGCGGGGACCTCGCCGAGATAATGAACGGCCCGATTGGCGTGCTCATCAACGCGGTTATGGGCCGCATGATTGAAGGCAAAAAGGCGGAGCCCGAGCCGGAAGAGAAGGCGAACGGCAAGCGCGCCAGAAAGTGAAAACCGATGTCAGCGATCGCAGCTCCTCTCATCCTCTTCGGGCTCTGGCTTCTGAGTAAGCGCAAGGGGTCTGCGGCGTCGCAGTGGCATCCGGTGCACTCGACGGTGCACCACGCGACGTCACACGCAGCGCACCCCACGACGGGCCCCGCGGCGTTCCCCGTGCCGCCTGGCGAGCTCGTCCCCGCGTCGATGCCGAGCGGCGCGACGTTCTCTCCGAATTGGGTCCCCTACGATCCATTGAACCAGGCGGTCATCAATCGCGCCGAGCAGCTGCTACGCGATCCCTCGGCTCCGCACGAAGTCATCGAGCAGGACCCGGCCGGAGCCGGCAAGGTTCGCTACCTCAAGCTGAACGCTCCGCCGGGGCACTGGACGGTCACCGCGTGGCGTCCGACGCTGCTGCCGCCTGGAGCTGCGCCGTCGCCGGCGACACCGATTCCGACGGTCGACCACACGGAGCACCCAGGCACCGCAGCGGAGCGCGCGACGGACGTGCCGACGCTGCGCAAGGGCATGAACGACAAGGGGCTCCCGAAGCCGTACATCCACGGATGGCAGGCGTTCCTACTCGCGCACGGTTTCTTGAAGACGAAACCCGACGGGGCTTTCGGCAAGGGGACCGAGGCGGCAACGAAGGCGTTTCAGAAGCAACAGGGCATCAAACCGGATGGCATCGTCGGGCCTGAAACCCGCGCGCATGCCGGGAGTATCCTCGTATGACCAGTCTCGTTGACGGTGACGGCAATGCAACGTTTCGGCTGTTCGTGGGCATCCCCACGCACGATCATCGACTCCACGCGCAGACGTGCGCGGGGCTCCTCGACTTGCAGGACCAATTCGGGGAGGCGATAGACGTCTGCCTAAACCACGGCCACCTGCCGCTCGTGCGCGACGTGCTCCTGCGTGCGTTCCTCCAGTCGAACGGCACGCACCTGCTTTTCGTCGATTCGGACATCGGCTTTCGCGCGCGGCAGGTCGCGCAGCTACTCCACGCGGCCATCGTCGACGGCGAGCACTGCGTTTCGGGCATGTACCTCAAGAAACGCGACGACGCAGAGCTCACGGCCATGGGGCTCGTCGCAGACGGCGAGCACTACGCCGAGATGCGTTTTCTCCCCGCGGGCTTCCTGCTCATGAGTCGTACGATGCTGGAGCACATGGTCGAAACGTACGGCGAGCTTCGGCACGGGCGCGACAAGGTCACCGGCGAGCTGACGCTTTCGGGTCTCTGGCTCGGCGTCATCAACGGCGCGGCGATGTACGAGGCGGAAGACTACGCGTTCTGCACGCGCGCTCGAAAGCTCGGCTACCGGATGATGCTGCACAAGGGGTGCATCGTCGACCATTGGGGCGAGGCGCGGTGGACGCCGCAGAGCGTGCAAAAGCTCCTCGCGCAAGCGCCGGAGCCTCCGACGGTCGCAGCGTGAAGCGCGACACGGAGCTGCTTATCGTCGGAGCGTTCGCGTTGTGGGCGTGGTCGCGCTGGAAGAGTGCGACCACGGTTTCGCTTCCGACGGGCGCGGGCGTGCCGATGCAAGGCGACTTGCAGCAAGTCGACGCGGTGCTCACCGTCATGGATCCGGCGGGCTTCCCCGACCTCTACAACGCGGCGCTCCAGGTCGCGGAGAACGTCGTCACGCTCGACGTGCAGCCGGACGCTTTCCCGAAGCCTCCTCCCCCGGATCCGGAGTACGACCTCCCCGCGCGCGTGTTCGCGATGCAGGGAGCGGTGGAGAGCGGCAACGGCCGGAGCGCGTACCACTGGAACCTCGGCAACGTGACGACGACGGAAGGTCAGTTCTTCCTGAACCCTCCGACGGACACGAAGCATCGCTACGCCGTTTTCCTGTACCCGCTGCAAGCGGCGCTCGCGCAGGTGCAGCTCGTGAAAAAGCGCTGGCCGGAGGCGTACCGCGCCGCCTACAGCGGCTCCGTGACGGCGTTCGTGAAGGGTCTCAAGCCGGAGGGCAAACCGCAGTATTTCGAAGCAGCGGAAAAGCCCTACCGGGACGCAATGCTGGAGCGTGGCAAGCGCTTTGGGTGGGATGCAGGGGTGGCCGGGGCGGGAGCTCGCCTTGCCGTCGTCAGACGGCCCGGCTAGCGTCCTAGGCGTGGCACGAGAGTAACGCCTCTGCCGCGCACCCCTCGGCGCCCGTCGAACGGTCCCCGCGGGGCAGGGTCTCCGGGACGAGCCACGCTCCGGGGACCTTGCTTTTTTTGCTACGATCGGAAACGAGCCCCGTGGCTGCGCCTTCCCCCCCTGGGTGCAGTCCGGGGCTTTTCTGCGTCTGAAGCGCACCGGGCGATGCGGCGTCCGCTGGGGTGCCCTCTGAGCGTTCGCGCCTGCCGGCGCGGTGACTAACTCTCCGCTGGCGGAGCGTAGTACGGCCGTAGTACACTCGTAAACGAGCCGAGCGGATCCACGCCCGGCCGAAACCAACCGTAAAGGGGTCCCATGAAACAGCCGTGCATCGTTTCTCGCCAGTCCACGTGCATCGTCGCCGTGCTCGACGTCGCAAAGCGTGACTTTCTCGTTCAGTTCACTCCGGTCGGCGTCCACGTCGAAACGGAGAGCCTCCCGGGGCAAGAGGGCATCGCGTGCAGCGGTGAGTCGCTGCGCGATGCGCTCGGTCAAGTCACGCAGGTGCTGGCGCTGGAGCTTGGCATCGACGTGGATAGCGTGGTCGACGGCGCGGCGTGGTCGCACGACGATCCGGTCGACGCAGACGCTCCCATCGGCTTCGTGCCGGAGCCGCTCGTCGAGTTCTGCACGCGCTTCGTGACTATCGACGACATGGCCGCAGAACTAGAGGTCGGCTGATGGCGATTCGAGAGGTTCTGCCGTGTCCGTGGTGCCGCGTTGCGATCTGCGACCGCATGCGCGGGCTCGAGTACGACGACGACGAGCTTGCGGTGGTCTGCCATGCGTGCGGGGCGATGGGGCCGGAAGGGCACGACGAGCACGAGGCCGTCGACTTGTGGAACGCGATGCCGCGCACGGCGACGGCTCCGGTGCACATCGAGGAGACGCCCGAAGTCAACGGGAGCCGGATGGTGCTGCGCTACGGAATGCAGGAGCTCGTCGTCGTCGACTTTGTCCACGAAGACTACGCGGCGACGATGCGCGGCGCGCTCACCCTGATCGGAGGCATGCGCCAAGCGGAGGAAAACGAGCATGTCAGCTGACGACCGATGGGCACGCGCGCTCGCCCGCGGCGCGGCGCGCGCCGCGCAAGCGCAGCACGACGCACACGAGGAGATGCGCGCGGTACTGAAGCAACGGACGGAGACGGCCGTTGCAAAGCTCCAGGCACTCCGCGTGCGGCACGCCGGAGACGGCCATTTCGTCAACAACATGTTCGTGCCGGCGCAAGTGAGCCGACGCGACCTTGCGCTGGCGTTCCAGCAACCCGAAGGAGTGAAACGAGGATGAAGCGACCGACGACAGTGCTCCGGACGAAATCGAACCAGCGGCGCGCGCGAAGCGTCGTGCAATCGGTTCGGCTTTCGAAGGAGGAGCGCGCGACGCTGCGGCTAGCAGCGCGCTCGCAAGGCGTCAGCGTCAGCGACTACGTGCGCGCGCTGCTTCACGAGGCGGATACATTCAAGGCGGTGAAACCATGAACGAGACGGAACTAGCGAAGGTTCTCGAGAACCTCCGCACGCTGGAGACCGCGCGCGCGCGCGGTACCATCAAGCACTGGGCTGTCGGCACGATGGGCTACACGGGTGCCGTCGTCGGAGTGCGCATCGTGCTCCGGAGCGGCATCGTCGTGGAGGAGCTCGGCCGCGACTTGCGCGAGGCGTTCTCGCGCATGGGCGGGAAACTCGAGGAGCTCGCGCTGAAGGGGGCGCCGAAAGGATGAAGCAGCTCACCGTCTACGATGCGATCCGCACGAGCTCGCGCGACGTCGTACGTTGGCAGGTGCGCGAAGCGCTGGAAGTCGCGATGAAGCTGTTGACTCGCTCCGGAGGTCCAGACGGCTGGACACCGCAGCATCGCGGTGCGAGGGCACTGCGCGCGAAGATGATGCAACGCGAGTACAAGCGACGGTCGGACCGTCGTCGTCGCGCGTTCGATGCGGAACTGGAGACGCTGAAGCAGAACGTTCGCTTCGCGGTGCTGGCGTTGCTCAAGTCGCAAGACAAGGACTGGAAGGAAGCGGGAAACCCGCTCCGTGTCATCAAAGGAGGAAAGCGGTGAACGAACGACAGAAGCGGTGCAGCCACATGTTTTTGCCGACGGGGCACGGCAAGTGCCACAAGTGCGGCGCGACGCGCGAGGAGGTCCACGCCTATCAGCGCGAGCTCGTCCAAGCGCAGCAGCGTCGGACGCCCGGCTACGACGACGGCGGGACCGCCTCGATGCGGTGCCCGTGGTGCGACGGGACGGTGACGTGGAGTAAGAAGTCGGAGCGCACCGTCGTCGCCGTTGCGTACACGGAAGGGTCGGACGTGTTCGTTCCGAAGCAGACGCAGATCCGCTGGAGCGACATGGCGCACAGCGAGCCGCGGTGCGCTCCGTTCGTCGAGCACGCTGTTGCGATGAAGGTCGAGTAAGAAGTCAAGCGCGACGGGTTTTCGGCCGTGTGGGTGGCTCGCCTACACGGCCGAGCTCTTTTCGGGGTGTCGTCACCCCAACGCCAGGCGGCACCGGTCCCCGCCTCGGAAGCATCGCAGGGAGTGTTACCGGTCATCACGAAGACGCAGAAAACACGCTGCATCCGGCGTCGCGCCTGAACCGGTCGGAGCGCGCCTCGGATCGGCGAGAAGTGTCCACTCGAGTCGACACTCCGCGAGTTTTTCCAATCAGAGATGAAAAAGCCCGCAAACCAGGGGAGGCTTGCGGGCTTGAGCTCGGCGGTTGCAACGCCGGCTGTCGGGAAACCGTATGGCCCCTCGGACGACGACGCAAGTCGTGCGTTCACACTACGCGCAAAACTGCGCAAGGTGACGGAGGAGGAGCGGGAAAGGCGCTGCGGCGTGTGCGCGGTGCACGAAGCCGGGCCTGGCCTGGAGGCGCGTGGACGACCCGGAGCGTGGGAAACGCGGTGGATCGGCGTGCTCACCTGCGGCCACATTTGGACGTGCCCCGTCTGCGCGACGAAACTTCGCGCTGAACGCCTCGCACGCGTGTACCGCGCCGCGGAGGTCGGGAGCTCCGTGTGGCAAATGGTCACGCTGACGCTGCGTCACCGCGACGGCATGCCGCTGCGCTCGCTGCTGCAAGGTCTCATGCGCGCGTGGAGGCGCGTGAAACAGGGCGGTGCGGTGCAGCGAATCTGGACTGCGAACGTGAAAGCCAGCATTCGCGCCGTCGAAGTGACACGTAGCGCGAACGGATGGCATCCGCACCTGCACGTGCTCCTGCACACGGATGGTTTCAGCGACGACGAGAAGGCAACGCTACTCGAACGTTGGAAGCTCTGCATAGCACGCGAGCTCGGCGCGGACTGTGTTCCGAACGACGAGCGCGCAATTCGGTGGAGCACTCCGATCGACATGTGCCGCGCGAGCAAGGATGCGCGTCTCGCGTACCCGTTGAAGCTCGGTCTCGAGATTGCGGGACCGAAAGCCGCGCGCGGCGGATCCGTGACCCCGTGGCAACTCGCCGAGCTCGCCGCAGCGGGCGACTCGCAGGCGCGAGGATGGTGGCTCGAGTTCTGCCGCGCGACGAAAGGCCGTCGCATGATAGAGCTCGACGACAGAGCGCAGCGCTACGCGAAGACGCCGCGCGAGCTCGCCGACGAGCCGGGGTTCGAAGCAGAGCGCGAGCGCGTAATCGTCCCCGTCGACTCAATCGAGATGCGCGCTCTCCGCGAGTACGAACAGCGCTTTGACCACGGAATCCTTGCGGCAATCGTGCAGGACGTTTCTCGCGCGCAGCGACCAGCGGAGACGGCGCGCGCGTGGATTGACCTAGTGACGCACGTTTTGGGTTACAGTTCCAAGGATGGCCGCAAAGCGGAAGCCGAAGCCGAAGCCGAAAGCAGTGCGAGCAGCTACGCGGAAGGTCGTCAACGCGCGGGCCCGTGGCGTGGTGGCTAAAGACGAGTCGTTCATCGACCAGATCCAAACGCAGCTCGCATCGGACGGAGTGAAAAAGGCACTCCCTTGGATGGTGCTCGGCTGGTTTCTGCTGCGGTAGGCGACCATGCGCGTTGTCACTCTGCCGGACGGCGCCGAGAGCGTCACCGTGCTTCCCGCCGGAGGCGGCTCGCCCGTCTTCCTCGGCACCGCTGACGTTCCCGGAGGACCGGGCCCGCCGGGACCTCCTGGACCGCAAGGGCTGCAAGGTCCGCCGGGTGTCGACGGCGAAGACGGCGAAGACGGAGCTCCAGGAGCTCCAGGAGCGCAAGGCGTTGCTGGCCCGCAAGGCGCGCAAGGTCCGCCGGGTGTCGACGGCGCAGACGGCGAAGACGGAGCACCAGGAGCTCCAGGAGCTCCAGGAGCGCAAGGCGTTGCTGGCCCGCAAGGCGCGCAAGGTCCGGCGGGCGACGACGGTGTCGACGGTGTCGACGGCATGGCTTCGAACACACTGCAGCGCGCTCTATTGCCGGGTTACTTCATCTTCACCGAATTTGGTGGCATCGCCACGGGCGCGTTCATGGGCCCCTACGGGAGCTTTGATGGGAACCCAGCCGGCACGGTGGAGAATCGTCTGTGCATCCAGTGCCCCGTTGCGGGCCTCGTGTGTAACCTCCGCTGCGGTCTTTCGAACGGCACGACGACAGGAGCCGCGACAATGCTCGTGCGCACGCGCCCCGTCGGAGGCGCGTTTGCGAACACCAGCGTGACCGCGACGATTGCAAACGGGGCTGCGCAAGGGAGCGACCTCCTGCACTCGTTCGTTGTCGCGGCGGGCGACTTCATCTCTATCGAGACGACGACCAACGCGACGTTTTCGGCAACGGCTCTCCTCGTTGCGAGTCTCGACTTCATCCCGTTCGTGTGAAAGGAAACCGCCATGTCACTAGCGAATAAGCGCCTCGTTGGCCCGACGCAGCTCGGTAACGCTGCGGCCACCGTCTACACGACTCCCGCCGGAACGCAGACGTGCGTGAAGCACTTGCAGGTGTGCAACACAACGGCCGGCGCGGTGGGGTTCACCATGAGCATTGGCGCCGATGCCGCGGGAACCGAGCTGTTCAAAACCTACCAGATCGCAGCGAACAGCACGCTCTCCCTCTTCGTGCTCTTCTACCTCGCTGCGACGGAAACCATCCAAGCATACGCGAGCGCAGCGGCGTCGCTCACCCTCACCATCGACGGCACCGAGCTCAGCATCCCGTAGCGTGGCCGTCGGAACTGTAAGAACGGTCGTCGTCACTCCGACGGTGCCCGCAAACGGCGTGAAGGCGTTCAGCCGGGTGCTCGCGCTCCCGGCTCCGCATTTCATTGTGAGCATCGCGAACGACACGCCGTCAGTTGACCTCGTGCTCTTCGCCGTCAACGGTGTCCCGTTGCCCATCGTGCGGCGCTCGCTCGTCGTGCAGAACGGTGACAAGGTCAGTGTTCTTCTCTCGAACGAGACGGCGGGCGTGCTGACGCCCACCATCACCATCACAGCGCAGGAGCTTGCACCATGAGAGTCGTAACCCTTCCGGACGGCGCGCAGAGCGTCACCGTGCTGCCCGCCGCGGGCGGCTCGCCCGTGTTTCTCGGCACCGCTGACGTTGAGTCGGGAGGAGGCGCAATTCCGTTTGTCGGAGGAGATCAGACGGGCGCGGGGTTCGACGTTGGCGACGGCTCGTCCGTCGACATTCAGACTCTCGATATCGATACGACCGGCGACAACGTCGCAGCTGCGTTGATTGTGTGCACGGGAAGCATCAACGTTGGCGCTTCGGAGGGTTTCGGATCGGGGCGGCTCGAAGTGTTGCTGGACGGTGTGTCGGTCTCTCCGCGCATCGGTTCTCAGTTCAACGTCGCAGACGGCACGACGCTCCCGTACACCATGAGCGGGGTTCTGACGCTCTCCGAAGGCGCGCACACCATCGTCGTGCGTTGCTCGACGGACGGCGGCACCACGGCCACGGTGAATCCCTCGTTCGACGAGGCCGGCGGAATGAATTCGAGCGTCGTTCTCTGGTACCTCTCCGCGTAAAACCCCGCGTTTTCGCGTGGCGTTCGGTCGCGACCGGCCGCCTGGTGTAGGCTTCTAGGATTCCCGGCGAGTAGCCGGCCCGAAGGAGCCACATGGCAAAAACCAGAACCGTCAGCATCATCCGCTCGCCGGCACCACGCGCGGCTGCACCCATCGTCGTAATGCCGTCGCCGCGACGCTCAGGCGGCACGCGCCGCCGTTCGAGCGGACGCGGTCGCCGTCACGGCCGCGCGCGCCGCTTCGCCGGCTCGCAAGCGACCAAAGACGTCATGATGAAGGTCGCGATCGGAGGCGCGGCGTACGCATTGCTCGAAAAGCAGATGCCTACGTTCCCCACGGTGCCCGTGCTCGGTCGCGCGGGGACCGTCGCGCTCGGCGCGTACATGCTCGGAGGAAAGAAGGCGGGGCTCGCAAGAGACATCGCCATCGCGAGCGCCGTCATTGCCGCCTATCAGTTTCTGAAAGACGGCAAAATTGCGGGCGACGACGAGCACATGGCGGGGGACGACGAGTAGAGACGCGCAAGGGGGCTAGCTACAGGGGGCTGTAGTACGTTCGTAGTACATCGAAAAACAGTAAGGCAGGTAGACAGTGGACGCACAAGCACTCGGCGAAGTTTTGGGAGAGATGCTCGGAATCGACACCAGCACGATGGGCATGGCCACGGTGGGCCGTCGCCATCGGCACGGACACCGCGGCGGCGG